>JAABUK010000016.1_pt1 | contig 386621 bp, 295 predicted proteins | sample 5559141 | NCBI WGS metagenome assembly JAABUK01 (sample SAMN10711869, study PRJNA513367) | rock metagenome | isolation source: Antarctica rocks | place: Antarctica: Victoria Land, Pudding Butte nord | collected 2016-01-03 | reverse complement strand
CATATAAAGTGAATCATTATTCCGAACTTTATTTTTTGATGTTCCTCGGGCGGAAGCGCTAAACGTTAAACCTAGTATAGGAATTTCAACTTTTGACCCCAAGTTAGTAAATTAATAACTTTATATCCACTCTACGGATTCTTATAAAAGTAGGCGCGTTAAAAAGGGCGGACTTTACTCTATAATCGCTGAAATTATCATGGTTTTTAGTCCTATTAATATTAAGTAATTTAACTTAAACGTGCACATGGATTCCGCTCGAGAGGGCACATGGATTCAGGTCCCCCCGGCCCGGAAAAACTATTATTCCTATATGGATCCAGCCTGGATCTATCAGGGCATTTAAGTTAGCCCGATTTAGATAATTTTTATATTTTTGAAATTAGCGCTAAAATACACTTATTTTATATATATAAAGTAAATTATTATTCCGAACTTTATATTTTAATATTCCTCGGGCGGGAGCGCTAAACCTTAAACCTAATATAGGAATTTCAACTTTTAACCCTAAGTTAGTAAATTAATAACTTTATATCCACTCTACGGATTCTTATAAAAGTAGGCGCGTTTAAAAGGGCAGACTTTACTTTATAATCGCTGAAATTATCATAATTTTTAGTTCTATTAATATTAAGTAATTTAACTTAAACGTGTATATAGATTCCGCTCGAGAGGATATATAGATTCAGGTCCCCCCGGCCCGGAAAAACTATTATTCCTATATGGATCCAGCCTAAATTCATTAAGGTATTTAGGTTAGGCCATAAAGGAGTAGTAATAGGGTATATATATATATATATATAAACTATATAGGAGCAGTAATAGGGTATATATATACGTATATATAATTATATATAGGGGTATATATAGGCTATATAAGAGTAGTAATAGGGTATATACGTCGGTAAAACGAAAAGTAGCTCGATCGTGATTTAGGGCGCTCGACGGGCGCCCCGGGAGCCTTAAACACGATACTTATCTACCGACTCGATAGGCGCCCGAGGTATATAGCTAAGGGGCCTAGGGTTACTCGGGTATATACCGAGTAAACCTAAAACCGCTACTAACGGGCACTAAATTAGGGGTACGCTATTAACTTTGGACCCCCGTCTATGACCCTTATTTATAGTTATAGCCCTATTTCATTTATAGCTATAGCCTTATTCTATTTATAGTTATAGCGTATTCTATAGTCCTATCGCTGTCGCTACCCTCTAATTATTACTATCGTATTTATAAACCCTTGACGTATGTTTTAGCGTATAGCCTATATATTACCCCCGCGAGGATTTCGCCTAAATCGATTGATTCCGGGGATTAAAACTTACTGGTATTAAAAGTAGTTCTAGGGGGTCGTTACTATCGATAGAGGCGATTATAGAATATCAAAATTTTAGGTAATAAATTACGTAATTTTCTAAAACTAGGGCCCCTAAAGTTTCGGGTTTAAATTACGCTCGTTAGGAGCCCGACGCGTATTTTATAGCGGCCTCGGGCGCCCGTCGAGCGCCCGTCGAGCGACTTAACGCTCGAAGGGTACTCGGCGGGCGCTCGACGGACGCTCGGGGCCGTTCGGGCGCCCTAAGCCTACCTCGGGCGCCTAAGGTAACTTACCTAATAACCCCGAGCCGTTAGAGCCGGTTTTCGATTTACCGACGTATAGGCGTATATATAAATTATATAAAAATAGTATTAAAGTATAGGGAAACGTATATATAAACTATATAAAAATAGTAATAAAATATATATAGGTGTATATATAGGCTAAATAGAAATAGTATTAAAGTATATATAAATATATATATAAATTATATAGGAGTAGTAATAAAGTATATATAAACGTATATACGGGCTATATAGGAGTAGTATTAAAATATATATAAATATATATATAAACTATATAAAAGTAGTAATAAGATATATATATACGTATATATAATTATATATAAGGGTATATATAGGCCATATAGGAGTAGTAATAAGGTATATATATATATATATATAATTATATATAGGGGTATATATAGGCTATATAAAAGTAGTAATAAAGTATATATAAACGTATATATAAACTATATAGGAGTAGGGTTAAGGTATATATAAATATATATATAAACTATATAGGAGTAGTAATAGGGTATATATATACATATATATAATTATATATAAGGGTATATATAGGCTATATAGGAGTAGTAATAAGGTATATATAAATATATATATAAACTATATAGGGTAGCCCTATAGGGAGAGTAGAGAGGAAGAGAATAATAGAGAATCTCTTCCCTTCTCTAAACTAGGGAAGGGAATTACTTTAGATTTATCCCTTCCTTTCCCTACCTATTCCTTTAAAGAAGGGAAGGGAAGGGAAAATAATCTCTACTTTATTCTATAACGTAATATTTACTATAAATACCTTAAATAAAAAGAGTATTAAATAAATTATTTTAATAATTTAATAAAGAGTTTAAAAGTATTTATTTAAAATAATAAATTATAATATAGAAATATTAAATAAATATAATATAAATAAAACTCGTTATTAATACGGAGTAAATTATTTTAAATATAATAATTAATAAAAAGTATATTAATTATTTTAGAAATTATTTTATTATTTATAATTAATAAATTTTATAAATATAAAAGAGGTATAATTCTATATTAATATCGTTATTACTATTATTTAATAAAGGGTTAATATAATAATATATAATATAAAAGTTATAAATTATTTTATAGAGGATTTGATTTTAATATATTAAAATCTTAGAATTATTTTAATCTCGATAGGGCTAGTAATAGAATTTAATTTACTATTTTAATAAATATTTATAATAATATTTTTATTAAAGTCTACTTTATAATAAATTATATTTTTATATAATTAGGATAAATAAAGATTAAATAATAAATAATAAATAATTAAAGAATAAATTAGGAATTAATAATAAATAATAAATAATTAAAGAATAAATTAGGAATTAATAATAAAAAATAAACTAAAAATAATAATACTCGTTACGGTATTATATTAAATTTAAATATATCTATATAAATAATAAGTATTTAGTAAATATATATATTATAGTATTTTTAAAATATTAATTTAACCCTTAACTCTTACTTTAAAAAAGTAGTATTCTATACGACGTAAAGGACTTGGAGGCGAGTTGAGATCCGGGTTTTAGTCACGGAAAGGCCGTTCTACTAGTATAAAAGTAAAGAGAAGTACTCTTTACTAAACTCTCCTCAAGGCTAGAGTTGAGATATATCAAGCTCTAGATAAGCCTAATATTCTTCCTTGGACGCTTTGCGTGTAAATACGATTTTGTACTGTCAAAGTCGGTGGCTAGCGTCTTGATACATCTTCAGCCCTATCGATGATATTCTGTATCGACGAACCCACCCAGCTGCTATTTCATACTAGACAACTTTGCCATCTGGCTCAGAGGGTGATATATCAAGCTTTGGGTATACACAGCACTATCCCTTCGTGTACTTACTCAGTATTTGCAATCCAATTGATATTAAATCTGTACTCCAGGTGCAGGTATATAAATATCAGAATATTGTTTGCATTAAATACTAATGCGGCAACGAAGTAGCTATCTAACGCCTCCGCAAATGCATCACTGCCGTATAATGGGGTGCGTAAAACTTAGAAGTGCCGCTAATCGCATCATAGCGGTCTCCTAATGTATCAAACCCTCGCCTCAATGAGCAGAAATAACAATGCCTGTCTCTATTCGATGATGTATCCTTTCCTCGCCTGAACCGCCCTCCACTTTAGATACGTGTCAAAGAGTGGTCTGGCATTTGCTTGGACTCGTTCCACGCGTTTTCCTTCCCACCAAGGATAGCCTTTTCGTACTCGGTTCGCCGGCAAGTATCACTGAAAACCCTCCATCCGTTCAATGCGTCCTCGTCCACGCACAACAGGTAGATCGACTCTAGATGAATGAGCTCCCGCTTGAGAGTCTCCGAGATCTTTTCCCAGTTGCCGAAGTGGAGTCCCACCACTCCCAGAGCCAGTGTCCGAAGAGTGTCCTTGTGGGCAATGAGCACTTGCTCTAAGTCGTTGGTTCTGATAACATTATCGTGTAGGTGGAGGCTTGTGAGGGCTGGCCAGTGACATGCGGTAAGAAATTCTATTTCCACTGGTGGATCCCCGCGGATTCTGTTCGATAGTTGTTTGAGACTCGTCGCGTACTTCAAGATTACGCCTGGATTTTACCATTCTTCTCTTTCATCAGCGGCTGAGAACCAACCTCCCGATCTAGTACCCCTGTTGTTGTAATACGGCACGCAGGACAAGTCGAGCATAAGCTCTTCCACGTGTCGAAATGCAAGAAAGTTGGTATCGCGCTCTCTCATTGCAAGCTTCAACCCCAAGCAGTAGTATCATACGGATTACCACCATTTCCAGCCTCTGAGAGCGTGGCATTGGTTACCAGGCACTTGATTTGATGTTGAGAGGAATATGATGCATCGACCATGACTCACATCACCGCCTTGGTGAACCAAGACATGACTCCTGTCGAAGGTTTCCGAGACCAGGCAGTATATCGCACATCTTTTGATAGCAAGTAGGTGTAGTTAAAGTCCGGGAGCTCGTCGGTCAACACCAGAGATGTGGCATTGGGTAGGCCTGCGATAATCCCAATGACCTCTGTCGCAAACCTTCTGCCAATACTATCCTGTGCATTGGCCAAATTCCGCTGTTCCACGCAGGCTTTCTCCAATTGAGACTGCCGGTTGCGGTGGGGTATACTCGAGTTATTGACCTCGTTGTGCAATCGCCACAGCCGCTCCTTAGACTTGTTTATCTTGCCGTCGAATATCAATGTATCGATGACAGATTCTTTGACGACGTCCTTGTACTTGGAGTCTGTCCTCAATCCTAATCAGGTACGGGAAGCTTCACGGTGCCTTGCATCGAACGCACAGCGGACTGGCATGGGATTGCTGGAGAAGTAGACTTGTTTTGAAGTTTGCCTCAATGCCAGTCAATTACTCCGATCAAGATATGAAACAATGTTCTTGCTCATTTCTTCTGGTGTGTGCAAATTTTGAGCTTCTCTCGTGAAGTGGATGATGCATCACGAATGGGCTGGACCAGTCAGTGGGTGAAGTACAGATGTTGAGAAGCGTTTGTGACATGAGCCCGGACGCCCAGACTAAAAAAAAACACCTGGTTCTGACAGGGCAGTTCGTCTGCTAGCTAGGAAATCAAGAAATCTCTCTCTCTGCGTATAATATACGACTAGTAATATATGAATTTATAGACTTGGTCTATTGAGCCCTGGAATTGTAGCGATGTAGAACCATAGCACACATGGCGAGAAAATTATATAGGACGGGTGCATGAGTATTAATGTTCGTTTAACTTCAGGGCAAAGGCAGGGAGGATGGATGAGTGAGTATGGAAAATGATCCAATAATGCGGGGAAAGCGTTGAGTAGAAATAGCATTGCGGATAAGCTGTGTTCAAGGATTGTACAAAGGTACTCGTACCGGGTTACCTTTAAGAAAAGTATTCGATAACCAAGTGTTGTACTGTATGTTGATGATTAGGAAGTTTAGAGAAAAGCCGTGCTGAAGACTGTAAACTAAAGAGAGGAAGCAACGTGATAGGCGTTTCGGTGTGTGCGAAGGAAGAAGGGAAGGTGCAAGCCTGAAGATTATATATATCATTTGGGTCGCACTAGTATTTCATTCATCACTGATTCTTTCATCGCGCCATGTGACGAAGCAGGAATAATACACAACCTTGCTTCTTCTATGGAATCAGTCGGTGAAAATTACGTAAGGAGATATAGATGAAAATCGTAATATTCCTACCTCTACTTCACAGCTACAAGTAGTGGTTTGAATATATACTCTTACTACCATCTTACAAGATGAATAAGTCACGTGGAAGCTTGGCAAAATTTTGGTAAGAAGATATTAGGTTTGTCTATGACAGTACCCAGCAAAACGTCAAAAGTTTAAAGATAATGATCGCAGTATAGTGACTGTTAGCTCCTGCTATTGAAGTATGAGAATTTTCATTGATACGCGAGTTACTGCAGGTGACTCGCTTTGGCCTTTTATTGGGCCAGAGCCAGAGATCTAAGTTCGCCATGAAGTAGTGCGGCTTTATGTATTGATATGGCGCTCAAATTTCACTACTATGGTAGAGCGAATTCAAAGAGATGAATGTACATCCAATCACCCATCCTTCCCTCTTGACTACATACAAGCCCTGGATAGCTCGATATATAACAAGAAGTCTAAGGAATTCATCCCTAAGTCCGTGTCCATATGGCTCATTGGAAAGTTTAGCGCCGGATAGATGTATTTCAAACATGAAATTCGAGTGTGCCTTTACTGTGCTACTGAGATAAGTGTGAATACCCTAGGTTGTTACTTCTCATAATGGTTAGAGACAACCTTGTTATAATTTCAACCAGTGCAAGTCTCGAAGGCCGCCTGACTTAGCGCGTCCTTTACTAGAGAGGATACATGATATTAGGTATACTCCAAGCAAGGAAAAGCTTTGCCAATGGATATACATTGAAGCCGCTAAGGGAGCCGAGGGACAATTTGAATGAATTTTATCATTGATGCGCACGCAAGAAAGAACTGATAGTTTATAGGACTATGGACTTATCCGTATATTTCAATATATTCATCGGAGAAGAAGGTAAGATTTTAAACTTATCCTCAGTTCTTCACCTAGGGGGAAAGATTGGGTTCCCGGATTCATGCAGAGGCTACTAGCGTCTCCAGAGTCTGCAGTTTTCACAGACTACAGCTCTCCGTTCACCATTCCTAGACAAGGGCGGCAAAAACAGCAGTAAAACACCAAGCGTCCACTTCAAAGATGAATATTCACAAAACGTCCGCTTCTTTTCCTGGATTATCGCGATCATAAACTATCAGCGTTCAAATCCGATGACCATTTCACTTGCTTCACCTTAGAGAATCACTAGGATCGTTGAGCGACTCTTTAAAGTCTTCTCTCTTCAAAGATACAGTGAACGAACTGTATCCAGTGATTGGCAAACTTTTAGCGCCTACCCAAGACTACTTAAACCCCAGCCTGCCACCTTTCCTGCATCTTTCCCATACACCCAGTAAGGACCCAACTGGTAGATTTTTTTCCCAACTCTTATCAGCCTTGACAGTTTGATGTGATGCAGACTTGCAGACAAATCTTCCTGCGCGATGTGCCTTCCACTTTCGCGAAACTTCCGACATGACTTACGGACATTGCATAAGGAACACGACGGTAAAAATCTACCTTTCCTTGTGGAACGCTAAATCACGAGTTTGGCAGACACCTCTCTAATGCAAGTCCACGGCACCTACCCTCCTCCACTCGGATCCTCGTCTTTACGTAACTTCACTCTATTTATACTCTTTGTTCCTATACCGCTCCAATTCGCTGCCTAAGACCCTCCATTTACATTTTCAGAGATCACGCCAGTTCCCTCTACCGAACCTTTTCACACCATCTCTTCCTACTTCTTACACCACAGTCTTCTAAAGCACCTTATACATATATTATATATTTACCGCCGACAAAGCTTCTTCCAACTCGCTTTGCAGACCGGCAACACCACTTTCAGGCCTCTCAGATATATATCGCCAACTCTACCATCACCAAGCCTCGTCTTCAACTTCACGTCAGACTCACATCCACACGGATTTTCTTCTGAGCCAGCGGTTCAAGCCTGTAAGTTGAATTCTTCCTTTACTTTGGGCTGGTCTAACAATACATCACTAGAACAGAAGCAAGAGAAGCAACAGAGCTACGGACAAAGGGTGAGTCAGAGGCAGTGACTATCCTGAAGATACATACTGACCATTGACTCAGTCATCCGAAGCATTATGGCGACGTCGACTACGTGGGCTCGTCCGGTGGTCCGAACCCTCCGCTTACAAACCCACTCCTCAGCTGGAAGCCACTCGTTCTTCAACCACCACGATGGCGCTCTGCCGAAGTTATTTGAGCGGTGAGCACATGCATCCAATCACTACTAGTATAGATTGACTAAAGCGATGCCTTAAATTAGGCAATACCGCATGCGCAAATGCCCAATCCCAGGTTACGAACCTGAAATGCGATATGGTACCTGGACTGAAGGCACCTCAATCCACGATGTATGGCTCAGGAGGCGGGAACGACCTTCCACAAGGTCAACGGAGAGAAATCCCAGAGCGAAGAAAATATACCAGGTGTCGCCTGGGCCGATGGACTCCAGCCTAATCGCTGCTTCAACAAAGGCAAGCTTCCCCAAAAGGGAGGTGAAGCCCGCAAGCAACACATGGTCGACGTGATGAGGGCCGGTGGGGTCGAGTACAGGAAATTTGTCTTCGAAACGTCCATAGGATCTGCTAGACCAACCGCAAAACAAGAACGCCTGCGAAAATGGTTCGAGCCAGGCAGCCTCATGACCGACAAAGAATACGAAGCCGTACGCAAGGCCATGCTGGAATACTACGAGAACGAAGAAGACGTCCCGCCTCGATGGGTCATTGTGGACGCCCACAGGGCCTTTATCTAACCCTGCACAAAGTCTCTTAGGATACAGCTGTGTTCATGGAATGGCAAGATAGTAGAGGCAACTTCGAGCATGACGATGCGGTGTGGGATCCACCAGCAGATGTATCAGAAGACAACCAACAACCAGAGCGCTCAGAAGATAATGAGCGGCTTGCGAGTGATGATGAACCAGATAGTGAAATGGAGGACGATTTTTTGGGGTATGAAGAGGTGCTAATTGGTTAGATGGAAGAGGATTGACGCATCAGACGTCTGCCCGGTGAGTTGGCCGTGGTCGTGGGTGCCAGGAATTAGTAATACGGCGAATGAAAGACAATGAATTGTACTCTATTATCGGATTTCAAGCCTCATCAGACTCAACTGATCTTGATCCAATATGACCACAGGAAATAAGGATATGCTATTCGGAAAACGTGGTCATTCTATGAGAGACAAGTGTAGCCTTCGTACAATACTACTATCCTCCGTAACAACATATCAGGTCGAGCTAACTTGAGCTAGCCTCACCAAACGCCAGAGGCGAAATACCAGCAGCTCCACTCAAGCTTCCAGACTCGGCGGAGGTCAAGTTTTGTGCGACGTGGAAGGGAAAGGTCCATGGTTATCTTAGAGACCTCAGTGAGCATTTCGACGACACATGTCCCAGCGGCGAGACAAAGGCAAATGGAGATAAATGTGAGGGGGGGGGAGGAGAGTGTCAGCTTCGGTACTCAACTGCACCAAATTACTGGCTTGATCCAGAAGTTTGAGAATTAGCCTGATCTTGTCATTTTAGATGAAGGGTAGTCGAAGGCTACTGCTGAGCGTAGGATATCTCGAACCTTCAAAGACTTGGATCTACTCTGTTGAAGAAATCCGCATCGCTTTTAATGGATCGATCTCCCTATCTAACCTCCGTAGTTGCCCCGTATGTCAGATTGATGCATCAAAAGGTTCATGTATGACACTAATAGCTTGCTACTTCATATTGGCCTTGCGTTTGGTAGATCAGTTGTCGTTTCTCGCCTTATCAAAACCCCTCCGTAGGCCAAGTTGATGCATCAGCCCTTGTCCGGAGTATTCTTAGGCGTAGTTCTAGCCAATCTAGCTGCCTTTTTGTTCCTTCTGCTTCCTCTTCTCCACCTTCTGTGTGTTTGCCTTTGACTGATCAATCCACTTTCGCAAATTAGCCTCGCCCAGTTTCTCCTCGTATTTATCCATCTCGTTGCAAATAAAATTCACGTCCCTGCTCAGGCTACTCTTCCCTGCAATAAATTGCTCCCCAATCATTGGTATCTGAGCCAACAGCGTCTGATGGGAGTGCAGCTTATCCTAATGAACGTCAGCACATTTAATACTTCTTCGAGTTGTTGACCACATACTCGCTTCAATGGAAGCTTTTTTCATTGCGCTCGACCGTTGCAATTTTGGAAATGACCTGTCCTTCTCGCTTGGAAAGCACAATCTTTGTGTCCTCGATACGTTTGGTACTGGCGTGCAATTCACTCTGAATAGACTAAGCCTTCACTTGGAGGTACTCGATATTGGCTTCGATAACTTTGATTTCTGTAAGTGCGAGGGAGTTTTCAGATCTCAAAGTGTCTTTCTCGGCGTCGCTGCACTGGCTGGCTTCCAGAATGTCTTCGATTTCGTCCATCTCAAAGTCAAACAATAAGGTAGGTATGAAGAACCATAGGCAATGTAAACGATCAGAACATTTGTATTGATACGGCTGGTATGTTTGAATTCACGCGAGGATCTCGCCATCCTTCAACCTTCACAATCCCTCGACGACCTCCACTCATTTGAGACTGTAGGATGCATGTCCCACTCTCCCCCTTGGGTGTCTTGCTGTTCCTTAAAAGCCTTTTCTTGTTTTCTATGACAGCTTCATTCTTCTGCTGAACCAAGCCTCTCCTTCCATCAAAACGAGAGTGTACCTCGATGGACGAGGCTCATTCACGGGGTCTGGGCCAGGTGCTGCCTTGGTCATAGACTGCGGCTTGGGCGAGAAAGACCTGGACATCGGCATCATCTGCCGTGGTTGCTGAATTGGAGCAATCGCCTAATGCACGTTAGAGTCAAGGCCGTTAGACTGAGAACCACGTACCTTTGGATGATCTGCGGCAGCGTTTGGCAAAGAGCCCTGTTCAAGGACACCGTGTTTCCTCTTCACCCCGTGCCCCGTGCTTCGCCCAGAAAGCAAGCGGATCATTCCAGTAAGACTGATGAGTGGAGTATTAATGTCAAAGTAGAATGGTGTAAGAAGGATGATTGTTTGTTTATATATGTATAAGTCTATTGAAGCAAGGACAAAGCCTTGAAAGAGAACGATGATGTGGATAGAGTGTGGTGATAGTCGAAGTTAGTGGTGTATATTGTAGGAAAGAAGGAGGGAGGAAGTGGGAGAGTTCGAGGATTATATACTGCTCCGTGAGTAGTCACTCGCAACCAACTGGGGAAAGGTTAAAGATAGTCATTCAATTCGTAGCAATGTGAAAGCGGAACCTTAGTACAGCATTCATCTTCCTCTCCTCAAAATGAAACTCAATTGATGAGTGTGACTATGAGATTTTTCGGTTCATGGCAATGTGAAAGGAGTATTTCTCTACGGCATTCATCTTCCTTTGCCTTGAATGTTATGAGAATCAATTCACGAGTGCGACTATGAGATTCTTCCATAGCAATTTGAAGGTGGAGTCTCATTGTAGTATTCATCTTCTTTTGCCCGAACAGCATGAAACCCGATTGACGGATGTGAGTATAAGACTCTTCAACTCATAGCAGTGTAAAAGCGGAATCTCACTACAGCATTCATCTCCGTCTGTCTGAATGTCATGGAAACTAAGTCATGACTGTGACCATGGGAAGCTTCACCTCTTTGAATGAAAGCGCAATCTCATTCATTGCCTGTGAAGATCTCAAAAACGCGGCGTCAGCTTTCGACTCAGAGAATCATTCATCGGTAACAGTTGATAATGTGGCACCGTATTCGGCTGGATGGATACTACTGCTAATGATGCTGAGACAAGATGTGCCCACGTCGGGTTCAGGCTATGTAGAATTTCGACTACCAAGAACGGCTTTATGAACGGCGCTGTTCAGCATCTAAATGCGCCACAGGCCCAACATCATCGACTTATATATCGTCCCTCTTCTTCTCTCCCCTATCATGGAAGGGTAGAGTCCATCCACCTCGTCTCGTCGATAGATATTTCATTTAGCCCCAAATTATACAGCCCTTCTCGACGTTCAAAATCTATTATGCTAGCTTCAACACCATTACAATCGTCGGAATCATCACCATCAATTTCATCCGTAACTCCACCCAACGACTCAAATACCCTGCGCCAGCCGTGAAGACCTGTGTGCTGGACGCACCGGTCGTCATAGAGCCATTCCCTAGTGGCGTTGGCAGTGAACCTGACGTTACAGCAGTAGCGGTTGATGATCCTCCAGCGCTTCCGGGTCCACCCATAATGACTCCACCTAAGCCGCTACGTGATAAGCCCTCCATCCTGACGGTGCTTGACCCTTGGACCGATGCACCAGCCGCAATCACTGAAGCTGGCGTTCCACTACTCGTTGCAAGGCTAGGAGTAGAAGGCATGGGGGTGGTTGAGGGCAGAACAACCGCAGTGGCACCGTAGATGAGGTTGTTTGACGTGTCAAGGGACACGCGGGTTCCGGAATTGGTAGCCGCAGGACCACCGGCACTCAGCGTCGTTCCGTGTATCGATACCGCATGGGGGAGGATGATGGCGGTGGCACCATTAGGTAGCGTGGTAGTTGGCACAGGATTGGCGCTAGGAAGCTGGTAAATTGAAGAGCAGAATTTAATATGACTCGACAAATCTACCGATACGGGAATCCCGGATACCAAGACCGCGCTTGAACCCACCGCAATTATGGCACCATTAAGCACTGCTCCATTCGCCACAGGGTTTATTGCTTGACCGGCAATGGTCGTAGCGGGAGCTGGCTTTGCAGATGGCATCTGGTAGATTTGGCTGCCTATTACAATGCTGTTGCCGTGATTGACAGCAACAGCGCCTGGAATGGTAATTGGCGCTCCATGTGGCTCGATTCTTGAGCCGTCGATATGGACATAATATGGTCCAACGACTATGGCATGGCTGGCTATGGAGAACGTTGTTACTGGTGGAGCAGAGGGCATGTTGGATGGCGCTACCGGTGAACCAAGCGTGGGTATGTCTCCAGGTGAGTAAACTTGCTGTTCTGGAGCAAATTGCTCCGAGCCTTCTGGGAAGCCATTGTTGGGCAATGCAGATGCAGTAGGGGATGATGTTGATGCGGGGGCATTGCTCTGCCGGTTCGGCTGATTGAGGGCGGTGGTGGCGGGAGCTCCTGAAGAGCCATTGTCTGGTTGTTCCGAATTATTGGGATATGAAGGTGAACCATTTTGCTGCTGGGAAACACTTTGTACAGGAGTTTCTGAAGGACTCTCCTTTCGCTGTTCTGTGTTGTCGGAAGCGGGAGCGTCTTCTTGTGGACCTTTTTGCTGATCTGGACCGTTTTGTGCAGGGGCCGTCGGCTTTTGGAGGGCATTCTCAATTTGAGACATCTGGTCTGGGGAGGCATTGGAAGGATCATATTCAGCCGTAAAACCGCGTGTTTGCGTTGGGTCTTTGGATGAGTGCAAGTCAGCTGGTGACTTATTTGAGTTACTGGGGAAAATAGGATCACTATCTTGAGCAGCACTTCCGTCTGTTCCTATACCCGTTTGCTTTGGGTGAGTAGGGGGGCTTTGGTCCTTTTCGTGGACGGGATCCCCGTCGATGGTACCTTGTTTGTTGGCATTAGCGACGGGGTCCCGAAAGCTTTGCGCTGGTTGTGTCGACGAAGTCGCAGGCGTTGCGGGATCATTTGGTGGAGGCATAATTTGTGGGCCCTGAGGTTCACCATTTGGTGCTGCGGCTGCTGTCTCCTTTGCAATATCTACGATTGGACTACCGGCAGGGGTAGGCGCCGGTCCCGTGCCGTCACCAGTGTGCTGGGCGGCGAGGTTCTGAGTATTGTCGGGTATAGCTGGCGGAAGAGAGGGCGATGGGTCACTAGAAGTAGGGGTTGAAGCCATCGCAGTTACGGGTACCAAAGTCTTCGGCGGGTCGTAACCCCAGAATACTTCACCACCACAGGTCCTAAACAAAGTATTCAGATTTTGGATTTGGCTGGGTATGGCCAATATTGGACGATACGGTTCTCCGATTTTGGGCTTCCACGCAGCCGATTCCTATGTCGGCGTTAGCTTATCCGGGGAAATGTTGGGAGGTTATTATCCGTACCATTACACTTTGCGGTGGACAGGGCAAATCTGCGAAATTGAACGGTTGAGAATATGACGACAGCCAGGCGACAGGGCCATTGCTCATTGACTGATATAACCTCGCAATAGTCGACAATTCGCCCGGCAAGAAAGTAAGCATCGTTGATGAGATGGTCGAGGACCCGCACCCATCAGATGCCTTCAATTGGGTAAAATGAACGTAGACTGAGGGGGAAGTACTATTAGAATTGTAAGACATAGGTCAGGTCAGATGCTTAGAATCTTAAGAAACCCACAATGTAAAGCTTCCCGAAATTGCAGTACTAATTCTGGAGCCATTCCGGCCTGCTACAGAGGACGGAATGAGTATCGAATGAGCCCGAGCGTGGAGGGGGAAAGGAGCGCGAGGGGCTGTCATGGAGCTCGTAGGCGTTACAGCTGTTTCCGGGCAAGGCTGTGGGCCCCACGGATTGTAGATATACGATTTCCAGCTAACGGAATCGTGTGAAAAAATGGAGGCTGTTGTTATGGTTTGGGTATAGCCTTTTGTTCCACAGCCGGGAAGCTGAGTCGTACAACCCCAGTACGTCAAGATCGTCGATCCTTCACCAGTCGATAGTGTGGCACCGTAGCCGGCTGGATGTATACTATTACCAATGATACTGAGACAAGAGGTGTCTGCGTCAGGCTCAGGCCAGTAATGCACGTCGACATTTCCGACACTGAGAACGCATCGGACACAACAAGAAGAATCTTTGAAATCAAAATCTTCGGGTTGCACGACGCCAGGACCTGCTCTCATTGAGTTGCATTGCGTGGTCCTCATCCAGTCCTTCAATGGTGTGATTTCCGACTGAAAGGCAGTGGAGCAATTGAGTGAGTCGTCGTTGAAGCAGCTCCTTGGACCGTCCAAAAGGTATTGCCATGTTCCGTTAGGCTCGAAAAAGTTTTTAGCTGCCACTGCCTTATTACCTGAACATGAGCTATTCCACAGCGAGCATTCAGCTTTTAGCTCCGAGAATAACTCCTCGTTGGTCTTGGCAGAGAATGGGGAGGCTGTCATTGCCGCATTCGGCAAGCGCACAGGATAATCGCCGTAGTCGCAGACCGGGACAAGCGTGCTGTTGGTCAAGATGGGGGTGGGTGACCGACCGGTGACCGCAGTGATGGAACTGGGCACCTGAGAGCTGTTGGATGGTCGAAGTGGGAAGGGTGGTACTGCCGACCTGGAGAGTCCTGTCGGAGGGGGACCCAGTGATGATGTAGGCCACTTCGAAACAGATGCTATGACCAACTGAAAGGAGGTAAAAAGGCTTGCAAAGCAGACTATCAGTCTCATGCTGAACATACAATCATCAATTTGTCCACGAAAGACAGCCAGACTTAAAATGAATTGAATGAGCTTCTATTTGTTTGCCATTTGCGACTTAACCTCTGCTGGCAGAGCGCAGGAGTAGAGGGCTGCTTGCACTTGACTTAAAGGCAGAATCCCTCTACTCCGCCGCAAGGAACGGCTTCCTTTTTGTACAGCTCGGAGGCGCTGTACCCACTCATGAAACCACGAAGGATGCTGAATCCCATAGTTTCTGGCCCCCCTCAATATTGAATCCTCTACGAGGGGTAGCCGTAATCCTTCTCGCTAAAAGTAATGAAGCTGATTGATTAGTTACGCGCTGCGGTGTCGCAAAGTCCGCTGTGGGCGTTGCAAGCCTGAAACTTCCCCTGTTTTAGTCTTAATATTAGAAATGTCCGAGTAAAGTCATGGCAAAGCCTGATGAATATCTTCGTCTTGTGTTTCCGGTGTCAATTCGTACACTGGGATGTAGGATAGTGAGTCTATTTGGTATTGGGGGTTGAATCTGCACGTGATACTTGTTGAAGTAGAAACCCTAAGCGACCCCCCAAGCGACATCTCAAAGGGCCCCCAAGAAGTGAAGTGGGTTTAGGCGCTAGTGGGGGGATCTCACGGGGCGGCTCAAGGGTAGCTCCGGGACCCTCTTTGACGAGTATTACGATCATGATATAAGCTGTATAGGCTGAAAACCCGTTAAGGCGGACTGTAAAGCGTACGGGCCAAGGCTAAAGCTTGCCTCGGGGTGGATCGTAGATCTGGGCTCGATCAGCACAGATCTACCAAGGCGCTGTGCCTCTGTGTGCGTCAGCGCTTGCAAATCTGAGGGCGGAGGTGTGCGACAGCGGCTTCGGATGGGTCTCATTGACTGGAACAGTACATGGGCTGGGTTGGGATTTCTGGAAAAGCAGCTTTTAGAGCAACACCTTGCCGATAACAATGTCTGTCTTGAGGCTACAGTGTGAAAGAATGTCTTTCATGTCTTCCTGGCCAAAGAGTGCCCTGTTCAGCCAATATTTATCACCTTTTCCATTCTGGAAGCCTACTAGGGATGTAAGAATTGACCGTGGAAATCTTCCAAAGTCCGACATCAGCTGATGCCCAAGTCTTGCGCAAGCAGCAACCCAAGCAGTAGACAGTCGGCAGCTGATCTCCTCAGCGAGAGCAATGTGAATCGGTTTCCGCTCTCCTAGCAAAGCCTGAAGCTCTGTGAAATGTCGACGATCAACGAAGACTTCATGAACCAGCACTACTCAGCATCTAGATGCGCCACGGGCCCAACGTCGTCGACTTGTATGCCACCCCTCTTCTTCTCGCGCCTGTCATGGAAGGGTAGAGTCCACCCACCCTCGTCTTCCGGGGTTGCAAGCCAGAGCCTCATTAGGTGCCGTCTAGGTGCTGGGGGCGCATGATCTTTGTATTCAGTCCTAGCATGCAACACATGCTCATTCGACAAGAATTGAATATCTCCAACCTCAAGTATCATATGCAGAGACAATCGTTTGCAGGTCTCTTCGAGGACGTCGGCAGCTTCGATTTGGGCGGGCGAGAGCCGGGGGATAATGCCTGCTGAGGAGAAACGGTCGAGGGAGCGTATGAAGTAGGGATCATATCTGAGAAGAGCGTTAGAAAATTTGGCTGCAATCTTCGTGTTGGAAGAAGCTTACTTGCAGTACACACGCCCCTGTCCCCCAGGCTCAAGGTAAAACACACTAGTTCGTATGTATGGATCTTCCCCTTTGCTGACTTCTCCTTTGCGGTCGACATACCAGATGGGCTCGGTCAGTATCTTCAAGGCATCCGGCCGTTCGCGTTGAAGGACGTTGTAGACTTGGTGCACGGAGGCGATGTCGGACTCGCCGCCTTCAAGGGCTCGGGCAACGCAAAGCAAGCCTACCAGATCGGAGTCATCTGCGTGGAAATACTGTCTTGACGTCCACCCAGTTTAGCTGTGCTGTAGTCTCGTCCTGTCTGGAAATATCACATACCTTGCGTTCGTCCGATATATTCTTACTTTGTCAATCTGCTTTGCGTCCTCGCCCAAGTCCTTGACGTGTCCTAGGACATGGCCTTTTCCATTCTGGCTCACGAAGTATCCAAGGTAAGTCCCCAGGCCCATATATGCAATGGCCGACTTGTGATTTCCCCATTCTTCGACCGGGAAGCCTTTGAATAGTATGAAGCCTTTGCCATCAAGGAGCTCCCTACGAATTGATTCGAGGTATCTTGACATGCGCGGCAGTTGAAAGTTGTCCTGCTCGAGCGTCAGCGCAATCTATAGTATCGAAAGACTATTGAACCTACCTTTGAGATTCCCGTGAGTGGTATTTCGGCACCTCTGAAGTCGTCGGCTGCGGCGCTGAGCTCTGCTACCTCCTCGTCGGTGAAGTGATGCGTCCATCTTTCTGGATTATGTTTATAGTCGTTTGCATTCCATACAGTAGCACCATTTATTTCACTGGGAAAATCCTCATATGGTCTTAGCTCCTCGTACAGCGGAGGATGCTGACCGGAGGTCTTGATCCCATCTGGAAAGATTGACCGAGAAACTGGTTGAATAAACTTGGGTGCTTGTTGCTGCAGAGTATCTATCAGACCTGGTGCCATTGTCAAAATGTTCCGATAAATTTGAAGAAGAATAGAGATGCGTACGCAAAGACCGTCAACTGTCTCAATGTTTCAGACCCCACTTCAGTGTCATCAACAAACAACGTCATATTGCATGGCGTGATAGCAATGATAGACATCATTAAAGTAGGGAGGCTGTACAGCGCGATAAGGCGCAATTCGTGGGGGATGTCGCGACGCGGGGTTACTGCCCAAGCACCCGACAAGAATATCGCAGGTATTAATTAAAAATCGTGTAAATTCTATAAGACAAGAATAACATCCATAATGTACTCGTACTCTCCGAAATCTGTGGTCGAAGCACTTACCCTGTGCTAGACCAAGTCTGGAGTCTCCACCTTGGATCCTCATCCCCCAACCACTCATCCTCTCTAATGTTTACGAGTCTTCCATTCCTCTCGCCTCTGTCCCTCTTAAGATTCTCAGCCCTCAGGACGGCCCACAAAGTTCCTATGACGAGAACATTAGCACACAAATAGCCCAATGCAAAACCGTGCCCCAGAAAGTATAGCGGCCCATCATTGCTTCTATAGAGCTGTATACCAAGCACAGCGCCCGGATCTCAAGTTGATATCTGCATGGCGTTCGCCCTTGTGCGCTTGGTCTATCCACTAACATTAGTGGGAGGCCACGAAAGAACAATTGCTGTGGCAGGGGAGATGCCAGCTGCTGCGAGAATGGTGCCGAAGTAGCTTACGCATGCCTTCGTGTCGGACACTAGTATTATATAGCCAATAGCGGCAAGTGAGGCAGATCCCATGATGAAAGGCGCTCTCAGCTTCGGCTTCTACGAAGCAATAGCGACAGTCAGCGTCATCGTTATAGCGACAGCGTATGGCGGGACTACGAGCAATTGGGTTTGAGCCGCAGTATAGCCTAGCTCTTTTAATGATAGTTGGCGCGGAGAGCGTGAGCGTATAAAGTGGCAGGCTCATGGTGTGAAAGCCAAATCCGTAAAGGCAGACTTACGGACCCCGCATGGCGAAAGATAGATTTTGCCAAGTGAAAGCTTCGTCTCTGGTGGCGTCGTTCCTTACTTCCCGACGAGCATGAACACATGCTCCTTCTTTCTCGGTGAGACATCTGACAGTGAAGGGTAGTTGGCCACGAAGAAGTAAGACACCAGAGAGACCAAGACGGTCAAGATGCCTTCGAGGATAAAGATCCATCGCCAGCCATCTAGGCCACCAACGCCTTCCAGGTGTGCAATGACCTACAGCATCAGGTCAGCTATAAGCCGAAAAGTATAAAGGGGCTGAATACCCAGGCGACCTCACCTCGAACGCACCCGCCAAGAGTAATATCCAGAAATGCTGCTCTTCCCGTCTGTACCACATGGAGAGGTAGGGCACCACGCCCGGAAAAACTCCGCCGTCTGCCATTTCCAGTACGAATCGGGCAGCAAAGGAGCCCGCCATATGCTGCGTAATGCCGAGGAGCGTCGCCCCAATCAAGAGTGAGTGTCGGCAACCATACTTTGGGCGACGTCAATTTCAGGACGATGTTGCACGGGGTCTGATTGAATTAAAATTAGAATGGCGAATTTCAAGGAGAGATGATATTCGGGATAATGAGATAGTATGAGAGGCAGATATAGAGCAGACTATTTCAAAAAATTATTGTATTATGGATTATTGGGTCTAGATACACTTTTCCTTCGCTCATGATACATGTTGTGTGTTCGTAGAATCCAGTAATGCGACCATTTTCCAATCAAAGCCCGCGCAATATGCCGAAAATGCCTCAATGTTCGCGTTTGAATGCCTATAGAAATATTCTCGTCAATGTCTTTGAGCCCCACCCCAGCATTATGATGTCGTCCATATGTGTCCTCAAATGCAGGCTGCGATAGCTTAGGCCATAGCAAAGACAACAACACCAGCGGCCAAAACAACCAGCTTAGCACCGACAGCAAGGCTGGACGCTCCACTCCCAGGCGTGAATGTAGCTGGCTTACTGGTAGTGGTATGAGCGGTGGTTGCGGAGGCGGTACCGACTGGGGTGGTAGCATTTCCACTTGGGAAAGGTGCGACGGAGACCACGGGCTTGGTGACGGTCGTCGGGCCCGCGCTAGTCACAGGAATGCTAGTTGCTGGGGCAGCTGTGGTTGCAGGAGCAACGGAGGAAGCAGTCTTCACAGCGCTGGTAGCAGGTGTTGAAGAGACAGGAATGGCGCTGCTGCCTCCTGCGCATTGAACGACGTTGATGATGACAGGGTAACAATATCTAGCGATATTGGCATTGTAGAGGTTGTTGAAACTGCCGCTGTTACAGCTCCAAAACTTCTCTTCACTACTTGTGCTATTCCCAACGGCGAGAGATCCGTTTCCGCAGGTTCCGAATTGTATAGTGCGATAGCCAGCTTGGAGAGTATCGTCGAATTGAAACTGGAAATTGGAGACGATCTCACCCTGGCGTTTGTCCTGATCTGTGAGATTCCCGCCGTTGAGAGTGATTATAGGATTGGTCGTGCACTCTGCTCCAGCGCTGGTTTGTCTCTAAAAATGACAGATTAGCAGATGGTTCAATATCGCAGCGATCGTTGTGTATTGTACCTTGAGAATTTCGTCACGCTTGCTAGAAGGCGTGGAGATGTTCACGGGTGAAATCTGGAAAGAGTAGCCAACGGAATTTTGGAACCCGGCACATGCTTCAGCAGAGACTGTTGAGATGGAGGCCGCAAGAGCGATGATAGCTATGGTGAACTGCATGTTGATGGTTGGTGGAATGAGGTGTCGGATTGCCACGAAAGGATTGCTTATTAAGTGTGGTATTATGTGGCAAGTACGAGTGCGGTGTAGCTCGAAGCGAATGTGGGGGATCAACAAGGAATATGGTATGTACAGTGACGATGGATGGATGAGATAGATGCAAGATGGGAGGAGATGAAGAAAGGAGGAAGAGAGGAGATGCGGGTTGATTTTGAAGTTATCCCTCTAGCGGTAATCCATTACGCGGCTGGGAAGTGCAAAAGCGGCAGGACTACACAAATACGAGTTTGCACAGGACTGGCAGAAATAGTACCTTAGTAATCCCGCCCCGCTGCCAGCCTCCCCAACAAATCAAATCAAATATCGACTAAACGAATTCGAAAGCCGATAATGAGACCGACTACTCGTATCTTCAGAGACTCGCAATCTTCACTTCTCTGTATATCGCAATCTCCAATAATTCAATGGTTTCAGATATTGGGTTCATATGCTGTTTGAAGAGAATTCGCGACATCTTGTCAAAAGCTATATCACCTCGAACCATCGTGTGTGATTGCACGTTTTCCCGTTGCTTTTGCGATGATGCCGTGGGGTTACGCCTATCCAACCCCCTGCAATCCCGGCCTCCCAGCCCCCGAGATACGAATCAATACTTGGCTTTTGCACTAGCTTCGGGTACTAATCCCTTGTCCAGCCAATAGTCCGCGGTTGTTGCTCCAGGAAGAGTCTCATACTTGCCGTGTCTGGCTTAGAGCGTCTTTCAAGATCACCCACGAGCAATTTTGGCCCAATCAAGAAATTTGGCGTTGCCCCGTACGGAGAAGATCTGTGACTGACTAGCGAATTCTTGAACCTTAAAGTACCATCTCAGAGTGAGCCAGAGTACGGAGTACTCCGTAACCAAAGGACGAGTCAGGGAGAGCTTCGAACCTTGCTGAAGAGCCTCATCTGCTTGTTTACTGCGAGTACTCCGTATTAGTCCAATTGATGCCGACGACTCTCGCTTTTTGGATGGCTGGTTGTCTTTCGATATGGAGTGATGCTGAGATGATGAAATTTTCATCGGGAATGGCGACACCATTGTTACAACTAGCGAGGTGAGGGCGGCGATCTGATTGCCAAGCTACCTTATCAGTCGTCAACTTTGGATTTTGAGGCTCGGGAGGGGTCGAGGAGGCTGGCAACCTGAGTATTCTACGGAGTCTATCACGACTTTCTCTAGCGTACTCCGTACTGATGGCGAGTATGGAGGAAGGGAACATACTTCGCCGGTAGGAGACTTGCGCCCAGTACTTCAGTATACTGCATTAATAGTGGCGTAGTTCTCGAATACCTAAACCAGTATAGCCAGGCCCCTGTAGTGCGGTAGAGTAAAGGGACCGCTGATAACCCTGAGTAGCCTTGATAGTATAGAGTCTTTACTAAATTATCCAGTACACCGTACGGCTAAGTAATGTCGAATCGCTCGGTGGATTGGCGCTACAAGAATATTGCTATTGTCTGTCGCCTGAATATCGAGTGGTTGGAACAGTGGACAGCTTCGCTGGGCGCTGGTTGGCTTCTATCCTATTTTCTTGGGTGTGTACTCTACGTACCTGACCAACGACGGTATGAATAATGATATCGAGCCGATCCTTTTGACCATACGGAAATATTGACAAGCGAGGAAATTTCGCAACCAATGCCATCGATGCTTTCGTATGGGAACGGCGTGAGATTCTGTGAAGTGATGCTACTAAGACCTATCATTTAGCTATACCTTAGTCTACGAACCTCGCATTTCCAGTCTTAGAACTCAAGAATCACCAGTGTGGCCTTTGATAAGACATGGTATAGGATACACATGGAGTCCGACGGTTTTAGTGTAGCGATGAGCAATGTAGCCTCATTTTTGCTCTTGACCTGAGTAGCAAAGATGGAGTCAATGTCAGGTACAGAGCTGCGATGAGGTTTAATAAATGTAGAATGCAACCGTAAGAACAAGGGCTTACTATGTCCACAAATTGCACTCTTTTCCTTAGTAGGTTCCAGAGGCACAAACTTGCACTTACTTCAATATGTAAGGCTGATGTTAGCACTTCCAGCTGCAATGGTAAGCTACACAGGCACTAATTGGCACGCTTTAGAATCGGCAAACTCGCAGTGGGAACCAGCTGTGTCCGATGAGGACCAGAAACAGCTAGGATGCATATATCATCAAATGCATAGCCTGATTTGATAGTGGCGATGAGCTGGACATGCCCTATTTAATCAAAGCCATAAACAGCAATAGAAAATTTGGCGTATAGTTCTCGTCCTGCACCTCCAGCCTCCTGTTCTTCATGGTGGTGAAACAAGCCCGAGAAGCCCCCTCTCTTCTCCTTAGGCTCTGAGCTTTCCCCATCCTGCACATACGTTTGACCCGCCTTCTTTAGCTCCTGGTCTGCAACGCTAGGCTCCCCACCATCCATAAACTCGACTGCACCGTTTTCCCGCTTCTTCCCCTCGCGATTGCCAAAGATACTCCCATGCCTCCCAGTTTATCCCGGCTTCTCCGCTTTCTTCGCCTTCTCAGCATCACTCCCTATGTGAAACGCTTCCCCACGCAAGCCTAGAAGCTCATCGGGCGGAAGAATTGTATCATTTCTGCGTGGCAGAAACACCGGGCCACTAGGGACTGCTCCAGCACCCATTGATATTTAGACCCATCTTGGCCTGGCTGGTGCATCTGTTTCCCCTCAGCCCAGGCGCGAAGACCGGCGGTGGCAGGGTCGTTGAACTTTAGGATGGACTCGCAGGGGCAAGGGGCAGAAAATTTGTTGGTTTTGTGATGATGGAAGTGAGTGTGAGTACCGGCGGAAGAATGAGTTGGTGGAGAGTCTAGCGGATCCGCGGCGCTGGGGTTGGAAGTCGGCTGGCCTGAAAGCAGGGGGCTACTGTTAAACTCAGAAATGGCTCATGTTGGACTTGGTGTGTGAGTCTCGGGAAGACATCACTAAGCTGTTGCATTTTGATGTGAGAGGGATTCCAGGAGTAGACTATTGTGCGCCGTGAAGGTCTTTAATTGTTAGACCGTGTCTAATGCCTGATTTGTGGTGCGAGGAGTAACGGCGAGTGTGTAGAGGCTGTCAATGATAAAGGATGTAGGGGGTAATAAGACCTGGTATATATGCCAGCTGTCGCTATCGTTGCTGTAGTTGAGGCATTTTTTCCTGGCGCAGAAGATCAGTGGTTATCATGGTACTAATTGTGCCTTGGGAAACTCATGAACAACAAGATTTTTTCCAGAAATGCATACCTCATGTACTTGAAGGTAGCTCAGCTCTAAAGCTGACTGCGGGACTCGAATGGGTGTTGGCTCTGTTTCTATCTCAGGCCTTGGCGATCATTGCTCTTCGAGGCGACCACCACATGCAGAGGTCTTGTGTACCTCCAACCCCACCGGTGCTCGAGAATGATCATGTTCTAATTCCTAGCTGTTTAGCAATGCTCATCGAGGTGGGAAATGATTCAGATCGGGAGATGTCAAATTCGAAGAACATTATTGGTTGCAATCATAGACCAAGAAATGGCTTCACCCACGATCGGCTCAAGCAAAAGTGAACTTCGTGAAGACGGTGATAGAAACATCATAAACCACGCGCAGTGCACATCTGACAAAGGTTCCCTGGGACTACCGCGGAAAACTGCTTGAGTGCCTTCTCCGTGTCAAACAACTCAGGCCTTCCCCTACACGTGGCAGGCGCAAGCAACCTCCTTATGATGTGCAAGTGTTCAAGATGCTGCGGAATGAGAGTCTCTGTGAGCTCTGCGAAGAGTGAGTGTAGAAGAGCACAGTTTCGTTTCCCTGTGCAATCGGAGTGAGGTCCTGAGATCCTGCTGCTCACGCAGTCTCAGTCTTCTCACTGCGCAATCTTTGGAAAGCCTCCCATCGCTTCATACTTTCCTCCGACCAAACCTCTTCCCTCTTGTAGTATTGATCTCTAGCCGGCACACCCCTCGGAAGAATGACCCATGGCTGCCTGCTTGCTGTAAAGATGTGGACCTCAGGAGCACAATGATCTGGTTGATCCAACGTCCCTACTCTCACAAATCGTAGCAGTGGCCCGCCGTAGTTGCTCCAAACAGCAATGTGGCATTTAGGACAACGAGCATATACCTGCCCCTCTCCGCTCTCAGAAGGTGTATTGATCAACTCGGGCTCAGGCCCAAGATGAGTGACGCGGTCGTGTTCGATCATGGCGTTAATGGCGAAGGCAGAACCGGTCTCACGTTGACACCAGTGGCAGTGACAGCCATGCACGACAAGGGGCCTGCTTCCCATGCGGTAGCGAATGTATTTGCAGGCGCAGCCACCTTCGAGTGGGAAGGGATGCTTGTCATTGCTCGGGGCGTGCGAGGACGTTGCAGTGTCTGACGCCATTTACGCTTTGATCTAGCGCGAACAGTACGTCTGGGTATTAAGCCAGATCTTTCAGCTTCACAGTCAGCAGTTGACTCGATTTATGACGTGTTCTTTAATAGTGAAGAGGGACAAAAGATAGGCATAGAAAACGACATGGGCTCAGCCCTATCGCTGACATGTAATTAGCCTGGATCCTAAAACATTGTTGGATACAGCATACACGATGACTACAACTCGGTGTCTGTCAGTGTACTATTTGCGAGACCGGGAGAAGAACGAAGAACCCTGAAACCCTAGATATGGCCTCCCAAGCTTCAAGACCCTCGAGAGACAAACCCCTCAGTGCCTGCGATGAATGCCGTATGCTGTTCGCCCTGCATCACTCAATCCCCACCCGTTGACTTGGCCTACAGGTGCGAGGAAACTAAAATGCTCAGGGGAGACTACAGGATGTACACGATGCTTGGCCGAGGGAGCCAGCTGCCACTACTCCCAGAGGAAGACGATGGGTAGGCCACGGAAGCCGCGACGAGAAGAGGAGGTGAACCCGAGCAGAGCCGACGACTACTTGGGGACATTTGAGGAGTCAGGGCCGAGGCTTATACACAACACAATTCAGGACCCACACCTTGGCGCGTTTCCTAGCAATGGCTATATACAGAACCAATTGCCACACGCAGGCAATGGACTTGAGGCAACTAGCTGGCCCACGCCTAGTGGGTCAGAGCCAAACATCCTTGGGAATGGCGAGTTCAGTTCTCAATTCCCTCAAGACACTGCTATAGATCCAATGCTAGGCTTTCCAGGCTGGGAAAATACACAGGATAATTTTGGAGAGCTGTTCTCCAACCCAGCACAGCTACACACCCCACCCACTACTTTGGATCACGATGTACCCAACAGTGAATTTGCGGCTCAAGATCCACAACAAACCTGCCGTTGCCTACCAAATCTTTACGGGACGCTCGCATCCTTCCAATCAGTGCCCTCGCCCTCCTTCCCTTTTTCCATGGGAACATTGAAGAAGGCAGCACGTCTAGCATATAATGTTGCTCAATGCCAAATCTGCTCGCAAACATATAATACCGCTGTGCAAAACGCCATGCTCCTTGGAACGCTTATGTCAATATTAATCAATGAGTACGCCAAACTGCTCAAGCACATCGATGAGAGGTCATCAGGCGGTGAGAAGATCCCATTTCGTGTGGGCGAGCCCTCTTCGCCTTTCGACATACGGCACACTGGCGGTTCAGATTGCCCAATGTCTATCAGTATCGACTTGAGTGGTGACGAGTGGCGATTGCTAGCTAGAAAGGCCGTTCATCAAGAAATACATGGAGAAGAGGGAACGAGCGATCACAGTGTGTTCGCCATTGTACAGAAGATGAGGAGCAGGCAAGAAGAGTGGCATCAGCGCTTCGCCTCTGAAAGGCACACACAAGGCCACAGCGACTACGACGCAGAAGCTAACAAAGCTGGCGAGCACATATGCGTGCAATTCGAATACATTGAACATCTCAAGAAGTCGTTGGAAATGCTGAAGGTGTGAGACCAATTGAGATTCAACAGCCTTTGTGACCAGACCATATTCTCGGGACTTCCCCCACGTTTGCTAGAAGGGTGCATTCATTGGTACCACGCTAAACAGGGGTTGAAGGGCTAATAGGGTATGAGCAGGGACTCGACCTGTTGGGGAGAAAGGGAACCGTTGGCTCGACACAAGGGAAGATGCTTCTCGAGTATGAAGTTATCACAAATTTCTGCAAACCACCTTCAAACTGAAGCAAGAAGTTGACCTTACGAATAACCCCAAGACTCGATCACGGCACCAATACCAATCAAGGCTACAATTTCGGACAACAAGACCGGGATGAAGTCTTCACCGCTAGCGATCTGATCAACATCGTTTACTGTGATGGAACTATTCGACTTACCCTTTGAGGTCCTACGTCTACTCCTGCAACAATGCGTTATCACAGCGGGCTTGTGTAAGGGTATCAAGCTGCGGTTAGTCTGTAGTAAGTAACCCATATAATTCTAGCCTGCCAGCTTACCCAAACGATGAGGACTTTTCGATCGAGAAATTCCATGCGCAATGTCCTCGGCACGCCTCTTGGAGCTGTATCCACTCTGGCCCACGGGAGGCGTAAGCGTTCGATTCATGGCGAAGTACCTATTCGACAGAACAATGGCGGACCAGACAAATAGGAGCAACTTCCCTTCAATCACACATGGCACGGTCAAACGTTTGATGGAATATGAGCAGCCGAAGGAAAGCGGAACCAACGAGAAGCGGCAACGTGACTATATTCAGATGCTATGCCACCTAGCAGCGTCGGCCGTCGAATGGAGCTACCGAGACCATTGGACACTCATTGAAAATCTTATACCAAACTCTATAGTAGTGGATGAGAATGAGGCAGATGTTAACAACGTTCCGCGCCACACTCTCGCAGCAGCGAGCTACATCGGAAAAGATGAGCTAGTCACCCAGCTGCTCAGCAACGAGAACATCGACCTGCATGGTAATACCTATAAAGTAGAGCCGCCGAGTGTGCTGCCAAAAGCGGGAACAACGAGATTCTGTCGCGCTTCTTATCTACCTCAGAGATCGACTTCTACGCCAGCCTGTATTTCACACCCCTTAGTCTAGCAGCAGCGGCGGGCCACTCGAGCACTGTGAGTCTACTTCTCTCGCATCAAAACAACGTTGCCCCCAAACGCTCAGCCTACGAAACAGCCCTCGAGAGGGCCGCGGAGAACGGCCACACAGACATTGTGATTAATCTGCTGGATCATAGCATCGAGGAGCCCGCAAAGAAGCAGGAGATGGTGCACCGGATCTTCTGCCTTGCCAGCTATAACAATCATCCCGAAGTCCTTCTCTGGGCCCTAGAAAATGGCGCCAACATCAATGGCCAGGTCAAGCAGGCACTACAAGAGATACCGCTTTCTTGGGCAGCATCTCGTGGCCACAATGACATTGTTCGCCTGCTGCTTACCAAAGGTGCGAACCAGCACGCTCGTAGACCACACCAGCCTCTGAGCTCGGCTGTCAATTATGGTTTTGCGAGCACGGTCATGCTTCTAATCGACACTCATATAGCTGGTTGTGGAGGAGGCAGCTATCGCGATTTCTTCAACGAGGAGAAGCTGTGTAAAGATTTTGTTCATTATGGATTCATCGTAGCAGCGCAGCATGGACATGCACACATTGTTCGCTTGTTTGTTGACCTGGGCTTCGATCTTGAGCGGTATCCAAAAGTGGGACATTCAGCTTTGATGATGGCTGCACAAGAAGGGCACGAAAGCATTGCAAGGATGCTTGTCGAGATGTGGGTGAACGTTAATGCCGAGGATGGAAAAGAGAGCCTGTGGTCATCGCGGAACAATATGGAAGGGATGATATGGTGGCACTCCTGATTCAGCTAGGGACTAAGAACATGGTGGAAACCCGGGATAATGGCGTCAAAATATTGAATGGGGAAGCACTTCATGACAATTCACGAATTCGCGTCTGGAGTGCTGGGAATCACATAGTTGACTATAAAAGTTGGTAGCAACTAGACTGCAGTCCCCTGGTATCATAATTTAAGCTTGCCAATCGTTGAGCTCCATGTCCGAACACTCAATGCCGATTAGTAGCTTTTGAAGCGCCTACAGTTCCCATAAATTCAACCCTTTGGTGTCTTAAGCCAAATTTTGCAAGCTTTTGAGCTACATGGCTGGAAAATCTGGATTCGTTTGCAGCTTTTGGAGCGCCAAGTCTTGTCGTCCTGGCTCTAGTTGCAGACAAAGAACGAGCATTTTGCTAGTATGCTGCCGGGAAAACGCCATGTCCTATCTAGATAGAACCTTGACATGGCCATGGTTCAGATCCTACAATTTTGACATGGGCAGTGTAGCTTGTAGGCCAAGGGGTGCCGATTGGGGTGCTTTAAGTGGCTTTGAAGATACCAAGAGGGTGAAACGAAGCGTCCATTACGAAGGTCGAGGCCTCGTGCCTGACATGCTTTGAAGTGCTCCAGCCGTTCTAACAACCGCCGGGGTTCCTCGCAGTCCGCTTTTCCTGTGATCTTGCTTCGTTATTTTATAATTTTCATTTCGATATCGCGACTTCCCTCACAGCTTCGAAAACCTCGGTGTCTTCTTCTTCATCCCAGACATCATAGCCTCCTTGACATCATCACTCTGAAGCGCTGCAGAGTTCCACACGCTCGTATACCTCAATCCATCCTCCACGCTCCTATTCCAGCTCCACTTCAAAATCTCCTTCGTCCCTTGTACCGCAACCGGACTTTTACTTGCAACGAGCTCAGCCCACCGTAGCGCTTCCTGTATCACCTCCTCTTTCCCACCACTCTTGCCGACCCAGCTAACCAAACCCTCGCGTCTTGCTTCTTCTCCGCCAAATGGCCTCGCAGTGAGACAAATGTCTTTGACCCAGCTCCCGTTCCCAACGACTTTAGGTAGGCGACTCAGGGTCCCAATGTCAGCTGCGAGTCCAATGTCCACCTCTTTGACCGCGAATTCGGCGTCTTTGGCGCATATTCTGACGTCTGCACATAGTGAAATGTCGATCGCGAGGCCCAAGCACCAGCCGTGTAGTGCACACATCACCGGCTTCTCGCACTTCTCTATTGATGTGATGGCTGCTTGGAAATCATCGATGTGGTGCCGCATAGACTTTGCCACTCGAGCAGTGTCTAGTCTTTCTCCGCCTAACTTCTGGATAGACTCGGCATTGAGTATCGAGTTCTCGCTTGCTGCTTGGACGTCGAGACCGGTTGTGAAGGCTTTGGGGCCAGCGCCCGAGAGAATGACGACGCGAGTGGAGGGTGAGGTTGACAGGTGGGAGAAGAGGGGAGGGAATTCAGCCCACATCCTGTTACGCGATCGCTTAGCTAGAAGAATGGATGCCAGGGAGAATGTGTCTTACGCGTCTGTGAAGGCATTGAGCTTCTCTGGACGGTTGATCTCCACATGAGCAACGAATGGAAGCGGGTAGGTCAGTTTGAAGTATTTGCATGGCGGAGGGCTTTCCCGAAATGCCATCTTGGCGATTCAGATACGGGTGATACGATGATCAGACTAAAGGCAGAGAGTGCAGGTCATGTTGAAGTGCGTTGACGCATTTACTGATTGACACAGTTTCGCAACCGTTTCGGTCGCTCGCTCACAGTCAGCATGGATCGACCTCGGCACGGTTTTAAGTCACGGAGATAAGGCCAGCTTCCTAGTGTGGCGCTACGTTTGTACGCAGAGAAAAGGAAGGATGCCGTCTATACAACCAAGCAGCACTATTTAATTTATATAAAACGTGTTAATCAAACCACTGGTAGCTATCTAAAGGCTAGCTATGTATGTTATCCAGGTTGCTAGAATAATAATAGATAAATAGTGGAGAAAGGCATGCTGCCCAGGTACCAATTCCATAAGGATTCTCCGCGAATATATTTCCCCTCTTGACAGGCACTACAACAACTCTTTGGCTATTGGTGAGCGATCGTGCCACGGGCTTGAGGACAAGAGCTGATAAAGACGTACGGTTGAATTTTGCGATTCTCCATACACTGAAACAATGGTCGGTAAGATATGGGAACGTACGGTGATCTGGGCATTCAACTTGACATATCGAGGATCAATTGGGCTTCATCTGGTTTCTGCCGTCAAGCTGGGTATCGTGTCAAGGACTGCGATGTCGTTGAGTCCCAGGCTATCATGTGTTCCATGAAACGGCGACACCACGACACCATGACGCTTTATCTCATAGAAATCGCTAATTGAGTCATTATTTTAGCATGAGCATCTGCGCGACCGTGTTCGTGCAGGAATCTTGTGACAGAATAACACTTAGCCTCATCATGGACATGCAAGAGTGTGCTGGTGGTATGACTAGAGGACATGGTGGCCTGCCCCCAATATGATGGCCACCCAACGAGATGCTTATTCTAGACGGTGATTATCCTGCTGTATACTCATCCTGTATGCTGACCAACGTATAGGCCAACTTGCATATAGTCTGATCCCGTAGATACTCACACGAAAACATCCACCTCGAATAGGCCGAGACTAATCTTGTCGTTCCTAAGGGCACAGCCTAATCAAGATCCCTGCCAGTATCCATAGCCTTGTTCCCAGGCGGTTACAAAAACGGTGCATTAGTAACGACGTTTAAAACGCAGGAAAAGAGTCCACTTTTCCCTTCTTTAGATGGAAGAACTTGTGGTATATTGGTACCTTCCAACGTCACGTTCAGTTGAAGGACTCTGAAGCTTGCGAAATATCGAAAAGAGCTCTTCTTGAGTATGGCATCAGCAGCCTAAGGCTTTAATAAAACTTGCAATGCACTAGATATAATGGATAGCAATCGCGACCTTGCTCAATCTCAGAAATTTGGAGCATAGAGTAAACTTCCTAATAGTAAGTATGAATAGTCCTATAAGGTTGGGAATTGTCATCTTTCAAGGGTAAAATAAGCGGATGGACTCAAGAACCTCTAACATGAGCCGGAACGTTGTGGAATCGCTCAGAGTTGGGGCGGAGAGAACAGCTATTGCAGCTTTTTCCTTTTGGCCTCAAGTCTGTCAGCGATGCTTTTGAGTTGAGTGGCGACAAAATACCACTAAGAGGGTCCCTAAACCAAGTGCGATTCGCCGAGTCCAAGCCTTTGGCACTCGGATTCTGGTCTGAGTAGAGCATAGAGAGACAAACGGGCGCGGTTGATGACATCCGGGCGTCCGAAACGACAAGTTTCCGACACGCGGAAGCACAGATTGTGTGGGATACTAACAGCAACGAGCGGAATCTTCGCTATTCCACAGTCAACTTGAGCGGCGTTGGGGCAATACCAGACTCAAGGCATTTCGAGAATGGAGCAAATCCATAACTGCAGAGAGAGCCAGGCGTCTGCACCATCTCGCCAGCACGCCGCGAGCTCGCAGAAATCCAACGACCAAAGGTATCGACCCAGGTTTGGTCAATCCTCTTCGGCCTTTGCAAAAGAAAGTGCCTAATTACACTCAACTTGGGTCTTGTATCGTTTTTTAAGGCTCGCTCCCTACTTTTACATAGTGACAGAGGTAAGTTATCAAACTTCCGAGTAGCACAGTCGAAATCAAGATAACATGTGTTTATGAACAGATTATAGATGCTAGAGCCGAAGCGCAGTCATTCCCTGAAGTATTTGAGTCTACAAGGCCTCGTAAGTTCAGCTTCTAGCCCCAATAAGTGCCGTAAGTAGAAATTTCAGACTGCAACGCCACCATCCTCTTGAGTAATTGAGGCGAAGCGGGGCTCTATGAATTCGGCTTCTGGCTCGAACAAGCACTACAAATATGGATGCTGGAGCTGAGAAGCTGTCACTGTCCTGGGTTCTTGGGGCGACAGGGCTCTATAATTCAGCTTCTGGTTCAAAACTGCAACAGCTGAACGAAGGATAGGACTGAAAATCCAGTATTTTCTCGGGCGTCTAGGATCTCTAGTACCATGAACGCGCTCCGCGGTCGTGTCGATGCTTCGGAGGGTTTCGGTCAGCGGGTTGAGGTCCCGGAGGTGGTCTCGCCTGTGTCAGAGGATCTAGGTGATCCTACGAGGTTATCGCTCAGATTCTCAGCCCTCTTCGACTCGAAGGGTGGTTAAGGACACCGAGACATGACCTAAGAAAGGTCGAAGATTTCATTTACTGATTCACATTACACGATGCTAAGAGAGCTTAGAAGGCGCTATGAGTTGATAGATATTGCAAATTTGATTTGATATAGATATCTCTGGTGGGGAGATAGTCTTATAATCTATTAATACTTTGGTAAATTGAAATAGTCTTTGGATTTATCTAGTGTCCATCGCTGGTCATGATGATTTATTTATATGGAATCACGGCGTCATACCTTCTACACCGCGTTTCGAATAGCGTTCAGGGCGTAATGACAACCTAGTACGCACATCATGATCATGCGTGCATGGCCCGCGAACATACTTCGACAATCTTGTTTTGTATTTGTTATGGATGTTCCCGATACTATTTAGAACCTGTAGAAACCCTGTCGCCATGGTAAGTGCCTTGCCTGAAACTACCGTCTTACTGATCCCGCACCTTCAAAGCGCCATACAAGCGGGTCTCACCTGAGGCAGCCTTCGAGTTCGGCCCTCATCATCTAAAAACGATCCCTCTTTCGTGACATTCCAAGAAGCCTTCTCTCCCCGCAAGGCTGTTGCTTCCCCCCCTAAATGCGGTGTTTTCGAGGCTGTGGTGCATGCATCCGTCAGGCCCGGGGTAACACGCGAACTTTGAGTCTCTCCGTATCGATTGCTCTTTGAAGCATAGAAGGAAGATTCCTCTTAATGCCAAGTCTCCAGCGAAGCCTTCGGTTATCTCGTCTAGTGTTCCATGGGTTATGCCAATACAGCCCAGTTGAAGTTCTCTCAGGCTTGGGCTGTGTGCCTCTGCGATCGATAGCAGATCTGTTAAGTCGAATTCCATCCCTTCCAGCGTCATCTTGGTGAGCCGAGGCCAATTCTTGTCTACGAATATTGTTCGTGTAATTTCCTTGTACAGACCTCCCTCACAGAACCTGAGTGTTAGTCCTTGAACTTCACCTGCTCTTGCAATTGTGTTGAATAATGCAGGCAGCGTGTCGCGCGATTGGTACTCCATTATACCGACGTCCAACTCAAGTTCTTCGACGCGCTGGAAGACTTTGGAGCCGAATGAGGACGTTTATGCACTGAACCGGCCATCGCCGAAAGCTACGATCGGGATACCATTGCACTAAGACTTTGTGAATGAGAGTCGTGTGATGATCCTCTTAATCCGGGGTGCTATGGTCGTAGGATGGTTCTGGAAGGCAGATTTCAAGAAAAATTGCATACCTTGCGATAATCGTCCCGGGATGGGGTCGGGAGGGTCGTGTAGTTGCAATCTTTCGAGAGCCTTGTCCTTGACTTTACGTCCTGGTCAAAATCGCGAATTGCGGCCAGGACATGACCGCTCTCTTGAAACTCGTCCGTGATGACAGTGCTTGGCGGGTGTTAATTAATACCCAATGCTGTTGCCGTTTTGTAGCGCGTCGCGCCACTGAGAAGGCTTTTCCTATGAGGGTCAGGTATCGCGCTCCACTTTTCGCAGACTCGAGCATTTATGAATGTATCTTTGGACTTCTTGAACCGCGTTACGGTGCACTTGCAATAATCTGGTCTGCAGGACCGTCTGGGAATACCTCGAATATATGCTGAAAGCCTGATTCAGTACTCAAATCAAGTGTAATTGTGCTCACGTCGATGACGCCGAACTATTGATAGCCATTAATCTTGACCTAAAGCTTGATAATCAAGGGCCAGAAGTGACGAGCAGCAGGAGTGTTTGAAGTTGGAATGCTGACGTGTTAACGCTCAAGAGGGGAGCAAAAGCACATATTTGCAACTTTGTTCGAGCAGAGAAACTACTACTCCTTGCTCGAGTGTGCTTAGATGACAAGTATGATTCACTCAATTCTGACCTGAGACCACGCCCAATTTGGGCTTTAAGAATCAAAGAAATGCTAGGTTTTACGCATTGGGCTTGCTGGAGTCCGAAACCGTGCAATTTCCGCGGACAGTGAACTTTGCTTTGCTGATGAAGCTTGTCATTTGGCCTCTCAGCTCGGTAGTAATGCAATGAATGTATCGATCGAACTCAAGAAATGTAAGTTCGTAGTCTAGCATAAGTATGTTGAAGAAAAGATGGTTGAAGTTGACAGGAGCCCGATCCTGTAGCAGTGCTCGTGATTGAATGGCACTTAAGTTCCCTAATACCGAGGTGTATTCAGATATGATAGAACGGGATTGATTTAAACGCGGCGCTGCTTTCTTGAGACATACTGGGTGAGCGTATACTTCATGATTCTCATCAATTTCCACGTACGGGGAGCGGTCATAGTACTCAATCTCTACTCATGTCTCGTTGCGAAAGCAGTTGTGGTTGATTCGCTCGGATATCCCAGCATGGCAGCTAATGTCGACCATGTAGTTTCAAGTGGAGAAACGGTCAGTGAAGCCAGAACCACCAGGGCTCGTGCTAGGGCCTCGTCGACGGCATCAAGGTAAGGAGCGTCAGCAACAGTACAGACTAGGCAGATCGTTATCTTGTACTGGCAGTAGTCCCTTATCATCAGCTGAGCCAACGAATGACTCGTATCAGAAACCTCTGCCGTTCTCCGAATATCATAATCCGACCATAGCTTCGACCCTGTCTTATCCTGCTGGATATGATTCTCTGGATTGGATGGAGGAGGCCGGCTTTTCTGGAGCGGAGAACGGGGAGCAAAGCCGTTTCTAAACTGTAAGTCCGAACGCCCGCCATAATTTAAGATATTAGGACGCAGGACGTGGCTTTTTCTCGGAGGTAGAGATAAGAACATGATTGTTGCCAGGGAAAACTATTCTCCGCCCTTGTTGAAATTATTGAAGTGAGGTAGAGCTAGGAACGAAATCGCTTCGAGACTTGTAGACCAAATGCCTGGATGTTCTGTATTCGATCGAGGAGTCGAAGCTGGGTCAAAAAACCGTACTCCGACGGATGGTTTTGCTGGAAGCTCGAGTCTGGGGGCCGGCAGTCTCTCGAGCCTCGAGTGACAAGCCAGTGCTATTCTCAACCTTCGGAGCTGAGACCGTATCATAGAACTAACCCTTCCCTTCAGGTAAGCAACATGCCTAACTCGCGTTCAACCAAAAGGCATCTATTCTATTTTTCTCCGCCCCGGAGATAACGGCAATTACTCCCAGACGCATGTCGTCACAACCAGCCAATAGCGACAAGGCCCAGAACAGGTTTGAAGCACACGAACAAACAACTTGCTTTCGTACCTGAAAATCCTGCCCTCTTTACTATTCCAAAACGCAAAACTCAATCAATCCCCATGTCCTCCAAAAGCATCCACAACAAGCCTCAATCCTCACCTCAATCGCCCAACCCCACCCACGTCGCCAACATGGCCTCAGACTCTTCTTCAGCTGGTATGCCCGGCTGGCTCATCGCCTTGATCGTTGTTAGCACTTTGGCTGCGGTGGTCATTGGTATCTACATGTCCCCTGTGAAGGATGATGTGGAGAAATTCATCATGGAGAAGTTCTTCAAGGCTGAGGCTAAGGCGGAGGAGAAGGCGTTGGCGCAGGCGGGTGAGACGCAGGCTGAAGGGTTCTTGTGAGTGGTCATAGCAGTCTAATACTACATGATCATGCAGCTGATTCTCTGTGCAGGAAGGATCGCTTGAAGAAGAACCCTGTCGTCTCCAATGACGAGCTCAATCAAGTTTCCGGCGGATTGGGAGACGAGGCTGCCAAAGAGTATGGCAAGGGTGGACTTGGCGAGGGTATTGGCAAGGCCTTTGATTAGAAAGGCATCAGATCGAAGTGAAAAGAAGGAGCGACTTGTGACCAGGGCTCGTACCAAAAGGCCTCTGATATGGGCAATTGTGTTGCATGAAGGATGATACTAGAAATCTGCCTGTGAACTTATCATGTCAATACAGTCAATGAACATACAACAATGTATGGAGGCTGCTTTCCCATTTGAATTATGACAACCATTTTCTCGTAATGGGAAGTACCAATTTTCGCTGTATTTGCTGCATCCCTGCCGCTAAAGCTTCTATTCAATTCTGCATATAGTCGTGATATTCACCGTCACCCAAACTCCCCTGCAGCCGTATCTCTAGCATGGAAATCAAACGCCATGAATGCACCACTCTCTTACCTCCCAGCCATGCTGTGTTCTCCTGTAGCTTCAAGATGCCCCCGAACGCCTCAACCCTCTCGGTCTTGATTCCTTGTACACGTGGAATCCCTTCTTCCATGCCAGCATCAGCGAGTGCTGAAGCTCGTTGGGTTGTGCCCAAGCCGCGTGTCTCAGTTCCCAACAACAGATCCACATTGCCATCACCTCACTGGTCCAGACTCGTAATCCGGCGGCTTCCCCTCGCTACTCTCCAAATCCCTCAACTCCACCCCTTCCCTGCCTTCAAAATGTGCCCGGTCAGGTTCTTTTACATAAGCCGGCGGTGCCTCGCCTCTCTCATCAAGCCCTTCCCCAGGACATGCGTCATGCGCAGCACCATGTCTCCACCTGCCAGCCCTCGTCTGCCCGGGCCATGTCTCCAGATCCCTTGCCAGGGCATTCTGTTGGTTATTTCTCCGTGCGTTGATTCTTCTTCGCCGCCTTCGGGCTAGGGACCAGTATGCTACGGCTATTATGACAATGACGACGGCAAGGAGGAGGAAGTAGTAGTTAAGAATGCCGTGTTCCGAGGATATAGAGTCATTGTTGATGCTTGAGCCGTAGTTCGCGTTGTCCGTCTCAGAGGGAAGAGCAGACGAGACAGCGGCGGAGGTTGCTGCAGCAGAGCGGCTGTCGCCGTTGATAGGGTTGACGAAGGTATCGGGAGGATACGAGGGTGCTGCTTCTGGTGGATCCTGGTCTTGGCCGAGTATAGGGGACGGTTGGGATGCCAGGAGGAGAGCGGCGAGGTGCCAGGCAGGCAGATATAGTGGGAATGCAGATCCAGATCGAGGTAGCTTAGTCTTGCCCATGTTGTTTGTTGGTGGAGGGAGTACCGGACTCTCCTCGGCTCGTAGGTTCGTGATTCTCGTGTAAAGAATTTAAGTGACTTTCAAGACAGCGGTACATGAAGGATCTAAGGAGTAATGAAGGGTTGCAGGGAGTTTATCATCCCTCTACGCCCTGATTGAAAGCTATCAAGAACAAGCATGTTGACGTCTCAGCTCAAGGAGGATTAATAAACCGGATGTTGTCGGCTCCACCTTGCTTTGGGCTGCCTGGCTGCATAAGCTTGGCATAAAGTTGTGCCTGGTTTTATCGATAAGCCATGCGACTTTTACGAGTTCACTCAACGGCTCCCCGCTTTAGAGCTTCCTGCCAGTACTCCTTCACTATGCCTAAAGCTGTGAAAGGTACATTTTCCATCGATGCCATCCCAAATGGTAGCTGTAGCTGACTGATTACTTCCTAGGCGTCCTCGTCGAATGCGACCCCTCAATCAAAGCCATCATCTCCAAAATCGACGAACCCAGACATGACTACATAGTAGAAGACCTAGACGACCAGACCCTCGTCATCAAAGAGAGTATGCTACAGAGGCTAAAGGCAAATCTCGAGGAGGTACGAGGCAGCAAAGAGGAAGAACAAGATGAAAGCTGACAGACGGGGCAGGAGTTGAAGACGACACAGCAAATGCCTGATGACAACGAGTCGGATTCGGATTCAAAAGCACACAAACGCGGAGCATGAACCAGCAAAATAGAAGGAAAGTCAGATGGCTGTTGGGTGCGCCTTCTACAATGATGACGGCCGGTGTGAAAGGAGGCCCGGGCAGGACATCAACACGCTACTGATGGTCGTGGATTGGATTGGTGACTACCGAGTGCAGAACGAACGCAGCCGAGCAAGACAAGGTGGTTGCTGGAAATGCTAGACATGAAGCTAGTCTGGCAGAAGCGCGGTTTAATCACCTATTATCAGAGGAAGCCGAGCGTTTAGCTCATACTGGGAGCAGTGCACTAGATCAAAATGATATGAAAGCTTTGAAGCGATGAGGCCTTGAGAGATGCAAATTCCATTCTAAAATCCTATCCATGTGCAAATGCCGGTCTTTCTATACCTTCTTGCCCCTGAAGTTGGTAGATCGGACACAGCTTAGATTTCTGGCGTCTTGCTGCGACCTCGAAATGATATTGGAAGCACATTAACAAGAGCGTGTAAAATTTCAAAGTTGGCGCTGTATGTATGGGTGCATAGTAGATAGTGTATCCTCAATTGAAGCCTCGGCATGCCAAAGGCCTCACCAGAGGCGCCGGTTGCTCTTGTTGCTTCGTTTGCTGCAGCGATCTGCTTCCGTCAAGGCCTTTGGCCTTCGCCTTGCGTTCCATTCGCTCCAAACGTCTCCTATTTCGATTTTCAAACTCTCGGTCCCTGTACCCTCTCAATCCTAATTGGTTGGACTCTCACTCTCTCTCACTCTCAAGGACAGCCCTAACGCACTCCCTCGCAGCTACTCTTTGATGGTATTCTATCAAATTCGGGTAACCTTCTTGTACGCTCATGCTCTCCATGTGTTTCAGCACATGATCAAGTACAGGCCAAAAGGCGCAATCAATGATCGTCCATGCACCCCCAGCAATGAATCGGGCCTCACCAGCTCTGGCCTCCCAGTTTTGTAGGTTGGCATGAAACTCCTGCATCAATGACTTGTTAGGTGACAAGGGCCTCTCGATAGTATGACGATGGGTGGGCGTCAAATCACTCCTTCTTGAATGAGGGTCTTGACTCTGACGGAACATGAAGAGCAAATCGTTCGATTGGGCTGTCTGACTTGTATAGGTTTGGCGATCGGGTTGCGGTGAATTCTCATCAGAAGACGCGGCGAAGGGGTAGTGTTCCTCGAGATAGAACATAATGGCCAGGTCACCTTCTGTCTCTTTGCCTTCCTCGTATTTGTCTTGAAAGATTGGGCTCTCGCTGTTGGAAAGTCCATGCATATAAATGTAGAATTTCGTATTGTTCTCGTCCTGTGGCGAAGACAGACTCTTGTCCCGTTGCCTCTTCGTGTAGGATATTGACTTCTCGCACAGCGTAAGCTGGACGCGCATGTTGGCCACGAAATCTTTACAAAGCGTCAGCTTCGCTTGTTCGTTGACCAAATTGACCACGTCGAAGCCAGGTCCGTATTCAGCATCCCAGTCAAACTCGGTCTCGTGATTTTCCTTGCCAAATGCATTGATCATAGCTTCCATCTGGGCGCTGTCCCTAATTACTATCTTGCCGGCTTGTGCTTTTGTTTTTCGTTTAGCTCCTGAGCCCCAGATGGTCTTCTTTTTCTCGTCCATGAAAGTGCCAATCTGCCTAAAGGTAATCGAGACACGTTCGCCACCAAAAGCTTTCTCCTCGTCTGTCTTTTCCCGGCCGGGTCGTTTGTCGGCTCGGACACCGTGCAGCCATTCTCGGTTTGTCTGAGGCCCCAATACGAAGATGGAATTGTGTGGCATCTTGATTCGCTGTGATTGTCTCATGCTTGGACTATCCGTCCCTTGGCGGTGCTTGGATTTCTTAGATCTCAAAGTCATCGTTCGCTGAGCGCCGATGCTGACGTTGATTATGCTGGAGCCTCGCACTAGGTCCAATGTCTATCGCCGTTAGCTGCTTCTCCCTTTTGTATCGTTGGAGGCAAGCAAACCTTGTCAGCATGCTCAGAGATATTATCAACGCCATCACGGTACAATTGAATGAGAGCATGGTTGAATGATTGGCCCAATAGCGACTCGGCTTCTTTTCGAATCCTTTGTACTGTCTCCGTAATTGGTAACAACGGCGGTGACTCGTCTGCAGGGTGGCGATAGAGCGGAATTTCGCCATCTTCCCCTTCTTCCCCCTGCACAGCTACTAGTCTTGGCACTTGTCCGCTTCGATGAAGCATAACTTGCCAGTCCACTTCATCCTTCAGTCGCTCGAAAGAGGTGTCGATGAGTGGCGAGCTGAGCGCAGTGTAGATGATATGAGAGTCGCCAGAGCCAATTTCATCATTCGGCCCTAAGGTCCGTGAGTTGGCCATGTTCCATGAACTCCGATTTCGTGCAGCAGAGGGACCTGAAGCGAGCTTTGGTATGCTGCCATCGCGCGTCAATGCCTGATCGCTTTCATAGGCAGGCTTGGCCACTACAGGAGGTAGAGGCGCTGCACCTACTGACTCAGACTTTTCCCCTCGCTGAACCCTTGCCATCACTGACCCTTCACCAGCGGCGTCCGCATCGAGATTCAATTCTTCAAGAGTGATGCCTGGTGCTGTAGAATCCGGCGGTGGTTGGAGCCCAGACTCTTCTATGATCTCTTCACTATCAATGCCATTAACGCCCATGATATCCGCCATTTGCCGCATCGCTTCCTCGTGCTTCTCTTCTCTTCGATAACCCAGACAATCTTCAACCAGAGTCACTTGCAGGCCATGCTGTACTGCATCTGCCGCTGTCGAATATACGCCAACATTCGTCAAGCAGCCACAGAGATAGACCTCAGTGACAAGCTTCGTCCTCAAGGCCATGAGCAGCGAAGTCTGGTCGAAAGCAGAATAGTGATGTTTGGTCACTATCAGATCCCGCTCATGGTCCACCGCATCGAGGAGCTCGTCGCAAATTTCAGCACCTTTGGTGCCTCCGATGTAAAACCTCGACTGCTGGCCTTTCCTCGGTTTGCTTAGATGTTCTCCAAGAACATTGTCCCTGTCATTGAATACTTGCAGATCCGCTGAGCGCTTGTCCGCTCTGCTTCCCGCAGAAGGGCGAGTCATGATTTTTTTGGTCCGACTTGATGGGTAGAACAATGAAAGGTCATGGTCTAGCTCACTCGTTCTTCCTCGCTCCTCTTCTTTCGCTGTGTCATCCTTGATCTGCCTTTCTTTCTTCTTCTGTTCTTTACGGTTCTTCTCTGCTAGCTCTAAAGCATCTGCTTCTACCTTGGCAGCGTCTGGTGAAGGCGCGGAGGGAAGCACACCCATGTGTGTACACACCCAAACGACATCTCCATGCTCGCGGAAATACGGAATCATCGATCTCAAGCGCCCAACGAAGTCTCGATTCTTGGTGAGATAGAGATCGTCTTTGACGTAGAGAGAATCATTTTGCAGATTGATAATGATCAACGCCTTTCTTGTCTCGAAAAGTGGAAGTTTCAAACCCTCCACCTGTTTCATCGTCGAAAACATGTTGATGACCTGATGTCAAGCGTCCTTCACCAGCATACTGGTGTTATGTTGTACAGCAGCACATCGTCATAACGTATGAGTGGGGCAAACTTTTTGCGAGTGCGAAGAGTGAAGTGGTTGCCTTTGCCGTCCCCACAAGCTGTGACTACTTGTTACTACAACCCGTCCCACACGGCGTATATGAGCAGAATCAATCATGAGGCAGCGTACCATGTACTTTGCTCATACAATCAGGGTTTACTGGTGGCGCATGACTCACGTTGCTGCCCTCGAGTTTGGTGGGACTGGCAGGAAGCTTGGACTATGTCAATGGCACAGGTGAAGGATAGGAAGTCACGAATGGCGATTGGACACCAGTTGACTGATACATGCAATGCATCCTTCGACAGTAAGACTCGAGGCATTGTAAAATCCTCTTCGCTAGATACTTTGATCTACGTTCCTATGAATTGAATTTTCATTGGCGGCGGCAAGTGCCATCGGCTTCGAATTCCCAAATACTAGATGGAGGGGAAAATAATGGAGAAGAAAACCAACATCAACTTGCCTACTTTCAGCCAATCTTCATCCTTCTTACTTCATGCAGTGTGAAAGGCTGCCTTAACGTGTAAAGCTACAGGGCAAGCCGCATGAAGTTTGCATCATGTGCTTGAAATCCCGGCGGCTATTCTGACACCTCATTGCGCGCATTAATTTACTTTTTCCTACTGTACTACTACACAAACCCTCTTGATGCAAGTGGTCTGCTGCTGACTACGATAATTGTTCTGCTGGTCTGGTGGTTCTTTTCAACGCACATGCGCTCAGGCTATTTGCTCCTTGAGATCAGCCTTTTCCTCGCTCCCTCTCTGCGTCGTGCTCACGCGATCCAACAGGATCAATTCTATCTGTCGTTCATCTTCAAACCTCTGCACGACTTCCCGAATTATGTTGAATAGCGAATCTATACATTCGAGAATCGAAGACCTCTTACCATGATTGCATCTCAATTCTAGTCATACGGGCGTGGAATCTGTACATTCGCGGCGTGTAGGGCAAGTCCCCGCAGTCCTCGCCGCCTGCCTGCCGCATCACCTTGCGTGCATGCTCATCCCGTGCATGATCGTTTCCACTTCCTTCACTTGTAAAAATTAGTTATTTTCTGGCTCCCATCATTGCTCGATTTGACTAGGCTGCCTTTCAACGTCCCATTATTGGTTGCGCTTCTAGTCTTTTTGTTCGGGGACTGTCCTGGTGAGGTTTTCCTTGGAGAGGCATGTGCTTCTGTTTTTATGGTCTTCGCTTGAGGTTCGATGTCATCGCCGGCTGATATGCGTTCCCTTTTGAGACTTGGCTTCACGGATTCGGCGGCAGGAGCTGGCAGCGGAGCGTTGTCCTCGGTTCCACTATGCTCTGTTGTGGCCCGTGTTTCACCTTGACTGTGTTCAATCACAGCACCTTTCTCTTTAGCTTCGATCTCTTCCTCTTTGATCTCCTTCTTTTCCTCCTGACCTTTTGCGGACTTTTTAGCGTTGCCGAAGAAGTTGGCAATATTGTTTTTGTTCTCTGTACTGGCTACAGGCACAACAAACGTTGGGGAGTTGTTGCCAACTTTCCCAACCTCTTTGCTGACAGGGTAGCATTCGAGCTCTCCTTCGAACGGCCTGAGCAGCGACTGGAGATCCTTGGACCATTCCGAACGGCCTGGGTCCAGCCACATCCGCATCTCGTCCGACCCGTTCTCTAGGATGACTGGCATACGGTCATGAAGGAACGAAAGTTGCTTGTTGGAGTCGGTTGTGATAATGGTGTATGTGTAGTGCTTCTCGTTGGACCCTTCGTATTGAGCGCAATCCCAGAGACCAGCGAAGCACATCAGCTGCTCGTCCTTCCGCTTCGTGTAGTGGGGAATTTTCTCCTTGCCACCATTCTTCTTCAACCACTCGTAAAAGCCTTGAGCTACGACAACGCATCTCTTCTTCTGCTTCATGGTGTTCCACATTCCGCCTTTAGCTGCCAAAGAGTCGTCGCGGGCATTTATGGTCTTCATTACTGAGCCGTAGTCTGGGTTGCGTTTGGTCCAGAATGGTACGAGACCCCACTTCATAGCTTGCAGCTTGTATCGAGTCTCCTGGGGATCTTCGATCTGTGTAGTAGCAGGCTCATTCTCCGATGTTGACTCCTCAGGTTCGTGCTGCCTAGGGCCGGCGCCGTAGTCCGGAACGTCTGCCCTATAGACTAAGCCATGGTTCCCTGGTGCGAAGTTGTAAGTCTGACGGACGTCGTCGTCGTCTGGGGCATCATCTACAGGCATGTTGTGATGCTGTAGCTGAGATCGGACGAAAGACGCCCTCTAAAGAGGTATTAGCAGTCGCACTTCATGTGGGTTCTTGGGTAGCTCACGATGCCCATGGCATATCGGCCGCACATCATGAAACCCAATGCACCCCAGAAAGGCGTAGCCTGCGTTTGAGGCAGAGATGGTGAAGTCAGACGCGTCGAATGATGTCTAAGCTCGTCCTGTACTCGTACGTCATTGACGACCGAAATTTAGATGTTTGCGCCTCGGCAGCAGAGTCAGCAACCACCTTTGTCTATAAGTAGACGATCGGTGTGATAAACTCTCGCCCATCTCATTGAGACCACAGAGACCTATACCGCACTCTCAGAGCCTTCCACAATGTTTGCGAAGAGTTGCCCGCGAGCGTTGCGGACAGGCGCTCGCCGCTCGATACTCCTCGAACGCCCATCAAGATCACACCATTATCCCTCAGCTCCAAAGCAGCGAGCGCAGTCAATCCGACCGACGCGATCACCATGGCAAACTCAGCGAAGGCATGCCTCATTCCGAGTGGGGGCAGTCAAGCTCATTAAGGAAAATCCATTCTCCGTTTCGCTAGCAGCTGTCATGTATATATCCTTTTCAAGCTCCCCACAGATTTTCACTAAAAGCACTCCAGAATCGTTTTTGGAATGGGTTCCTTAATATACACCAATATGATCTACCAGAGATACATCGTTGGCGACTTCAAAGCCTTCCCTGAGCCAGTTGCAGCGAAACTTCGCCGCGCCCTCTACTACACCAATATCGACATGCAGCTCAAGAACGCCATCAAATACTACCGACAGGCTCTTGCTGTTGCAAATGAGTTGCAAATGGATCCGTTCAGCGACGAGATACTTGGTGTAAAGATCCAGCTCTCAAGTCTATTCGAGAAAGCACACATGCACCAGAAATCAATCGATGTCCTCGAGATTGTGCGTTCAGACTGTCTACGATGGCTCGAAGAGATGGGAGGCCAGGAAGGGAACGAAAGTCAGAGGACCAAGGTTTTGGGTAAAACGATAGGAATAAGCGTTAGGCTGGGGGAATACTACGCAAACGAACAAATACAAGACCAGGAGGCTGCAGAAGAGCGATTGGTATGGGCGGTCACAGCCGTTCTAAAAGAACAGAAAAGGCGGGAAGATGAAGGTGTGAAGGAGGGAGAAGGCGAGTGGATGAGCAATGAGGAGATTGGCGGTGCACTTGAATGTAAGCGAAGAAAGCACAAACTTATACGTTATTCCTACTAACAAAGCACGGTAGCACTAGGACACGTCTACGAAGAGAAAGACCAGCACTACCTCTCCGCTCCCCTCTTCCTTCAAGCTTTGGGCCTTTGTCCGCCTACCAGCTGCCACTCCGTCGTCCTAATGAACAACCTTGCTATTTCATTGGCCCAGCAAAACCCACCTCCGAGCCTCAAACCTTCGCAAGCCCCTGCTTCCGCTTCTTCACATATCCCCGACGCCCGTCAATGGGCTCTCAAAGCACTGGCTCTTGCGTCTTCAATAAAACCCCCTGACAGAACAGAAGAATGTGATGAGGGCTGCGCTGTTGCTACAATTAACCTTGGCGACTTTGCTCTCATGAGTGGTGACATTGCGGAGGCAAGAAGAAGGTTCGAAGAGGGCAGAGGACTCAGTAAGGGAATTGGGTTTATGGACGGAGTGTTGCGGGCAGATGAGAGCCTGAAGGAGCTGGAAAAAGCAAGATAGCATTGCTGTGTGAACAAAAACATGGGTTGGCCGAAATACCGGCTATTAGCGTGGGCGTTTGGGGAGATTTTTCGCTAACAATCATGACTACTCTCCCTTCTTTCCAAAGCTCTTTATACTTTAGCGTCTCGACCTGAGCTATATATCAAAGAGTAGATCTTGAACAGGTAAAGCTTGGTCGGGAACAATACTGTTCTGCACGGCTCAACAGCACCCAAACGAAGTCTTCGAACGAAGAAACAGACCCGACACCCAAACAGGTTCTATGCCTATAAATCATAGCCGATTGCCAGAGCTCTCGATCTTCTGCAAGTCATCCTCCCACGCATCCAACGTAGAAAACAAATTACGCACTCCACTTTCGTGAAACCTCCATGTCAGCAAAACCCAGCCATGGCCGTCACCCGATTCAACAAAATTGCCTCTTGGGTCATTCAATCCTAGGCCAGCAGCGATTGCAGCGAAAGGGCTCGTAGCGAAAACAGAGGCCGACTGTATTATTATAAAGTTCACGCCCGCAAAAGCCAAGTCTACACTTGAGAAGACAAGGTCCAAGTCCGAAGCCCCGCCCAAGGCCAAAATATCTCCCAAGCCCAAGGTATCTTGCAAGAAGGCTACCCCAAGTCCAAGAAGGCCACAGTCTCCTGAGACACCCTCCGTCAAGAGCTCGAATGCCCCGCCAGTCAAATGGAAATTGGAGGGACAATCGTACGACCATCTGGTCCTAAGCTTGACTGCTAAGACTACATCTGTCAGATTTTGGTACACGGTAACTTCGGTTTCTTTTGTTGAATTTGGATGTCTTGTAAAGCATGCGCGTTTTGTTGGGCTTGCTATTGTGATTGTCAGTAATTTGTATAACATAGACAATTATGTGTCCAACGAAGACTGAAAACCTAGAGCGCAGTATTGATAAGGCAAGTTTGCATAGTGCGCATGTGTATCCTGAAAATCCCTTTTTTGCAGGAAAGGATCGGTAAAGAGTGCATTCACGAGGACAGTGCTCATGTGCAATGAGCCGTTTTTTAAAAAGCTTTCGCTCTATTGAACAGCTATGCTGCAAAATTCTGCCTTGGATCGAGCTTTATAGAGAAGCTGATTCTTGACGAAATTGCATGTATGTTGGTTTGTCCTCAGAATCCCTCCGTCCATTCCCTCATCAAGTCATCATTTAGTCTCTAGCCGTCTATTGCCTCGACATAACACCCCAAGCCCTGATCATGTTATCCGTGTAGCCCGCAAACAGGGTCTGTCCATCCGCACTCCATGCCAGACTCACACACTCAGGCTCCCTGCTCTTCTTGCCAACTTGGGTATACTCAGGCTTCAGCTCATCCACCTTGCTCTTCTTCTCCAAATCAAAGATGATGATCGAGCTGGAGGTAGCGGCGCAGAGCCAGTATCGGTTAGGTGAGAAGACAAGGGCGTGGATCTCGTCGCCGGCGGTCAAGGAGTATAAGTGCTTCGATTCGTTCAGATCCCAGAGCATAGTAGTGCCGTCCTTGCCTCCAGAGGCACAAAGCGATCCGTCAGGGGAGATGGTGACAGTGTTGATGTAGCCGGTGTGGCCAATGTGGTCGGTTTGGATGCGGCAGGAGGCGAGTTCCCAGACCTGTAGTAAAGATCCTTGTCAGCTAAGGTTTCAAAAGTAAGACCTGTGCTCTCCATTAGTCCTTTCGAGGTGTTGTCATCAGTGCATTGGTGAATTTTTGTCTCATTGCTCGAAAGCTCTGAAGTAGCAAATACTTGTAGATTGCAAAGCATCCTCTGACAAGGTCCTTCCTTCCCCTCGAAGTAATCCAACGTACCTTGACGAGCTTGTCCCAGCCAGCGCTAACAATGACGGGGTTCTGAGGATTTGGGCTGAAGCGAACGCATGAAACCCATTCCGTGTGGCCCTTGTCGGTGATGGTAAATTTGCAGTCGCCCAGAGTATTCCATAGCTTGATTGTGCGGTCGCGAGAGCCCGAGACGATTTGACGGTTGTCGGCGGAGAAGGAGACAGAGAGGACATCGTTGGTATGGCCAACGAAGCGGCGGGTTGTAGCACCAGTTGCGAGTTCCCACAGGCGAAGGGTCTTGTCCCAGGAAGCAGAGAGAGCGTAGGCACCGTCTGATGAGATGACCTGAAGTCTTGTGAGCTTAAAACCCTTATTCAAGTGCTCAATTGCAGACGTACGCAGTCAGAGACGATGTGAGAGTGGCCGTGCAGGCTTCGCTTTGGGTAGCCGTAGGATTGGTCGTCCCGAGTCAGGTTCCAGATGATGAGTGTCTTGTCACGGCTACCAGATAGCAGCATGTTTGGGTTCTCCAAGCTTGTAGCCAATGAGGTGACCCAGCCGCTGTGGCCCTCGAGGGTACCGCGCATCACCAATTGTTCCGCCATGTTGGGTGTGTTTTGTAGGTGATCAGGGAGGCAGGAGATCGAGGCTCAGGGAGGATCCAGGGATGGAGTAGCTCAATGTTCGAGCTCTTAATACGTTCAGAGTGCCTCGATTGCGGGTGGCCTTTAATCAGGCTCAGGTATAGGTCCAGGTGAGGCGGGCTGGATGTTGAAGCTTTGTTACAGGAGGTCGGCGCTATCAATCTGTGTGGGCCGAGGTTTAAGCGAGACGTACAATACGCCCATGACTATTTATTCGCCAATAAATTTGCAATTCCTACGACGTTTGGATATCTGGATTGAGCTTATCCACAATCTATACTGCAGTACACTACACGTTGGCTGTGTCTGGTTTCTAAGAGCCTAACATCGTAAAGAGCGATGTATAGGAGTGACCGTATGCAGGTCTGTGAAGTGCGAATAACGCGAAAGATCTCGGAGAATTGCCAATGATCATGGCACAATGAAATGGCGAAGGTTCAATGGATTGATGCAACTCTGGCGTTCCTTGGTGCAAGGCGTACAAACAGGGTGATTGTACAAATAGTTTGATTGGCATAATTGAGATCCAGCAGTTAGTGCTCGTTCGTTCAGGACCACTCGCTCCTGTGAAAGATTCTCGTTGCATCTAGTAGATGCCCAGATACTGTTGACCAACGCCTCTTTGTATGTACACTTCCTACAACGACATCTATCGGTCAGACACTCCTAGCCCCACGAGCTGATCACCGGTCCTCCCAACTCTCCCCATGATGTCCTCATAATGTCCCTTGATTCTCTTCCCTCTCCCGCTCGAGCTTTGCGTAGAACAGATCGCGTCTTCGTGTTGCGGGGACATGGTAACCTAGGTAAAGCATGAGTATTTTTTCCGAGTCTCCAATCCATGGTCCCGTTTTGGAGGCGAGGTATCAGTCTGTACATACCGTACCAGTAAAAGTATCCGACGGTCGTCCCCAAGCCTGTAGAGGAATGCTTTAGTCATGATCCATCTATTGAAGAAACAAGTTGCGGGGCCCAGGGCACTCAAATAGCCTATCCATTGTCTATCGTCGGGGCATGGTAGGCTTACCGAACGCAACACTGAGATCGAGGACGAGGCCTCTTCTAAGCATCTGTAATGTGACTATCAGCGTCTGCCATTCGAAGATGGGCCGCGGTCGACGAAGTCGCGGGAAGCTATTGAGTGCCCCTAAGGGTTGGGGGTAAAGCTTACACCTTGGATGGGTTTGATAGGCATCCTGAGAACACTTCGAATGAATTATGAGTTTATCTGAGGTGAATGGCTCTATTCTGGAGGTTGTGTCGTGAAGATGGAAAATCGGGAGCTTCGTTAGCGCCTAATCAACGCCAAGGCCAGATTGCGCGATGCCCCAAAAATTGCCCTCCAAGTTTAAGAGCGACGAGGTGCTGAGCGTAAGAAAGGAGCTCAACTGTGACCCACTGCTCTCGCACCATCTACAACTACACTATGCACAATAGATTTCGAACACGATAGCAGTGCGCGTCTCCAGCCCCTCAGATCGATCTCTAACCATGTCCTCCGATTCCCAGTATCCCCTTGACAATGTCTCTCCTGCCACCTCCAGCCCCGATGACGAGATCGACTCTCTTCCCGACTCTGCACCTAGCGATGACATAGATGATGATGAGGATGAAGAAGAGTCAGATGCAGAGAAGGAGTGGAAAGAGAGTCTACAGCAGTTGGAGCTGATCTTGACCATGGTTTTGGTACCCTACGTGGGTAAATACTTCGGCAGGAAGTGTGCATATTGGGGTATGCACTCTACACATTCCTGGCGTTGAGATGTGGAGTTCACGCGGATGCTGACGGAAGAGCAGGCTGGGCGAAATTCATGGAATGGAACTATCCTGTCGAGGTGGTTTTCACAAGCAAGAAGACATTCAGAGCTGCGGGCGCTATTGAAGCTGCTGTTTCACTATGAAGATACCTGCTCCTACGGCAAAAATAATCCCACTCAAAGATACCCGAGTTTTGGCACCAGTCGGAAGAGGCATGGGAACACGATCCTTGGCTCCAAATTTGGAAAATCTCTTCATGCTTCGCAGTCCTGGAGCAAAAAACTCATCACGGCTCATACAAGTCGTCTCAGCCAGGCTCGCTCTGTTCTTGGCCCAAGGCTCCGAAGGGGCCCTTGCAAAATGTTACTTCGAAGCTCCGAGTTCCCACAGATTACCCGCCGCTCGAGCCACTCTGCAACTTTGACCTCCTATTCCAACTCACACAGTCCGAGATCGGCTCTATCTGTGACCAGCTCGAATCTACATATGTTACTTTCCGCAATACCAAATCAAATATTGACGAGTGGCTCGAGACGATAGCTTGCTGGCCGTCCTTCAAGTATGGCTATGCCAAAGTCGAGGGGGAAATAATCAGCAACTTCAATCGAAAACTAGTCCTTGCCGTGCTCGGCGATGACGAGGACAGGGCTCTGTGGAGGAGAGTAGATGCTCTAATCAGATCAATTTTAGAACAGCTCTTAAGGTTAAAATACCGCTGTCAATTCGATACTATCAAATCCAAGATCACAAAGACAGCTTTTGGATGCCCTTTGATTGAATTTTTAAGCCTTGGCTACAAGGCAGCGCTGCGCTTCAGACATAGTCTTAAGGTACTCGAAGAGGTCAGGATGACGAAACCTTGCGCGGACACTTGGTTGCTGAACACATATGTGTCTGTAGACGCCTGTCATGCAGACTCCAAGACATCTCCGCGACAATATAAAACGAAATTCATTAATAGGCATAGCTCTGGGGAGCAGACAATGCCAAAAGACCCAGAAATCGCCTCCCATGTCCAGTGCAGACCTCCCAGTTGCTCGCTGCGAAAGGAACACTGTCTGCCCAGTACATCACATTCCGTGTCTCGCAACCCAGCTCCTGTACGTTGTACTCTAAATGCTTTTGAGACGTTTCTCCTCCCTAGTCGCTGTACGCAATGAGAAGAAAGCCGCCAGAGGAGCACCTCGCTAAACTCTACAGCTCGCATATAAGAAATTAGTCATTCACCAACAACTTCATCTAGCATGACATCCCACTTGCAGGTCCTAGAAGCTCCGTCTCCGTACACCATTATGCGTCTTCCGGATCACAGCTGCAACAAGGATCTGCTGGTCCAATATGGCTTTGTCGTATCCGAAAGAGCCTTCTCTAGCTCGAAGGGGTTATTAAAACGAACACTCTAGGGAAATAAAGCGACGGCTGCCCAAAATATCGCTTTGGCCACAGGAAATTTCCCAAAGAACAACAGATTGTATCGCGAAAAACCCCAGGTCCAATTGACCGGGCCATAGTAAAACCCAGGCATCCTCCGTAGGTACGACAAGAGAGATTGGAAGCCCAAAAACCGTCGGCAATACATAGTTTCCTCCAGCAGGTGGGCTGGTGTCCAAAACTCCGAGGAGAGGAATTTCACTTTAATCGTAAGATTCGCGAAGGTCCGCCTCCATTCCTCATTCTTCAGGCCCGCTAGGTGTAGTTCGAGTCGAGGATACACTGGAGCCGCTTCGTGGAGCAGGAGGTGGGCCCAGTATGCAATCACACTATCACGACAGGTAAGCCCTTTCGTGTGAAAAGTCAAACCCAATTTGGGAGGACTTGCCCTACGCTTTGCTCTGCGGCATGCCTTGCAAACAGTGTTGTTCTTCCTCTTCCAGCCGATCCTCGCCTTTTCAGCGTCGGTGAATCTCCTCTTATGGCGGCGCGGAGCTGCACTTCCGCTTGCTCTTCCTTCGACTTGGGCTGGAGATACGATGCGCCTCCTTTTGCTTTCCTGATTTGGGATCTCCTTTTCGTTCTTGGGAGCGATATGTTGAAAACGAGGCACCAAAATCTCCGGGTCATCCGAACCTGAAAGACTAATAGAATCGCTAGTAGTGAGGCCATAGCTTCCTTTCAGGGTGCTAGGGCTGTCAGCGGTATCTCTGTCCTTGCTGGTCATGATTTCGTCGCGAAGTCTCTTTGAGCTCCATCCCAGTGACAATAAGTCATTGCTTTGATATGAAGGATGAAAATCAGCACGGCGCTCTTCAATCATCTCCAAATGGCTCCAACAGGCCCCACTGTTGCCAGGATGTCGTGTGATACGGTCTGGATCTCGAGAAACGGGAGTTGGGAAATCTTGCCGAAGATCGGAATACCGCTGCCGAGTGTCGGAGACTGGTAGATGACCGCTGGGTCCGGATCCAACATGTGCTAACCAGGGATTGGCACCCTCGTTGAAGGCTGCATGATACGGGCTACTAGCAACAGAACCCTGGCTGCTTGACGTCGGCGGATGGGGAGCAACGTACGGGTATTCTACCTGGAATCCCTGGTTCTCAGATGGCGGATGCTCACCATTGACTCCTGGCCCAATATGGTTCCAAAGATTAGACAACTCGCGACCTTGACTAGAAGCTGGATTGCCATGTGCGGAATCTTCAGACACGGGAGGATACTCTTGACTTGATGGGATGTCTCGTGCCCAATCCGGAAATCCATTATTCCAAGAAATAGATGTGCTGCTACTATTATCGGCATCTCCTTGTAGAGAAGAAGGTTTCTCATATCGCTGGAATGATTGGCGTCTGCAAGATCTAGAGGGCTCTGGGAACATCATTCCATGAGATGGTGAACCAGAAAGAGTAGGTCCAGGCACGGACGACATCTTCTCTTGACTTTCCGAAAAGATAGGCTGAGGAAGTAAGGCATGGGGCGGTTGCCAAAAGCCTTGAATGTTCCTTGCCTGCTCCATAGGTTGCGCATTGAGGTCGTCGACCGCACGATCCGAGTTGGTTTGATGTGGCACGGCGAAGGTAGGAGAGGCCATCCCACCTCCCACGAAGGTTCCATTGCTAAAAGCATCAGGAGACAAATTCTCGTAGCTAGGAGCAGTGCTGCCGTGCGTCATGCTCTGTAGGCCCCACTGTCCGGTAGCATTGGGTTCTGGCTCTGTCGCTTGGTATTGTTGCGGCCAAATCCTAGGAGGGTGCAAATTAGGGTGCCTTGTTGGACGAAAAGCCATGTCTCCAGGTGACCAGAGTGTTGGCTGAGCGATCTTGATGGCTCAGCATCAAATAGGACCAAATGACGGTAAATGGGATAGAAGTGGGGACAGCTAATCATAAACTATTCAACCAAAGCCTGGTAGCCTGCTCCTCAGTTTTAGATCGATGGACTAGAATATTAAGCTCGCCCTACCTATGGCGGGTCTGTGCGGCTTCTTATGCACAAGGTGTGACTCAATGCAGGAGCCGATGGAGGAAAAGCCGAAGCTCTGATACGGCAACTCAGGAAATGGGATCTGTGATGGCAAGTTTTGGTAGACGCAGGGATGGCGCTCCGGGTACTGTGCTCTATTGTTCTTAGTTTCTGGATCTTGTTCGCCAGGTGGTCGCCTTGGCCTGTCTATATAAATGCTTTCTGGTCCCCAGCCTGGAGAATATCTATCCTGCTGCACTTCCTGGGGCAATTCCTGGTTTTCTCTCCCGTGTCACCTGGGTTGTATTTCGGAATTCCGCCTTTCACGCTATGGTAGAGGATATCCTTGGTTGAGGATTCTTGTCTTTGCAACCTTCTCAGGAGGACCTTAACTCTAAGCAGACTAATCCTCGGACCTATCCAACGGCTGTGGTCCTTTATATCCAATGTTATGATCCAATGGCCTTTGGAAGCCTTTCTCAGTATCTTCGTATGCGGTGCTGTCGTTACTGGGTACTTCCCACAGTTAGAGCCTATGGTGATCGGCCTTGGGGAATTTAGAGAGTAGCCTTATCCACCTAGGATTCCTGTTGGTTGGCTTCTTCGTGGTTTGGCCTTGGGTATAGACTCGAAAGCTCGCAGCAATAGCGCCTAGAACAATTAGCGATCGTGGCAGCACAGGGACAAAATGAGTTGATCTGTACTTCTCTTCTGGGATAAGCGAATAGGCGTGTCAGATGCTCGCAGAATGGAAAGATCTCCGATAGACTTGGTGCGCGGTGGAGAAGGCGTAGAAGTTGATACCCAAAAATTGAAGACTCAGAAAGAAATTGGAAATGTGGGGGGCAAGCACCTTCTCTACAATTTGAATGAACCATACTCACCGCAGTAGAGCAAGGCAAATTAAGGCAGACACATGCTGCCACTGCCACCATAATGGAACGTTTGGCTATGTTTACAAAAGATGGCCGTAGATGAATTCGCAAGGACGAATAAGCGCACACCGCGGTGAGCCATTGGCCAATTACCGAGCGCCCTAAAGCCTGCGCTAGTGCGGTAGAGCTCATCCTTTCGGGTCACACAACAGACGTAGACCCAAGAGGGCGTATTAGCGATGGTTTTGATAGGTGGAAAACACGTAGGGGCCGTGGATCTCTCTCGTGGACCTGAATCGACCTGGAGATGTGACGCTTGCTTAACTCAATGACAGCACAACCATCAGTATTGTTGTGGCATGTACGGCCATGCGTGAGACGCGTACCTACCTTCTCTCGCAGATTTCGTAGAATTTTCTGGGAAAGGGCGAATCCAGCGTGTGCGGTGAGAGCTGATTGGTCGTTTAGCGCGGCTCTGCTGCTAGGAATCTCGATCTCCTAGAGGTCACCGTTGAGATTGGGCAGCAACACAGAAAAGCCACCTTCAGCCAGTCAGGATTGCGAGATGTTAGCTTCAACGAGCCCTTATCACCCTTTGAGGGCCGTCTGAGTGGTCAAGCACTGTCAGGGAGGATGGTCCCTTCACGGATGAGGCACGCTCATAACGTTAGAACTACACGTTATGGCATGAAAGAACTGAGGGATGGAAGGTCGAAAACTGATCTTACCACCATGCTATCAATCCTCTGAATATTATAAGATGCGGATTGAGACATCTAGTGGCATCTCCGCCCTTCAATCAATCTGAATGTCATGGTCGAATTTTGAATATCTCTGCGTAGATGGGAGGGATTGCAACGGTGGGGGAGATACCTTTAGTATCGCGACCCAGCGCCTTGCCTATACAAGCACTAGCGTAGATACTCCTCTACGCAGCTTCGGTTGCCAAACCATGTCATCCTTACGACACTACTTTGACAAAGGAAAGTAAGAGATTTTCATCGTCCTAGCATGCGTACAGTACCCAGATGTTGGGTGATCTGGTGAGATCCTTGACGGAAAAGACTAAATGGACACAAGAATCAAAGGTGAAGGATGATGGAGAAAACCTGGACGAAAAGAGCAACATGGGAGGAATGAAGAGGATCGTGTGGATCATTTGGGTCAGTGAACGCAGCCCAGGTTGGAAATATTTATGGTCCCATCTGGAACATAGTATACACACCCCAAGACGTGGGTAAGGTTCTTGAATACATGAAATCCTCGTCAATGAATGGGAAACCTCTCTATCTTTGTCCGATCCTCTCAACTGAACAATATCACTGCGCGGAACTGGGGTATAGGTGAAGATTCGACAACGCCAAGATCCAGCCCATGCACTCGCCTACGTCTCATAGGCTGGCGTTGCTAATTTGGTAAAGGAATTGCGCTCCGTGCGCGAGCACGTAGGATTACCACGGTGACTGGCCTTCAGAGACAGGATAGAAACCCTTTCCCATTTCGTTGAAGTTGTCCTCAAAGGGAGATAGAACTGGCTGAGGGTACCGTGAAATAGGCGACGTTGGGCAAATCGAGGGCGAGTAGAGCGACTCAGAGTAAGGTAACAGATTATAGGAAGAGTGGTCAGCCGATGGCCAGGGGCTAGGCGGTTGTGTGTTTGGGGAGGACGTGTCGTAGAACGAATCGCCGAGATAGAACGAGTCATCGGGTAGGTCAATGATATTGGATTCAATGGTTGGAGACCTTGCATTCATGATATCCCTCTCTAGTTTGTGAGTGCACTGTGGCTCAGTCAGCCTATGAGACATGTGATTTGATTATTTTGAGGAATTACCTTGACTTTTTTTTGGTGGCATGACGGACAAGCGCGGAGCTTCCTCATTTCATTGGCGTGTTGCCTGCCTTCGTCGGTCAATACTCTCGTCGAGTGTGACCTAGCTCTGCCCTTCTTTTCTCGTTGTTGGGAGCCTGGGACAACAAGTGTGTTGCCTTGCTGCTTCTCCTCGACGAAATGAGCCTTTCGGAGCCTGCCACGAGGAGAAGGAGATGGTGGAGCACTTCTTGTGTATCCGGAGAAGTTAGAGGCTCCGAAGTTTTTGTCAAGCGAGACGGTGATTTGAGGAGGAGGAATCGTCAACGAAGGCGTTGGCGCTTGAGATTTTGGGGAAGGTACCACCTGGGATATCTGCCGTGGCGGGCTGTTGTCTTGGGCGGGTTCCCCAATGATTGCTCTGGGTCGAGGGGACTCTCGGCTCTGCGGAAAGTAGTAGGAATCGCCTAATCGGGGCACTGACAGCGTCGACCTCGTCTGGTCATGGCCCGTAAAGGCATGGTTCGATGAGTAGGAAGTTCCAACCTCATCAAGCGCCATAATCGAGCCATAAGAGCCTCCAGGATCCTGGGGAGACTTGTTTGAATGGCTCAGGTCTTGCCGGTGACCCTGCTGCTGCACATAGCTTGAGGGTTGGCGAGAGAGCTGGCTATAGCTCGAGTCTGGATTTTGACTGTTGTAAAATGACATGCCATTCGGGGCCGTTGCACGCTGGGCCGACAGGAAGGAGGAGTTCAGGCAATTTGCATCCCACGTCTGCGCCCGAGTCTGGCCACTCTGGCGACTATTTGACCAGTCATTATCATCACTTAGTGCTATATGTGGGTATGAGAAGCCTGAGACAGGCACGGATTGCTCTGGAGCACTGGTGCTGTGGAGTCGTCCTTGGCGCAAGAAAATTGACGATTGGGTCAGATCCTGGGAGTAGCCATTCGTTGCTCCATACTGGCTATCAGAATTGTAATCGGATTGACTAGGAGCTGTAGGTGTCCTTCGGGGTGGAGGGAAGAGGCATTTTGTATCACTTTCCCTTAATTGGGAAGTAGTACCGCGGGACCGTGAGGATGGCTCCGCAGAGAGTCGAAGATGATTGACTCCTTTCGACATGAAAGATGAGTGTTGCTGAGATGGACGGCGTTGAGAAAATTCTGCTTCTGGATCATAAGACCGCATGCGAGCGGGACTGGTCTGGCGCCTGGTAAGGGACATTCTTGATAGCTTTGGACTTCAGTAAACTCGTATCTCAGGGGCCCACTGGCGAAAGCTAATTCCTAAGCTTGATCTGTGCTAGCGGAAATGTGAGGCGACAAGGCTCTCGGTGGTACTGTAATCAAGACCGTCGATAGATGAAGAAGCAGGTGATACCGGTCGGCGTTCGTAGGGTGAAATAAAGCCAGTCGCAAGCAGGGAGGTACCATGCGCAGAAGGGCGCCTTGAAAAGGAGCAAAAGGAGGCAGGGATGACTCGTCTGCTCTCGATGATTGGCGGCTGCGCGAAAGATGGTACCCTGTCGTAGCTTTGTGTCCTCGCCAAAGGAAAGAATCTGAAGAAAATGAATCAGCGAGAGTCATTTTGTTGCAAAGACTGCGGCGTGATGGTCACCTCAGTGTTGCAGCACAACTATATTAGCTTCACTGCCTGCCCGTATGAGGCTCTTTCTGCTTAAGTTTGGTTTTTTTCGCTCCGGAATTCGAGGCAGCCTCCTCTTGCACAGGACAACGTAAGGAAATGCTCAATCAGTAATTGTGAGTTGATCGATTGGCATCACACCCTCCGAGAATCCGCACTGCCTATATTTCGAGTATGAAGAAGATTCATTGAGATGCGGGAAAGGGGCGGTAATTGAAAAGAATCACTGCCTGTATGAACAAGGCCGTGCAATCTATATGATTGACTTATTCTGATCGTAAATGGGTCGATCTAGTAGGATTGGGGCGCCCTTTTAACATACGCAAATTCCTTGAAGCATGAAATCACGGAAGAGAGGTGGTTTGACCGGGAGGCTTGTACCTTAGTGCGCGAACCAGCAAAACCCGGAACAAACAACCATTCAAGGCAAAAAAAGGCAGAAGAGGCGATAAGAAATCAACAGAACTTTTGACGGTTAAGATCATACGGTACCAGAGCTTCCTTATGATAAATAGAAGGGGTGCGCTCTGCCAAAAGGGATATTTGCGTCCTGAAAGAACGTTTTCCTACTGACAGACACTGGCGCTGAGGCTTGCCTCGTCCGCTCCATTTCTATCTCAATGATGCTTATAATGGACTTTTGACGATGAGGTGTTTCGATGCCTTATTCAAGATCGCATGCTATGTTGGAATGACCTGTTGTACCATTGACCGTCCACTCTTCACAGGCGTGACAGGACCATCTGTCACAACCTGCTTTTGGACTGCCATAGCTCAAGCATAGCCTCTCACTGACCGATCGACTGCGGAAGGATGAGCAAGCCGATGCATAGAGTCGGTGAGACTCTGGTTGTCAATCATTAGGAAAAATTGTACGACGATGCTACAGTATGATGGATGCAAGATTGCAGCTCGTTGGTTGGTAAAAAGGAAAGCCGATACGATTTGCTCTGCCCCGCGCTGCCAAGCCTAGCGTGGGAGCTCGATCAGGGTCAATTTAGTGCACCTATTCCGGGTAGTGGCCCGGGACGGATCCGCTAAAGTTTGAGGGGCGTGGGGGGGCTCCAGGCGAAGTCTTCCGCGCCCAGCGGCCATCGATCCAAATATTCGTCCAGATGAAGACAGAATCACATCATGGGACGTTTTTCCTAGATGCTATCAGACAAGGCGTCCACACTGCGGAAAATGAAGCGAGATCCACAAGCAGGCTCTGCGTAGATAATGATAAAGTACGGCGCATATTGACCGGGGGCTGTGTAGACGAACGACGTGTGAAAGTGGAGACAAGGACGATATTGTGATCAAATAGCAGCTGCTCCCATCATTTCAACAGCCAGCATTGGTCGTGTTGATTGGGGCGCTGCTGCTGACATGGTAGCAACTGCGATGGTACAAGCAAAAATCATATCCATAATACGTCGCAAGCTCGTATCTGACCGAAACCATTCCACAAGGTAGTCACCAATCAGGCAAAGGAGAATCATACACAGTGGACACACAGGTCATCGAGGGAATCAGGACGGACAACGGTCTCTGAAACTTCGATGAGATCGCGCGATTACACTAGCAATGAGGAGTCAGGATGCCTCCGGCGCCTTGGGCAATGGATCATTAACAGTAGCATGTTTGGCTACCATATGTGGGCAAATAGAGCTACACGGTAGCGGCGGTATGGCTAGTCCAACGAAACAGCGACCTGAAAGCTGGTGTTGCCGAAATCTATTCACCCATGGAGCAAGATCTTGCGAATTGATCTACCCCTACTATGCTTTGAATAAATTGTCCTAGTCAATTTTCCTCCCGTGGTATCCTTCGCTCAAGCAAAGATCATGTTCCCCATATCCCAAATCCCTCAAAGACTGCCTTCATTGGTAGATCGGATGATGCGAAGAGGAGAAAACTCGAGACAAGACCGCAGAAATAAGCCGTATAGCTAATGTAAAACGGTCTGGTAGAAGGTCACGGTAGGCTTCAGCGTTTTTCCAGAAGCGCCACGAACATAATGATCGAACGGATCCAGTCGCGAAGGGAGCAATTGCCCATCTAATGAGACAAGCAAATGAATGACATATTTGTCGTGGGAGCGAACTCCAAGAGAGAAGCCATATCAGATCGGACTGAAATCAGGGCTAATATGATCATAGCGGCCTTGTTGTTAATTGAAGTAAGGCCCTATAGGCATCCTCGAGGAAGTATAGCTCAACTTGGAAGTAATGACTTGCTCCGATGGTTATCCCCATGGTAAGTCATATGGCTCTCCATAGGGATCTGGGTCTTTGTATGGAGGTTGTGGCGACGGAGCGTGAGCAAAGTAATCGCCAGCTGCCTGGGAGCTTGAGAGATGCGCGTTGTGAGATAGCGGGTCATAATTGGCTTGGACACTCCGTGATCGACTGCTGGAGGTCGAGCAGTTCGCAATCTCTGCCCCTGCAGGCTGCTGGCTTTGTGTATTCTGGTACAGAGCGTGTACGCACTGAGTACGTCAGTGTCCGAGCAACAGAAGGTAACTATTCGGGGCTATGAACACACACCTTCTTGTGACTATTATGGCAAGCCTTACAAGCGCGATTTCTCCTAACTATCTTTGCATCCTCTCTTCCTTGGGGTGTTAGTACCCTTGGGCGTGATCCATCCTTATGTTGGCGGTCCCTGCTGCGCGGAGCGCGGAGCCTTCCTTGAGGAGACTCCTCGCTAAAGGAAGGGTCTCTTCCAGATTCGTTACCCATAGTCGATGTCGGAGTCGAATACCATGGAGCCGTCATTCCAGACTCCTCGACGGGCGATAAAGTGATCCGAGGACCCAGCGAGGGTGGATATCTTTGCCGTTGTGAATGTGTCGATGACGGCGTCGTTTCTTTCTGGGACGAAGTCTTTCTCTGGCCGTATTGCGCATCAGTCGCTTCAGGGCGAGTGGCTCGCCCTTGGTGCGATGGCCCATATGATCCGCCATCTGAAGGAGTTAGGAGCTGTGTAATGACAGTGACTAGCCAGTATGAGAAAGTACGAACCATAGCAATCTCCATGATATTGAGTCCCACCGGGGGTTATGTAATCACTCTCCTGGGTGCGGATAAGCCCATTGTTCCCAGCTGGCAATTGACTGTAACGTTGTCCCTGGTATTGGGCTGGATATGAGCCGTTGTATTGGAAAGGGTCCTCTTCAATAGGTCCAGCTGCTCGAGGGCTTGTGACTGACATTGTGTACGGATCGAGGTACCCCGAAGGACTCCGGATTGGATTTGGTATACCACCAGACTGCTCCGATATTCTTGGAAGGAAAGGATAAGGGTCTGGCACTGGAACAAGGGCATTGGGGCCTGATGTGAATGTGTACGATCTCTGATCATTGGGAGCATAAGCCTGAGAGTATTGCATCGGGCTGGAAATCATAGCGCCGGTCTGGCCGTGAGGGTTATTGATATCAAGACGGCTTTGAGTAGAGTAATTGGGATGGCTGTGAAGAGTAGATGCTTGCCATTCGGTCACCTGGCTTTGGCGTCCTTTTGCGTGCTCCGTCTTTCTCCCAAGCACCTGTAGTCCGCCTTGTCCCCAGGTGTTTCCAGTCGGATGGATGTCTTGATACTCTTCTTGGAGCCTTGACTCTAGGTCTGATGCAGGTTTTGGCCTGTCAGAACCTTGATGGAGGGAGCTTCTGTTGTGCGAGGTCCTAGGGTCGCCTTTGGATTTGTTGGAAGACATCAACAGGTTAGTCTGAGCTGGTCTATGAGAACTATAGAAATCAGGCAAACACTCCTTCCAATGGACCTTTCCTCGCTGGAGAAATACTCTACATGGAGGGGGGTGAGTATGACTGCCAATTTCTGGGAAATCCAGACTCCCAAAAAATTCCTAGAACGTGGAATTTGTTGCAGTCCAATCGAATTGGTATCCAGCAGGGCGTCCAAAGAATTCTTGAACGACAACTGCTCGTAAATCTTCAGTGGTAATACTTTTGCGTATAGGTTGTATCTCCTACTGGTATATGACACAAAATCATCCACGGTTGAGACCTGACGAGGCTCAACAGCGCATTCAGAGAGGGTTTGAATATGGTGATGGCTGATTGGCAACGTCCCAACGCGATGGATGCCAATTGAGGAGGTCTCTGGCAAAGGTCTTATCTTCATCAACACTGGAAAGCTTCGTTACACAAGACAAATTTAGTAAAAATCACGAATCTATCGCGACTGGTGCAAGCTATGATATCAGAGAAAGACAATCGTGATAAACGAAGAAAAGGGGCGTAATTGAGACTTTATATAGATAGAGGATATGAGTGACCTACGACAATTCGTCAATGAGCTGAGTTTGAGATTCAAAGGGCGTTAATCCCTTCGCTCAGTCCGATGGTCCGCGCACCGCCCTCCTCTTCACCGATGGAATAAGGCAAAAGTAGGCAGTCTCGCTTGAGCTACCCGCCCTTCCCATAGAGAAAGGTGCCCACAGAGAGAGATGCGCACAACGAGTGCATTGGGTGGCAAAGACTGGGTTCTTAGACCATGAGAACCTAATGATCTGGCACCAATCAGTCAGGACCAAATCAAGTATGACCCTGTATCACTGATTGCTATGCCAGCGACCATTGGCGGGTAGTCCAGTACACCGTAATTGCGCTGCCATACATTTGACAATCCGCCAGGAAGATATCGCCATCGGTGGTTGCTGCTGGGAACAGCATGCTTGCAGCACAGCCTGCGATCATAGGCATTCGGGGAAATGAAGTTTACGCAGGCGAGGTTGAAGATGTCCGCATCGCGGAACCATAGGGTCCCATGTTCTGTGGTGTGGTTCGTCAGTTCGATTGTGTCGAAAGATCACTAGGGGCGCGGGGGCGACCGCTTGGACCAAGCGCATTGGGACACGGCCGGGCCCGGGCCGGGAGGGCGGGGCGTTGGGAGGGGAGCGTTGGGGAGGGGCAGCCTGGGGCAGTCGGCGGTTCGCCTTGCCTTAGAATGACGAGACATACTTTAGGCTGGAATTTCAAGTCTGAGAGCTTTCAAACTATCTAAACATGAATAGGGCAAGGAAGCCTCGCGGTGTGACAGCGTGTCACTGATATATGGACAATCGATTGGTGTTCTACCACGAAGACAAAAGCCAGGTTCTTGGTAGCGACTACCTCTCACCGATGGCTGTGCGTACCAACCAGGTGCCGAGGGTAAGTTATGGGAAACGAGGTTGGCTGGCATTGTACGAGTATCTCTCAAGCATTCTGGAACCCATGGCAGTATCTGAAATCCCTCATGTCTACGTCCAGAAATCCGAGTTGAGACATTGCAGCAACCAATCAATTTTCTCGAGATTCAGGTACTGGAGAAACCCTCGACGATCTTTGCAAGCCTTGATGATGCCGAGACAAGGGAGAAAAGACAAAGACTTCTTCTATTGTCGGCTTGGCATCTACTGTACTCAGGCGGTCCAGGTTGAACAGTGATTGTACAATCATATGAACGCTAGCGAAGAAAAACACCAGGAGATCAGTCATTGCGTCATTCCAACCGCTCCCCAGGGAAAGCCGGGGATGGCCATCTCCTATGGACCAGACGGTAGGCTCCTAAGCTACATCCAGCCTCTCGACTTTGCGCTTCTGAATCTGACGCCAGGAGCGCAAGCCAATAAACGTGTCCGAGGCGTTTGATGTGGGTCCAGGAAAAGAACCCAGCGTTTAGATAACACAGAAATGGATACAGTGGCGACATAATCAAGGGAAATGAAGCGGCGCCGGGGGCAAAGACAAACGGCGACTTTTGTGATGTATGTTCACTCACGCACGAAGATGGCTATTGACCTCTTAGCGAACACGCGGAGCGACTGAGTTGGTATACTGAGTTGGAAGACAATGGGGACAAAAAATTGTGTGGATCAGTAGATCCGCTTACATATGGTGGCTGGGTTTTGATGTTCGATACAAAGAGTGTAGCAGTAGCAGGACTTTGGAGATACCTACTTCGTTGGTGTATTATCCGTGTTACTGTACCTAATGCTTCAATCTTAATGCGATGACGCTAAGATTCAGTCAATTATACGGACCCAACTTTGAACGTCTTAATTTCTGAAAAGCTTCAATTCCTGAGAAAAGTGGAGACGGCTATACTGACAAGGGCAGGGAATGGAAATGCCAAGGCTCGAAGCCGACATGAGATGAAAGCAGATTCACCACAAGAGCCCGGCACAATCTAGCTTAGTCAAAAACCTGATCAACGTGTGGAGAGCGCAGAAGAAGGAAGACAGGAGATACTTTCTCTCGACATGTCATCTTGTTCGTTGCACATCTGAAATACAATTACATGATACAAGCAAAAGAATGGATCCATCCTCAGTCGATCCGGTCGTCTCCAATCATCTCCAGTGACAAGACCCTAAAATAGTGGCGTTCTAGCTGCCTGCCAACCGTGGACTCCTAGAATAGCTTGGAGAATGCATTCGTGACCATAGAAAGCCGGTAATACTAACACAAATCCTTAAGTCAACGGCCTCACGTCGAGCAGCCGTCAGCATCATAGCACAAGAGTCCGTTCGCCCGAAAGACCAACGGCACCTTGATGGTGGACGTTTGGATCCAGAGCCAACGACACAAATACAACGGACCTACCCGAGGCGTCCAAACATAAGCCGATCAAGATAATACAGGGATTCAAACAGTACGCGGACAGACATAGAGCAACATGAATAGAAAGAAAATAGTGGTGCCCACAAAAGCAAATGGCCCTCCCTTGCATTTCGGGGTATCACAAAGACCAAACATCCGCCCTAAGGAAATCGCTAGAAGTGCAAAGAAATTCTTATCATCGCATATGCCCAGAGCCCGGACCTCAATCTATCGCCTGAATAATATTAGCAGCGTACATTGGAACGAGCTAGGGAAGAAATACCTTCTCATGGCGACTTCGCGTCGTCATGGCTCTACGGGAGGGTGAGGCTAGCCAGCCAAGGCAACGAGTGCAAAGCGTCAAATGGTCTCCATCCAGGCTCGGAAGTCGTGATCTTCGTATATGGGTTGCTAAGGACTGGGTTTGTTGACCAAGTCCTCCGCGACTCCATTATGTGTACACTATTTCTTAATATGAGCGTGCTGGGACGCATACCCGCACCTAGAAGATACGTGCCTTGACCTTCTTCTCTTTGCAACGCTCGCAGGCTCCTCCATTGCCTCGTACTGCCCTTGCGTGACGTTTCCCGTCTGGTGACAGGACCCTTGTCTTTCGAGTCTTAAAGGGTTCATTGTCTCTTCTACGTTTCCGGGTTCCAGAAGGCTGGCTGGTTTCCTGACTTGCACGATCCATGTTGTGTTGCTCACTTGATCCAATGGCAGACACATCTAGAGGCGGGAATTCGGAGGAAGCCATATCCCATCCGTGAAACTCAGTAGGTCCAATGAGAGTAGAGGTTTCCCCAGATGCTCCACGAGCTGGCCTTCTCACGTGCGTGCTGCTGCTTGGGGATGTCAAGCTGAGAAGACGTGGATCTGCCTCAGGCACCCGTGACGACCGTCGATGGTCTCTTGTCGGATGCTCAGGGTAGATGAATACGTCTGGTGCACACGACCGGTGCCAAGAACTAGTCGGGATGGTCGAGGTCTCCTGAGAATGCGATATCTGGAATCTTGGATCCGAAAAGGCAACCTGCTCACTAAATGGTGGCGTTGTAGTCCATTGGGAGGATTGAGCGCCATGACTTATCGTTGCTACCGTATCGTTGACCATAGATCCCCATCCGTTGAAATACGGCAACTCACCATTCTTAGCCGGTGCGGAGTATGGCCTGGCATGCTCGCTCGTGGGATTTTGCAGTATGTTACTTGCGAACTCTAGAATGGGCGGCACATACAGATCCGTTGCGCTTGAGGGAGATAACGGCTCTTGATATCTTTGATCTGGTTCCAGTAGTGAGGTATCCTGAGAGCCTGGAAGCTGCAGTTGTGTACTGGAGTTTGGATTGCCTGAATAGAATAGCCCGCCTTCAGAAGAGTGTCTTCTGAACTCAGGGCTATACCTGATTCCGTTGTACCAAGCTGACGTTAGGCTATTACTGTTAAACATAGCGCTGGCCCATGACCCAGAGGATCTGTTTTGTTGGGCTCCGTATCCATTGTCTCGGACCATTGGGTGAGAGGAAACATACACATCAGTAAGCGCAGAGCCATGTGACTGCTGTGGGTCCTCCATGCATGGAACCACCGAGGCCAAGGAAAGACGAGGGAATCCCAGGACAGCAATGGGAGGAACAAGCCTGGTAGAAGCACGTGGGTCACGGCGCGCTGATAGGTATGGTCTTGATGGCAAGATCCCAGCAGTATGGCATTGGCCTAACCAAATAACGTTATAGAAAACGGAATGCCCGGCGCCGAGCCACCTTTGAAGTCGTGAAAATTCTGGGATCTCCTCTTGTGTTTTCTTCAGCAGTGGTCAAATCTCAATCTTGGGGGCTTTGCACGGCAGTATCGTTAGGTAAACGAAGGCTCAGCTTGTTAATTCTGGAAGAAAGGGTCCCTCAAGATCCAGCATCAGGAATTATACGCAAGGGTCCTGTCACTGATATATGGATCAACAAGCCAAGGCGTCGGTAATGGCCCTCAGCAATTTTGTCGATATAGGTCCTGAGGTCCCTCAATTGAATGATCCTTGGGAGAAGACCCGCCCTAGAGATTGCTGTCCTGGTATAACGTCTCCAGTGTCCAAAATCCTTGGGGAAACTGTTGTTACACTGCTTCCAGAGAAATGCCTATGGCCAGAGGTGATGTCAAAGTTCGAATTGGTCAGGGGATTGCTCCGTTGGACAAGCGATATTAGGCGATTTCAATTGGATATAGATAGTAGCCTTTTCGGTGAGCATAAACTTGGAACGAAAACCGGGAAAAAGCTGCGCAACCCGGACAATATATCGTTCTATCAACTTTAGGGTTGCACATTGACACTTCTGACAACTTAGCATTGTTTCTGGCGCACAGAAGAATTCGGGCCAATGACATCTACGAGAAAAAACAGGCAAATTCAGGCACACAGAGCCCGTGGTGTCCTATGCAGAAAGGTCACATTTGCTTTTGCTGGTGCCCTGGCCACAAGTGCCGAATACTGGAGCATTGCTGCCCAACGCCATAAGCTCTCGTACCGCGGTAAGCACAATATTCTATTTGGTAGACGCGTGTAAAGCATGACGCTGAACTTGAAACTCTGCAGTGCAACAGATCCAAGAAGAAACTAGATCCTCTCTCGAAGTTCGACGGACGGCGTTCGTCATTGAGGACAAATTGGAGACACAGAGAAAGAACCAAGGCGTTTACTTCTTACCATTGCTTGCAGCGGAGGGATGGTCTACCTTCAGCGGGTGTCAGGGGAGCCGTGAATCCTGAGCCATGCGATAGGATGACACTGCTGATGGCTGCATTGCTAATCTGTTGAGTGTGTGAATGCGCATGGAGGGCAGAGCGAGAAGGGCGGTTAGAGTAGGAATACTACGGCAGCTTGGCGGCCAGGACCATCGGGCAACCATACGCTCTATCTCGAAGAGATAGTATTGGAAGCCTCACATTTAGTCTACAAGATGAAGGGGCGGTAAGAAACATCGATGTCGATGCGGTAAAAAGAGGATGGTGTCGTCGGGTTGAAATTGGGAAGGGATAATTATCTATGCGTTGAAACCCTCCAAGCCACTGACGCTTTTGCAAGCCTTGTGCCTACAACCTGGCCCTTGAATGAAATGCAATAGAAATTGCGAGGCGGCTTGAGATATCACACATGTATGAGCTACTATCTTCGCTACAAACCCTTTCATTGGTTCTATTATCGATTATTCTGTCCTAGATCATTCCATCGTATCCGATAATATGTACAATCCATGCCAGCGCAGCCACGCATGAAAGAAATTTTCTCACACACCGCCTTTCCAAACACCTTGTGTAAAGCGCTGAGAAAGCTGGAGGTGAAAGGCGAGATCCCACAGCATAAGAGGGTGCGGGCTATGAGGATGGCGAAAGGGCGAAATTTCTATTGATGGTCGAGAGATAGGGCGGTTCTCATGCGTTGCTCACACCTTTCCAAGGCCAACTGCGAACCCGCATTAGTCTTCGCCCTTACCGCGGTGGCAGCAACGGATTGACGCATGCTGCTCACACTAAACCTGGGACATAGCGGGCCCACCTCTCCTGATGCCTCCACCTGACGACCCGCCACCTCTCGTGGCCAGGCCCGAGAATACCAGGGATCCTAAGAAGGATGCAAACCCGAACCAGAGGAAGGCCGTTACGGCTTGTGCCTCGTGACATTTCTTACTCTGGTTATTTGAGCCGTTAGTGACTTTGTTGGTGGAGACGTAGTCCTGTTGACATTCAATCAGCTTCGTCCGCTGTTAAATATCAATAATGAGTGGGGGCTCACGTGGTTTCCGCAGCTGTGCACGCCCAATTCCGCTGCGAGCGCAATGCCGCCAACAAGGAAGAAAAGCACATTCAACGCGTCGGCAGCGAGCATGAAGTATGGTGATATCGCGAACGCTTCGACGATTGTGCCAGCAATCAGGTAGAATAATGAGAGCATGCCAAAAACTGCGACGAACATGCAGTAATTGATGATGGATGGGCTGCCGCCGACAGCTTCTTGAATCATATTACCGACGAGCGCCATGATGAGGAGGGTCCAAAAGAACTAGGAACGAGTCAGCGCAACCATTCGCGACAGCTTGCGACTGAGGGGCGCATACCTGTAGGCCTCGAAGGCCGAGGTTGATGACCTGCATTGTGACGGATCAGGACGTTTACTGAGCGTTCGGGGAGGAAGTGGTCAGGGATTGAGGAACGTTGTCGAGAAACTGGATTAGAAAATGCAGGAGGCGGGAAGCTTTGGAATGTTATAGGCGTTCAGAACTTTGCCGTCCGGTAGCATCCTATCCGTTTGTTCTCGAGCTCATGATCGATGACATAGCACGCTAAAGCTACGTCAGCGGTTGCATTTGTGCCTTGGAACCCCGAGTTCTTGGCGCAAGATCCCGCCGTTTCGGGACAAGCTACACCAATGGCACTAACCGGCGATGGCACGCAATGAACACGCGATTTCATGGTGATCTATTTTGTATGGCCAAACAGTGACTACTTTTCATTAAGACAAATGTTGGGCCACCTCGTTCAATTGGTGACTTTCTAAGAGTCCCTTAGCGTCTCTTTCGGCTCTCCATTACGGAGTGATCTCCGTTCTCGTCCCTATCCAATAAGGAGAAACACCCTGAGTTGTATAGACTTCCAGCTCGCGATTCAATTGATACCGGTCATCGACGTCGTACCCACAAGCGTCCTAGACCTCTCTCCTGAAACTCTCTCTTCGCAGCCCCATCCATAACAACGACTTCTCCCTCGTTGGTTGAGCTCCCGCTGCTGATTTGCTTTCTCTCTGGTCCATTCCCAACGACACGTAGGAGTAGTGTCATCACGAACGCGCTCAGAATGGACAAGCACAGAATGCCCACCATCACCAGTGTGCTCTTCCTATACTGCTTTCTCCCCGGTCTGCTGTCCGCTGGCCAGCCCCTGAACAGCGCATAGGTTGTCAAGATAGATCCTAGATTGCCAAGTCCAGAGACCAGCGCAGAGGCAGCTGCGACGCCGACTTCGCCGTGGCGGCCCTGGAAAATCTCGTTCGTCCAAGTCATCGTAATAGGGACCGTGGGCCCGAGTCCAAAGCCAACCATCAGCAGACCGCCATACCTAGGCCAAGGGTTGGCTTCGCTGCCTCCGTAGGTCGTCAGGAGAAGACCGGCGATCTGGATGCAAACAGGTACACTGAAGAAGAGCGCGCGGTGGTGGTGAAAGCGGTCAGAGAATGGGGTCACCAAAAGAATCGCAATCAGATCCATCTAGACAAGTGTCAGCTAGGCTATTACTCATATTTGGCAAGAGGGCGTACAATCCAGATTGGTGCGGTCAACAGACTAAGGTCGATACTGGTAAGCTTGCTATTCGTACCTTTAATAATGACCGAAGCGTAATTCTGTACTCCTATACCGACCCCGACCACACCGAAATACATCAGTAGCAACGGCCACAATCGCCAATCAATAAGCACCCACATCAGATCTTTCCAGCCCCACCGATGATGATGATACACCCTCGTAAGGTCATGATAGTGGATAATAGCATCCTCACCAGTTAACGCAGGCTTACTTTGTGGCACCCACTTGTGCCAGCCAGTCCTAACAGGCTCCTCTCCGGGCGGCAGAGGTCGGTCTGGGAGCCACCAAAGCAGGCTGAATCCTACAATGATACCAACAAGGCCGTAGAGCAAAAACATCCATTGGAAACCCACAAGACCTCCCAGCCCATCCATCTTCTGGAAGCCGGCCGAAACAAGACCTACGACTGCAGCTGAGACCTGTGCTGCAGTAAAGTACTGACCGATCCGTTTTCCAGTGCGAGAGGGTGGGTAGAAGAGCGTTAGGTAGTAAGCCATACCTGGCCACATTCCAGCAATGACAATTCCGAGCAGTAGTCGGAGTAAGTAGAAACTCCACGCAGCTTTCATCGCAGCCATGCAGCTTCCAATGATCCCCACGCCAATCACAATGCGGCTCATCCATACTCTCGGGCTCAGTCTTGTCATGATGAGATTGGATGGAAAGTCAAAGATGACATAGCAGACATAGAACAATGCCAGGCCAGTCGATACTTGCTTGGGTGTCAAGTGCAGAACTTCTTCCAGATCGTGGTGCTGTGCTTGGTTCATAGTCTGCGAGAGACCAACGTTTGAGCGTATTGCCGAGCAGACGAAGTAAAGCACCCAGAAGGCTGGTATAATCCGATGGTCGAGTTTCCTGTAGATTCTCTCAATGCTTTCGATATCTGTTTCTTCCGCTCTTCCATCGATTCCCCCCACTTCTGGGTTCTCAAACCCCTTGTTCTGACCATCGCTTATCAGGCTCGAGGGGAGCTGTCCCACTGTAGGTGCCTTTTCCTCCATAGTAATGATAGCACAAATATTGAAGAATGGAAGAAGACGTCTCACAGATTGATGAAAGAGAAGGTCGTCAAGACAAGAAATACCTTTTCAATTGTAGTCAGGGTCTAGCATTTGCTAGCCTCCTGCAGACCACATACAAGAGCCAATTAATTGAGAAGATTGACCTAGCTAACTACCAAAGCTGCAGAGCTTTGAGAATGTTGGGAGCCGGCGGGGAACTAGCAAAGCGAAAAATGTTGGACCGACATCGGGCTCTTCTCCGCGGTTGTCGAAGTGAATACATGGTTGCGGTGGTGTTCGAGCGATCGAGCAACTGTGATAGCTGCTAGCTTCTATAGAGGAAAAGAGGAACAAAAGCCACAGCAGCTGGGGACATGGTTGAGAAGGAGAGAAACGTGGAACGCCGAATTGGTCTCAGCTGCTGAACGGCCCATGCTATGCGGGGCAGGCATTGCCGAGGCGGGCCGCCTATTCCTGCTCAATGGGAAAATGCTCGTCACCAGTGCTAGCATTCGTCGAATGTCTCGGCTTGCACCCCCATTGACCAGCATTGAACGTTCTCCATGTTCGCTCGGAGCTTACAAAGGGCGTGGGTCCGGCCAGTGAGCGTTGCCAGCAGAAGGACTGTGGCAACGCTCGAGGGTAACCCACATATAGTAAGCTTTCCATAGCCTTCAACGACATTACTTATTGACTCACAGCTGGTACGCAGTATGTCTTCCCAAACGAGGGTTCTATAAACAGCCACCTCCTCACTCTTCTCTCATACTCCCCACCTAAGCCTGAGCTCGCTGTTGGTACCTCCACCAAGCTCCCTCCAATGCCAGACTCCTTCACGGAAAACCACAAATTCCTTGATATCATGCAATCCGTAATTGCACAACACGCAAATGAAGATCTGAACGTGATATCCCAAGCCCAGGTTATGGCTTCAACATCCGGCTCAGCACTTGGATCCGGGGGCGCATTCTTCCCGCAACAGCGGCGGCAAAGAAAAGCTCGAAAGGGCACAGAGTATGGCGGTGGCGGCGGAACAGGTGGCGATGGTGCTGGTGGAGCTAGCAGCCAGGGTGGTGCGGGCGGAGGCGGGAGGGGCGGCTTTATACATGTCTACGATGAGAGGCATCCGCCAGACTACGGACGGATACCGGATCCTGAAGACATCTTTGGAAGTCTGGAGGTTGATGGGGTTGGCAATTTTGTTGATGGACATGGAAGGTATCAAAGAAGTGGGAGCTATAGAATGGTCACGAGGGATGGCTTGTAAGTCGACCATGCTGCTTTACATTGGGCTTTCACTTATCTGGGACTTAGCTTCGGTCTAAGCCCTTTTCTACGACAAAAGCTAGTTGAACGCTTGAAGCTGGAGGATGCCAATTTCAGATGAAAAGCCATATTGATGGGCATCACCGGTAGAGAGCAGAACGAGAACGCGCCTCGCGGATCGGACAATGCTATCCTAATCGTAACCAAAGAGAGCACACCCTCTGTAAATTGGATGACTGAGATCAATTGGGGTATGTCTGCAAGGACCACGACTTGGGGTGATAATACCCGTGAAGCTGCCGTCTTGAGGCATGATCGGTAGCCCCGTTGCTAGATGAAAGCGAATGATGATAGCTTTGGGTGCCTCCACAGCCTACCGTCCGCATATGCCCAGAATTTCACCTGCCTAGAAAGGGCCCTTGTCCTAGTGGATCCCCCGAGTGTGACCGGTATACCACAACAAGTGTCTGTCAACAAGCCTTTGAGCTCCGCTCTTGGTGGCGCTAAAGTTGTGTGCTCGGACCTGCTCGTGTTCGAAGCATGTCAACTTCGGCCAGGCCCAGCTGAGAATTGTATAGTGTACAATTGTACATAGTTAGAGCTTCGTCACAGAATCGTACTTTAATAGTCTATAATTTGTGTTCCATCGTGCAGCTCGTACGTATGCCAAGTCCAAGAGACTGGTGACAAAGCTGTGTTACAGCGAACGCGTCTAAAGTCACCAATACCTTTCAATTTCTGGGCCTTTTGTAGGATAAGAGACACCGAATTTACGTAGCTGTAAAAATGCTCGTCAATCTTAGATAGCTGCGGCCAGACGAAATCTTGGCACCGGTCCAACCTCAATCACCATCAATTTTTCTTCCCCAGAGTCTAAATTACCACCACTCTCTCCACAAGCCTCTGGCATGTACTTGGTCCACCTGGTGTTTTAATTGCTCTCGGGGATTGGTCAGAGTTTTACGTTTTAACAACGGGTGCACGACCGGAGCTCCAAATCTCACTCGACTGCAACCTTATCACCCACCAAACCCACGCCATAGTGCACCGCGGTCGCTCAAGCATATCTTTTAGCTTTCCAACGCCCTGTTCAATCGACTTCAATCATATTCAAACCGTCGCTGCTGGGCAAAAGATCTGAGCAGTTCCCTCTGGCAAACCTCCCCGTATACAACGATCCGAGCCCAAGCCCAAGTCGCCCCACAACTTGCATGCGAAACCCTACATAGGGCACCGTTGGAAATGGCGTCAGGATTCGATGATGAGGAGCTGTCTATGTCACTGTCTGGTCCAGCAGCAGAGCGCCGTGGACAGCGAGCACCTCCGCCTAGGCCAACAAATTCAGGATCACACCACGAAGCAGCAGCGAAGCTCCCTAGCGATCGCCGCACCGCTCAGCGCATAGGAGTATACGATGTCAAGAAGACACTGGGAGAAGGTTCGTTTGGGAAGGTGAAGCTCGCAAAACACCGCGTTAGTGGACAAGAGGTGGCTCTCAAAATCATCTCGCGCAAGAAGTTAATATCCAAGGACATGGCGGGGAGAGTTGAGAGAGAGATACAATATCTGCAACTGTTGAGACATCCACACATCATAAAGCTGTAGGCGGACTCCATAAGGAGAAAAGAATCACCGGCTGACCGTTCTAGGTACACGGTGATAACGACGCCCACGGACATTATAATGGTACTTGAATATGCAGGAGGAGAGCTATTCGACTATCTTGTGAAGCATGGGAAAATGCCCGAAGAGAAAGCCCGTCGGTTCTTCCAACAGATCGTCTGCGCAGTCGAATACTGTCATCGCCATAAGATCGTACACAGAGATCTGAAGCCTGAAAACTTACTGCTCGACAATGACCTCAACGTGAAGATCGCCGATTTCGGACTCAGTAACATTATGACAGACGGCAACTTCTTGAAGACCAGCTGCGGTAGTCCTAATTACGCTGCTCCGGAAGTGATATCTGGCAAGTTGTACGCTGGGCCTGAGGTGGATGTTTGGAGTTGTGGTGTCATTCTCTACGTTCTACTAGTGGGACGGCTTCCCTTCGATGACGAATTCATACCGACCCTTTTCAAGAAGATATCCTCGGGCACCTACTCCACACCGCCTTTTGTTTCCTCTGGTGCCAGGCATATCATTCACAAAATGTTGAAAGTCAATCCAGTCCAGCGTATCACTATCCAAGATATTCGTCAAGACGCATGGTTCAACGAACATCTTGCCGACTACTTGAAGCAGCCCGTGGAAGAATTTATAGATACTGGCGTGGATCCCAACAAAGCCATAGATCCTCGAAAACTGGCGCCAGGAAAGCCTGCTGAGGTACAGGAGCAAATTCACAATTCCGTCGTCGGCAAATTAGGGAAAACAATGGGATACGCGAAAGACGATGTTCAGGATGCGCTAGGCAAGGATGAGCCGAACGCAATCAAAGATGCCTATTTGATCGTTAGAGAGAATCAGATCATGCAAGCAAACCGTAAGTGTTCTTTTCCTTTTCCAGGGAGGACCTGCTCATAGACGTGTGCGGATTGTGCTTCTGCCCTGCCCTCTCGTGTCCTTTTGATTCGTGGTTCACAGAATTTTTGATTTGGCATGAGGCTAATCAACAAACAGCAACCCTCGTTGCCGGACAAAACCAAGGCTACCTCGCAACCTCACCACCTACCTGGAGCCCGAATATGCCACAAACACCAGTGCCGTCAATGGCGTCGCCTCTCGGTGGAGCCGCCCACTCGCAGATCGACAGCTTTATGCACAACAACAATTACCAGCGATTACGCACAGCCCAAGTTGACCGAAACAACACACCTTCGACCAATGGTACCGAAACAACAACGCAGGAAGCCCTCATCGAGGTCATTCCTGGCGAACAACCAGAAAAGGAATACGTTAGTAAGATCGGCATACTAACACCCAGCCTGCCAATGTACCATGATCAGTTCATGCAAATGAGGCAGAGAGATGAGAGGCAAATAGTTGCAAAGGACAGGGGTGAACCAAAAGAGCCTGAAGAAGCAGCAATGCTTTCGAAGATGTCGCTCGATGTAGGCCATAACAGCGAGCAGTCAACCGAGGAGCAAGCCGAAACGGCTCGTCGTTTGAAACCTCATTCTCGGTCTACCCTTCAAATTCACGCCATTCTGCAACAAGCTGAGAAGAATCCACAAATGGACGCGGCAAACCCCGCCAAACCGAAGCACAAGACCACCAGATGGCAATTCGGCATTCGGAGCAAGAACGAACCAGTAGATGCCGTGAAATGCCTATATAAAGCACTGAAGCTCATGGGAGACTGTCAATGGCATGTTTCACCACCCAAGAGCAGGTCCGCTGGCGACCTTCACAAAGAAGGAGATGGTCCCTATCCTGTCAATGTAACTGGAGCTACACATTTCACCGTCGGCGATACGAGCCTCTCTGAAAGCCCAGAAAAAGACAAGCATCAGATGCCACATCCAAACCACACGTCTACAAACGATGGTGGGGATTACAGCAGCGACGACACTAGCAACTCTAATCACACCGCCACTAAAGCATCTTCACCTGACGACGACTCCGACAGCGAGAACGATGATGACGTTGACATTTACAACCCACCACCTGGCTACTTCCCCAAAGATCCATGGTGTATTCACGTCCGCTGCGAGAAGAAAGGCATGTCTCCGGCGGGCGCTACCGCCAGCAACAGCTCTGCCCGCAGCAGCCATGTCGACCTGAGCAGCAATGATGGGTCAGCACGTCGTGGGAGTGTCACCCTGGGGAGCATGAGCTCAGCCGCAGCTTCATCTACGAGCGTAGCTACGGATATGGAGCCACTGACCATGGGCAAATTCGATGCGGAGAGCACTGCATGCTTCGTCTATTTGGACCTTCAGATCTACGTATTAGAGGCGGATGTCTACCTTGTGGACTTCAAGTGTGCTGGATACGAGTCTATTGTTGGGGAAAGGGAGGCAATCAACAATAAGGGTGAGACGATGACCGAGTATATTGGATCTGGGCTGCGCATTGCCGACAAGGATGTCACGAGCCCGCAGCCGTTCCTCGATCTTGCCAACAAGCTGGTCATCTACCTCGCTAGGGGCAATCAGTAACGTCTACCCCGATGTAGGAGCGGAACCATGCCATATCCCTATCACGTCTGGGTGCCTGCATGAAAATTTAGCGAACGGCGTTCAAGGTTTGCGGTCCTGGGTAGGCTGAGTACGAGGTCATGCATTACGAGAGGTATACCACTTTGGCGGCTTTATTCAATGTTATACGTGCATAAAGATAAGCATTAGGGACTTGAAAAAGAGAACTTAGTCTTCACAATGAAAGCCTAAGCTTCTTACTTCAAGAGACAAATCGGATTCATGTTTTGTCATCTCGTCCCAATGTACAATCTCCTCTCGAGTATCCTGATCATTGCTCCCCGCGCTCTCCACCTGCATCAACAGCTACATACCCCCACCAGCACTGCGTCCCAAACTTAACTCCATCTCTCTAGCCTTCTGGTTACGATTCGCATCCCTACACCCAAACGTCAGCACTCATCATCACAGCCTGACAGCCATCAAGGTTCAAACAAGGTCCTACTCAAAGTCTCTCCTGATAACCCCTACGCAACTCCTCTCTCGCGGCCCGATTTTCGCTCACCGGACGCTTGAAAGCATTGGTATATTGCACGGCCTGTGGGTCTTGCGGCTCGGGCCTGGTGAGGTGGTCGTTGTTTGCTTTTTTGGATTTGTGGTCTTTGATGCCTTTGTAGAGGGAGTAGGTGATTATGTCGGCCGTTGTGTTGATTCAGATTAGAAGATCAGAAGATCAGGTGGGATAGGGTTGGATTGGTCGATTGATTAGGTTTATGGACAGTGATTGTGATGATTAGTGTTTGGATGAAGATGGAGAATGATGGGGTCTGAAGGGGGTTTATATATTCGACTTCTGCTCGATCTACGACTGCATGACGTTCGAGAAATTACCGCTATGTTAGTATACTTCTAAATATATACGGAACTAATCTGGACAATTTCGCGAAGGCTATGGTCTCACAACAAGGTCGATTGCAGCCACAGCATCATTGTCTTCCCTTGAAACAGACCATAAAAGTATCGCCCCGAGAGCTTCGACTTGACATTAGATCGCGCTTGCCTACTCAGACGGAAGCATGTGTGGAAATCTCGTGGTGTGTTCCAAAAGGGCAAGGCTGTTGGAAAGAGCGAGGCTGAGAGCTTGGCGCAACGCCTTTCAATCTTCGACTTTTGCAACGGCGACATCTGACACACCCTCAGCCCTTATGCGGGAGTGTCGTCTTTCGCATACCAATGCGGTACTCTATGCTCTTAAATCTTGGGTTTCTTTGATGTTGTGGCTTCGAGCTTGATGTCACTGGCCTTTCCACCCGTTAGAGCTCAGGAGCTGTCTCAAGGCTCGACATTTCTACCTATCGAATGTCTAGCATAATGCATTCGCGAGGTGATGTACTTGAGGACTCGTGGAATCGATAATTGCTAGACCTGTACCTGCTTCAGCAGTTGACAATCGGCCTTGCGCCTCGCTGCGCGCGGTGTGTAGTCAACTTGAACCTCATGGACTGAGTAGATCTGACTGCTTACGAGATACGAATGCTAGCAGAAGGCGCTGTGCTACTAGTCTTGTCTCGGAAAGAGCAATGAGCCCTAATAATCATTAGCATGACATCCATAGGAAATGTAGTTGCATTGGGTATCTAGTCGCTGTCATCAATTCATTGTCCGCCCACCCGCCAATTCGTATAGCCCCTCCTAAGCTCAGCATGCACGCAAATCTCTCCTCGCATTTATTCCCTCTCTTTCCTCTTCCTCCCCTTTGCCCCTGCCTTCCTCGGCACAATCGCCTCCTCCTCCTGCTCATCCAGCAAATTCAAAAACTCAGGCGCAGCCTCGATTCGTCTCCTCTTCCCCAGCCCAAAGCCCGTCAACACCTCCTCAAACCTCTCCCTCGCCACAACTGTCGTCCCCTGACGCTCTCTCGTAGCTTCATCTTGCTTCCATCGTCTGGCGATATCTTCATCTTCTGGATTTTGCATGCGGTGGAAGGAGGCGTGGTGACCGCAGCCGTCGCAGTCGAAGGATGTGGCGGCTTTGAGGGGGTGAATCATGAAGCGGTAGCAAGCACAGGAGGAGACCATGGAGGTCTTCTGGGAGCAGGGGCCGCGGGGTGGGACGTATGCCATCTGCGAGAAGAAAGGTAGCGTCAGCCGGGTTGCAGATACATCAGAGGGAGTAAAGGCTTTGGAATACCTGAGCCCAGATGTTGGCCTGAGATTGTGTTGCAGCCATTGCTAAGGTATACTCAAGTAGAGTAGCTCGCGGTGTCTAGTAGTATTGAGAATCACAGGGCGAATAAGGTCGTAGGATCTGCTCCGGAGTAGGCCGTAAGAAATTCTTAGCGCTTGTAGCGAGTCGTTACATCTCCATTGCGACGGTGTTTACGAGTAGAGGCCGTGTGTTTACTGACGTCACGCGGAAGGTTTCCGTCCGGCTTGGCAAAGCAAGGCTGTGATAAAGGATGTATCTCTGTTCACTCTCGAATGATATGAAAGAGGGTATCAAGACTAGAGCGTGTCGAAAGCATATAAACGTTACATAAACTACTTGTCGGTATAAAACCCCACTCAAATCCAATCCTATATCGCCAACTCCATTCCCTCACTCTCAAACTCCCTCTTAAACCTCTCCACATCCCCTCCCAACGCCTCGACAGCCTTCAACGCCGCATGACTACTCCTTCTCTTCTTCTCCATAGCCTCCAACTCCCGTCTCGCCTTCGTCTTGCTACTCCCACTCGGCGCCACACCCGTTAGTATTTTCCCCTTATCATCAGACGTGAAGTTCACAAAGCCAAAGGTTCCTGTTGTGGACTTTGGAGAGCGCAGGGTCGATGCCGATTTGGGTTGTTTGAGCGTTGAGGCCGATTTTGGAGTGCGAAGGTTGCCGAGGGATTTGAGGCCGCGGCGGTGGGATTTTGAGCGAAGACTTCGATCTGGTCGGGACTTGGAAGGGGATTGGAGGGATGGCGAAGAATGGTACGAGTTGGGTGGTGGTGTGTGAGGCTGAGACTGGGTGATACCGTTCAATATGTCGCCATTCTGGTGCTTGTAGAAGTTGTGCGAAGGAAAGTCATCCGCTGGTGTCGATGGTGACTGAAACGGGTTATCTGTTGGAAGGACCGAGTATGCGCTGGAAGGATCCTCGTTGATAAAATTGCCATATGGCTCGTAGTTCATGAGGTCATGTGGTGTAAAGTTTGGAATGGCATGGGCCGAGAGTTGTGCCCTAGATGACGATTGCGGACTGGGGCCGCTATTTTGGAAGTAGGAGTCCATGTTCGAAGGTAAGCCATGAAGCCAGCTTGGTTGAATATGCTGAGGCGAAACAGCGAACCCAGGTGTCAGTGGTGATATCGGCCCGTCTCCCAGTGGAGACACCGGGCTGTAGCTCCATGTATCTGCATGTCGTAGATGCGGAGCTCGCAGGCGGTCATTGTTGTCGTTCGACAGTGTCATCGGGGATACGTCGTCATGGTTCTCCCAGGCTTGTAGCGTAGGAGAGATGGCAACAGTAACAAGCCTACTACCCTGACTCACTTCCGAACCTACTGATGGCCTTTGTTCTTGCGTAGCAGAGGTTGTCACAGGTAACCGATCTTGGGATGCCGTATGCGAGGGCGTATAGATTGAAGTCTGAATATTGCCAGGTCTTCTGTCTTTGTACGTCCTCGTCGGTCGTGGAGACGATGCCTGTGACTGCGGCATCGGCTGTTGTATGCTGATCTGTTCGAACCGCTCGGCCCAGTCAGGGTAGGAAGAGCTGTCATGGCGGATGTTGGTGAAGGAAGGACGACTCATTTCGCGAGATGACTTCTTCGAGACTCGTTCAGATTTGCCTCGGTGTTGCTCAGGTATAGGAGCGCAAAACTTGGCCTTCCTTCGTAATGTTGGCGCCGCTGAGGAAGAAGAAGATGTTGAAGACGCTTTTGTATGATTTGCTATTGGGGGCACTTTCCCTTCAAGACTTAGAAGCTCGCTGCTGGATATTGCCCTAACTGGCTGAGGCTGAGCCAAGTTTTGTTGAGGTCGCAGGGCCAAATTCCGATGAATAGGCATATAATTGAGACCCGTCGATGGTGAGTCGAGAGTTGCAAGCTTGCTACCCGCAGAGGAGCTTTCACTCGGCTCTGTCTCTTCATAGGTGTAGTCGAAGGCATGAAAGTCCTCCGGTCCAGCCGCGGTACCGGTAAGAGGCGCTGGATCGTCATTGAGGAACTGCTCAAAGAGATCTGTGAAGTGGTCCTCATCTTGCGCAGTGTATCCGAGGTCTTTGTCCATTGGGTAGAAGCTGTCAAATTTGAGCATTGTGCTTCGCCGCATGCGTCGTCTGGTGGAGAGCTTGTCAGGGCTGCTCAAAGATTTGTGCAGCAGAAGATGGCTTTGAAGATTATCCTTGACGGTGAAGCACGAAAGCTGAAGCTGTGCAATGGCCGTTATATGCAAATCTTTCTTTTTACTGGCAATCAAGAGCTGTGCAAGTAAGAGAGGAAGCGAATAAACAAACAGTCCACAGAAGTAGTTGTTCCAGCCCCAGGTAATCGCTTAACATTCCACGCTTGTTGATGGAATGTTCAAATCACTAGCAGAGATTTCTCCAATGATTGGACCCTCTCGTTAAGGGCTTACCACAATTGAAATCTGAGGATAGTAGTTGCGAGTTCCCATCCGCAAGCGGCTCTGATGCCTGAAAGCTGTTGCTTCGACTGGGGGAATTGAATCTAGCGACCCTTTGAACAGGCTAAGTTGCCCTCTTTGATTGGCAGACGATGATCCAGGGACTCACAGTGAAATGAGGAACAATGAAAAGCTGAGACACAGGTAGTCTTGTGAAAAGCTAATGTACAGAGCTTCAGAGGCGATATTTGCGAAAAGACAAGCAGAAAAAATCGTGGATCACTGAGAATCCTGGTAGCAAAGGTAATGCTAGATCTCGGCACGGAAGCAGGAGACCATTTACAGCCTCATGCCTAGAGGAGCAACGATTCCAATCAAACATCGAAGTTCTGTACCTCAGGCATCCTACCCAATCCACCGCCTCCCGTACCTTTTACACTTTGCTCCAGCCCTTTTCCTTCCACCTTCGCCGACGGCTCTTCATGCACACCACCAGCACTTCGGTGAATGACATGCTTCCTCAACATCGCCAGTATCTCACTATTCTGCCACCTTTGTGGTACAGGCCGATACGCAGGTTTAAAAGTACCCACAGTCTGCGCCCATTCACCGCTCCTAGGTGCACCGTTTCTCCACTCGTCCGTCTCAGACTCGTCAAATGCTTGACCCTGAGCGACAGGGTTAGAGCTATCGGGGCTTCCGCCCTCGGCAGTCTCGAGTGAAGTAGGAGTAGGTTCTTGTGTGGCCCAGTAGTAGATATCCCAGTCATTCTCATCGAGGAAGAGGTCGTATTGCTCGAGTTGCTTCTTGCTCATGCGAGGGAGGTTGGTGTCGGCGAAGGTGGAGAGGAGAAGATCACTTTCTAGGGTTCCCCTCTTGCGGCTCTGATCTAGTAGATCGTACAAGTATCAGCCAATATACACCCGTAGGATTGCAAAGATGTAGAGAAACGGACATAACAACCTAGCCCGCATGGTGTTGCCATCCTCGCCTGTCCGTCGTATCGGCTCAACCTTGAACTTTGCTCCCTCCATTTCGCCGACTTCAAGCTCAGCGTTGGCACCACCTTCAGGCGCGCCCTTTTGCGTGCCGGCCGTCATACGCTCAGTGTTTTCTGGTACTGAGTCCTTGGGTACGAAGTCAGGATCGACGGAAGTAATTAGCTCTGGCGGGGCTTTATCGGCGCCAACGCTGGGCATCTCGTTGGCTATTGTAGAATTGGTGTTCGTCATGTGTGGCCCTGAAGATTTGGATTTCTGTGATTCTTGCCATTCTGCGGCGTTCTCGTTGGAGTGCGGGTTTGGATAGGTGCGGGGAATGGAGGTGGATATGGGTCTGCACAGGACGGAAGCCGAACGAAGCGACCTTGGGAGACTTCGAAAGAGAGACATCCTCCATCAAAAACATCAACGGTACAATTGGGTGCGGGGGAGTATAATTGGATTTGACGGGGTATGTCTTGTGGATGTTTGGGAGCACTGAGAGCGAAAGTGACATCAGCGACATGACTCTTGGCACAGGTTCGCGCTAATGAAGATCACTATTGGGCGAACTACGAGTAACTCCAATCACTAAAGATCAGGTAGCTGTGGATGATTTCCAGGAACAATCTTTGCTAGGCTGTCTGCTATGAACAAGGTGCCAGGCCGTGGACCTCGACAGGACTCACAACCTTGTCCTGGACAGGGTGTGGAAGCTGGTGATCTTCCCAGGTCGGCAGGCATGAAGTGGACAATTCGTTTTCGTGCGAGGGTCAAGTCGCCCCAGAACCCCTCGCCAGGCTCTCAATAGCGTTCTGCTACGGTAATCCACGCAGTACCGAGAGACCTCCACACCACATCTTCCTCTCCACTACCGACCTCAACATTCACCCTAGTTGGTTGGGGGCACGTGGTATGTCAAAATCGCTGGACCCTTGCATAGTGGCGTGCGGTCGTGGTAATGGAAGGAGCAGCTGTTGTCATGGGCGAGGAACTCCGATATCCTGGCCGCAGCGTAAGAAGGCGAAAAACACCTAGTTTGCATCAGAAACCAGGTAAAATCCCCTGCGAACGGACCGGCGCTCGCCAGCGGTCCTTGGAGCGCTGAAAGCAGATCTTTGTCGTATTCTGGATGGGTTTCATTTAATGACAGTTGCAGTGCAACCAATCCGGCCATGAAGCCACACATCTTACGGCCAGTTGTGTTTTCATAGACAAACATTATATCCTCGGGCCCAACTTTGGATCCAGATTGACGGTAGAAGCCTCGTATGAGGTCACTAGTGGTGTTCTGTAGATATTCGGTGACGAATTTCTCCGAGAGAGCTAGCAGGGCAAGATAGGTATGAAGCTCTTCGATCCTCGTAGGCTGGCGAAGCTGCGCTCCGTAAATCCAATTAACGAATATCTCTAAAGCAGCAACGTCATCATCGGGCAGAAAGAGCTCGTTCGACGCGGATTCTGCGAAGCCTCCCTGGAAAACTGCCCTGAAATACTCGGAGCGATCGCAGAGGAGCTCCTCGTGCAAGTGGAACCTCTTGCGCTTGGGACCCACAAAGATGTCAACCATGTCGGAGGTGAGGACACTGCAATACATCAGATACTTGTTGGGGTTTGAAAGTGACTATGAACTTACGATGTCAAAGGCCTGAAGTCAGGCATTGCAAGCTCATATGCAAGTACTGATGTTGAGGAGCTCATCTCGATATTCGTCAGTACTTGGGGTGAGGAGGTCAGTGATTGAGGCGTGTTCGACAGTTGATTGTGTCGGCGGCGATTAAATGTCGGCCTCATGGTTTCCCCTTTGGAGCTGGGCTCGAATAGGCCGTGTTATGTCGGTCGGTGAAAGCTAGAGAGATGCTAAATTGTCAAAGGAGCGAGGACTGATGTAGCAAAGAGAAGTGATGAACTGGAAGAGAGTGAAGCGTCGGAATGCCAATGAATTGAGGTCGACTACCCACATTCGCAGGATTTGCCGTATTGATTGTGATCCTTACGACCAAAGAACAGTCTGCGACTATTATATCAAATGCTTCGACCTGTAGCCATTGAGTCAGTCTTATGCCGCACAATAGCCTTTGCCCGAGTATCACGTACCTGAAGTACGCCCTCAAGTAAACAACCTGCCACGCTCCTAATCCGACCAACATCCCCATAGTCCCAAAAGCAAACCACTTGACCCGCTCATTCGTGCTCTCATTCGTATCCCGTAGCTTCTGCTCTCTCGTCCTTAAGTAGTCCATCTCGCTCACAATCTCCGATACCAATTCCTCCACTCGTCGAAGCTCGGTCTCGGTGGGCTTCAGCTTCTCTTGGGCTTGGATAGCGGACCAGTCCCGAGCGTCGGCACCGATGTCAATGTCGAGCTCGATGTGGCGGGAGGGGTTCATGACGGCTTCTGTGAACTGATTAGAGGTGGTAGCCACAGATACGGGAATTGGGCGAACTACGGCTTGTGGTGAGCTGGTTCTCGAAGCAGACGTCGAAAGCGGCATCGGCATGGGATGTAAAAGCCATTCGCGTCTCTCCGACGATGTCTTTCGGTCTTCCATACTCATTACCCATGGTATCTTTGATCTAAATCGCCTCTGTGTCAGCAAGCGTCGTTTTTATCCCAGGTCCTTGGGAAGACTCACGTGCATGTTGACCATCTGCCCATCTCCTTTCTGACCATCAACAATGGCTGTAACCAGCACCAAAGTGTCCTTTGCGACGAAGTTTCGTATGCACCTTTCGTATTTTGAGTTGTGCCCCATATGCGCTGCCAGGTCAAATTTGAGCGCCCAGGAGAAGGGAACGAAGGCTAGGGAAAGGAGTAAAGGATACAGGAGAGATCTTGGTGCCATGATGGCTGTCACGTAGTAGGGTAGCTGCTGAGAGCTTCGTCGGACAGGGAGGACAGAGCCTGCAGGAATGATATATCCAGCTGTAGGGGGTTTGGAAATTCTGGCATCTGGCATCGGCAAAACATTCCTCCGCTCGCGCGCCTTGGTCGCGTAAAGGTCTCCTGGGAAGCCGCCCTGTAGATCTGCCTAAGGAGATTACGGGGAGCGGCTTAGGGGCACTTTCGTTGCTCGCTTAGGGGGCTCCGTCATTGCAAATCGCCCCCGTCGCCGCCCTCCACTTCCTGCTGCGAATACGCCTCCGTATCCTGTTCTGCTCGTAGCTTCATCAATATTTCCATTCATACCGGCCCATAATCAGGCTCCTACAAAGCAGGACTTTGCAAGATGGCATCCGACTTCTTCATAGACCTTGGGTCTTGCTACCTGTATCTCGCTATGGTGCGAATATTGTACAAATGCGTCAAATGCTAGGATTAAATGCTCTATTATGATATCATACGTATATCGGAGCGAAGTTGAGTCCCTCTGTCCCAATAAAGGCCCGTTCTCCTCGGCTCGGATTGAATGCTTTTTTTCGCAATGAACTGAACTTCCGACCTCGTAGAATAACCGCTTTGAGAGACTCAATTACTTCTTCCCCGTCAGGGGCTCCAACAAATCTTTTCGCAACACCAACCGCACCACTTCCCCTCCCTGTCACAGTTTCTCCGACGTTGTCATCACGTGCCGCCGCGTTCGTTGAAATTTTCTTCGTCGCATTGATAACATTTCCAACCGATCCCTTCAACGCCTTTTCCGGGGACACAGCTCGGCAGGGGTACAAAAAAGTTCGGCGGGGGTAGGCACATCCTGACTTTATCATCCTGAGTTTAGTCCGCCCTCGGAGATCATAAATGAATTATAATCCCTGCTCTGAGAGTGGTAATTGGCTACTTGTATACATGTATAGCTTGAGCGTTGCAGTAAGCCAGCAGTCCCATCAGTCCTCTCTCACCACCAATCCCACTCTCTTTGTGACCCGAAAAATACACTCTCCAATCCGGCCTCAAAGGACTGTTGATATAGATGCTTCCAACCTCCAATTGCCTCGCAATTCGCTCTGCGCGCTCAGTATCCTTCGACAATATGCAAGCCCCTAAGCCGGTCTTGGTGTCATTGGTCCGCCGAATGACATCTGCCTCGTCGCTCCATGGCTGCACAGGTATGATGGGGCCGAACGGCTCTTCGGTCACCATCTTAGAATCGTTGGGTGGGTTCGCGATGATTGTGGGTTGGATGAAGTAGCCTTTGCTCGGCGCTTTCATTTTAGAATCGTCGGTTGCAAAAGTATACCCTTTCTTCTTGCAGTCTGCGAAGAAGGTCTGTACCTTCTCGTATTGCATGGCATTCTGTATCGGACCCACCTTGGTATCTTTGTCGAAGGGATCGCCAACTTTGAGAGACTCGGCGAATGAGGCCATCGCTTCAAGGAAAGGTTTGTATATGGCCTCGTGGATGTAGATTCGCTTGCTGGCGACACAAATTTGTCCAGAGTTCTTGAAGGCTGCCATCGCAACAGCTGACGCAGTCTTTTCTATATCAACGTCAGGACAAACAATCGAGGCATCATTGCCACCAAGTTCCAGAGTCACCCTTTTCAGTGTCTTAGCACACTCTGCCATGATCTTCTTGCCTGTAGGAATCGACCCTGTGAACGATATCTTCTGTATATCTGGATGGCTCACGATCCAAGGTCCAAGTTTCTCGTCGCCGCCAAGCACCTGCAGTACGCCTGGTAGGAAGATTGAGTGGCCAACTTCAACAGCCTGAAGCGTCGTGTACGGCGTGTATGGCGATGGCTTCACAATCACGCAATTACCAGCGATCAACGCTGGAGCAATTTTGGTAAACGACAAGACTAGAGGGAAATTCCATGGACATATCGCGCCAACAATGCCAAGAGGAACATATCTGACAGTGGCGGTCTTGTTGTCATCCTCCATTGTTTCGACAGGCAACTTCCACTTCGCGGCTTCGAGGATGCCTTCATAGCTACTTTGAATCTCTCGATTCGCATCTGTTCTAGGCTTCCCGTTCTCTTTCATGAGCAGCTCGGTGAAGTCCTTCTCGTGCGCAATATATGCTGCAGCATATTTTCTGACGAGCTCACAACGCTTCTCGAACGGGGTCTGAGACCATGATGGGAAGATGTTTCGTGCGGAGATTACAGCATCATTGAGGTCTGCCTCTGTTGCAACTGGGACATCGAAAAGCTCCTCTTCTGTGGCAGGATTGATGCCGTGGTATAAAGTTTCAGCACCGCGTGATTTGCCATTAACGATGTTGCTGAACGAGATAAAATTCATAGTTGATATTTTTAGTTTAAATATGGTTTAGTGGTATTTTCGTATACCTCAGGATTCACACTAGAGCTGCACGTCCTCGTAAATCTTAGCAAATCAGAAGACTAGCTGTAACCCCCAATAAACCTCTTCAAGATATCGTAGTCTAGCTTCGTAGAGAACTAATCGATCTGATTCTTCGACTGGAGGTATTTGCGAAGGCCGTTATTGCCCGCTGTGTGCCTGGTGTATTCCGAATCCTGATGATGTCATTGAATCAGAAACAGTACAATGACTCTCAATCCAACCATTGCTTCAATATAAATGCCATCTATAAGTTCGCTAACGCTGTTCAATCGTGCCCGTAATTACAGTCAGCTGCCGCCACCCAATAGCAGTACCTATGGGGACAGTATATCAAGCAATGACGGCGAGCGCCAACCTTCGTCGACGAGTACCAAGTAGAGATGATCGACAAATTCTACAAGACGAAAAGATATCTATCGGTCTCACATGGCAGCCGGCTACCAGCCTTTACGTATTCGGTACATCTTCCGAATTTCCTTGTAGATTTTTATATAGGAGCCTAGCAGGGGGTACATGCTCTACGTGTAAAGTGCGCTCTACGTGAATAAGCCATCCACAATCTATCTAACCCTTCCCAGATGCGTGGTTTGTCGTAGGGCCGGGTCCTTGACCCTCTAGATATCTCGCTCTAGCACACGTTTGCATTGGGACTGCCTATGGGGATTCCAGTGGATGTTGATGAATTTTAATGATTTCCTGGCTGTGAGAGTGCTTTTCGTACCATGCAAATTGATGAATATCACGTTTAGAAGGCTCAAAACAATTCTATTATCTACATTCTCATCCTGTCTTGTCTAATTCTCTCCATTCTAGAACCTCACGGAGTGGTTCTATGTCGCACTTCTCAGGGCACATGTTGTCCATGTCACAGTCTCGTTTTCAAATGAGAACATGGTTCCTCCAGCACGCTGATACTCTCCATCTATCGAATTTCTGCTCAGCTCACACTTGGTTCAAATTTTAAGGGATCCGATGATGAAGAACATAGTAAGGGTCCGTGGCTAAGCCTTGGGCGATGTTGATCTAAAACGATGCTCTATGGGCTTATTGTTCGAGACAACGCGGGCTCGGCACGAAAGTCAAAGTCGCAGGTGATTCGCACGAAGAATGGATATTCTTAGCACTCATAGTGATATTAGGATATGGTATCATTCACACCCAACGCAGCAAAATGCTTACTCCACTACAAGCTCCAACGCTCGCCAAAATGCTCAAGGACATGAAGCATGCGGCAGATCAGGCACCAATCCCGTCGGATGAACCTTTCATCTCGTCAGCACACCTAACCCTAGCTTTTATCATTCCTCGACACTCACCTCGATCACAGCGGGACCAGCCACGATATTTACACCTGAGAAATCCTTATCCGACTTCGACAGGACGACATAAGTCTGACCCACCACGCCGGCTGGGATGCGGTCAATCTTGTAGTCCCTATTACCAATTATGATGCGTGTCCGGACTGGTAGCTGTGTGGTAGGATTAGCCAAGCATGGGAAAAGGGGTACTGAGAAAGTCAACCCTCATCAAAGCAGAGAAGAAGACTGCATAGACTGGCGTGTAGTAGCTTATGCCCAGTTTTTGCGCGTTTGCAAAGGCATTTGAGAATATGACGGATGAACGACCGGCCCTAAAGTCATGTTAGCTGCTCTTGTTATCTTAGACGAGAGGTGACGCTGCTTACTCGTAATAGTATGGCGTGCAAGCAAGTGTCAGATTTGGGAATGGCACAAGAGGAAGCGGCACAGCGCTATTCTGGAAGTTCGGGATAAAGTTGACCGCAATCGTATGCGTTTCGTTCTGGAAAATTTCGCCTACCAATGGTGGTATTGTAATGGTCATATGTCAAGCTTACAAAGTCCAGAGGAGTGTCAAAAGCATGTGGAAAAGGCGACTCTCCAAGACCGGCTCGAAGGTACGAATTATGCCGAGCTTCAACACTCAAGATGGAGTTCAAAGCAATCAGATAATCTGGATTGTCAATTGATGTCGCTGCGCCAAGGTCCCTGTCGTGATTGTTAGTCCCGCGATTGTGCGAGTACCCGAGTGACAGCCTACGCGGATACGCTCACTCCTTCAATGATACTGGAGAGCGCGACGAAAGATGCTACATCGGTATGTGGAAACCGGTACTCCAGCGGCAAAGTCGCCTTTATGTCCGCTGCTCCCAAAGCCTCGACCAAGAAATTAACATGACTTGACTCCTCATGGAAGATCTGGACCAAGTTATCACGAAAAGGGTTGAGAAAGCCTGCAGACGTGAAATCGGCTTCTGTGAAAGTTTCAAGGCCTGACCCGTACAAAGAGCGCTGGAGGTATTCGAGTGTCAGGACGAAGTTGAGGATGAAGCCGTCGCCTGTGGTTACATTGCTTGTGGTGGTGCGATTGGAGGCAATCGTTGGGAGTGGTGCTGCTAAAGGGAAGATCGTGTTGGTGAGATTCCAGGCGATGGTGACGGGAGAGGCCAGAGCGAAGGTGATTGCTAAAGAAGCTAGGGATATAGGGAGAGAGAGCATTGTAGTAGAAGTCCAAGTGGAAGCACTTCTCGGAACTGGAAGCGAGAGAGCTGAGGTGCAAAAGGCTTGTGAAAACGATAGTGAGCAACAGGAATGAGGATGTAGAACGAAGGAGGGAAATCGGAGATCTCTTATGCATCCTAGCGCGAGGTCGAGATCGAGGAAGGAACGCACATAGAGACTGCAAGATCATACCGAGGCAGGCGCTGGTTTTTCCACCACATTTGTACATGGTAGCGTTAGCCGGCAACTCGCACGTGAAAAGACCATTGTAGACGAGAGGAGAGTCCAGATAGTCAAGGAGCCTTCATAAACGTTGTATGGGTATGTCCATACCTGTACGAGGTCAAATTTTAAAGTATTCGGAATGGCCACGGTGCCGATCATGGAACATTAAGATATCGCGCAGTTTCCTCCTTTGAGATAGTAATAATAGCGTTGTTGACCTAAGGCTTAGATAATCGGTATTATTTCTTGTAACCACTACTTGCTGAGTTCTGTTAATTCAGAATACTCAATGATTATTCACCGTTGTTGATAGAGGTCTTAGGAAGGCTGAAATCCGAACATATCTGCTTTGGTGGTACGGTGGCCGACTTGGCTACGTTAGCCATTCCGAATACTTTAAAATTTGACCTTATACTGTCTGCCACAGGAAGAAGTCTGTACTTGATCGACGACTGCGAGTACGTTCGGCCCCTATTTGCAGAAAAATCAACGCTAAGAGCATCAAAGTCGTAAAGCTATCGGTAAGCTGTCACATTATGTATACCATCGAACCTCCAAAGACCAGAGAAAGCAAGACCACAACGCTCGCAAGAGCACTCATGGCGTCAATTCGTGGAGCCACAATCGCGGCAGCGGCACCCTTGCTCTTGCCAGTGGCGCTGCCGCCGAGATTAAACGTTGGGGTACCATGGCCACCAGTAGCCTGTTGCCCTCCCTTCTTCGTAGCCGCATCCGTCTGTTGAGGATGGCCCTGGTATGTCTGCGTGACAGCAACGCCCGAAGCTGTAGCGGTAGCGCTAGGGATCTCAGACCCGGAGACGGCAACAACGTTTGCAGACGTGGCGTTGAAGTTGGTCTGGGCCAATCCAATTTGGTTGTTGGTCAAGTCGTAGACCACGTATGCAGACCGCAGGAAGGTGTCGCCAAAAATGATAGGTCCAGTACCCGAAGACATGATCCCAAATCCACAAACGGGGCCAGCCCCGTCCTTAAAAGTTGGTTGACTACCATCTTCCAGGAAGGCATCGATGACGAACTCCCCAAAAGAGACCTGAATTGATGGTCCACCGTCACCTCCAAAGCCGAAATTGAATGTCGCTGGAGAATTTCTAAGTTTACAAGGGACGATTAGGCCAAAATCAGGGTCGTTTATGGCACCCACACCGCTCATTATAGGGTTGATGACGCTATTTGGGAGGTATGTAGCTGTAGTTCCACTGTCAAGGATGACCGGCAGGGCCAGATTGGCCTGAGAAAACGCGGTGTTTCCAGATGCATCCTTCAGAGATACTGATGACAATGCCACAGTAAAGGCGGTATATGAGCTGTTCGAGGATGGTTGGACTGGAAGGACGATCATGTCGCCGTGGAATTTGGCAGTGTCAATGCCGCCGAAGAGTATGGAGCCGGTGTTTGAATCTTCGAGATCTTAGCAAGCGCACTTACACTTTGAGGGGTATCTTACTCAGATCGTTGAGCCATAGGCTGTAGACAAGAGTATTTATGTAGCCCTGGTCCTTCATTTGAGATATAACGTTGGGGTATATCTCATCTGGCTGCTGCTCCGCAATCGACTCGCCTGCGTCGTAGCCGATGCCCATAATCCCAGATGCGATTTTTGCTTGGGTCGCTAGCCCCATTGTCATATTCTTAATCACCGTCTTGCCTATTGCCAGAGTCTCATTGATGTAGTCGCCCGTTACTCCGCTGTTGTCTTCATAGGATATCTGAAAGGCGTTTTGAGCCACGTCCACGAATGTAGAGGATTTGGTCTCGTCATATGCGCCCAATCGCTGGCAAGCAGCCGGTGATTCCTGGCAAACATCGGAATTGACGGAAGGTATCCATATGTCGCTACTACCGGTGTCGAGCAGAACACCGAATGATTGGGGTGGGGTACCGACGGTCATGTTGATGAGGTATCTTCAAGAAGTCGATTAGCTACCATTCTTCGGCAAATACTCAAGAACGATTATAGTTGAGGTTGTATATTCCGGCCCAATTGAGATGTAACCAGCTTCAAATCGCGGGGCTTGGACCCCGGATTTGGTGTTTTTGTTGGGCAGCTTCCCTGCTGCTTCCACGCATCGAAAATTAACTTACGCGATCTTTACATTGTTAATGTCCGCAGTGACGGTGTTCTGCCGCTTCCGTAGGCGATTCGTGACGGGTGTATTTCGGGGCACTTGCTTTTTGAATTCTAGGCCAAAGACTTTGGGATACGGATCTGGAGAGGGAGAGGCTGCGACATTGTAGGCGCTGAGTAGGAGTACTGCAGAGGTGTAGCGACCGAGAGAGGGCATTACGAAAAGGGTACGTAGGAGGGTTGTTGGCTGTTCGTAGGGGTAAGCTATCCAAGAAATGGCTCGTGTATATGCTCAAGGTAATAGAAGAACCACCACATTTTGGGGTGGGCAGCCTTGATTTATTTGATTCCGATGCGCCAAGCTTCGAATCATTGTTTAGAAGTCGGTTTGGAAGTCTCGAAGTGAGCCGGTTCTACAAGCTTGATAGGGTAAGCTTTCAAGCTTAGGCCCCCGGCGAGCGCGGGAAGCTCCGCCTCAGCCTCGTCCCGCGCGCTCTTGGGGGCCCCTTCGGCCCCTATTTTCGGCAGTCCTCCCTAAAATCTTCAGCTTAGATTCTCCTCTACACGTGGCGGTGCCATCGGGTGAAGTTCGGAGAAGTAGAACCATCTATTGCTTGCAGCCCTCCAATGCACTACTCTTTCCTCTAAACCTTGTTTACCCAACTCTCAGCCCGCACGCTTCTCCCACTGAACGCGCGCTGGCTCCATTGGTCGCGAGAACAGAGACGAGTAGTCCGTACTAACAACGCCCTTCTTGCCATCCATATTCTTCAGCCTAAACTCGCTGACCATAACAGTGACCACAATAGCAATCTGAACATATGCAAATTGCTCGCCAATACACCTATGCCGGCCTGCGCCAAAAGGCAGATACGTGCTATCAGCTCCTGTTGATACAAGACCATATCCATAATCCATCTTTTCCTTCTCCTGGTCCTTCGGGTCGGCTATACTTTCCCACCGGTGTGGGTCCCACATCTCTGCGTTGGGGAAGTACTCGTCACTCTTTCCCATCGTGGCAGGAGCGGCGAGCAGGACATGTGAAGGTGGAACGACCCAGCTGGTGCCTTCGATTGGGAGTGGATTCTTGACTTTTCGCATGATCGAGTGGATTGGAGGGTGGAGACGGAGTGTTTCGCGTATCACGTTCATGACAAGAGGCAGGCTCTGAATGCTCTCATAGATCAGAGGCTTTGAGTTATCAGTCCCGAGGACACGCAACTGTTCCTGGTAAAGCTCCTCCATAATATTCGGTTCAGATGCCAAGTGAAGCATGATCCAGGAGCTGGTGACGGAGGATGAGTGCTGTCCGGCCATCAGTAGACCAATCATCATGTGTGCAGTCTCCGTATCTGGCACGGGCGTGCCGTCTTTGTAGACACTGCCCATCAAATTCCACAACATATCCTCACTGTCCTTTTCTTTCCCGTTGGAGCGACGTGCTTGGATTATATCAGTGTATATTTGGGTCATCTTCCTCTGAGCTATATCACGCCTCCGGTTTTGGGGCAGTGGAAACCATGGGAGCATGAAATTGATTGGCTGGAAACCGTCGTCAAGGTCGTGATACAAGCTTGCAAACGTGGTGTCGAGTTTCTCACGTACTTCTTTGCCCTGCAAGGATCGGGAAGCCGTGAAAATGGTGATCTGGGCCATTATCGGAGGTATCTGGACTATACCACTCGAGCCTTTGAAGTGGCTGGTCCGCTTGATAAAACTGCGGACCTCATCTTCCATCAAGGGAACATGCGAGCGGAGAGCGTCTGAAGTCAGACCGAATTTAATGAACTGTAGGAAGCGTTAGAGCGAATTTTAGGGAATTGAGTATGTCCTGTACTATACCTTCTTCTGCTCCATGAATTTGGCATTTGGCACATCGTAGATGACATCCTTGCCGAAGACCGGCGTCGTGAGCACCGAGTAGATCTCTTCGGCATTAACATCTTTGAGTTTCCCATTCAGGATGAACTGATTGCCTTTCGACCCGAGGTAGACTGTGACTTTCCTACCAAGCAGGATGAAAGTATAGATGTCTCCATACTTGAGATAGATCAGCATCCACTTCAGGGCATGGATGGTCGAAAGTGGAACACGTACTTTGGCCTGGCAATTAAAGAAGAACTTGAATGGGTCAATTCCGTATGTCACTGTGCTACCAATGAGCGGCAGCCAGTGAAAGACAACTGGCGGTTCGTTCGGGCTTCTGAAAAGGGCCTGCTGGAGAACATTTGTGAAGATTACAACCACCACGACAGAGAGGATCACAGCAAGTAAATTGATTGCTTGCTCCATATTTCCAAACTTGCTGCAGATGTTGATCCGGACGCCTCTACTCGCGTGCGTGGAGGTAAAGCGGCAATGCTAATATTAAAGACGATGGGTAGGCCTTTGGAAGCGACTCTTTGTTGCCTAGAACTAGAGCTGGAGCTCAGCCCATGCACGTACCCGATAACCTCAAGCGGTGTGCTTCGAACTTGCATGTACTGAAGCCGATGAAACAGGTTAGAGCCTCTAGCATCTGCAAGTATTGCAAGAGAGCCTTGTTCTAGTCCCTGGTGTTTCGGGGGAGGCTAATTCAGCTTAGCAAAATTGACCAACAGCGGCAACTTGCAATCAATTCACCTTTAGGGCTGTGTACCACAATCCCTCGTCAAAGTGACAGGTCAATGGGCGAGGAGTCGATTTGGAGGAAGCCTTTTGTACAGTAGCTGTTGGACTAGTCTGCAATCTCGAACAAAATGTCCATTACATTTCCTGGTTGTAGCCTGGCGCAACGTACCCTACTCCACAATTAGAGGGATGGGAATGAGACGCTTTGTATGTCTACGAACCTACGGAGTACCAATTGTGCATTGTTGATGGACTTGGCGTATTGGTCTCCTTTATTTCCATATACTTTAAGGGCGGAAGGGGGTTTTTCGTAAGTATCCCTAGGCGATCTTCCCTATGGCGAGTATCGCTGTTAGCTCGTTAGAATACAAGTATTAGCGTAGAAACGCAGCCGCGAAATATCGTTATTATATGAGTATTATTTACATAGGTGCCCTAGCTAATACGTACCTCTTAGCGCTCTCGTGGATCGAAAATCTCGTTAGAATTTAGTAGCTTTTAGGGCTATGACGCCAAGATCTACCAAGCGTGAATACGAAGTAATCGGGTGTTAAATACTAGAATAATCATCAACGCTACTAAATTTTTAACGATGGATTCGAGCGATTTAGTTAATTTTATTACGAGGGTGTTCCTACGTTTATAGTTTTAGGGTAGAGGTAGGGTACGCCACGCCTAGGTACTCTTACGGGTAGCTACGTAAATTAGACCCTTTAAAAAATACCGCTAATTTAGCGGCCCGGTATGACGATCTCCTAAGCGTAAGATCTCGCCAGATTTAAAAGTAGTCCTAGGAGGTTTTAATACTAAACTCTCGTCCTACGCTAGCTCTCCTCCATGCCCTGTGTAAACGTTATCTAACTACGATATCTTATCTTAACAATAGTACTGTAATTATCCTGACAGACTCGCCAAAAACCCCCTTCCGCCCTTAAAGTAGCGCTAATACAGCTAGTTACTAAGTCACTGACAGAATACGGGCTATGATCTTTAAGACCGCGTCATCAGTCACAAACGGTGCTGTCGCTAGCTCCCTACGTAAATCGCTGTCCACTCCACCTGTATAGGCCCATTGGTAAGGCGATTCAGCTTGCGATGGCGACAGAAACGTACAGCAGGCGGTGATATACCTAGATTTTAGTGAAGTTACCAGACAGGGCGAATATCTTAGCACCTCGGTTTAGCTTTCATCCGAGCTAGCAACGCTAAATAGCTAGCTGTATTAACGCCACTTGGAAGTCAAAACTGGCATATCAGGGACCCCACACATTAATTCTCTTAGGTCCGTGGGATTCCCATGCGCGCAGGGAGCTTCGCCTCCTTTGCCCCACGCAACCAGAATGGCGGACAGCGTTCCAATTGGCAGGGATATCAGGATCGAATCTGACGTGCATATCGGCGGCGAGTGTGGCAAGACACGAATCCAGGCAAACTCTGTGCACAAAGCGTATTTCAGCCGCGGCGTGAACACTTTCACGCTTTTCGGTGATCCTTTACGAGATGATATGACCACTTGCAAATCGAGGAAAAGATTGCTTCGCTGGCTCCTTCACTTGCGATGGCCAGCCTGATGCCTCTTCGCTGCAGAAACTGGACGGGATTATGTCTGAGCAGATTCTATTCATGCTATCGATAAATGTCTGGATACTAGCGTAGCTAGTGAAGATTTTCTCAAGAATTTTCAGGCTCCATAGAATCATGTATTCTCAGTCCCCACCCAAATCTCGTATGCAATATCTTTGGCTCATCAAGATAAGAGCAATACGGTAACACCTGCTAGTGCACCCAACCAGCGCTTTGGCTGGTCGAATTGAACGCCAACTCCGGTGAAAGTTGCCGATCCTGTGGTTGCTGTTGGGCTGACAGTTTCAACCACGGTGGGCTTGATTGTCGATGTTGCATTGAATTGGGGACCAGGGGAAGGAAGACCCTTTACTCCAGAAACGACACTGGAAGCGGGGACAGCAATCGGTGTCCCAATTGATGTAGCAGAGGGCGTAGAGGCTGAGACTGCAATGGTGATTCCCACAGTATTGCAGAGACTTTGAGTGAAAGCAATGGTTTCTGTAGCACAATCAGCTGTCTGTCCTGGGTTTCAAGTCATTAAGCTCACTTTGCAGATCTGCTGGGCTGCAGGCCTTTTCCACCACTGGCAGAAGCGAGCTTATGAAATTCTGATCTTTACAGATGCAATCGATTTGCGTGAGCTGACAGCCAGTCGAGCCGATGCTTGAGAAGGCGGCTTGTTCCTGTGAGAAATGCGTTTTCAGACATGTTCGACGAGACAAAGGCAGGGGATAATGCGTACCGCGCACTGGGGTACGTCCGATATGCTCTGTGCCCCAGCATGGCGTAAAGCGACAGCCAGGACAGAGACGAGGGTCCAAGTGTAGAGCATAGTGTTCATCTATCTCTCAGCGGTTATGTCCTGAAATGTAGCAGAAATGATGAGGGTTCTGTTCGACAGAATTGATAGACGAGAGAAAGTTTGACCCTGGACTGTCAGCAAGTCTATAAATGATCCACAAGTAGGAAAGCACCATGATGCGGCGCGGTGCCTGGATCCGTTTTGACATATAATACGGCAAATGGATCGAGAGGATACAGCCGCCTTGACAGATCTTGGAGAAAATAGTGTGAGGCACCAGAACCTTATCCAGGTGTGGAAGGATGGCTATCAATCATGAACACACACATGGCCTACTTGAGTGCGCGTATGGCACAATGCATCCATAAAGAAGCGAGCTGAACATTCAATCCATCCCACCAAAGCTTCCTGTAAGCCATTGAATGACGACATTATGCGGTGTGGTCCTTGAACGCTATATGCCACATGTTCCACTACCATGAGCATTGTGGCAAGGTTAGAGGTTCAGTGGAGGTTTTAGCTGACGAGTGTAGTCTGACGCCCTGGCTGTGCCTTTCGGCATTGCTAGGCTGCTGACCGTGCAGGCAAATGTTTCATTCAGATCCGTCAGAGGGATGGCATTGGTAGTTGTGGGACTCTTCCTTACTTGGTTATGTAGCCTTTGATCACCATATGCTTCAGCTGTGCTCTCTTGAAGTAAGAGCTAACTTCGACTAGGACAGGTGCTTTGCCGCAATCTTACCGTACCGTAGCGTACGCTTAGTACCGGTCGTGACACACTAGCGCAAGGACCTCTACACTCGATCAATCCTTCCGCCTTTGGCCAGATCTCTCAATCACTTGTCGATTCGTGCCCTTCGAAATAGATACCAAGGATACACTTTGGTTTGTGGAGGTTAAGCCATAGGAGCGGCTGATGGCAATCCCTGCAGGGTTGCACAGAGTAGTTACGAATCCTCCATGCGCAAAGCAGTCTTTGCCTATGTTTCATAGTAAAGCTGAATAGCCTTATGGTCACTAACCTTGGGAGGCGCGGTAGTAGGTAAGTTCTAGTGTTATTCATAGTGCAATTGTTTCCTATCATTGATAAAGCACGCCGCACGTGTACCGCTCTCGTTTGCAGGAACTCACATTTACTGGACAAGACTGTGCCACGGTTGCCTCGGTGAGGACGTGATGGTGTGGTGCCTTTTGGTAAGGGTTCCAGGAAGGGGAAATCATGCACACACTCTATCGGGCTGTGCAATTCGTTGTGTCGAGATCACCATTGCTACGAGGCAGTTACGAGACGCCTCCCTGGGAGCCTCAATCTCCTGCTGCTTCCCATCTCGCAAGATGTCATTAATTGCAAACCGCATTACCGCTGTCTGATCACACCTTGATTTGTACAAGAATCCACGCCCAGATTCTTCACGTGGTAGAGCCCCCATTGCAAGGCCAAATACTTTGGTCCCTCTGCCTTTCCATATTTTAGACTGCTCTAAGTCTTCCTCGCCATTTCTATCCTTTAAGGTAAATTGTCTCAGATTATCTGCAACAAGTCTTATCATGGGTTCGCTGGCGCCTTCGAACAATGACTCGACTCTATTTACACTTCCAGCTCTTTTCCCCCCGCCCGGTATCACAAGCAATTTCGTCGATCCTGTCAGCTGTGACAACAGCCTTATTGTTACATGTGCAGTATGTACACCTTTAATGGTGGTATGCGTGATAGTTCGCTTTTATACCAAGCTCCGTATCAAACACGCCTGGGGTTTAGACGACTGTGAGTCTCTGGCTCCACCCCATTGTAGGTGCGCTAATTCTACGTAGGGACCTGTATACCTGCTACAGTAAAATTATGGTTGCCCAACTGCCATTGACGGTTTCTAACATCTGTCCAGATTGGAGCTATAGGGTTTGCTGCTACAGCACTGTCGAGTGAGCAAAATTCGCAAAATTCAATGTTGTAAGCTGCTGACTTTCTCGTAGCTTTGGGTGATGGTGTTGGTCCTCACCAATGGGATGTTCCGTTCACCGCTTTCACCTCGAGTCTGCTTCGAGTAAGGGTCTTCGCACCATATCTTGCGGTCAAGCTTTGTCTAATATGCACCTTTTCAGAAATTCGTCGTTCTCGACATGCTCTATTCTCCGAGCATCCTGATGGCCAAGCTTTCCCTTCTTCTTCTTTATCTCCAAATATTCCGGCCGAACGTCAGATTGAGATACTGCATGTATCTTACCATTGGATTGATCTCTATATTTTATTCTGCCACATTCATTGCCTACGCAGTTCTCTCAATCCCTCGGCCTGGCCAGAGTCAATTGGAAGCTATGCTTTCAGTAAACACAGCCAGAGACATACCCTTGGGGATCACGCAGGGCGTAGTCAATGTGATTAGTGACTTTCTTATATTCTGTCTTCCTATACCAGTGGTATGGAAACTGCAACTTCCCCGAAGGAAAAAGGTCGGGGTGTTAGCTATGTTCATGACAGGTCTTCTGTAAGTTTGTCTCCCCTTAATCAGTTGCGGGATACTGACATGTGAGGCATGTAGCGCATGCTTTGCCAGTGCTGTTGGTCTCTATTACCGAGCCATATTGAAAAGTGACGGCGACGTGACCTGGCAGCTAGTGTTCGTCTTGCTCTGGGTGTCAGTGCATTCTCTCTCGCATCCCTTTAACCACTGACTGTCACCAGGGTTGTCGAATTGACAGTAGGCGTGATGTGCAGTTGCTTAACGTCATTTCCGGGATTCTTCCGATATCACCTGCCACTCATCAAGTCCATTGTAACCCTCTTCAGCTCCAGCTTCAGGAGTTTCCATCTCCAGAAGCTGTCAACTCATGCTAGCAATCCTAGTAGCGTTGAGAAGTTGGCCACGAAAGACGTCAAAGTCACTCTTGGCTCTCGAGTCGACGGAAGAGGGCTCTTCCTTGATCCCGTGAGCGTTTTTGCAACAGGACCAGACTCGTCGCCGGTTCCAGGCGTGCCCAACGACCAATCCTCGACGGTAAACGAGAATGACGCGACACCCCGTGAGTACTACGAAGGAAGTGCAAAACGACAGCAGGCTCCAACCTTTAATACGCCAACTACCTACAGTCATCCTGAAGATGTTGAGGTTGGACTTCCAGATACTCTTGAGCGTTCTCAGCCCTCAGAAGCGAAACGAAGCAAATTCGGATGGACTACTCGGTGGAAGATACCTTGGCAATCGGACCAAGCTCGCACCGGGTATTGGGACATCCTAAGTGTTTTTCGCACGGATGGCGCTAAGTCCAGCCTCCAGTCTGAATCTCATTTGGGGGACATTTCAAGTAGGCTATAATTACATGTCGAACATTTGCGATTGCGCCGTCAACACGCTTGTTATTACTACTCCGGGTCCGTTCACACGTCCGCAATTCAGGCTTTGGTCTTTCTCGATAGCCTCAAGAATTCTAGCTAGAGCAAATACAGCTCTTAGTTTTGGTATTCCACAATGTGGCATACTAAAAGTTTGGTGAAATGCATCGGGCAACAGGCTTGGTGTCAAAATCAGTTGCAGTTGGGGGGCCAACAGAGCCTAGAACGTGCAGCACAAGCTCGTCAAGAGCAAAGAGTTTGGTCATCTCCGCTCAAGATGAGTAAAGTAGCTGTTGACCCGTCTTTAATTTCCTAACGAGTTTGGAACCCATCTTTTTGCCTAATATGAGGTAGAGATTTGGCTATTTCCACTCGAGATGAGTAGCTGCTACCCCGTCTTTGTTCCGAGTGATTCTAAAACCCAGTTTCTTGCCCAATTTGAGGGTAATTTGCCTTTTGTCTTGATTCGAATATTTGAATTTCCGAGACTCTTAGATGGTTTTGCACATGATCCTGGTAAGCTATCGAAAAGAGTAGTAGTATCGAGGGCTAACGAGTCGGGAGATCACAGAAAAGTACCGTAGGAGAGTATGAAGTTGATGTATCGACGCTCAATATAAGCTGTAATCAGGTAAGCTGTGGCTCTAAAGTGAAGTTAGATGCTCAAGATGTTGCTCCAGATATTTAATTTTCTGCCCAGGTCTAGCGCACTAGCGTCAAAGAATGCACTCATCTGAACGCCAAGGCCCCCTCTCCTTTCCGCATTCCTTGGACACCCACACGTACACCTTCCTGAACGTCTGAATACTAGCGAGATCTTGGTGGCTTGCAAGGCGGTCAATCTGCTCCTCTTGTGACGTCTCGTAAGCATGGTAGGAAATCATTCTATTTGTTCATCCCTGCAGCGCTACTTTTGATATCGATGTTGTCGTGGTAGAGCATGCGAGCAGGAGGCAAGTTGCATGGCAATATTTTGTCAATATCGTACATCTTTGTATGAGTCGGTAAATAGCTGATGTCGCTGGGGTCCATTGGCCAATTGATCTTGTTTGGAGCAGCCATGTATTTCCCTTCTTCCTTGTGTTCTTTGATGCTCGCTGTGGCTGCAAACGGCCTCCCATTGAGCTTACAAGCGCTGCCCTCGACCCACGTATCCAAATCTGCGTCGTGCATCCTTCCAAGCACGTTCACAGTCCCTGACAATGGCCCCCCGACTCGAAAGGCAAGTCGGCAGAATTCCTCCTAGTCGCTCACCCAGATATGATCCCGCGTCTAGAAATAATGCGCAACAAAATGCAGCGCTGCAAAGGTTGCGAGAAGCACAGCGACCCGACGCCATCTTTGGGCAGGCAGCACAAACTCAGTACGCCTATGTCCACGAGCAAGGCAATCGCAATGGCATCGCCCAACAGTCCTCAAGTCAACAGGAACAAGATGACAAGCAGCTAGAACACCTACTTGGTCACAAAGCATTCGCTGCACCTTTAAATCAACCTGGCTTTGAAGGTAGCGCTCCAGCGAAACTTCCGACACATTTTGTTGAAGTAATCGACTATTATTGGCGCAATGGCCAGCTTACTCAGGATGTCAGCAACTATTACAAGACCTTAAATCAAGGAGACTCTGTGAACGTTCCTGGCCAAGGTGGTCGACGTTCGCTGTTGCGAGATGTGCTCTTGAAAGACGGTCAGTCTGATACGCATACTGGCTGGGAGAAAGTGAAAAACCTTGGGTCCGGCGGATTCGGTGCGGTTGAGCTTTGGCAGAAAGCACGTGTGAGCGGTCCAGTAAGTGCTTCGCGGGCCCTATCACAAGACTTTCTAGCAGAGAAACTCATGAGAGAACAGCCAATCAGAACAGCAGTCAAGGACACAGTCGCTCATGACTTTTTCCGGGATTACTGCGCCGAGGCACATTTTACTCGAAGGCTCAACGATATCGGTTGCATTAACGTGATAAATGTAAGCTACAATCCAGAAACTTGCCCTGCATCCCAAGCTGACCCTTTTACTAGGTCGCCGAATGGGCCTTTATTGGGACCAGTACCTTTATTGATGATGACGGCAGAAATCACAGATTAGGACCTAAGCATAGGATTTGCTATGAGTATGCTGAACACGGGGATCTGTTCACGCTCGAAAATTGGTATAGAGCTAGAGGGTAAGTCTCAAACTGTCCCGCTCAAGGGTATTAAACATCGTGGTTCACGGACTCATTGGTGAGTAGACTCGTCTTGCCCGAAGCATTCCTTTGGCATGTCTTTTATAGCGTCACGAACGCCCTGTTATACTGCGCCTGGGGACGTGGTGCCAAACCAATGCAGGTGCCAGAGGGAGAGCGGCCCGGATGGGACCCCATCTATCATGGTGACATCAAGGAGGGGAATATCTTGATGACCGAGGTAGACGAATATCAAGATAGCTTGTATCCCTGCCTCAAACTGTGTGATTTTGGTAGCCCGCCCTTAATTCAACCTCCTTATTGGCGATGTCACTGAAATTTCTAGGTATGGCCTGGACGATTCGTAGGGACTTGCCAGCAATACAACGTGCGAAGAGTGCAGGGAGGACAAATGCTCTCGGCCTAGGTGGCACTCAAGGGTATGTCGGGGTGACCCTCAATGCCTCTTAGAACCTAAGAACCATTCATTAACTTTTGTGACAGGTACATGGCACCTGTGAGTGAAACAGCTTTGGCGACACTCGAACGATTCTGATGAAGAGAATTAGGAAACCAGTCAATTGCAAGACGAATCTAAGCGCAGGTACGACGAGCTCGTTGGCTCTACCACTGATATCTATGCCCTCGGAAGAACACTGCAGTATATGACAGACCTCATCGGCGAAAAAATACCCTACGGTGGGAATGCCCATATGTTCCGACAACAAAACCTTGCAAAATTGCAAAAGCTCTATAGCGCAGAATTGAGGAACCTGCTTGATGTGTGCCTGTCCAGCCATCCAAGTGATCGTCCTGAAGTCTACAACCTCTGGTATACAACTGAGCACCACATGAGTTGGACACATCACAAGGCCGAGGAAGAGCAACGAGCGGCTATTGCCAAGGGCCACGATAAGGACTGCTTCCACAATAGCGTGCTTTTCTCGGAGGCATCTCAACAGCGCTATGACAACGACCCACTTTTCAGAAAACAGTACAGGACCGCTAATCTCGAACCATTATGGGACCAGACTGGTTTTGAAGGAGGAAGCCAACCGCTAATGCCAATACCAATTCAGAGACAGCCTTCAGCCGTGCGTAGAGATACAAGGTCTCTACTGGGAAAAAAGAGGCTGAACAATGGCGGTGCAAACCGGCGTAATGCTCAAGTCGCGCCGCAAGGCGGATTCGTGACATTTGAAGAGTTGACGCGGCGTGAAGAGTTGCGGAAGGAGCAGGAGAGGAGATATAAAGAGCGATTGAGTCAGAAGGGAAGGAACAGGAAGGAGATTAGAGACCCTAGGTGGGCCGGCATCAAGAAAACGGTGACGAAGATGTTTGGATTTGGGCGGCGATGAGTTGACGAATTTATTTTGCTGGCGTTGTTATATCAGTGAATTTAGAATCAAAAGGAGCCGCGCTGCGTAAACTGTACTCGTACACAAATCATTTCCCCGTCCAGAATCTTTCCCCAGTATTAACCCTTCAACACCCAAAATTCTTTCCGGCTCCAGAGCTTTCAAGATGGAGCGATCAGACGGCAAAGACCCGTTCCTTATGGCGACGTACTACGCACCTAGCGGCTTCAACATTACCACGATGGTGGAGTTGAGAGCATTCTGCGCTGGATTCTTTGAACTCATCCGCACCAAAGCAGCCACCCAAGAGCAGCTCAACAAGTTCCTTACACTGATCACCGTCTCCAGTACTCTATTTGCACGAGCAAGAGCTGTGATTCCCGAGCTCCAAGTTACGGAGGACGTTACAACACACCCAAATTCAAACACCGAACGCGTCCTCATTGCAACGAAGCCCTTTCCGTGGTACACCAGCAACTACTTGGGGTAGCCTTCCGGACGACCCAGTCTGGTCTCAGCTTGCCGACGACGGGCTTAAGCAGATTGCGATGGGGACCAACAAAGAGAATGCTCCCGTCTCAGCCTCTGCAGTGGCCTCAAGTATGCCCCCAATCTGAGAATTCACAGAAGACAGCTGAATTATGTTGATCTAGCCAGCGAAGCGAAACTCGAAGCTCAAGATCAGGCCACTCAAGCCACGCAAGCCAAACCCAAGACCACACTACGCGTGAATAATGCAGTCTTCGTTCCACGAAATAACTACGCCTCTCAGCATCTCGTATGGTCTCCCACCCAAGGCTCAAGACAAGCAGAGCCAAATGAGGTTTACCAGTCTCCGGCAAAGAGTCCATCTTTTGTCCCGAGTGTAACAGCGACCTTACCCACTGCATTCGAATATGAAGGTACAACTTCTAGTCTAATAGCTAGCGATTATATGACCCAGGCTGGGACACCTGTGCGCCATGCCGGAGCACCGTTCTTGACTTCTGGCTCGAGTTCCGACGCTGCTATGAGCTATGCTGGAGCACCTGTGAGCCACACCGGAATTCCGCTGGGCCACGCTAGGGCAGCTTTCACCACTTCAGGCGGCTTTTCCTATGCCACTGAGAGCCACACTGGAACTCCAATGAGCTACGGTAGAGAAGCTTTCACGACTTTCAGCAGCCCTACCAATGCCATTCCGAGTCATGCTGGAGGAATGCCCAAATCTCTGACGGTCCCGCCGGGTAAAAAATACCGAGCACATTTTCGAGGGATTCCTAATCCCTTACGTATTCCTTATGCACGCACACACTCCTCATCTACAAATCGCACGACTGAGGATGAAGCAGCTCTCTTTCACATGGCTGCGGGTACTTCGTTCAGCGTGCCCAATCCAAGCGGGTCATTACCCTATCGCCGTGGACTTAACCCTACCCCATTCAATCCTCGTCAAGCCGCTAGCAACTATCGCCCTGGTCCAGAGATTTGGGGTGCTCAGCACTCAACGTTCGTCAATCTAGTAACCGAAACTTTCCTTGATTCAGCGTCCGACCAGCCCGTAACCATACCAGAGCAAGGTCACATGTCTGATGTCGATTACTGGGACGTATTGCATGAACGCGAAGCAATTATCCGTCACCAGCTAGCCACCAGCAAAGTGCAGCTGACGGAGCCTCGACGCCAGTACATTGACATGCTCTGTGAGGCTCGCATCCGGGCTGTTTCCACCAAACTACCTGCTCGTGGCCAAATGGATACACGTCGCTGGCTGAAGACCCTTGACTATACGATGAAGGGGATTTGGCAACCTGGAGACGAGGCCCGTGGTGGCATCATCGTGGCACGCAAAGCGGACTTCCAGACTGCAGTCAACAGGGCGATTGAGGCGGCTGTGAGGGAGCTGGACTAGTGAAGGAGCTTGGGACAGCCTGTCAAGGTACTCCTCATTACTCGACGTACGAATGGTATGTCTGCATTGGATAGTGGCATCATGAGCATTATCTGAGAGCCACTGGGAAGGGAATGGCATCGTCATTACAAGCTGTCTCTACTAGAGCTCGTGTCCGGGGGAGGAGACACATGCACAATAACACAATACGAAAGAGCAAGACTCAATAAAATCCAACTCTACGAGTCACGACGGGCATCGTGAATCCCCCTGACGTGCAGCCTCATTCCACATTTACCATGCTACTAATTCAACATACCAGCGAAGTTCGAAGCAAAGTCAGCGATTAGTAAACCACACTCCTAGAGCGCGTGGAGTTCAAGAGCGACGAACATTTGCTTTGTTTCTGCCTTTACTTGATAGAGCAGAGATAAGATGAGATGAAGTTGGGAGTCGGCAATATTTATAGGTACCCGCAAAATCAAGCACCCGGAAGCAGCGGGTATGCTACTACTTAATAAGCAGGGGATGACCTCATGTTTCACGCTTCTCTAGCTGTCGATCTGGAAATTGCATGACTGAATTCGGTACGAAAATGATACCCAAATTATGCAAAATTCCACCCATGAATGTTAGTAGCAGGTGCAGGTGCAGGTGCAGCGTCCGCCGTTCGAGGTCTCCTAACTCGCTAGATAGCAGATAGAACTAGCACTTACCCAACGTGATACTCAACATCTGGCAGCTGCCATTGATATCTCTTGGTGCTGGCCACTCTCCTTCCTCCGGTCCCCTCTCCGCTCCTCATATCTCATACTTCTGCAGGGGAACATGTCTGTCTTTATGCTCATCTCTTTGGTGTCGGCTTCAAAATGCTGCGTTTGTTCACAATGATACCCACAGCGACGTCACACAGAGTCGCCTGATCGAGTTCATCTCTCCTTCTTCACCCAACTGCATGCCGCCTACTTGATTTCCTTACGTTGACTACAGCTAGACTGTCATCATCCTCTCGTAATGGAGTGTTCGTCTTGCACCGAGGAGCCAGGCCCGAAGATCCTCCCCATCCCACCAGCCCTCGAATTTCCTTTCCCTCGAAACAGTGCCGATCCCTCAAGAACCAAGCAAGGAGACTCCTCCGAAGATCCTCCACTCGCTCCCATACATCACACCTCTCTGCCCAGCAAGAACCCAAATGCTATCAATGGAAGGATCACTCAGCCCAAAATACCAACGACACCCGACCTCGCGAATCCTTCAGAGGCATCTAGGCCGTGGCCAAAGAAGAGGAGGCTCGTCTCTGAAAGACCTGTGTCGACAAAGAGGGCATCCTTGATAGGAAGACTTCGGAGAGGACAGACCGGCCATGTGCCTACGGTTCCGAACAGTCCTGCTGAAGGTCACGTATCGGAAGACTCCACATCCTCCTCGGACGAAGAAGATGCACACCCAAAGCTTGCCTCAAGACCTTCCCACGTCAGTGGACGGCCTCCAAGCAACAGAGGGAAAAGCGGGAGTGTGCCAGAAGCGAATCGGCGAAGAGAGAGCGAGGGGCAGTTCCGAAAATTCTCAGTGGGCAATGACAGCTACAAGACCAAGGGGAGAGTTTCAAAGAGGGACGGTCGCTTGAACATCAGCGTCAATGAAACCAACATCCGCGGGTACTTGGCCCATGCACTTGGTGCTACTCTTCAGCGTCATTTGACTCAACCAGGCAACGTGAAGGAGCCCATTGACCAGTCCTTTTCCCCACTACATGAAGAAGATAACAACCGACGGCCGGATCTGGTAGCCAGGCTTTCTGCTCCTTCTCAACAGCCGTCGCTCGAACAGGACGCCTCAAAACCTCCTCTGAACATAGTCATCATGGTCATTGGCAGTAGAGGTGATATACAGCCTTTCCTCAAGGTTGGAAAGCTATTGAAGGAGGATTACGGACATCGCGTACGGATAGCCACACACCCAGCCTTCAAGAAATTCGTGGAGCAAGACTCGGGTCTAGAATTCTTCTCCATTGGAGGTGATCCTGCTGAGCTTATGGCGTTCATGGTCAAGAACCCAGGTCTCATACCCTCGGTCTCCACAGTCAAAGCTGGTGAAGTCGGTCGGAGACGAGATGCTATGTTTGAGATGTTTCAAGGCTTCTGGAGAGCCTGTATCAATGCCACCGACGACGAAATCGATACCTCGAATTTGTTGATGATGGACGACAAACACCCGTTTGTCGCAGATGCTATCATCGCAAATCCGCCATGCTTTGCTCACATTCACTGCGCTGAGGCTCTTGGAGTTCCTTTACATCTAATGTTTACGTTTCCTTATAGCCCCACGCAGCAATTCCCGCATCCTTTAGCGAATATCAAGAAAAGTAATGTCGATACTAATTATACCAATTTCATGTCATATCCGCTGGTCGAGATGATGTAAGGCAATCTATCAATTGGGACGTATAATCTTGCTGACGAGAAGCCAGGACATGGCAAGGACTGGGTGATCTCGTCAATCGCTTTCGAGTCAAGACTCTCGGCCTCGAGCCTGTGTCAACACTCTGGGCGCCAGGCCAGCTTTTCCGGCTGAAGGTGCCTTACACGTACATGTGGTCACCCGGTCTGATCCCAAAGCCAGCGGATTGGGGCCCAGAGATCGACATCTCAGGCTTCGTTTTCCTCGATCTTGCTTCCTCTTTCAAGCCACCGGAAACCCTCGCCCAATTCTTGGAAGCCGGCGAACCTCCTGTCTACATTGGGTTTGGGAGCATTGTCGTCGACGATCCTGACAGGTTCACTACCATGATTTTTGAAGCGGTCAAAAAGGTTGGCGTCCGCGCTCTCGTCAGCAAAGGATGGGGTGGCCTTGGCGACGAAGACAACGTACCGAATAACATATACATGCTCGAAAACACACCTCACGACTGGCTTTTCCCACGCGTTAGCGCAGTCGTACATCATGGGGGCGCTGGCACGACAGCTATCGGCTTGAAATGTGGCAAGCCTACAATGATCGTACCCTTCTTTGGTGACCAGCCGTTTTGGGGTGCCATGGTAGCCAGGGCTGGGGCAGGTGCTCACGAAGCTATACCTTACAAGCGACTCACTGCCGATAAGCTTGCGGAAGGTATCAATCAGTGCCTATCACCAGAAGCGAAGACAGCCGCCGAGAAGCTTGCAGAAGACATCGCAGAAGATGGTGACGGGGCGAAGAATGCCGTTGAGTCATTTCATCAACATCTGTCAATGCAAGGCGAGCACTCGATGCGTTGTTCCATCCTTCCGGAGCATGTCGCAGTGTGGACTCTAAAGCGATCGAATCTACGACTTTCCGCGCTTGCAGCCGAGTTGCTAGTTGAGAGGAAGAAATTCAAGTGGCAAGATCTTAGACTGGCGCGGCATCATGAGTGGAATGATTTCGAAGGCCCTGGGGAGCCCTTGACTGGTGGTGGCGCTGCTGTTATGCATTCTGCTGGTGGCATCGTCAAAGGTGTCGGCGGCATGCCTGTACGATGGGCAAGAAGGATCAGGAAAAGGGACAAGCTTGTTCGAAAGCAGAAAGAAAGAAGAGCTTCTTCCGCCGCCCGGAAGAGTGTACAAATGGAACAGCCGCCGAAGCTGAATGGCAGTGCGGAGAAAAGGCCAAATGGTGAAGGAAAACAACAATATGCTGAAAATAGTGGTAAGCTATTGCATAGAGGGGAACATGGCACGGAAAGACATCTTCCAACGGCAGAAGCTGTTCCAGGTGAAGCCACTCTTGGGGGTGAAAAACATGGTAGCCTTCCATCCAATGGCGAGGTATTCAAATCGGCGCCCACTCATCAGCAATATCAGCATGATGACGATGATGACGATGCATTCTCCGACGTATCTGAGGCTTCTGGGGACCATCTCGCGCGAGACCTTATGGAGGAAACGGGAGCAAGCTTCGCCAAGACGGGCGAAGCTCTTGCTAAAGTTCCAATGGACCTTTCCCTGGCCATAGCTCAAGGCTTCCACAACGCACCTCGTTTATACGGCGACTCCACCGTGCGCACACCCCCTCGTATATCTGGTATCCAATCTGGTCTGCGAGCTGCGGGCTCGGAGTTCGCATTCGGCGTCTATGATGGCGTTACTGGACTCGTGAAGCAGCCTTACGACGGCGCCCGCCAGAACGGCGCTCTCGGCTTTGTGCAAGGAGTTGGCAAAGGCATTGGTGGTTTCGTCCTCAAGGATCTCGCTGCTATCATAGGGCCATTCGGGTATACGCTCAAAGGTGTACACAAGGAGCTGATCAAGAGTCGTCAGCCTACAGCTCTCATACGCAAGGCGAGAATGATTCAGGGAAGGAAGGACGCGAGGGCGCTTGATGGGATGGCGAACCAGCGTGAATTGACCAAGATCGATGCCGCCTGGCAGATTGTGTTGGGAATCAGGAAGGAGAACGATAAGCAGAGGGAGGAGGGTTTGAAGGGAAAGGTCAAGGTTGCGAACGAGAAGAGAAGGATGGAGAAGAACGGAGGATTTGAGAGTGTAGGGCACGCAAAAAAGGCTCTCGAGACAAAGCAGGAGGAAAGAAGCGAGAGGGAAAACTCGATGGCTCTGAGAAGCAGCGGCGAAGAAAGGCGGGACAGCAAATTGTTTGCGAAGAGAGGCAGTCTTCTGGGACCCAAGATGACCAGAGAGCTGATCAATGGCGAGACTGACAGCGAGGCGGGTAGGAGTAGCGAGGAGCAGCGCAGAGGTAGCAGGCTGTTCAAGGTCAAAGGAAGTCTGTTGCGGCCCAAGAAGAGTGGTGAGGTGAAGAGCAGAGATGCAACAGACACGGAAGGCACCGATGGAGAGCGGAAGCCCAAAGGTGCTGACAGACAGATCGAACGGCAAGTGCTCGATCTGGGAAAGGGAAAGGTCGAAGTGAACGGGACGTTGGACGATGGGATCAAGCCAGAGTCTGGGCTCGCAAACGGGAAAGTCAATGTCGCGGCTTAGAAGGCTGATGGGAGCTTCCATAGACTAGTTTCGGGCTGATACCCAAGCCTGTGGCTATATTCGATTGGCTAGGCTAGCATTTCAGCACTTTTCTCGCCGTGATCTTTCCAAAAATACCTCGTCTGTTGCTTCCGTTCTTACATGTCAAGGTCCATTACCTCTCTTACCCTTCAATAGAACCATCAGGACCAACGTGGCTAGTGAAACAAGGGTTTTGGGGAACCATACAAGGGTTTGATGCCACTCGCTTACCTATAGCATGTGCTTTGTCAACAACACAAAAGAGAACCGAGATAACGAATACGATCCACAAGCCATTAGCGACAACTGTCAACAGCCTTCTCTCAGACTCGGCACTGGCACCAATTGTCCAAAGGATCTTTATTTACAGCGTAGCTACGGCTAGTACCGTTCCTGAGTCCCTGTCCTTCCCTGCAGACATCCCTGAAAGCTTGCTGTAACTGTCGCGCTGGCATCGTGCGCGATAAAAACACTATTCGTGCGGGCCACTGAGCTGAACTCAGCTCAGTGGCCCGCACGACTTGGGTGCAGCAGCTGCTTGATTCATCCATGGGACGATCGGACGATAATTCTCGATGTATGTGATCTGAGATTTACGAGTCTCTTCTCAGCTGGAGGAAGGTGGCCGTAGGAGGACTAGATCTCGTTAGGCGTCAGACATGGTGAGCCGCCATTGGCAGTTCATCCATCTCACACGTGATTTCAAGCGCTAGCCCTCGAATGAATTTGCGCAAATTACATTAGCCACTGGAGCCAAGACCGGCGCCCGCGTTTATCAACAACCAATGGCGTCGCTGTAACCAAGTTTGGTAGCCTAACGGTGGAGATAACTTCCATGGATATTAATCCGGGATCACAATACAATTGTCTCGTACATGGGCGATTCTTTTTATCGTTTGCGCGTTGGTAGCAAAAAGCGATGTTCTATGATCGCCCTCTAGCGTATTTCCAATACTTTAAAAGTTGACCTCGTATCTCGATCTTCTTCCCACCAACGGGTTTTTCCGCGCCTTGACCATACAACACCTCATACAGCTTGCTAAAACAGCTTGAATTTAGAACTATCCGAATTGGGACCCGATTAGGCCTATAATACTTTCCAGTGAACAAAGATTGGTTGGTCCTGGAATAGCGGCCGAGCCACCGCCGCAGCAAGCCGCTATTTTTGGGCTTAAGTCTAAATGCTTACCCTTCCTACCCATATATTATTCTACTGTGACCAAGCCCGCGATAATTTTGGCCCCAGACGTCTCTGTGGGAATCTAAATCTGACTGTGTGCAACAACGCTGCAATAAGCGTTGCGAGTAGTGAAGGTATTATGGGACAGGACATAGTTTATAAAGAAGCCTGCCTCCTGTGCAACATGACTCTCCCTCATCATCAACATACACAAGCTTCAAGAGAAGCAACAACGTCCTTTTTCCTTTTATTCCCTTGTTTCATTTGTCTCTCTGTCTGTATTTTTTGCATAGTATAGCTTTTCCTTCGCATATAACAATCATCGTCTCTTCTATTTCCTTATCAATCTTCATCTTTACGAATCACCAAACCAGATCAATCATAATGCATTCCACAACCATCGCAGCCCTCACTCTCCTCGCCGCCTCCTCCTCCGCCCTCGTCCTTCCTAGGCAACAACCTCCCCAGGTCATCGCCAATGCTGGCGGCGCGCCTCCGAGCGTACCCCCACCAGACAAGATCTCCGACGGCGCAGTAGCCGACTTCCAAGGCATCAACTTCCTCGAGAACCTCGAAAGCGCCTTCTTCGAAGCCGGGCTCCAAAACCTAACCAACCTCTGGAACCACGACAAGTCCCTCGACCTCGCCATCGAAATCGTGACCAAAGTGCAAGCCCAAGAACTAATCCACGTCCAAACCGCCGAAAACATCCTCAACCACTTCGGCAAAAAGACCTTCACACCCTGCAAATACGTCTTCCCCGTCTCCAACGCCGAAGAATTCTTCGCCCTCTCCAACATCATCACCAGCGCCGGCATCGGCGCCGTCATCAACGTCGTCTCCGGCCTCGCAGAAACAGATCCCGGCCTCGTTCCCGGCCCGGCCTCCGTCCTCGCCGTCGAAGCACGCCACGATGCCTTTTTCCGCGCTGCCAGTGGCGTCTCTGACATTCCCAACCCGGCGCCCTTCGATACTCGCATCTCAGCCGCCTACGCTCTAAATCTCGCCAGTGCCTTTATCGTGCCAAATTCCTGCACTGGCGGGATGCCGACATTCCCCAACATCCCACCTCTCAAAGCCGAAGTCTCAAGCAAACTCACCGGCAGCAGCGGACCGATCAAGTTTTCGTTCGAAACGAATGCAGTGAGCAAGGACAAGTTATCCAAGCCGCTGTATATTGGCTGGGTGAACCAGGCGAATGTGGTTGTGTACACGACTGCGACTGCGGCTGGTGATGGGATGGTGAAGAGCACGATTCCGGATGGATTGGCTGGACTCGCGTTTGCGGCTTTGACGAATCAGAATACGGCGACGGATATTGACAGTTTGACTGCTGCTACGCTTGCTGGGCCGGCGCCTGTGCAGGTTTCTTAGACGTGGGGTTTGGGGAATTTGGTGTGAGGTTGACGGTGACGAGGATGGAGAGAAGAGGGAGATGATGACTTTGTGTATTGCATAGCGAGGGTGTTCTGTTTGCGCTTACTTCTTCGTCGGTCTTTACCAAAGTGATTTGGACGTAGCTTCCATTAGATGTACAATGGGACACTTCATCCATCATTGAAATTTATAACACTTGCGAAATGGTATTTCTCTCGGAGATCTTTATGCCTTGGGTGACCAGTGTACTCCTACACTATCGCATTGCCCCCCTGAAGCCCTGGAGGACTGCTCCCATTCACCAACTGCGTAAACGTCAAGTTCCCCACCCCATCCCCACCACCACCAGCAGTGGACCTCGGAGTCTGCTGATTAATAACCGAATCCGTATCCCACAAAAACACCCCAATACCATCAAGATGCCCTATCCCATCTCACAGTCAGCCCCATCAGCATCCCTTCTCATCCCTCCAGCCAATCCCTCTACAAAAAGAGTTTGCATCAAGGGCCAAAAAAAATCAAAGAATGTACATACCAACAATATCATAACCCGTCGGATTCACAAAACCCACCCCACCTCCTCCCCGACCATCCTTCCGACCCGTCCGCAAAACCGGACTCAGGCAACGCGATAGGATTCTTTGCACCGCCTGCCCAATTGCCGGAAAAGCCACCAAATCCGTTTTCGGCAATCTCGTCCTGCGAGATTTTAGAATCAGCACTGCAGTTCTCGGATTTCAGAATGTGCCCTTGGACAGATACATAGAATACATGGAAGTGATAGAATATATCTGCTGCCTCAGCCACGATTTGATCTGAGGAGTATTTTATCCAAGAGGGATTGCTTACCCAGGCACAGCACCACCCGGTAGATCCACCAGCATAACGATAGCCATCGTGCAAGTCTTATATTTGTATCTTCTTGGGGTGGTTTGGGCGAAGCGTGGATAAGCGGGCGACATACCGCGGGAGAGGAATTCGTAGATCGTGCCGCCTGCAATATAGAACCTTTGTTAGATTGGAGGGTGGGGCCGAGAGGAGGGGGGATCGATTACCATGGACCATGACTTCGCGGTTTACGAATTTGTCGATGGCGGTGTAGCAGTCGCTGGCGAGGAAGCGGGGCGTGGCCCAGTCGGGGGAGTTGATGCATTGGAGGTTTTGTAAGATTGGGGACGTTGTGTTTGAGGAGGAGGGGAGAACGAGCGGTGTAGCGGTGGTGAGTGGAATGCAGGCCGTGAGATGGGCAGAAGAAAGAATGGTGAAGAAGTAAAACGCCTTGAAGGAAAACATGATAGCAAAGCCTGGTAGCCACATGCTATGATCAATAATCGCGATGACGAATTCCGCACATGCTCTCGAACACAATGCAGCATGAGAGATGTTTCCCGTGACGGGTAATAAGCATGAAGATATGACGAAGATCGATCCGCTTCGCGTGAATGCAGGGTACAAAAAGCGCACACAAGGTACGCGATAAAGAAGGGTATCAGCGCGTATGCGGGACGCGAGTGGGGCAAGTTCGGATCGAGAAATGATCCGATGAGGCTTGTAAGTGTATAAAAAGTTCATCGATGCGCTGTTAGCGCGTTCATGCCTTCCAGATCGCTGCTCTTTCGCTTCAGCCTTCGACTAAACGTACAGCTCCATACCCTAATACATCCAATTTTCCCCGGACAAAAGCCATAGCTTTTTCCAGTGTAGCCGCCCCATCGTGATCGCAGGCTCCGCTTTCAAGGTGTTGCGTAAGGCCGCTCAAAATCGTGCAGTACCTGGCCGTTGAGCCTTTTGAACTGGGTCCCAGAATGCCAATGGGGCAATGGAAGTTCTTGGGCGCGTGGGCTGGAGAAGCAAGATGCGCTTCTAAAGCAAGCAGATTCACGAATTCTCTGGTTTTTAATGGGAAGAGTGGACAGCGAAGCGGGAAGCGAGAGCCTGATAGCTTTAGGCTAGATAACATTGGAATTGATATCGGCGTAAGAGTGCCGCTGTTTGATGGTGTGTACTGCCAAGAGACTGACATTGGCGTGAAGAATTGGTCATTTTCTGGGGTAGAAGCTCGCTGCATTGGCATTTCGGAAAGGCTAGCAGCCTCAAGAAGTGACAACTTCGCACTTGTCAGCGCCAGCATACTGCCAGTGGAGAGGGTCCGCGAGCCAAAGGTCAAGCCAGGCAGCGGTTGCATACACGCATTGTCTGCTCTTGGAACAAGCTCTGGATTCGAAGCGCTGTGGGGGTCATAATTGGTGTGTCTGACGAAGAAGACCGTCCCATGCAGCTGCAAGAACCTGGCTTGATCAGGATTCTGTCCTCCATACGGCCGTGTTCAGTCGCTCGGTATCATTGTGTTTGGACGAATTTATTGATAGCTTGCCAGTCGATTCCAGAAATTCAGGCTCCACTTTCCAAATGCTGGAGCAAAGTAGAAGGAGAACCGAATGTGCGTTTCCATCTTGCACTGGCAACACACTGTCAGGCGGATAGACTACAGACCGCTACAGTAGTTGAGCTTAGTCAGCGCATCCTCCTCTCTATTCAGCTCTCCTTCACGAGAAACTTCACCCCCCGTGCGGGCTTGTGATGCCAATTCTTTAAACCCCCCACCCTCTTCCCACGCCTTCTTTGACAGGCGCCTCCTAGGCCTCCCGCTTGAAGGTACTCCGAATGGTAAGACATCCTTCCCAGCCCCCAGCTCAGAAGGATAAGAGAATGCATCCTTCTGTTCCGTCAATAACATATTAGGCTCATTAACGCTGCGCATTGTCTTCCAGAAGTACCCCTGGGAGGGCAGAGGCCATGGCAGGGTATCGTCGAACCCGTGCGTGACTGTTGCTAGATCAGTGATCGAGGAGGCAGGGACGACGGCCATATCGTCTGTGGCGATGACTTCGTTCGATGGCAAGGGTGGACTTGGCGGTGCGACTGTGCCCGGGAGCTTGTTGGGGTAGTAGAACCAGAAGACGCGGAGGTACACGTGATGACTGTCAAGACTTTTGACTTCGAGGATGTGCGCGATTCGACTAGGTCTAGTCGCTGGGCTGGTGTCTTGTGATGAGGATGAGGAGGTTGCGTATGCGACGAAGACTTCGTCATTTATACTGTGTTGTTACCCGACCCCTGGATGGATAGCGTGTTAGCCGAGAAGCTGGTGCTAGTCGAGGGGAGAGAGAAGCGAGACGGACAGGAGCAGCTGGCGAAGCGGTTCAGTGATGCCAAAATCATTTGTCATTGCACGAGGTAGACGTGCTCCCTTTTTGGGCGCTTGGTGAAAGGATGGATCTCGGCGTAGTCCTAGAGGAAGACGTCAGTTGTGAATAGGGTAGATATCGTTGGACCAAATAATGAACTTGTTGGTGACTTGGCATTGTCAAGGTTGTGGTTGGCAATGATAGAATGGCAGTCGAGGATGCCGCATGTTAGGCTCTCCGTCTCGGAAAGTTGAAGTGCAGAGTGTTCAATGTAGATGAGGGACGGAGACGTGTGGTTATATGCTAAGAAATGGCAATGTAGTCTATGGCTCCTTATCGTGGTCTCTGCTGCCGATCGTGCAGACTCGCCTAAATGCTGCGACATAGATGTTGAAAGAATCATAGATGATCGCGAGAGCCATTGCGTCCCCAAATATAACCATTTTGCCGGATCCGGGCTCGAAGTCTGGCTGCACAGCTCTGGTGGCCCACTGGGACAAGAGAACAGACAGAGCATAGTGGAGCATCACGAAACATACGGCCAACCAATCGTTGCTACAAGATTGACTCAGTCCTTGCAATAGCATACTTAGATCATAGTGGGATTCAGCGACTCACTTTAGAAGCGTAGTGAGCTTTGGGAGGCGTGTCTTCACTACATAGAGGGACCATGCCAGACTTGCTGCCTGGAACGCATATATCCTGGAGGTACGGTCAATAATTGTGAGGATACATGCGTTGTGATCGTAGCTACCATTGTAACCATCCAAGATTCTTCATCATGACTATGTTGAATTCATCCTCTGGCAATTCGAAAAGCGCAGTCATGCTGGCTATTGGATACCAGAGCAGATAAAGTACACTTTGAAGCTGCATGTTTTAGTTAGATTGCTAGGAACGGTCAAAGGTGGGCTGTTGAAATTTGAAAACCAATCGCTAAGGTAAGGTATGTCGCGGGGAAATAGAAGAGGTCACCCCGAACGTCCAGGCGTAGGGCTGAAGCCCGCAATTCCCCGAAAAAGCTTAACTCCGATGCCGACCCCTGCCTCGCGGGTGACACAGAAATTGGCCCAGTCAGCCAAACTCTCCTTTTGTTAATTTACAAAGACTCAACAATCAAAGGAGATACACCTAAGCTATGAACTACATCGGAATAATCTATGCTCCAACTTCCTAGTCAGGAGAGTTTTTTCAAGATCAATGTTTAGAAGTTGTCCACATGTTTGATATCTCAGCATGAGCCGATTCTTATGTCATTCGCGAGCCCTGCCTAGAGCGACAATTAGCGCATAAGGGTATTTCTCCGCAGGAGGTCTACGTTCGGAACTAGGCGTTTTCTAATAGTAATAATTCCGGCTATATAAATTTATTTAAATACAAATTACTCGCTTTATTTATTCTCGTCGTATAAATTTCGAAATTTAAATTAAATTTATTTATAAAATATTATTTATAAAAATATAATTAATTCTAAGAATTCCAATTTTTTTTAATTACTCGAAGTATTTGAACTCGCTCGTAAATATTAAAAATACTCACGATTATTTAAAATTCTTAAATTTATTAATAAAAATATTATTTATTTACGAGTATTAATAAATTATATAAATCGCGCTCGTAAAATATATATCTATAATATTAATATAATCTAGATTCCTCATCTCTTTTAAATTATTTAGATATATATCGATTCTTTTTATAATATATATAATACTCGATTTTATTTTATAAATTAGTCGTTTATAATTATCTAGTAAAATTTTATATATATAAAATTTATTTTAGAATTCTAATTTAAATTCTAATTTGAAATATTCTTATTTTATATTATTATTATCGCCGCTAAGAAATTACTCTCGATTTTATATTAATAAAATAAGAGTTTATATAAAAAGAGTCGAGGTATTAAATATATATTTTATTAACTTTGAAAAGAAAAATCTAAAAAAGAGAATAATTTTTTTTAATAAAAAATCTAAAAATAGTAACTTCGAATTTAAGATTTTAAATTCGTAGTTTTCTATTAATATCGAGTAACTCGTTAAAATTATATAGAGTATTATAATTATATTAATTTAATTTAGATTTTAAATTACGTTAATTTATAAAGATTATATACGCGCGTAATTACTTTTTAAACTAGTATATATACTTCGGATTAGTATAGAGATCTCTAGAGGGAATACTAGAATAAAATAAAGTAGAGTAAAGTGTAGAGTAGAGATCGCGGTTCAATCTCTACCCTAAATTAAAATAGGGTAGAGTAGAGATTTATTAAAGAATCCCTAGTAATAAATATATAATTAATTAAATTTAGGAATAGACTCGATATAGTAGGATTTTAGAAGATAATTTATAGTAAAAATTTTTTAATATATACTAGATAATAGTATTTTTATTTATTTAAATTCTATAATTTTTTTTTAATCCTAACTAAGAAACTAGGCCCGTAGGTCGTTAATTATTATAAATACTCTCTTTTACTTTAACCGAATAATTAGATAAATTAAATTTAAATTCTTTATTATCTTTATTATATTTATCGACCTCTAAACCGATTTTTATATAATTACTCCTTTTCCGAGCTAGGTTTTAAATATCGATTATAAAGTTATATTATTAATATAAATATTTCTTCTATATTTCTAACGGCTAGAGATTAATTATAATATAATTATTATAATTATAATTTTAATTAAAACTTATATAGGTAGGCTCGTCTTTATTATCGTTATTAAATACTTCCTATTTATCGTTATATTATCGCTTTTCCTTTAAATTCTTTTTATGAATAATTTCTTCCTATTTTATATCTTCCTAGGAAAGATTATTAATTTAATTATTAAATAAATAAAATAGGATATTTTAAAGTCGGTCTTCTTTTATTCTTTTATTATATTTATATAAAATAATTATAGTTCAGAAAGTTACTAGTATTTATAGTTTCTAAATATTATATAACCTCGTAGCGATAGAGAATAAATACTCTACGTTAATATTTATAATCGGTACGACTAATATATTACGAGTAATTATATTAAAAAATAGAAACCGAGGGGTAAATTATTTCTATAGTATTAAAATATTTTATTCTATAGATTAATTAGAGAATAGTACTAAAGAGATTAACGGAATTAATTATTAGAAAGATTATTAGAATTTATTAATATTCTTATATCTTTAGAATTTATTATCTTCTCTTTCTTTATTACTAGAATCTATATCTAGTATTTAAATAAGTTTATTATTTAGATCGCGTTTATAACTTCGTATAAAATTAAATAACCTACTCGAAGTTAATATATTCGTTTAGTATTTCTTATACTCTACCTCGAGAGCGGACTAATAAATTAATAATTATAATAATTATTTAATATTAGTCTTTTACTTCGAGGTCTCGAATATTTTCCTACTTTCTATAGGGTTTAATAAAGCCGCTTTATTATAAAAATACCCTAGACCGCCTTTAGTCTTAACGTAGTACTAATTTAATTTTTCGGTCGTTTAGTATAATATAATCTTTATTTTAAACTTCTACGATACTCGTTTTAAACGGAGTTACTCTATAACTTTTTCTAGATAACTAAAGAGTTTATTATAAATTATTAAAATACGGTAACTAGTAATAGTCTTCGTTATATTAATAGCGCTCGTTATTTTCGCGAACTCTTTTATAATATTAATTAAGTAAATAATATAACTTTATTATTTTATTCTTAATTTAAAATAAGAAATCTCAACTTATATAAAATAGTTTTTAATATTATAATGTAGTTTAAATACACGGATTATTATATAATATATCGAATCCTATCGTGTTTTAATATCCTGAATAAACTTTACTAATTTTAATTTAATAAATCTATTAACTTTATTCGGTATATTTTTCTCTATAATATCGAGTCTCTTTTATTAAATATCTCGTAACTAGGTTCTACGCTAGCTACTCGTATTAATAAATACTATAATCCTCCGTATTTAATAAGGTTAGATTATTATAAAGATTATTAAAATTCTTATATTTACTAGTTAGTATTAGGGGTAAACTTTTTTACGCGCTAGTCTAGAAATCGCGAGAGTTTTATTATTTATCCTAACCCCTTTAAAATTATTTATTTATAAACGAAAAGTAAATCGTATTTAATAATACTTTAATAATAAATTAAATTATATATATAAAGTACAGTATATATTTAGACAATTATTTAATAGATATTTATTTAATCTTTTTATTCCTCTATATAAATATAAGAATAATACTATCGAATATTATTTATATATTACTAGTATTATCGCTTATAATAATATAGATTCGATACTCGATTTTATATTTTACGGACGACCTTAATTAAAACGTCCGTTAATCTTTTATTAATATATTTCTCTTTAATATACTTAAAGTTAATAATAACTTTATAATATTTCTACTCGGCGTTAATAAAGTAGATAATAATAACTATATATAAAGATATATTATAGGGTAACTATCTATTTAAAGTAAAGAATATCTTTAATTTATCGTTAAATTAAATATTAAATAACTTCTCTTTAATTTTCTCGAATCGTTATAAGAGTTTATTTTTAATTATTAAAGGACTCGGTAATATAATAATAGAGTTTAAATAAAGGAACGGATATTAAATTAGAATATTATTAAAAGAGTTATATAATATTCCTATTATAGTAATTATTTATAGGAAAGCCTCTTTAAAGTCTAATTATTAAAGTATAAAACTATTAATTATAACTTTAGTACTTTTAAAATACCGGCGCTATATTCGAATTAACTAAAGAATTCTAATAATTATTATAATAATCTAGACTTTACCTACGTAGGGATAATTTCTCTAAATATTAATTACATTATATTATATATACTCGCCAAGTTTTTATAACTTTTTTTCTTTATATAGTCTCTCCCTAACCTAGTACCTTAATTTATATAAGAATAGATTAATATATCGTTATATTATAGATAAACTATCGATGGTTTTCCGGAGCCTATAATTACTCCTTCTTCGAAAAACGTCTATATTATAGACTTTCGGGATTATATTTTATTAAAATTAATCTTCTTATACTATTTCTTATTATCGGGATATTTATATTATATAGTTTATTTCTACTAACCTAAAAATATATCTTTCTTAATATTAGAGAAGATATAATATTTATATCGCTTTCTTTTTATTATAATATTAAGAGGTTATTTAAAATAATAATTTACAAAGTTTCTAATATTATAAAAAGATTTATTATCGAAGATACTATTTAAGCGATCTTTATTTAATTAATTTAATATAGGTTCTAAAGAAAGTAATAAAGAGTTTAATTAATATTATATAATAAATAAATAATTATTAGAAAGATTATTAGAATTAAGATCTAATATTTTTATATATATATATATTTATACTTTACCCTTTACCGATATCGAATCGATATATTCTTAAAAATAGGCGGTAGGATAATCGTAGGAGAATATTAATATTAAAATATATTAATAAATAAAGTTAATCTCGTAATAAATATCGAAAAAGTTTATACTCTAAAGTTTAGGGCGTACTAAGAGTTTATATAATATAATATAATTTAATTAAATTACGTCTTTAATAAAATCTACCTATAATCTAAATCTAGGGTTAAATTTAACTCGGACGATTATATATTTAAGCGGCGAGTAACGAGATTATTTATTAAAATACTTTAGGCTTAATTTTAACTCGGACGATTATATATTTAAACGGCGAGATTATCTACTAAAATATTATATTTATTATTATTATTATTCTTTACTTTTTCTCTATATTATTTAATAATCCTACGTATATTATTATTTTTTAAAAGGTTTATTATTGAAAAGAATAAAAATATTTTAAAGAATAAAGATTTAGAAGGCGCCTAGGAAAGTACCTAATACCTAGGACCTAATTCTAAAAAATTCTAAATATCGTAAATTTAAATATAGTAGTAAATTATTTTCTAATTAATAATAAATCGAAGCCTCTAATTAATAAAAAATAGTAATAGTTTTAAGGTAAATTAAGAAGTACTAGAAATTAACCGAACTCTTATTTCCGAAATTTATTTTCTATCGAGTAGTTAAAAAGTTTTATATAGATATCGGGTTTTTTAGATATATTTAATTTATTGTAATAACTACTCGTTGAAAGGCGGTAGAAATCTATTTAATATTAGAGTTTAAACGTAAAGTTATAGTATATTATTCTATAAATTATTATTAATATTATCTAGTTCTTTAGCTAGTAGTTTATTATTATAAATAAATAATAATACTTCTAAAGGCTTTTAAGTTTCTACGCGATTTTAGATATAAGAATATATTTTAATTTATTTATATCCGATAATAAATATATTTATAATAATTATTTTAATAATTACGAAGGGAGACTAGTTAATATCGAAGTATATAATTATATTAAGAAGCTAGAAATTAGGCGCTAGGAAATTCGATAACTCTTTATCGAATATATATAGATATATTAACGACGGCGTAATATACTTCTAATTAGGAGGTAACTTTATATTAAATTTTTTAAAAATTAAAATAAATACCTCTTTAACGTTTCTAGAGTTTTTATCCGGGATTTAATTATAATAAAATAGATTATACCTCTATTACTACTAAATAGGTCCCGATAAAGAAATCTACTCGTCCTCTTTTTCTACTTAAAAGTAGGAAGTTATATTTCGTTATATAACGATCTCTTCCTTTATAAAATACTAGTACGGCTTTATTTATAAAACTAATAAACCTTAATAATAATTAACTAACTTAATTATTAGAATAATTATTAGAAATCTATACTATATTTTAATTAAGGTAATTATATTAGGCGAAAACAATATATTTATATATTCTTAAATTATAATATTTAAGATAATTAATTTTATAAAATAGATTTTAAATAGATTTATACTATATAACTCGCTTAAAGCGGAATTCGTTAATTTTAATAATATATATTATTATATCTACTCTTTTCTAGGCTTCCTAGATTAGAGTATATTAATTAATAATTAATAATAACCCTTCGGTCTCTTTATCTACGATTTATTAAAATATAATCTAAGCTAAATTTAAATTAAGTTATTATTAATATAATCTCTTAATAATTAAAATCTAAATATTATTTTAATATACCTTTAACTCGCTTAAATCCTCCTATATAATATTACTATTATTTTAAATTAGTATATTTTAATTTTATAAAATTATACTAGTTTTCTTTATAAAATATATAATACTATTAATTTAGGTAGTTTTAATCGGAAAATAATTATTATAATAATTATTAGAAGAATAAATAACCTAGATTATATTTTTTTAAAAGAATCTCTTATTTCGCTTAAATTAAAATAATAATTTAATAGGCCTTTAATACTTTTTAAAACTCTTTAATAATACGAAGTTTCTTCTATATTATTAATACCGTAGTTATATTATTTCTTTAATAATCTATATATTACTTTTCGAATAATAAAGTTTAGGTAAAACGAGTCTTTACTTTTATTATTAATATATTAGTCGAGTACTTTTTTAGTTATTTCTTAAATTCTTAGGGTCCCTTCGGTCGTCTTTATAACTAATAAAATATAATAACTAGATTATTAATATTATTATCGTTATTAATACTATATCCATACTATTTAATAATAATTTCGGTATTATATAAGAAATTCGTTAAATTATATAATATCTACTCGGTTTTAATCTCGGGGTCTTTTTTAACTAGGAAACGGGAATTATAAATATCTTTCTAATAATCTATTACTAAATAGATTTACTATATAATTAATTTACGAAAGAATTAATTCGTTTCGGTATAGTAAAAATTCTAACTTTTTAATATATATAAAATTAATATAGCCTAGCGGCGATAATAACGCGCTTTAATTATTAAATAATAAATATTAAAAAAGACTAAAGTATACTTTACGAAATAATTATTAACTATAAATAAAAGAATAAAAGTAGAGGGAAGATCGCTAAAGACTTCGTTAATATTAAGAATTTAATTATAGGAAGTAGGATATTATACCTAAAAAAATATTTACTCCTATATTTAATATAGACCCTAAAATTTATTAAAAATCTTATTTAATTATACGATTATTAGAAAGATTATTATAATTAATTTATAATAATAATTAATTAAATACCTAAATAGTTTACTTTTTATACTAGATTAAATTATATCTAGTTCGTAATATTCTGAGTTTATTAAAATAGAATAAATAAATATCCTAAATAGAATAAATAAAGTAGATAATAATAATTATACTCTTATATAATTTAGGTGAATTTTATCGTCTATAAAATAATAATTATCGATACTAGTAAATTTAACCTCGTAATTATTATTATTATTACTAGTTTCACTATTATTACTAATTTCTTCGTCGTTTTAAATTATTATAAATACCGTTTCTTAACTAATTAAAATACCGCTTTTTAACTAATTAAAATACCGCTTTTTAAATAATTAAATATAGCGCGTACTAATAGAGGTAGAGCTAGAACTATATTAAAAGTTAGAAATACTACGGGGGGGAAGGCCCCTAGAAAACTATTAATAATTAAAGCGAGGAAAATTATTCTTAATATATTAACTCTATATAATATAACTAGATAAACGCGTAAATATAAAATATAGAAAAAGGGTAGTAAATTAAATTCTAATAATTATTATAATAATTAAAATTAATCTAAATAATTTAGTCGTCGCTCTACGCGAAATTAAACGTTATTAAAAAATTAAAAAATTATTTATTCCTAAACTCTCTTTCTAGCGGTTTATGTATAAAGTAATATTCTCGGCTATATCGGAGTCGTTAGGTATACGCTAGTAATTATCTATAATTATAACTATATAAGAAATAGCGGAAGCGATATTAATAATATTATTTAAAAGTAAGTTCTATCCTAATCTTTCGCTATCTATATTAATAATATAAGATATTAACCTCTACGTAATTTATACTAAACGTATAATTATCTAAAATAAAAATATTTAATTAATATAGATAATTAGGGGCTATAAATCCATTCTATAAAGAGATATAAACTAATATTAATATTTCTAGTACTTAATATCGTAATACTTAATAGGAGTAGGGTATAATAAGGAAGGGAGTAGACGGTAGGTATAATTTTCATATTATTTTATCTCTTAATAACTTCTATTACCGTCGAAAAATAAAATATTCTTTTATTTCTATTCTATAACTCTATTACTAAAACGGTTATTATAATAAATATTAGAAATCTATTTTAGCGTAATAGGGATTCTTTAATAAATCCCTATTTTACTCTACCCTATTTTAGGTTTTATATTAATAAATCTCTATATTAAACTAGGGTAGGGATTATACCTCGATCTCTACTCTACTCTATATTAATCCGAAGTATATTAATACGGGATTATAGACTATTTAGTTTATTATAAAATTATATAATTAATTATATACTAATACTATTTAAACTAGTTTATTTTAATTAATTCGAAATTATTTAAAATTATTCGAAATACTAAATACGTATTTAGTAATTTTAAGCGAAAATAAATATTAAATCAATCTCTAGAGTTAGTATATAAGTTTAATAAATCTACGAGTTTTTTTAAATTTTTTTCGATAAAATATTAACTTCTCGCTTTATTAAGATAATATTTTACTATATCTTTATATTTATAAAAATATAAAAGACTTTAAGATTTTTATAATTATTTAGAGTATTTAAATTTACTCGCGAGTATAAAAGTAATTTAAAATTAATTAGGAATTCTTAAACTCGTTTAAACTCGTTTAAGTTTTAAAATTATTAAAATTATTTAAAACTTTTTAAATTATTTAAAACTATTTAAAATTATTTAGAATTATTTATTTATATATTTATTACTATTTTTATAAATACGTATATAACTTTATTTATAGTCTATATATATATATATATTTATATAATATTTTATAATTATTTTTATCGATAATATCGACTCCTCGAAACTACCTTTAATACTAGTAATTTTTAATTTCTAGATTTAATTAATTCGCGCGAAATCCTTACGCGGGTAATAGTATCTAGATATATAATAATATATATATAGTAATAATTCTAGGGGTACGATAACGTTATATAAATAAATAATTTTTTTAAATATATATAAAATAAAATTATAGTTATAAATAGAGATTATAATTATTAATAGAGTTATAAATAGAAGTTATAATTATAAATAAAGTTATAAATAGGAATTAAAATAATAAATAAAATAATAAATAGAAATTATAACTAGAGGTATAAATTAGTAATATATATTTAAATTTAGAGATTTTTATAAAAAACTAGGATTTTTATAAGAAATATAATTCTTAAAGATATTTATAATACTTTAAAGTTAAGATATAATACTATTTAATTTAAATTAATTTAATTAATTTATATATAATTAAAGTATTTAAACTCTACTCTATATTTTTATAAATATAATACTCTTAATTTCAATATTTATCTTAACTACTTTTTTAAAAATATTAAAAGACTCTATTTAATATATTAATTAACGTAGTCGGGGAGTATTTATTATAATATCTAAATATTTTCCTCGTGAATATTATAATTTTATTAATTTTATTAGATTTTTATTATTAATTTTTATAATTATATTTAAATTATCTCTTTTAATCTCGAGCCTACGCTTTACTCTTTATAGAAAGATATATATTTATATATTTTCCACTCTTACTAAAACCGCGTAAGTATTTACTATATTTATATTATTATTATTTTAAAAAATAGTTTTTTCTCTAGTATTAACCGAGAAGTATATTAATAAAATAAAAATTCGTAAGAATTTATATTTAAATATAGGAGACGGGTTTTAGAGATTATTAACCTAAAGTTATATATTTAAAAAAAACTCTAGGAAAGTATATTTTATAAATAATATTAATTATAATATTATTAAATCTAATTATATAAATAATATAGTTTAAAATAACGGGTAAAAAAATATTAAGAAATTAATAATATTATATTCTATATAGTCGAGCGAGAGAATTAACTTTTATATTATTAAATATAATTTTATATAACGTAATTATTAGATATAAATAAATACTTTATATTAATAAACTTTTAACGAATTTTAAATACTTTATAAAAAGAATATTTAATTTATTATTAAATATCGTATTTAATTATAATTTTACTACGTTTCGAATTAATATAGAAATCTTGAGAGGGAATATTAAAGTAGAGTAAAATAGAGTAAAATATAGAGTAGAGATCGCGGTTCGATCTCTAATTTAAATTAGGGTAAAGTAGGGTAGAGATTTATTAAAAAATCTCTCCTATACTAAAATAATAATCTTAGGGACGTATTATAGTTACTACTACCTCTATAAATATATATATTTATAACTACTACTACCTCTATAGATATATATACTTATAATTATTATTATATTATAGTTACTACTACCTCTATAGATATATATATTTATAACTACTACTACCTCTATAAATATATATACTTATAACTATTACTAGCTTTATAGATATATATATTTATAACTACTACTACCTCTATAGATATATATATTTATAACTACTACTACTTTTATAAATATCCGTATTTATAGTTATTACTATTATTATCTTTATAAATATATATATTTATAGCTATTACTACCTCTATAAATATATATATTTATAACTACTACTATTTTTATAAATATATATATTTATAACTACTACTATTATTACTTTTATAGATATCCGTATTTATAACTACTACTACTACTACCTCTATAAATATATATATTTATAGCTACTACTATCCTTATAAATATATATACTTATAACTACTACTATCTCTATAAATATATATATTTATAATTACTACTACCCTTATTATAGATTAATAATAAGATATATTATAAACTATACTATAGAGAGACGATTATTATAATAATTATTATAATTAATATTTATTATTATTCTTTACTCTTTACTTTTCAACCGATTTTAGATCGAAATATTTTTAAGAATAAAGTAATAAGTTTAAGAGAAAATATTAATATTAAAATATATTAATAAATATTTAAAAAGAGTTAATTTTAAATTTTAAATTAGATTAATATTTAAGTATCTCCTTAATTTTAAAATAAATAAATTAAACTATATCTTTAATAAGACCTTCGGTTATATCTAATTTTAAATTAATAATAGTTTTAATATTAATATTAGTTTTAATAATTATAGATCCGAGTATTTATTTATAATTATTATCTTTATTAATATTTATAACTTTTATTTATAATTATAGTCTTTGTTTTTAATATTAACGCTATCGCTATTACTTTATAAAAGTAGTAGTAGTTATAAATATATATATTTATAGAGGTAGTAGTAGCTATAAATATATATATCTATAGAAATAGTAGTAACTATAAATATATATATTTATAGAGGTAATAGTAGTTATAAATATATATATCTATAGAGGTAATAGTAGTAGTAGTTATAAATATATATATTTATAAAGGTAGTAGTAGTTATAAATATATATATCTATAAAAATAGTAGTAGCTATAAATACGTATATTTATAGAGATAGTAATAGTTATAAATATATATATTTATAAAAGTAGTAATAACTATAAATACGTATATTTAGAGATAATAATAGTTATAAATATATATATCTATAAGGGTAGTAATAGTATTAATTATAGATATATATATTTATAAAAGTAGTAATAGCTATAAATACGTATATTTATAAAGATAATAGTAGTTATAAATATATATATCTATAAAAATAGTAGTAACTATAAATATATATATTTATAAAGGTAGTAGTAACTATAAATATATATATTTATAAAAATAATAATAGTTATAAATATATATATCTATAAAGGTAGTAGTAACTATATATATATATATTTATAAAGATAGTAGTAGTTATAAATACACGTATTTATAAAAATAGTAGTAGCTATAAATATATATATCTATAGAGGTAGTAGTAACTATAAATATATATATTTATAAAAGTAGTAGTAACTATAATATATCCCTAAAATTATTATAATAATTATTAGAAATCCGTCTTAATATAGTAAGAATTTTTTAGAATTTTTTTATTTTACTCTACTTTACCCTCGGCTCTATATTAATAAATCTCTATATTAAACTAGGGTAGAGATTATATATTAATATCTACCCTACTTTATATTAATCCGAAGTATGAGTTTTACTATATTAATTTATAAATAAAAATATTTTAAAATAAAATTTTTCTTTTTATTAGAATTCGAGTAAAAGATTTTTAATTTTAATTTTTATTTCCTATTTTCTATTTATTTATGAATATAATATAATTTAATTAAACTAATTTTTTTTTTAATTTCTAATAAATTTGTATCTTATCTTTAAATATCTTGATTAAAAGACGACTTGAACCTCTTGAATTAATGAATGAGACGAAAGTAGGACTAATTAGATTTCGTAATTTTAAAAGATTTAAAGATACGAAATTAGTTAAAAAAACAAAAAGTATAAAAGATAAAATTTAAAATACTAGAGTATTAAAACTCCCTATTTAATACTTTAGTATAATATTAATAAGACCTAGGTTAATGTTTTTAGAGAGGAGTATTAAAGATTATTAAATAATAAATTTTATATAAATAAATAAATATAATTAGATAAATCTAATAAATTTAATTAATAATTTAATAAATATCTATATTTAGAGTTTATATTTAATTTTTTTAAAGGAAGTTAAATACGAAGCTTTCATATATTAAAAAATATATTATTTATATAATAGAAGAAAATTATATTAAGAGTAATATATTTACTTTATTAATTTCTTAAATATAATAAATAGTAATTTATTTATATTATTTAATCTCGGATTATAATAAATAATAAGGAATTAATAAATTTAGTAGAAAGAATTTTTATAATTATAATTAATATCGATAATTTTATTAAGCGAAATTAGTTAAAATAAAGAAAAAGAAAAAGAATAAATATAGAATTGAAAATACTAGAGTAGAGAGTAAATATAGATTATTAACGTATTTTAATATTATAAAGACGTCGTAATAAATAAAGGAGACTAGTAATCGAATAAAAAATATTAAAAAAGTATAAAAATATTAAAAGAATTAATAATAATTATAATAAAAACTATAAAAATATTATAAATATTATATAGTATTAGGATTACCCGGTAGAAGGGTAAAATAAATATTAATAATAAAATTATTTACCGCGATTACCGAGTAAATAAAATAAATATATTACTATTTATTATATTTACTAAGTAAATATAATAAATATAGATAATATCTAAGGCCGCTAGCGTAGAGTTAGTAATTTAGTAATAATATAAAAAATATAAAATAATTACGGGGTTTATTATTAAATAGTCTTTAAATTTTAAATTTAATAATAAAATTAATCTCTAAGAATTCTAATAATATAGAGGAATATTAACTCGATATAAAATTATTAAAAATTAAAACCCCGCGATATTAAGGCTAGAATTTTATATTAATAAATAATAATATTATAAAAGTAACGGAGTATAAATATATATAATATACTAGCGCCTTTAGCGGGACGTAGGTATATATAATATATTATTATTTTATAAATATCTTCTTTTTTAAACCCTAGTCTTTAGGTATTTAAATATTTTAGTTAAAAAATATTTATTAGAAATTCTTTAAATCTTTTAAGAGAAATAAGAGAAAAGAGTTATTTAATATAACGGCGTTATTATATAATAATTTAAATATAAAGTTATATACCTAATCCTTTAATATTTATAATACTAGTCACGAAATAATATTTAGTTAATTTACGAAATTTATTAAAAAATCTTTAAACTCCTTAAAGGAAATAAGGGAAAAAAGTTTTCTAATTTATATTATCGGTCCTATAGCGCTAATATATAATACTAGTCGCGAAATAATACGAAATTATTTCTATAATATTATAATATAGTACTAGTAATAAAAGAGTAATACTACTATATTATCTCTACTATATAGTAGTACTAGTAGTAAATAAATAATATATTTATAAAACTATCCCTATAGTATTAATATATAGTAATAGTAATTAATTAAATAATATTTCTTTCGTCCCTAAAGTATTATTATATATAATAATAACGGAGCGAAATAGTATATACTATTATTTCTATAGCGCTTGTAGTATTTATAGTTACGTTACGGAATAGGGTAGGGATTACCTTCCCTTCCCTTCCCTTCCCTGGAGGAAGGGGTAGGGAAGGGAAGGGATAGGCCCGGGGCAATTCCCTTCCCTGATCCAGGGAAGGGAAGGGATTCCCTGCTGTTCCCTTCCTCCCTGCTCTCCCTATAGGGCTGCTCCCATATATGGCCTATGTATGCGCGCATGCATGCCCCATTGCTGCCCCCATATATGGCCTATGTATACGCGCATGCATGCCCCATTGCTGCTCCCATATGGCCCATATATGCGCCCATATATGGCCATATATGGGCGCATATATGCCCTATTACTGCGCTAGTCCAAATTAGGTATAAGGCTTGGCGTTTCTTAACCGCTTTCCTAATTGTCCTAATCTTTGTACCACTTAATGGAGCATGCATACGCGCATATATAGGCCACATGGGAGCAGTAATGGGGCATGCATACGCGCATATATGGCCATATATGGGGGCACACATAGGTCACATGGGAGCAGCAATGGGGTATGTATGCGCGTATACATGGGCCATATATGGGGGCATATATGGGCCACATGGGAGCAGCAATGGGGCATGCATGCGCGCATATATGGCCATATATGGGGGCACACATGGGTCACATGGGAGCAGCAATAGGGTATGTATGCGCGCATACATAGCCATATATGGGGGCATATATGGGCCACATGGGAGCAGCAAATGGGGCATGCATGCGCGCATACATGGGCCATATATGGGGCCATATATAGGCCACATGGGAGCAGTAAATGGGGCATGCATGCGCGCATACATGGCCATATATGGGAGCAGCCCTATAGGGAGAGCAGGGAGGAAGGGAATAGCAGGGAATCCCTTCCCTTCCCTGGTAATCCCTGCCCCTTCCCTTCCGCTCCCTTCTTTACCGGAAGGGAAGGGAGTAGGGGTCATTCCCTTCCCTTCCCTTCCCTATTCCGCAGCGTATTTATAGTAAATATAGTATATTAGATTATTTCTATAGTATTTATAATATTAGTAGTAGAATAATAATAACTACTTTTACTATATACTTTTATTATACTATAATAAATACTAGTGATAAAGTAGTATATTATTAATAAATCTCAAAAACTTTTATTAAAATCTTAGTTACCGATCGCGTAGATAGAGCTAGTAGTGTCCTACTAGTAACTTTTACTAAGAAAAATTATTAATAAAATATTATTAATAACCCTAATTTACGGATAAAACTACTAGCGTCCTATTAATAAATTTAGTAAATTAAAAATCCGGGTAAGTAACTTTTAATAGGTTTAATAAATCGGGGGTTTAAATAATATCTTATTAATAACTCTAAATTAATTTTAATAAAATTAATAACTTTAGTAATTTATATATATTATTTATATATTAATAGTAGCTAGCCCTATTATAGGGCTGAAATAAATAAAGTTCTATAATTATTACTATTAACGATAGCGACTTATCGGGCCCGGAATAATAAATTTTAGTGAAAATTCTTATAAAGGCGTTACCCGGGCACATCCGGGGAGTATATATATATAAATACTATACTATTTCGTATATTATGGCGTATACCTTGGCGTATACCTTAATGTATACTATAATTACGTATATTATAGTAGGCTTTCGTCTAATGTTTTAGGGGCTACTAAGGGGGCGTATATTATATATACTTTTATATATATTATTCGTATACTATTCGCAAGCTGCGCACGTTATTATATATATTATAGGGTATATTATAACCTATACTATAGCCTATACTATGGCGTATACTAATATATATATAAATATATATACTATAGGGTATATAATGGGCCTATTTATCTAATATTTAAATTATTAATTATTTATCGAGTTACTAAATTTATTTATAGTAAATACTATTTATTAATAGGACCTTACCCGGACCTCTAACTTATTAACCCTATTGAACCTCGGGTCGGTATTTAATATAGAGTTTTAATATAAACCCGTAGACGGTTTTCTAATAAAGTTAATAGTATTTAAAATATATTAATATTTACTTTGAAAATTTACCGATAATATAAATAGTATAATCTTAATATTATACTCGGAGATTAATAATAATATAATTATTATAGTAATAATTATATTTATTAATAAAAATAAAGTAGCGGAGCGGAGGCGTATATTAATATATAATAATAATAAAGTATTTAGCGCGACGGTTTATTATTAAAATAAACTCGCTCGTTTATTTATTTTCTCTTTTCGTAATTTCTTTAGTCTTTTTTATATATTATTACTCTAGCTCTATAATAGTACTCTAGTATTATAACTAATATATAAATAATACTCTCGTTATATATAGTTTTCTTTTAACTTTATAAATAACTTTTATTTATTAATAATATTAATTTATTCTAGTTATAAATATACTAGTAAATATAACTAGTCCGCTATTAGCGCGATTATATAATATTAATTATAATAATAATTTATTATATTTTATAACTTTTTTACCGGGTCTATTTTTATTAATTTAATAATAATTATATTCGAGGTACGTCCCCTCTTTATATATTCTATTATATTAATTACTACGAAATCGACTATTATATAAAGATAAACTATAACCGTAAATTTTAAAATAATATATATTAATAATAATAAATCTCTAAACTTTTCTAAAGGAAAGTAAAAATATTTATATATCGATATATTTATATTAATAATAAAACTCTTAAAGAATATTATAAATATAAATAAATAAATAAATAAATTACCTAGTAGTATAAAGAATATAATAAAATAATAATAATTAATAATTAAACCCCTATTATAATCGCTAACCTATAGAATTAATTAACGGCGGCGAATTAATAAATTAAAGAATTAAAGACAATAAATAAAATTCTCGAAGAAAAAACCGAGAGTTTCCGTTAAAATAAACGGGAATTTAAGAATTATATTAAGGATATTATATTTTCTTCTAAAGATTCCGATAATAACTAAATCTTTCGTATAATATAATAATAATATCGAATTCTTTTTTTCTTAAATCGGCGTTAATTAAATTTACCTAGATATATTATCTAATAATATATTTTAGATATTTATATAAACTATACCTAAAATAAAAGTATTTTTATAAATATCTTATCTTATCGCTATCGTATATAAATAGTTTTAATAATAAATTAAATTTAGTTATACTTTAAAACTATATAATATAGTTATAAATATAAAGGAGAATATCCGTTATATAAATATTAATATAAAAGTAGTAATATTTACTTTTAATATCGGCTTTATTTACTCCGTCTTATTATTCTATATAACTAGGTAACTTTTTTAATTATATCTATATATTTATATTTACTACCCGTTTATTTAAAGACTTTTAATAGTTTATTAATATTAATAAACTCTTCGTTTAATAATTATTAAATCTATTTTTCGCCCTAATTTATTTATTTAACTTTATATTAAATATCTTTTTTATTCTTAATTTTATTAATTATCTTTTTTACTTTTTATAACTTATTATTATTAATAAATTTAAAGACTTATATAAAAAGTTCCGCCGTATTAATATAATCGCGAAGATAATATAATTTAAATAACGATATATAAAAGATATTTTTAATTTTATATATAGAAGGTAGTAATAAATAGTAAATTTATACTTTTATTTTATTAATAATTTTAAAGAGTCTTATAAATTCATAGAATAATTTCTTATTTAAATACTTTTACTTTAAGTTCTTTATTATTAATATAATTAAATTACTAATTTTATAACTTTATAATTTATACGTTTTATTATATTATTTAATTTAGAATTTAGTAATATTTTATAAATATTCTATAACTCTATTCTTTAAAGTTTATAATTATCGTATTTTATTATTTATAGTTAGTAATTTTTTTCTTTAAAGTCGTTCTTAACCTCCTAGCGGATTTTAGAATAATAATTATATATATAAAAAAATAATATCGTTCCGATAACGATACTCTAATTATCGTTATTTAAAAATTCTATTATAGGTAGTAATCTAGTCTAATTAATTAATTTATTATTAGTAAATATATATAAATAGTACTTTAGTATCTAATTTTAATACTTTATCTATTTATTTATTTATTTAAGGGTAGAAAGTAGTATTTAGGTATTATTTAATTTTCGAATAAAAATATATAACCGACTAAAAGGCGTTTATAAAAATAGAGCCCCTATTATTAATAATACTATTAAATATACTATAGCGGTAAATAATTTTAAAATAAAATACTTCCGTTAACTAAGCGGTATTAATTTTAATAAATTTAAATATATATCTAACTATTTTAATAAATCGATTTATAATAATAAAAATAATATTATAAATAGTACCCCTATATTTACTAGGCGATAAATTAATTATAAATTTTATAGAACTCTCTTTCTAAGGTTAAATAATAATAGGAAATAAATTAAATTTATTATATAAATAATATCGCGGCGCCTTCGTCCGCTAATATATATTATAAATTTAAATATAGTTTATAACTTATTTTAGGCTACCCTCCTAGAAGAATTTTCGGGTAAATAATTTATATAATTTTATAGTATTAAAATAACCTATTAGAGGATTATTATAATATCTCTTTATAAACTCTTCTTTTAGAGTATTATCTTTTAATATATAAAGACGATTATTATATTTTAATAGTCCCTCGGAGTTTATACTTTATATTTTATTCTTTATATAATAGTAGTTCTTTAATATATTTACTCTAGTTCGAAAAGAATTTATTTAATTATTATAAATTTATAATTCCCGAATTAACGTTTTAATAGGTCTTTTAGAATTATTATATATAATTTTAAATATTATTATAATATATTATTTTAGAATTATTACTCTTAATTTTATAATCTATAAAATAGAGGTTATAATTATTTTTACTTTATTACTTCTTTTCGCTAATCAATTATTAATCTAAAGAGTAAATTTATTCTAAAGTATTAATAATAATTTAATATTTAATAACGATACTCTCTTATAATTAAAGCGTTATAATAGTATATTAATACGATTTAATATTCCCGCCCGATAAATGATTTTAAAGTTATAAATAGTTAATTTAAATACTTAACGAGCCTATTTAAAATTTGATTTCTTCTATTTTATAAAACTATTTAAATTATTATAATTAAATCGAATTTTAATATAATACGGGCTACTTTTCAAATAATATTATTATTATATTATTATTATTATAATAACGAGTAATTCTTAATTATAAATTTTATAGTTTTATTTTAAAAGATTTAATTTCCACGACTAGAATACTATAGAGCGCTAATAACTATCTTTATTCTATTATAATAATATAGAGTTAAAGTTAAAGTTAGAAGTATCCGTCTTTATATATAATTATTTAATTAAATTATAATAATATAGAAAAGGCGCGTTTACGAATATATCTCGTAAAATCTAAAATACTTCTATAGCGTCGTTTATTTATTCTATTAAATTAATTTTTTTACCTACTTTACTAGTTTTAAATAAGTTAATAAATAGTATAATTATATTAAAATAACTATAAATAAACCGTTTATAGAAGTTAACGAAGCCTAAAAAAAATTACATCTTTTAATAAATTTTCGGTTAAGGTTATTTCTTAATAGTTTTAATATATTCCAAGTCTATAACTACTTTATTAATATATATAATAAAATTTAAAAACTCTATTATTTCGGTATTAAATTAATATTTCTCAAAGTTAATAAATAACTAGAATTAATATAATTATTTAAATATTTATTTAATATACCGTTAATACTCCGCCGGTTTAGTACTATAAATTAGGATATTATCTAGATATATTATATATATTATATCTACTAAACCTATAAATATATAGTTAATATAAATTTAAAATATCGCCGATATATTAACGAGCCTAAAAGGTATAACCAAATATTCGAAGTAATTATAATAAGTTTGGAAAATAGTTTTTTATTTATTACTTTCTTTAATCTAGATCCTATAATAAGTATCTTTAAAATTTAATTTTATAAAGATTTTAGAACTATATAAACGGTCTAGTATCTCGGTAATTAAAGATAACGAGTATCGATTCTTAATAATTATTATATTTAAATTTTAATAATTTATATAAAGACGTAGCCTACTATTCTTTTTAAATATAAAAAGAATAAATATTTTAATTAAAAAAATTAAATAACGAATCTAGTCTTTATAGAGTAAGGATTTTAAATAATATTATAACTCCGATAATTTAGTTTAAAATAAGTTATAGAGAGGCCTATAGGGTAGTTCTTTATTAACTTTTATATTAATAATATAATCTCTTTTTTTAAAAGTAAATAAGGTACTCGCTTTTTTATTAGAAACTTTTTTATAAAACTTTATAAATTCCCTAGGAATCTTTAAGTTAGGAAATTCTTCCTATTTATTTCATATTATTATAATATATACGACCGCGAATATATTTAGTTTATTTTTAAAATTACTAGTAATTTTAACCGGTTCTTTAATTTATAAATTATTAGAATTAATTTTAAACTATTATTAATCCACTTTAAAATTACTTAATATCTTTAATTAATATAATTTAGATATATTTAAAATAATATTTAAATCTTTAAAATTTATAGTATAAAATAAAGTATTATATTTATACTCTTAACTCTAATTATCGACTATTTAATAGTTTAATTAATATATATTATAATAATATATATTTTGCCCGTTAATTACTTTAACTAGCGGTAAAGTAGTATTATAAAATTCTAAATCATTTTTAATAATAAACCGTTATAAAATTAAATTAATTTATACTTTAAAGTTAATTAAGGTAATAAACTACCTAACTTTATTTTAAAGAATAATTTAATCTTTAGAAAGAATAAAAGAGTATATTTTTATTAATCGTTTTTCTTACTCTTCTTCCGAGGCGTAAATTAGGCTTAATTATTTTTGACCGATACCGCGCCGATATATATAACTAGTTTATCTAGGTCGGGATATTTAAATTTAATATAATTTTCTATTCTATAATATTAATAAATAATCTTATCGTATAAAGAATTAATAGTATTAATTTTATATTTATTACTCTTCTCTTTTAAATACGCCTATTTAGTATTATTACTAGTATTAAGTTTAATAATTCGATTTATTATAAATTTTCCTTTATTAGGGTTTTTTAAATAAAAACTCGAATTAGAATTAAAATCGTTTACTAACTATATATACTTTAGATTCTTTTTTTATATAATAGTTTAAATAAGAACTTCTCCCCTTTAAATAAATATATTATTAATATTAAGGTTTTTATTTTTAAATTTAGATTTAAATTAAATTAAAAAGAAATTTACTCTATACTTTTTTAAATATAAAAGTAATTAAATTTTTATTTCTTTAAAATAAGTTTTAAATAACGATATCTTTTAATTAAACTATTATTTCGCTTCCTCCTATTTTTTATAAACGAGGAGACGACGGTTAATTAAATCCGTTATTAAATTAAAAAGGAACTTTTTAAAAAAACTAAATATAATATTAATTAAACTATATAAATTATAGTATTTATATTACTATATTAAAGGGTTACTCTCTAACGAGTTTATATAATATATAATCTTTAAATAATTAGTAGTGAAATATTTAAAACTAATTAAAAATTTAATATTTATATTACGGAATTAATATAAATATTCACCCTCGTTTATATTTTTATAAGAACGTATTTTATTAAAGCGTAGTATTTTCGCTTTAATAAAGATATCTTTATTAAATATAATTAAATTTATTACTATTCTACTAGTAGATATAATAATTAGAGAATTTTTATTAAAAATAATAAACTCCGCTAGCGCTCCCCTAGTAAATATATAAAATAATAGGATTATATAATTTTTAATTTTTAATTTATAATACCTCTAACTTTTATTATTATTTAAGGCGACGGTTTTCTTCTTTAATAATTTTAAATTATATATTTAAAGTCTTTTCAAGGATAGTAATTCCTTTGAATTTATTATTATTTTTATAACGAGAGTCGTTAAAGAGAGGTTAATTAATATTATTATTATTAAATTCTTTTAAATATCTCGAGGTTAAACCCGATATTATAATAATAATAAATCTTTTTTTTTAAAAATTAAAAAATTAAAATTATGATACTTAAAGCCGCTAGCGTAGAGCTAGCGACTTAGTAATAATATAAAAATATAAAATAATTACGAGGTTTATTATTAAATAGTTTTTAAATTTTAAATTTAATAATAAAACTAATCTTTAAGAATTCTAATAATATAGAGGAATATTAACTCGATATAAAATTATTAAAAATTAAAACCCCGCGATATTAAAACTAGAACCCCGTATTAATAAATAATAATATTATAGAGGTAACGAAATATAAATATATATAATACCCTAGCGCCTTTAGCGGGGCGTAGGTATATATAATATATTATTATTTTATATTATTTCATTTATAGTTATAGTATATTCTATTTATAATTATAGTTTTATTATTATTTTATTTTTATAATTATTATTATTATACCTCTAAACCCCTAGTATATATTTTAATATATAGTTTATATATTCCCTCCTACGAGGATTTCGCTTAAATCGATCGATTCTAGATATTAAAATTTACTAGCGTTAGAGGTCGTTCCGGGGGGTCGTTACCGTCGATAGAGGCGATTATAAAATATCAAGATTTTTGAAAATTTTAGGTAGTAAATTATATAATTTTTTAAAATTAGGGTTTTTAAAGTTTTAAATTTAAATTACGTTTATAGAGAACCCGATATTTATTTTATAACGGCCTCGGGCGCCTAGGGCCGCTTAGGTACCCCGAATTTATTTCGAGTACTCGAAGTAACTTACCTAGTAACCCCGAGCCGGTAGAGCCGGTTTTCGATTTACCGACGTATAGATTCCGCGCGTATTTTACGTATAAAGCGTGTTCTTCGATATTATTTTAAATTCTAACTCTACGAGTATAAATTTAAACTAAAGAATTTATATATATAAAATATAGCGCTAGTTTAGCGCTATATTTCATGTATATTAATCTTCTAATATTTATTAAATACTAGTTATACGGAGTTTATATACGAAGAGTCGAAGTATTAAATACGTATTCTTTATATAATTTTATATTTATTATATTTTTCTATTTAAATAGTCTCTCGCTTTACCGATATATATAGAGGTCCTAGTAATTATATATTAATTTAATTACTTTAGATTTTGAATCTTTAAAGATTGATTTATTAATTAAATTTATTTATTTATTTAAATCTCGTAATATTAGGCCACTATACCTAGGGTATTTATAGTAATATGAAAGTAAATATAAAGCCTTAGTGGGAAAATGATCTTTATATTTAAAATAATAGAATTAATCTCTAAAGAGTTAAAGCGAGGGCTTTAAACCTCCTATTTCTAAAAGAGCTCCGGAGTACCGGAAACTATAATATAATACTATAATATAAATAGCGTAACTACGCCGTATACTCCTTATATAGGATCTATATACTATATTTAATAACTACTATAAAGCTAGTTTTAGTATAGTATAATAATTACCTCCCCTTTTAAGGGTTTCGCCTTTAAAACTAGTAAATATTAATTTAACGTTTTAATACTCCGACGAAGGAGTATAATATAGGAGAATTTAAATTAAATAGGGCGTACGCGTAACGCCTACGCCTCTTATTTAATTTTATCAATCTTTTATTTTTATAATAATAATATATTAAGAAAAACCTTTAAACCTAGTAGGAAAAAAGGGAGGGAAATAAATTATATCTTAAAATTTAATAATACGTCGCGTATAATTCGTAATCGGCGTAGTTATATAGTTATAGATTATATTAAGTATTTAATAAAAATCTTTAAACCTAAAAGAAAAAGTAAGGGAAAGAATATTATAATTACCGTCGAAAATTAAAAGTCTTTACTACTAGTAGGGCTCTAACGATATCGGCGGTAGAGTAAATTATTTTAATTTATTATTTAGGAAGAACTTTAGTTATAAGAGTAAATACGTATAAATAACGGTCTTGGTATAGGTATAAAGCCTTCGCCGACCTTCTAACTTTTCTTCTTCTATAATATTTTATTATCTTTTATATATATAAATTCCTATATATTACTATCGATAACTATACTATATTTAGACTTTTATTAATTTATAATAATCTTGGCCGTATCTTTAAGCTCTTTCTTTAAGGTCGTAAATATTATATATATATTCTATAAGTAAGGCTAGAGTTAATATATTATAGTTTAAATAAATCTTTTTTTTTCTTCTTTTAAATTCTTTCTTTAAACTTATAATTATTAAAGTAAATAAATAATTTATTTTATCTTTAAATAAGGTATTTATTTATATTTTAAAAGAATTAATATTATTATAATATTTATTTTATTTTTAAATTATTAGTTCTATACCTTACCTTATTAGCGATATATATATAATTAAATTACTTTAATATTTAGTATATTAATTTAATTTCTATAGTATATAATATTAACGATAGTATTTAAATATTTAATATATCTTTAACCCTCGCTCCCCGTAAAATAACCGCCCGCTCTACTTTTACTCCGCGTTTATCTATACTTTTATACCTCCGTTACTCTAAGCGGATAAATCTAAATAATTATATCCTATATAATAAGGTATTATATATAAAGTATATTTATTATATATAGAATAAGTATTTATATAATTTTATATATCGTTAATATTCTAAAACCGAATTATATTAACGTATTTAGATTCCGTTTAAATTTTATACCCTTATGAATTTTCTTTTTAATCGTTTAGAACGTCGAGGCCCTAATAAATATCTTCGCGAGTAGGTCGTTAAATATATAAAAGATATCGTAGCCTTCCTTCGGGAGATTAAGTCTAAAAGCGGCGACGTTAAAAAAGAGAAAGATATATTATAATTAATATCTCGATTTACTATAAATATCGAGGGTATAAATAATACCTTTCGTACTTTAATAAATTAATATAGTTTAGATATAATTCGTATATTAATAATTTTTTAGGGAGGAATTACTACCTAGGATATAAATACGCCTTAAAATAGGACTATATAATATTAATTTAATAATCTTCTTAAATCGACGGACGAAGATAAAGCCGATAATAAAGACGAAGATAATATTTATACTCGTCGTATATAAGACGCCTTCGAATATAACTTTTCTCCCGGCCTTAATCCCGTTACCGATTAATTTAAAATACTTATTATTAATAATCTCGATATTATTAATTTTACTTTATTCTCTAGCGGTATATGAAGAGTTATAATATTTAATCGTAAAACTTTTTTAATTAAAAATACCGTAGAGCCTCGCTCTTAATACGGCGGTATAAAGAGTACGAGTCGTTATATCTTAAATAAATTAATATCTTCTCGCGAGGCTTCTAAAGAAGAAGTTAAAGATAAGATTAATAATCTTAATTTTAGTTCTATTTTTACCCTTTATTTTTTAATTCGATTTCCCGGCCCCGGCTTTACTCGTAAATAACCGAGTCTTAATATTAAGAAAGTTAGTCGTTATAAATATAAACCTACCCGCGAGCGCCCTATTAGCCGTAAGGATACGTCTCGCTCGAAGTCTATTAATAAGAAATAGTTAATAGTAATTAATAATTAATAACGCTTCCTCTTCCTACTCTTTATTTTCTATACTTTTTTTATCTTCGTATTCTCTTCGAATACTTCTCGTAGTTCTAGCGCGTTATTTAAAGTATTTATATTAACCTATTTATTAAAAGTCTTTAATTATCCTAGTTATTTTATAAAGTAAAGTACCTCGCTCTTTATTTTCTTCTTTTTTAGTACCCTTTTTATTTCTTATTCGTTCGTATTATTTATTAATTCCGGTAGAGGTATATTAGGAATCGAAACGTCGTTCTATCGTTAATAATACGACTTTAGAAATGATATATAAAAAATATTATAAATACGGTAGCTAGTTAATAATCCTAGGCGGTACGCTTATATTCCGACGGTGTCCAAAATCTTAAATAATTTAATTACTTTATAAGAGAGTTTCTTATTTAATTATTTTTACGTTAAGTTTTTAGTTAATAATAATATAAGGTTATTTATATTAAATGATTTCGGCTTATACTTTCTATTATGACTACGTTTCTACGCTTCGACCGCGATAACCTACACTCTTATTAGGTATTCTCTTAAAGTATTTAATTTTTTAATTCTTTTTTATACCGACGGTATTTCTCCCCCGTACGTCTCGCCCTCGAGACGCGGTTTAAGAGAAGGGTTATAACTATATATAATTATAAATAGTATCTATTTTATTATTATATACTACGTATTATAATATACTTATTTTATTATAAATAAGAGTATTATTTAATTATTTTACTCGCTTAAATAAAAGGTTCTTAAGTAGTATTCTAGGGTTTAGTTCTAGCGTTTTATCTAGTTATTTATCTACGGATAAAATACGGTATTTAAGCGCCTTTTAATTTTTATTAAATAATATACTTTTAATTAAAACGTATTTATAAAGATAGAACCTCTATTAAAAATAATCTTATTAGGAACTCTAAACTTTAGGATAATTTCTTCGAATATTAACTCTATTAACCCCGTAGAGTCGATTATTTTAATAATTAAAATATATCGTAATATCTTTATATATTTATTTATAACTATAAGAACCGTATTATAAACGCGTTTATATCGTTTATTTAAAGATAAACTAGTAATAAAATTTATTATAATTTCCTTCTACGGCCCCGTAGGATATAATAGGGAATTAATCTCGTTATAAAAGCGGTATCTATATACCTTAACCTACTAGTATATATTATATATATCGATATATTCCCGTACGTTAGTCTTAAGAGTACTCTAGAAATATTTTCTAGTAAATAACTCTGTTATTTTCTTAATATTAAAGTACCTCGTTAATATATCGTTATAATATCGTTTTAATAACTCTTCGCGGATTACTCCTTCTTTAATTATATAAATCTTATTATTATATTTAAGAATTAATATAGAATCTAAAGTTTATACTCCGGCGGAACGCTAGTAATCCGCCTATATAATTTCGGCGATTCTTATTTACGAGAAGGAATTATCCTTTTATAAAGCGCGAATTATTTTAATTATTAATAAATTCTTAGCGTTATAAATCGTTTCGTAAAGTACTATTAATTTAATAATAATATATAGAATAAATAGTTTATAGCCTATAGTTCTAGCGATAAAATTAAATAATTCCTTTACTATATCGTAATCGATTCAAATAAATATCTTGTTTAAATTCTTTAGAATTTCCCGTTTAGGTATTAACTCCCTAGGCCTAGATAAATATACTACCGAAGAATATATCTTTTTTATAATAAATCTTAAAGACCTTAATAACGTAAATTTTACGTATATTAGGTTTTACGCGATATCTACGGATATATTATTTAACGCCGGCGAAGTATTATCTACCTTTAAATCTTTTATATCTACGAATATATCTCGTATTATAACGAAAATAGGGTCTTAACTAGTACTTTCTAAATTTAATAACTTCTACTATAATATAAATAATATATTATTTAAAAAGTTATCTTAATCTTTATAATTAAGACGACGCGAGGGGTTATTAATTAAGTTACTCTTTTTAAAACGATACGAAATTAAGAAATTAAAAGATAAGAGTTTTATTACCTAACGCGCCTAGTAATTATTTAATTATTTAATGTTTATAAAACCCCTTAAGTTATTATAATTAATTAAGACTTCTACTTTATATAAACTACCCTCGAGATAATATTATTATTATTTAAATATCGTAACGATTACGAGGAGTTTCTTATTATAAATCTCGTATCGAATTTCTAAACCCTATATCTTACGGGACTAGAAAGCGACGGGATATTATTCGCTATTATTTTATAATTATATTAAAATCGTAGCTACGGTAAAATTAGAAGTATTTATTTTAATCCGAATTTTTAATTCTAGATTAAAGTATACTAGAATAAGTATATACGAGAATAAATCACGAAGTAAATAAAACGTTTACTCTACCTCTTTAGGCTATTTAAATAAACTAAATTTTTTATTATCTTAACTACCTTTTAATAAACCCGTTAATAGGCCTATTATCTATAAATAATAATAAATAAATCGACGATAAAAATTAATAAAGCCTAAAAATACTTATATATTATAAAAGGACTTTAGTTTTAACTAAAACTAAAATTATTTAATCTAGTTCTCTCTAGCTAGAGAATAATTAATAGGATCTAAATTATCTTTAGAGATTATAGAAATACTTAAATCCATAATAAAGAAAAAGAAAAGAAAAACCAAGAAATTTAGAGTTAAAGCGTTATAATTACTAATTTAATTAACGACGATAATAAGAGTTTATAAATTTACGGGATAAATTAATTAAATTATAAATATTAATACAGAGTTAAATAAATTGAATAAATTAATATTTTGAGAATAGTAAGAAATTAATTATCTTTAAATAGTAATAGAGAGGATATATTATAAATATAATAGAATTTTTACCTAGTAAGACTTCTTTAATAATAAATAAATATAGTTATTAAATAGTTTTTAGATCGCTGAATAATAAAGAATTTATTAGAAAAATTATATAAAAATTTCTCCTATTAATAAAATAATATTATTAGAGTAGATATATAAATTATTTAATATATAATAATTATTAAAGATTAATTTTAAGCTTATCTAGAATTACCTCGATATTAATTTATAGAATATAAAATAGTAATCGCTCTAATTAGACCCTAAATAAAATATTTAATATTAAAATACTAAATAAATCTAGGAATTTATCTAATTATATATATTAAGAATAAATATATATATAAAATAAACTCTAGAGTAAAGGAATAAAAGAATACTAAATAATATTAATATTAATAATCGAGAAGAAGACCTAAATACTCCGGGCTCTAAAAGTCAAAAAATAATATAAAATAATAAATACTATACGACGAGAGAAGAACTAAACGAACTCGGTTAAAAACGTCGAGAAATATTAAAATATTAAAATTATCGACTAGTAAATTAGTAACTAGATTTATTAATAATAATTAAATTAATAAACTAGTTAAATAATATTTATATATATATATATTATAATTTCTATTTGAGTAAACAATTTATTTAAATACTTATTCGATTATAATAATAAAGTAGAAAAAATCGAAAATTATATAAAAATATAATTTACTCGAATGTATTAATATCTCGCTCTCTTAATTTTTAACTATCTATATTTATTCTAATTATAGTAATTAATTCTATTTAATAATTATTCTTTTTAAAGAAATTTCTATTATTAATAATATTTAAATAAATAAAAAATTTATATTATAAATTAAAGAGTATAAAAAACGAATATATTATAAATAGAATTATTATATTATATCAAGACCAGCTTTATAGTAGTTATTAAATATAGTATATAGATCCCCTAGAGGAAATATACGGCGTAGTTACGTTATTTATATTATAGTATTATATTATAGTTTCCGGTGCTCCGGAGCCCCCTTAGAAATAGGAGGCTCGGAGCCCTCGCTCTAACTCTTTAGAGATTAATTCTATTATTTAAATATAGAGATTATTTTCCTACTAAGATTTAATACTTACTTTCATATTATTATAAACACCCTAGGTACTATAACTTAATAAGAACTAACTCGAATCTTAAGAATAATAATATATTAGAGTCTATTATTAATAAAAAGAAATTCGTAATTATAAAAGTATCGAGTAATATTAAATAAAGAAATAAATTTACAATTATTAAATATAAAATAAAGAATTTGATAAAAGAAATAATTATTAATAAATCCGGAAAAATAAGTTTATTTAATCGTTATTTAATTAGTATATAATACGTATATAATACGTATTTTATAGTCTTTATAAATCTTAGCGCCAAGATTATAAAGTTAAAGTTAAAGTCTACGCGCGAGAGTTAAATTTAATTCTAAAAATAATTTTATAACTTTATAAAATAACGTTAATAAAAATCTAATTAAAGATTCGGATTTTAAATTAAAAATAGATTTAATAAAATCTTTATATTCCTATATAAAAGCCCTAGTCTAGATACTATTAAAAATTAAGAATAAAAAAAATTATAGAATAAATATAGAATCGCTATTTAATTAATATATAATATACTTAGAATATAGGATATAAATAGATACGTATTTCTAGTATATTACGTATTTTCGATATAAAATATATAGAAACTAAGGCTTCCTAAATTATCGATAAAGAAAATATATATAAGAAATCCCTAAAAGTAATATTTATATAAAGTTATTTATTATTTCGTTTATAACTCTACTAATTAAAGTTCTCGAGAACGAGTTAATATTATATCGAATATAATCAACGTCGTGATAAAAGAGAGGGGTTTTTATTTTAGAAAATTAAAAAATTTCAATAAAAAGAAAATATAGAATTACTATAAATAAATATATAATATAAATATTATTTTTTACTTTATATTATATAATTTTTAAATAAATATAAAAAAGATTTATATATTATATTAATCTTAAAGAGTTATATTTAGAATATTTAGAATCTATACGAATATAAATACCTAGTAGATATTTTAGGGTAATAATTTCTCTCCGGATTTCTTTCTAAATTATTTTAAAAATCCGTGAATTTAATAATTAATTATAAATATTAATTATTAGAAAATACGTTAGAGGAACGACTAAATAGTATAAAAATTTAATATATATATATAAATTTCTCCGAAACTTAATAATTATTATTATATAAAAAGTTGTAATTAATAATTTATCTAATAACTCGTATACGATCTAAAATATTAAGGAAATTTATCTATTAATAACTCCGGAAACCCCGATTTCTATATATTTTATATAGAAAATATATAAAATACTAAAAGTACGTATCTATCTTTATCGAGTATTCTAAACGTATTATATAATTAAAATATAATTATATAATTAATTTAAGTATATTATATACCCAAAATATAGTTATAGAATTAATTTAAATATAATCGATATTTAACGGGTAAATAGTAATAAATAGATAATTCTTAATATTAATTTATAATACTTTAAATATACTATCTATATTTTAGGTTATAATAATATTATTATTATAATTATTATCGCTAGCGCCTTTAATATTATTATTGTATTTAGATCTTTATATATATATCGACTAATTAATATATATTCTTCTTTATCTACTCGGTATGTTATAGAGGAATTATAGATATCCTAAAATCTATTTATTTAGAAACTATTATTAATTATTTTTATAAATTAATTTATACCTAGATCTAGCCTAGATCTAGCCTAGATATAAATTAAATTTAGGTAAAATCTAACCTAGATTTAAACCACTTATGTCCTTAGTTATAAAAATAATCTATAAAATATATAATTTATTTTGTATTTATCGTCCCGGTTATTAACCTAGGTAGTTTATATTAAAATAATATACCTCTCTTTCCTTATAGTCTCGAGTATTATATTTTATATATATATATCGTTTATTATATAATCTTAACCCCGTTTTTTTTATTATATTATTTTCTCTTTTTTCTTTTTAAACTTTAACTTTTTTAGAAATCTTTATATATAGTAGAGAATTTAAATATATATAATATAAACTCGGTAGGATCTTTATAAATATTGAAGGAATTAATTTATTCGTTAAGTTTAATATCTTTAAGCTTTTATATAATAAAAGCCGGTAATTATTATTTAGTATATAATATTAATATATATTTATAATAAGTATAATATTATAATATTATATTATTTCGCGATTTATAAGGTTCTTTATATTATATATATTAATACCCCGGCTTTCTACCGATTTATTAAATAAAGTTACTCGAGTACCCGCCTAAATAACTATATTAGTATTCGAGGATTAATAATAAACTATAAAAGACTTTACTTCTTTTTATATATCGTTGAATATTATTTAATAAATTGAAGTTTTTATTAATACCTCGTTCGCTAATTTAGTTTTATTAGAATAGGAGAAATATTTATCTTTATAAAGATAAATAACTTTTTTTCCCGAGATCTACTAGTACTCCTTTCTCTTATATTATCTTTTTTTATAGTATTTATTTTTTTCTTTTATATATTATTTTATTAAAGAGCCGGCGAGTTTATAATAGTTTTATTAATAACTAGAAAATAGTTAGATATAGTACGGGAGCCTTTATAACCGATGAAATTATTAATTTTATTTTTTTATCTATAGACGAAATTATTTATATTATTTACTAGTATCTTTTTTCTTTTTATTTCTTAATTAATCCTACCCGATAGGGCCTCTACTATTATATTTTATTATATAGATATTTATTCCTCCTACGTCTCTTCTATTTAAGTCTACGACTTTATATTATTTCCTATTAATATTAAAGAATATAAAAAAAATGATCGAGGTTAATTTACTTTTAATATATATATTTTTAAATTTAATCCGTATCTACTTCTCTATTTTATATTCTTTAATAGTATAATAAATTATAATATAGATTATAATTATTATAATTCCCGTTAAAGACTAAAATATATATTTAATATTATTATAAATTCCTAGCGAACCTAGGTCCGATTAAAAGAATAATAGAATAATAGTTTTTACTACTAGATCTCTAAAGAAGCGATAAAGTAATATAGGTTTATTAATAATTAATATTAAATCTTAATAAGGAAATATAAAGATTTATATTATTATTATAATTATAAATTTATTTTTTATTCTTTATTTTAGTAGTAATAATCTCTTTAATACTTCGTTTTATTATAGAAAAGATATAATATACCTCTATAATTTATTAAACCCTTATTATTATTAGGGCGCGGTAACTACCGATATAATTAAATAACTAATTTCGATTAATATCTCTCGGGTCTTTATTAGATTTAGATTTTCTTTATTACTTTATTCTTTATCCCGGGGGCCTTTTTATATTTATTAATAATATTCCGCTAAAGCTTCTAGATTAAAGCGCTAATTTCGTTATTTATATTCAAGTTTATTTATAGATTATATCCCGAGTCTTTATATCCCGTTATAAATATTATTAATATTATTAATTTTATATATTAGAGAACGGCCTCGTGGTTTTTAATATATAATACTAGTTTAATATAATGTCCTACGCTCGCTTATAATAGTAACGACTTATTTCTTAACTACGATATATTATAATTATAGTAGTGTTTCGCCGAAGGTTTATATAATATATTATTAGAAAACTTTAAATCTCCTAATCTATATATATATAAGAACTAGGGTAGGATAAAGACGAAGATATAAAAAAATCGATAAATAATAAAGATTATAGAAAGATTAGTTATATTACTAACTTCTATATAATATATATATATATATATATAGGGCGCGGCCCTATTTAATTTATTTAACCGAGATATATTATTTATTTTCCGTTACTTCGGGGTAGAAAGTTTAATATTATTATTATCGGCCTCGATATCAATCTCCTTACCTCCGTATATACTTTCTTCGTTATTATTAATAGTTAATATTAGTTACTATATACTAGAAGGATTTATAATTAACGCGTTCTTAATATATACTATTACTCGTATATCGGAATATATAAATTATTTATAGCGGAGATTTATTTTAAAAGTATTAATATAATTTATTATTAGAATTAGTCTTTAGTTTTATTGAAAGAGTTATTACTCTAAATTCTCTAATTAGTTAAAACCGTTTTACGACCCGTAGGAGGTATAGTTTAATTAAATTTTACTATTTAATATATTACTAGGTCGTATATATATAGATTTAAATATTATTTAGTAATATAAAATTAATTTAATTTAATATATAAGAAGGAGGGTAGAACTATATATATAATAATAATAAATAAATATACGTCGAATTAATTTTAGCCTGGATTTAGATTAGGTTTAAATTAAATCTAAATTAATCTAAGCGCCGAATTCGGGGTTATATAATATTATATATTATAAAAATATAAAAAGATTATAAATACGAAGATAAATTTTATAAAAGATAAATTATATTATTTTTTATTTATAAAATAAGGACTTTTATTTCTACTAGCGAAATATATACCGAAGGAGTATTAAATAATAAAGGTTAATTTAAAACTTTATTTCTTTTTTTATTTAATTTTATAAAAGTAATATCTTAAGAACTTTAATTTAATAATTCTTTTAATTAATATAAAATCTCTAATTCTCTTCTCGCTAAATATTATTATTCGAATTCATATTTTAATTATAATCCGTTTATATATTATATTTATTACTCTCGTTGTTATTATTATCTACTATACGGTTATAATACTACTATTAAATAAAAGCCCGGGTGTATACGTATTATTAAATAATATAGTAAATATATTATCGCGGACGATAATTTTTTATAAAAATATATAATTATTATATTTATTTTATAAATTAATCTACTACCTTAATATCTTTCGTTATAATATTAAGATTATAAATAATATTATATTAATCTTAATCGATAAAATTATTTATATAATTTTTTTTTTTTTTAATAGTTACTATATATATACTCTAGACAATATCGTATATTTCGAAGAGTCGATAATTATATAATTCTCGGGGTCTTTTTATTCTACTAGTTAAAATATACTTTATTTCGAATATTTTATATATATCGTTAACTCTCCTATTATTCTTTAGTTAATATAAAGTAATTAATATATTAATATATACTTTATATTTACTTTTATCGTTTAGTCGTTTATAATTATAAATATTAATAATTAATTTTAGCCGGCCGATTATTATATAAAGAGTCTTTTACTCAGTCTCGCTTTAATTTTATTAATAAATTACTTCGTTATTAATTTAAATATAATTATTATAAGGTTTATTAATAAAACGAAAGTTAGAGGTATAGTAGATTAATTTTTTTATAAATTACTTTAAACTCCGGCCCTCTTTATTATTACGAACCTAATATATTAATAATCGATATATAGAAATATATATATCTCCCGCCTAATTAGGATTCGTCTTTTATCTCCGTTAATTTTTAATAAAGCCCGGATTTTTATCCTATTTTTTACGGCTCTTCTATACGAATACTATTATAATATTAATAAGATTTTTAATATTAAAGTAAAAAGCCCTCGCTATTATAATTACTAGATAATAATATTTAATATCTAATACTTATATACCGAAATATAGAGGCGTATATTTATTAGGAATAAATATATATTTATTTAAATCTAATTTCTCTCGATATAACCGGGTATTCTATTATTCTATTTTACTATTAAGAATAATAATAGGTTTAGTAGATAATATTATTATAACTTCTTATATAACCTTTATATTATAATATATAATATTATACCGTAGTAATTACCTCTCGAATTTATTAGTTTTATTTATTCGCGAAAAGGGTTCTTTAAAGAGGAATTTATAACCTACTTTTCTATAATAAATATCGAAGTTCTAGATACTTTTATATCTTCGAATATATTTAATATAATATATTATCGCGTATAATTTTAATATATTAAAATACTAATTAATAAAGTCTTTTAAATCTAGGTCCGAAGTATTATTTAATTAGTATTTACGGAAAACTACCTTTAATTTATAAATATAATAGAGCGCGTATTATATATATTATAAAGTATCGCCGTTATAAAATATATATTAAGTAAATATAATAAAATTAAATATAACCCGCGCGTAATATAGGGTAACCGATACGCGCTTAATAAATAAAGGAGTAACGACGGTTATTAATTATTATAATATCGCTTTTTATTCGTTAGTACTCTACTCTTTTATTTTATTAAAATTTTTAAATAATTTTAACCCTACGAAACCTAATACCTAACGAAAATAATAATTTAATTTAATCTTTATTATTAATTATTTTAAAGATTTCTTCGACTTAATTACCTCTTTTATTATTTATTTAATAATTATAAACATTATATAATCTCTAATTAAATCCCGAATCTAGTTAATTAATTTTATAATAATTTCTTTTAGAAGCTAGTATAATATATCTATAATAAAGATAATATAAATATTAACTAGATAATAACGCTAGGAGAAGTTCTTAATATTGTAAATAATTATTAAATTTTTAACGAGGTCGGGATCTCTTCTTTATACCTTTATTCTTTAATATATATATTCGTAGATTTATAATTTCTATATCCTAATTAACTCCCCTTATCTATTAGACGGGACTAAGTATATTAAATATTAATAATTTTATTTTACTCTTATTATTAAGATTTACTCTAGATAGTCGATTATAAACGATATAATTATTAGATAGTATCTTCGGGGTTAATTATCCGCGTATATAATATTAATATTTTATATTACTAGGTCTTTAATTACTTTAATTACTATAGTTTATTATTAGAATATATAATAATAATAATTATATATACGCTAGAGTATACGCCCTAGCGCGAGATAGTAGATATTTAATTATATATAATTACCGAATTCTTTTTCGTTTTTAATATAAGGGATTAAATCTAGAAGAATTAAAATAATTCGCTTCTAAGTTTTATATATTATATAATCGAGATTCCCGATAATTATATATACTAGCTAGAGGGAAAAATTTATTATTATCTCGTCGAACGATAATATAAAAGAGATAATAATATCTTTAATAAAAATCTATAACTATATTTCCTACTACTAGGTATTAATATATATTTTATTAATTATTTTATTATTACTATCGTTCGTAATCTTTATAAATATATATACTAGATTATTTTTAAATAGTTTATAACTAAGAAAAAAGCGGATAATTTTAATAATATTACCGTAATATAATTTAAAATATAAATTATTTAAATAATTAATCTTATTAGGTACGCGGAGATTATCGATTATTTAATTATTATTATATATACTCTACTAAATATTATATTCTACTAGTTACCGATATTATTCTATATTACGGAAAATTACCTCCTCTTTCTAATTTATCTTAATTTTAATAAATTTAAAATATATATTAATACTCGTTTTAATTATATAATATTCGGAAAATAAATAAATAATAAATAGTTTAATTAACTTTATTACCGAACGGGTAGTATATATCTTTTATTACTATTAAATACAAAATATTTCGTCGACGTTTTTAATATTAAGCGCGATCTAGTTTTATATATATTATTATAATAAAGCCGGCGTCTCGCTTTATAAAATTAATAAAAGATTTTATATAAAGAGAATTAAATATAGATAGAAGGTTTCTAAAAGAGATAAATAATATAATATCGGAGGAAGGTATTATAACCGGTTTTAATATATTTATTAAAATAGATAAAAGCCTAGATAAATTATTAATATATTTATATAAACTCCTAGGTAATAATATCTTTATTATTATTTTTATTAGTCTCTAAATAAGTAGTTTATCTATATTATAATATATAATATAGGATTTTATTAATTAATCCGTATTTAATCTACTACCGCTAGGCGCGGGTAATTTCTAAAATTAAAAAGTTTTATATTAAACGAATATAAAGCCTATTTAATCATTAATAAAACTAAAAATATTTATTAATTTCCTACGTTTAGACTAAGGCTCTTTATATATATTTAAATATTATAATAAATCTAAATAATTCTTCGCTTAAAAGAAACTATATTAATTATATTATAATTGTTTTATTACGTATTTCGCGTTATCTAGTCTTAGAAGTAGAAAGTTTAAAAAAGAATATTTATTAAAAATATAGTTTTATAAATTTATAAATAAAGTTATTATTTTGAACTTAGACGCGCTTAGGCTAAATTATTAAGATTTATTTAAATTTAGGCTAGATCTAGGCTAGATCTAAACTAATTTTAAATTAAATCTAAATAAACCCTAACTCTAGATTATTTAAATAAGAAATCAATATTAAAATTTATATTTTATTAATATTAACGTTCTTTACCCCGTATATCTATAGTATTAACTCTTATTTAAATAAGATAGTTACGCTAGCGATAGTATTCGGGCTATAAACTCGATATATATTATAATAAAACTATTTAATTTAAATAGATAATACCGAAAGATTTTACTATAATAGATTTATATATAATTTTAATAATTCTAATATAAATAATATTCGTTCTATAGATATAAAGGGCTAGGGAAATATATATAACCGATATTAAAAATAATAATTAAATAGATTATTAATTTTAGTATAAAATTATAAAAGATATAAAATATTAATATTCGAAATATTTATTTTAAAAGAATTTTTACGGAATTTAATTTATTAAAAATAATATTCGTGGATTTAATAATATAAAAATATATAAATCTTTTTATACTCGATTAAATTAAAGATCTTATTATATAAATATTATATTATTTAATATCGATCTCTTCTAATACCCTTTTATTTCTTTTTTATTAAATAATATATAAATATTATTTCTTAAAATAGAGCTTTAAATATACCGGGTAAATCTCGGACAATTTTATATTCGCGTAATTTTATATTAGAAGACGAAATCTTAAGAACTACTATACCCGTGAAAATCAATATTTATATTTTTAACTTATAGGTTTTAACTAGATCTAGGCTTAGATTTAAATATATTTACTATATAATCTATTATACTTTATTAGAATTAATTATTATAATTATTATATATACTATTATACTCTTCTAACTATATAATTATTATTAAATTTATTTATTTATTACTATTATAGTATTATAATAACCTCTTCTATTATTTAATTATAACGGAAATTAATTACTTTTTTTTTTCTTCAAAAAAATTAGTAATAATTATTTATACGAATATATTCACGATAATATATAAGAACGCGTTATTATATTCGCGAAAATTACTTATTTTAATAATTCTTACGGTAATAATAAAATAATAATTCCTAGAATATTAAAATTAAGTTATTACTAATAGTAGCTCTATATATTAATAATTATATTATTCTATAAAAGCGACTTCGGATAATTTAATATTATTATTAGAGACGAAATAAATTTAAATAAAGTAAAGCCTCCTAATATATCTTTTAAATTCCGTAATTAACTTTATTTATTTATAGACCTTTAAAGTTATAAATTCCGTGGTATTCTATTTTTAATTATATTAAAAATAAATAGAGATTTAATAAGAGTAGAAGGAGTAATTAATAAAGTTTTAATACTACTACGAAAATACTCCTATAGACTTTAAATATCTTATAAATTAATAATTCTATAAATATTTATATTAACTAGACTCGGAAGTTTTTAATATTAAGTTAATTAATAAATCTATATTCTTTTTTATCTCGCCGATTAATTTTAGTACCTAGAGTATTAAAATATTATTAGTAATTAATTTCGAGGCCTTAAAGATACGGTTTATAATTATTTATTATAATAACACCGACTCTAGTTATTAAATAAACGTATAAATAATAAAAGAATTATAAATAATATATAACTCGAATAACTCCGACGTAAAATTATTAAAAAGTATTAAATCTATTAACGCCGCGTAAAATAATCTCTTAAGCGAAGTAAATACTTTTATATTTATATTTATTATATAGTAATTATATTTAACCGCTAGTAAAGTCTTTAATAAAATATATAAATACCCTTTTATAAAGAATAGAAAAAAAGTAATTAAAGAGGAAATTATCTACTATTTTTAATATAAGTTCGCGATTATAAATAAATATAATAAAGTAAAGAATCTAGGTAAAGATTTATAAAATTCTTCTTAAATAATAAGGAAGACTCGTTTTAAATATTACTTTTAATTTATTTCTATATCTAGAATAATTATTAACTCGGATCTATTAAATATTATAACTTTAATAAATATTATATATAATATTTCTTAGAATAATTTTAAATATAAATATTAACCTCTTTAAACTAGCTAGTCTAAAGATTTCTATTAATACTACTACTAAATACTAAAGTTCAAATAATTAATTATAAGAATTCGATAATATAATAAATATATTCGGGAATTTACTTCTTAAATTCTTAATACGACGATATAAGAAAAGTAATTAAAAAGATTATAACTTTATTAAATTTAAAAAACTCTATTAGAATATCTTTAAAACTAGTTTTCTTTAGAATTATAAAATATATTACGTAATTCTTATCGCCCGCTAGAAAGTTTTAATAATATGAAAATTTATAAAATAATAAATTTACTAGGACGAAAATTAGTATAATACTATATTTATATAGAATCGTCTTGATCGCTCGATTAATATTAACGCTAATTAAGTATTTATAATAATATTTCCTCCGTTTATATATTTATTTATCTTATCTCTCCGTCTCTTTAATTACGTATAATTAAAAATAAACTAATAAAGAGATCGAGAACTAGTATATAAATAAAAATAATAATTAAATACTAGAAGATTATATCTTAAATAAGAACTATATAATATTTAAAAAAATATTCTTTAAATTTAAAATTATCGCCTCTCTTTATAAAAAATATAAAGGGGTAAATATATTAATTATATTCTTATTTAATAAAATAATTCTAGTAGTAAAACGGGTGAATTCTTTTTTTCTTTAAAATCTCCGATATAAAAAAACTTAAACTCGTTTTTTTTTATTTATTAAATTTAACTTTCTCTTTTCTAATTAACTCTTTTATATTAATATTCTTTTATTATAATATATCCGAGAGGAGATAAAATCTAAAATACGAATATTCTTTAAAAGTAATAAGAAAAGGGACGCGGTTAAATATATATTTATATATAAAATTAATAATAATAATATATTACTAGAAAAGAATTAATTAAATTTTTTAATTAAATTTATATATTAAATAAATATAAGTTTAAATCTAAATTATATAATTATAATTATTTTATATAAACCCCTCTACTCTATCGAGATATATAAATAAATACCGAAGAAAATATATCGAATAAAATAAAAGAAGGAAGTATTCTATTATATATTAAATATTAATACCGAAATCGAGGAGTATATAAACGTAAAATATAAATCGAAGATAGATTTTAAAGAGGACGCGTTTAAAACTATTAATATAACGAATATAAAAGACGTAGAAAGCGCCGACGGAGGTAATAATATTAAAAAGAATAATAAGATTAGGAATAATAATAATACCGCGGCGGGTATTAATATTATAGAAAATATTATTTAAAAGAGTATTATATAAATATAAAAATAAACTACCGTTAATCGAGTTTAAATCTTCTTATATTTTTGTTTTATTAAATATTTAAACTCGAGTAGGAGCTAGGAAACCTATTACTCCTTTATATAATTTTTAATATAATAATATTTATTAGAGTATATTATTATCGTTTATAATTCTAATTCTTTACTTTATTATATTCGAGATAATATTAAAAAACTTAATATTATATCTAGCTTAAATCTAGCTCTAAATTTAACTCTAAATTAAATTTAAATATTCTTTAAATATTTCTAAAATTTAACCTAGATTTTATTTAATCCCTAAACTCGCTATTAAAAATTAATACTTTTAATATTTTAATTATATCTATCGTTATTTAATACGGTATTTAATTATATATTTCTTAACTTTTTTTTAAATTTACGATCGATATAGGGCCCCGGAGATTAAGGGCTATTAATAAAAATATTTAAAATTATAACGAAAAAAAAATATTAATTTACGAATATTTTATCGAATATATTTATAATATTTATAAAAAAGAAAGAAATATAGTTCTTTTAATTATTAAAGAATATATTACCCTCGATTTAAAAATATAAATATATAGATTATATTTTTAGTTAAAAATAAAAAATACTAGAGATCTTTAATTCTAAAAATAATAAAGAGGAAGATAATAACGAGGCGAATAATATTTAATATAATATTAATATAAAGTCTATCTTTTAAATTCCTCTACTAAATAATTAATATATAATATTTTTAGTATTCGAATAAAGTAATCATTAATAAATAAAATATTATTTATATTTTAAAGCGGGTAAATAATAACGGTAATTTTATTATTAATAGAACTTTTAAACTCTTTAGGCTCTTTATATTTTAATTTTATTTATATTAAAATTAATAATATTTCTACTAAACCTCTTTATAAATTTATAATATATATTTTTATTTTTAAATCTTTTACTTTCCCCCCGCGGTTAATACTATAAAAATCTATAATTAATACTTATATTATAAGTATCGGAGAGGATAATTAGAGATTATTATTAATTAAAGCCGTCCGGCCCTCGTAAACTACGATTATAGACGATATAAATAATAATTTTCTATTACCCGAGCGAGTATTATTATTATTACCGCCGCTTTTATTTTCATTTTATTTATTATTATCCTCGCCCTTATTTATACCCTCTTTTTAATTATTATTATTTTTATTATTTTAAAAGTTATCGCTAGTATAGCCCCCGTTTAAACTTTAAATTATATCGTTATTCTAAATTACAAAAGCGTAGGAGAGGGTTTAATCTTTTAATTATTTTAAAGTAAATAGAATATTTTACCGATAATTAATAACCGCGAGTTAATTATTATTATTAAATCTTTATAACGACGAGGAATAATATTACTAGGATAAAATAAAGTTAATAAAACGATTTTTATATTATAATTTATTGAAATATACTCTAATAATAACGCTAGACTCTATAAATAACTATACTCTTTATATTTTATTTTTATTAATATAGAAGAGGGTAGACTATACTAGCTTAACAAATTAAATATTAGAAAAAATATTTATAATTTATTCTATCGATTTCGATTAATTCTTTACTCTTTTTATTAAATCTTTATCGGAAATAGTATATTATTTATCGATTTAAGATAATAATATTATTATTAAATCGTTTATAATATTTTTTTTAATTTTAATATTATTTAAACTCTTCTTTAACTACTTCGCTAGATTTATATTATATTACTCGAGTAAACTAAAAGCGAAAAGAATAATAAAAGATACTTTTATATATTATATATAAATTAATAAAAATAAAAAAAATTTAAAAGAATATCGGGTTTAATTAACTAGTCGTATATTATTTTACTATTATAATAATATTAAATAAAAGACTTAAGATATAAATTATGTAATAAATATTATTCTTATTATTATTAAAGATAAAATATACTTTATATTTAAAAAGATTAAAAAGATTAAAAAGATTATAAATTCTTTATTTTAATTTCTTATTAATTAATCTTTATAGTCTAGGAATACTCTTTAAAATTAAAGAACTCTATATTTCTCTATAAAATAATCTAGTATAATAAAACTAGTATATTAATAGTTTTTTTTTAAATTTTAGAGATTATTCTCGTTTCTTTAATTATATTTATTAAAGGTAATAAATAATTTAATATCTTTATTACTTTTAGTACTATATTTATAATTTACTTCTAGGGTAGTAAATTTATACTATTTACTTTAATATTAAACACGGCCGACTTTTATACTCTAATAGAAATAACTACGCTATAAAATAAAGTAGGGAAGGGATAAACTTAAAACTATTCCCTTCTTTAATTTAAAAAAGGGAAGGGATTCTTTATTATTCTTTTCCTCTCTTTTTAATAAGGCTAGCCTTATATAGTTTATATATATATATATATACTTTATTAATTAGGATAATAATAAATATAAATAATAAATATCTTTAGGGTCGCTAATAGCGTTTTATTAATTATATTAATTATTATTCCTATTAATAAACTATATCTACGCGTATCTTTAAGATTATTATAATAACGATAATATAAATAAAATATATTAAGATTTAATAGCGCGATTAAATAGATTAACCTCTATACTACCCTCGATCTAAATAACTAGTATATACTATAGTATCCTAGAACGACGAATTATAGTTATTTATATACTAATCTCTAATCGGTATCCTCCGCGTATAAAATTATATTAATCTTTATATTAAGTCTTTATTAAGATCTTATTCTTTAACGAAACCCCTTCTCGCTTTAATTATTAATATTTATTTACCCGCCTAATATTTTCGTTAAAGTTTTTAATAATTTAATATCCTTCGGCTAAAGAGTAATACGTTTATCGTATATAATATATAAATAAATTATTAAATAAATTAGATTTTAGTTTATCTAGGAATAATATAAAGAATAAATTTATTAAAGAATATATATATTAGATAGTCTTCTATAGTATTTTATAAAGTGCTAAATATATTACTCTAAAATCGTATATCTTTAAAAAGATTTTAGTAATAGATTTCGCGGACTAAATATAAAAAGAGTATTTTTAGAATTAATAAATCGAAAGTCTTCTAATATCTTTTAATTTCCTAGAGTATTTTCGTTAATAAGGATTAGTACTTTAATTAGGATAAATATAATATAAAATAATATAAAATTTACTACCGGGCTTTATACGTTATTAGATAAATATAAAAATTTAATTTATTCTTTTTCTCCTCCTTTTTAGGGCTTAAGCGCGGTCTTTAAATAGAGATTTAAATAAAGTTTTAACTACCTATATTCTTATAGAGGTTTAATTAATAAGTAAAGAGCCCTAAGATAAAAACGTAGCTAGTATTAATATCTAGAAATTAATATAAGATTTATAGTATATCTAGTATATCTAGTATATCTAGTATAAGGAAAAAACTTATAAATTTAAATACTCCTAGCGTTTTTATATATAGAGTTCTATACTTTAAGATCTTAATAAATTATATAATATTAATAAAATTATTACGATAAAGTTAAGATTAAAGTAAATTATTTATTATTTTACTTTACTTTAGTTTTTCTTAAAGAATATCCGCGTCTTAAAGGAGCCTCTATAATAACGGATTAATATAAAGATTATAATAAAGCTAGGATATATAGTAAGATAACGAATTTTTATCTTTAGTTATAGTTTTAACTTTTTATACCTTACTCGCCTTCTCTTTCTTTTTTATTATTTTTTAATTTATTTTTAAATTCCTGAAAATTACTTAACGAGTAGTATATATTTCTTTAATAATACCCTTTAAATAATCAAGAGGTATTTCGCTTATACTAGGTCTTAATAGATTATTTTTATTAATATAAGGGATTTATTTTAGTTATTTACTACTACGGGTTTTATCTTAATCTTTATCTTAATCGGAAGGGTCTTAAATATCCTCCTCTATTATTATATCTTTTATATCTTAGTTATTATAAGAGTAATCGAGTATAAAGTAATCTAAATTATTTTATTAATAATTTTTATACTCTTAGAAGATAGGATTAACTTCTTTTAAATAAAAGTATAAGATATACTCTTCTATATAATTTATATAAAATTTAATACTATCGAATTTAGGTTTATTTTAATTATTTAAGGCCGAATCGTCCTAATTTTTATCTTAATTATTATTCTCTTAATAGTTTTCTAGGATCTCGGGTATTACTAGTTAAATTTAGGTATTATTCGAGGAATTAGCCGGATAAGAATAATAAAGATATATATTCCTTATTTTATAATCCTACCTTTCGATAATGTATTCGTAATTATTATATTAATATTTTTAATATAGCCGTTAATATTTAGGATTATTCTTAGTTTATTCGTATATATTATTATTATCTATATAATTTATATAGCCTTCTAACCCTATTATATTATTATTATTATCGACGGTCGCCTTATTATCGTCGCTAGTATTATTATTATCTTTAATCTTAATATTTTTACTTGAATTATATTTATTATCTTTTATTTTATTCTTAAATATAGGTAGTTTATATAATTAAATAGATATTAGTTAAATTATATTCTTTAATTTAGGGTAGATAAATTAAGAGAATTAATCTAGTATATTTAATTAATTCGTATTAACGATATCGTCGAAATCGATTTATTTTTATATAGGACCGAATAACTACGGTTTATATATTTTATTAAAACTATTTATTTTAATATTTATACCGTAAGATTTACCGGAAGGCTAGGGTTATTTTATATATTTTTTATTTTAAAACTCTAGTATTTAGGCGACTATTATAAACTTTATTAATATTATTTATTTTAATTTATATCCTAGTAATCTTACCTCTCTATATAATAGATTAATTACTTTATAATTTAGAGGTTAAGGAGCTATTTTCTATAAATTAAATTAGTATTAATTATCCTAATCTTTATCCTAATATATTTACTTAGTATTTTAAATATTAATAATTATACGATTATAATAACTTAATATCTTATTAATTTATAACTAATTTTTATTTAATTTCACTTTATTTATAAAAACTAAAGTACGGATAAATATAGAGAAAATTACGATTAATTAATTTATTAATAACTAAATATACCGGCCTTATATATATAAATATACTATACGGTATTTTAAATTAAGATAAATACTTTTCTAATAATATAGTTAATATAGCTTCGGTATAAGAGAAAGCGAGGTTATAAATAAATAAAATAATCGGATTTATAATACTAAAAGCGGGATCCCTAGTTATTATTCATTTTAATTCTATAATAAAAAGTTATACTCCTTCGGTAACGACTTCTATATTAAAATAATCTCTTATCCTATCTCGTATTAATAAATTATAGTATTAATTATAATAGTTATAAATAATTAATAGATTATTTTAAAATAGAATCGAAAATCTAAAATTTTATAATTAAATTTAAATTTCGTAGTAAAAGTAATAATACTAGTTTAATTAATATAAAGATTAATATATATATAATAAAGCCTCGACCTTCGAATATTAATTATAATATATTCTTACTTAATATATATAGTCTTTAATCGCTATATAAATTATATATTCTTTAGGGCTATAATAATCCGCTTATTATAAATCGCGTAAAAATAAATTACTACGATTAAAATTAATATTATATATTTATAAAAATAATACTAGGTTATTTATTTATAAGTTTCTTAATTAATATTGCCTCTAAGGCCTTTTATAACGCGTTTAGATTTATAAACTATATACGAAAATAATATTTATAAAAAGTATATATAATTTCGTATATAAAGTGCGTAAAGGGTAGTTTCGGGATTAAAAGATCGATAGTTTTTAAAAGAAATTAAATTTTTTATAAAGTAATAACTAGAGAGTTAAATTAAATAATAATTTAATTATAAAGGTCCTATTAACTACCACTCTTTAATCTTTTATTTTATACCGCGATTTTCTTTATTTAGAGTTTCCTTATATATATATTTTATATACTAGGTACTTTCCTTACTACTTTTAAATTCCGTTATATTCTTAATAATCGAGGGCTCTAATTTACTCTCGTATTATTATTAAAACTATCGAGTAATTTAAAGTTAATAGCGGCTACGCTTTTATCAATAATTAGAGGTATAATTATTAACCTAAATTAATAAAGATTTAATTAAATTTTAAAAAGAATTTCTAAAGGAGGGTTAGAATATTAATTTATTATATATTTAAAGTTATTTTTTAGCGGGATATTAACCTAAAACGTATTAAATAAATATAGATTTATCTCTATAATTTTCCTATCCGGTATTAATATAGTTAAATAATAACTATTATATATAACGTACTTATATAGACTATATAATTATAAAAAAATTAATAATTCTTTATATTTTCCTACTTTCTTTACTAGTTTCTAAAATATGTATTTAGAATATCTTAAAGTAGTAGTTTCGCTTTTAATAATTCTAAATCTAATAATTAATATTCTTCTATTTTTAGTTTAGTTATTTAAAATAATTCTTTTATAAAGAGCTTAACGACTAAAGGTTCCGATAAATATTATTATATATATATAATAGAAATAGCTACCGTCTTTCTCGAATAATTTTATAAATAGGAGTAGTATCGTACCTAAAAGATTAAATAAGAGAATTAGAAATATAAGAGTTATATATTTAATTTCTCTTAAACGTCGCCTAAACCGGCTCTAGAATAAGAGTTCTTTTATAACGATACTATAATAAATATAGAGGAGCCGAGAAATATTTATAAAAAATATAATTAAGTCAATTATAAGAATTAACGCCTAGAATAGTATAAAAACGTATTTTATATTAAATTAATATAAAAGGAAAACTTTATATTTAGATATAAAATTAATCTAGATTATTTTATTCTTTAAAAACTAAATATATTTTAACCCGCTTAATATATAAATATAAAGATTAATATAAATATTTATAATTCTAATTATAGAGAAGTAAAAGAAAGATTAATATATTATAATTTAACGGCCGAGAAATAATATCTAAGGATTTCCCTAAATTATTTATATAAATAATTATCGGGCTTAAGCTCTCTTTACGATCTATTAATAATATCGATATATAACGAGTATTTAAATATACGAATTCGTTAATTACTCTCCCTTCTATATTTATAATTAAAAATTATATTATAAAGAAGTATAACGATATTTAAAATTGACTCCTTCGGAATTTACTTAACGACGATACGAAGGTTATTATAACGCTAGACTTATAATTTTCTAAAAACCGATAAAGTTATATAATTATAAATATATACTTTATCGATTAGTGATAGTAGTATTACGAGGTACTCCTAGTTTTTAAATACGTAAAGAGAAAATATAATAATATTAACCTAACCTCGTATTTAAATACTATTATTCATTATTATAAATTAAAGAATCGGATAATATTAATTATTATAAATAATACTTTTAATAATAATAGTATATATTAAGCTCTCGAAACTATATTATTAAAGAAAAAAACCTAGTTTTTAACTATAAAAAAGAAACTAGAAGATAAGATCTACGATTTTTATAATAATTAAAATACTTTTACGAATACCGGAATTCACTGTATTTTATACTTTTTATATATTATTTAATTAGGTTTAAAGGAACTTTTTAAGGTAATTAAAATCTTATTAATAAATAAAGACTTTTAAAAAGATTAAAACGATAAAATAAATAAATAAAAACTTTCTAAAATAAAATAAAAACCTAGGATCCCGTTTACTTTAGTAAAAATACTTCCGTATTTTAAATAATATATTAATTATTATACCGATATTTATTTCTCTATTAATATTAGGGGATATAGATTCGTAAAGCCTCTACTTATTTTAATAAAAATAGTTAACGGCGCGAGCGCTTTTAGGATATCTAAAAATAATTAAATAATAAAAAGTATTAATTAGCCGGGCCGAATTAAGTATAAAGGATATATAATAAAAAATATCGAAATAAATTTATAACACTAAAGCTCTTCTAGGACGTAACGACTAAATAGAATTTAATTTATTATATATTAATCCGCGCCCTAAAGTTAAGGCCGGCGTTAAAGAATTTTTTTTATAAATAAATAAAATAACTATAATTAAATAAGGATAAATAAACTTAGGTAAAATATTTTATCGAATTTTATAAACCGTTCTATTAATATATATAAACGATAAATATATTATATAAATTAATTATTTATATAACTTTTTTAGTTTATAACGCGTTATTTAATTATTTTAAGAGTAAAGAAGAAAAGTTTATAAAGAAAATTATATTTTAAAAAAAGTCTATATTAAAGAGTCTAAAAAAGGCGTAGGACAAATTTAATTAATATTATTCTTAAATTTAATTAACCTTAAGCGGGTTATACGGTATAATAACTCTTTTAAAATTAATTCGAAAAACGATTATATTTAAAGACTAGAGATAGAATAAAGAGACTAGGTAAAAGTAAGAGGATTTCTATTAAAAATAATTTAAAGAGTAATTCGACCGGTATTTATAAATTATTTAATAAAAGAAAATCTATATTAAAAGAGATATCGAGGTAGATAATTTTAAACGTTTAATTAAGAGTAAAAATAAGGTACTATCGAACTCGAAAAGTTAGAGTAAAGAATTTCGAAAGTACTAGGAAACGAGTAAATCTTTTATTTATACTAATCTTTATATCGATAAATATACCTACTAATTATATATAATATTTAGTAACGACGACGGTAAATCTATATTTAATAGATAAAAGGACTTTTTATTAATATTTAATTATCTCTTTTATACGGCCCGTAATATCTTAACCGTATTTTATATAGGCGTTAAATACGAGCGAGTATTTAATATTATTATTTATCTATATATAGTCTAAAAATCCTATAGTCTTAAAATATTCTTAGTTTTTATAGTTCTTAATCGCTTTTAATTTAAAGAAAACGAAATAATAATATCCTAATAAGATTTAGATTATAAAGAAATAATAATTTTTAAAAAGTACGAAATAAAGATATAAAAGCGGGACGAGGCTATAATAAAGAGGAATAACGACTTTATAAATAACGAAGACGAAGGTAGGTATAATAATTTTATAAACGAAATTATTATTTTAAGATTTAATAATAAGGACGAGGGAAATAAAGAACCTCTAATTTTAATTATTAATTTAATTTATAATTAAAAAAGAATTAAATAATCTAGTCTCTAGATAAGAGTTTATAAAGTAATATAAATATATATAAAAACTATATTAATAGTAAAAAGGCTCGGGAAAATAATTTAAAAATTAAAGTTTTTAGGTACTAAATAAACGGGAGTAATTTAAAATATATATATTCTACTCGAGACTCTACGTCTAGTTATTTAATATAGAGGAAGAAATCGAATATAAGATTATTCTTTAAACCGAAGGTAATTAATAAATTTAAAGAATTAAAGAATAAATTAAAAAATTAAAAAATTATATTAAAATTATATAAAGAATCTAGCTTTATTTTAAAATCTTTAAAGAGTTATTAAAAAACGAGTAAAGCTTCGAAGTATAAGAGGAATTAAAAAAGATATAAAAAGTAAAAATATATAATATAAATCGAATAAAGCTAGTATAAAGATTAATATAATTCCGACTAGAAACTTTATAAACTAGTTATATTAAATATTTAGATATATAATTAGATATACTCTTAAAGTTTATATTTAGAATTTTATTTAATAATATAATCTCCTTTTAATTTAAAGAGGGTTTTAAAAATACTCCCGATTCGATAATTTATATTATCCCCTTCGAAATCTTCTCCCGATTTTTAGAACGAATAATATCCTTCGTTTTTTTTATAATTTAGGTATACTCCGGCTCTAATATTATCCTAAATACTTTCCGCGCTTTTTTCATATTTTTATTCGGTCTCTAGTTATATTTTTCGTATTTATAATTATCGGGGTAAAGATAATATAGTTTTAATATTATAATCTACCCCTTATTAACTTAAATAAATACGAGATTTATATTTATTCTATAACGTTGATTTTATTAATTAAGGTTATATTATTTATATTTTTCTAAATTCGTATTAAGCTAGGCGGTCATATTCTTTTAAATAATATATTCGGTAAAAGTAAAGATATAATAAATTTATAAATCCCTCTTTAATAAACTTTTTTATTTATATTAATTTATAATTAATATATAGCCGGATAAAAATTAGTATAAATAATATACTTTAAGATTATATCTTTTATAATATAAAAACTCTTTATATATTATATACGAAGACGGTATTTATTATAGTAACTGATTTTAGCGCGGAGTAACTTTAATATTATAATCTAGTATTTTTTAATAATATTATAGGCCGACCGGTCCCCGGATTTTACCTATAAATTAAATAAGACCTAAATATTACGAGTCTCGGTTTATTTTTTATTTTCGTTATAAATATTATAGATTTCGTCCTAATCTAATTACTAATATATTTTAAGAATATAATTATTAATATTTAAAGATTTATCGATATTCTCTAGCGGTTATTTATCGACCTAATCTATATCCTTATTATTATTAATTATTATTTATTTAATTAACGAAACCGTGTTTACCTAAATAATAACCTATTTATATTTACTATTAATAATCTTATTATATATTAACGGTATCCGCTTTAAATAGGATATATTAATATAAAAATTAATATAAACTTTTTATTAATTATTTGGATTTTAATCTATTTTAATAGTCTTTATTATCTTTATTCTAAAAGAATATTCTATTTTTATTAATTTTTTACTTTCTTTTAAGCTCGTTAAACTACTTTCGTATTTATAATTTTTATATATTTAATAACGACGTCTACTTTTAATAATAACGAAAGGTATTTTTTTAATTTTATTATATTAAGGTTCCTAGAAAGTTATTCTTCGGCTTTTCTCTTTAATTATAAATTTAATATATACCCTCTTTAGCCTCTTCGTAATATAGAATTTCCAAAAGAATTAATTCTATTAATTATTAATATTAGTTATTTATATTAAGTATAGAAGATTAATGTTTCTAATAATTTATAATTTAATATTAACCCGAAGTCGTATCTAGATATTAATTAATCTCGTGTTTCTTCTTTTTTTTTAATTATAGTTTATTATTTATTTAGGCTTTAGATTATTCTTTTTTATAATATACTAGTCGTTATTATAAAGAGTTTTACGATAAAAAAAGACCGTAGATACTAGTCTAGTTATTTATATTAATCTTTATATTATTTAAATTAAGACGTCGATCTAAAATCTTATTTAAAAATTATTAATAATAGGAGTTATATAATCTAGTAGTAAATAAATAGGGTTTATTATTAATTTAAATATAATAATATAAAAACCGATAATTAAATAATTAAATAATAAAGGAGTTAAACGATTTAACGAAATTATTAATAAAATAAATAGTTCGTTAAGTCCAGAAATAAAGAAAAAGCGGAGGCGTTTTAAAGAGCCGTTATTAACGCGGCGCTAATAATAGATCTAACGGGTAATAATATTATTAAATATAAATAATCTTAACGATTTTTATATATAAATACTACGTAGTTAATATATAGTAAATTCTATATTAAATTCTATAATCTATTTTAATTAAGTAATATACTTTTATTCGAAAAATTTAACGTATATTAACTAGTATTAATTAAATTTATAAATATATATCCTTCCTTATAAAGCGCTCGTTTTACTATAGTAGTATTAAGGAAATAAACCCTCTTTCTATTAATTTAAAATATATTTTAAAGATTTAAAATATATTAATATTTATTATTAATCGCGATATAGATAAAGATTAATATAATTAGTAAATATATTAAGTAGATATTTAGGTTTATTTATATTATTAACTCTACTCGGGAAGGGAGAAAGAGAATAATAAATAATTCTTTCTCTTCTTTAATAGTCTCTATTATTTCTCTTCTACTCCCTTCTCTACTAGAAAGGAAGAGAGTAAAGATTATTCCTTTCTCTTCTCTTCTCTATTCCGTAGTATAGAAATAACTTTATTTTTATTATTAAACGAGAAAAATATTAATACCGAGACTAGCCTATTAAGTAATAATAAATAATATTATAAAGAATTATCGAATTTTAAAGAGAGTATATAAATAATTTAAATAATTAATTTTAAGATTATAATAATTATTTTAATAACTTTATTTAAATTTTTATTTTTATTATTATTAATAAAGTAATTTATATAAACCGAGTCCTCTATAAAGTTTAATAAAAATAAATAAATTAAATTCGACCTAAATTTAGGGTCCTTTAATAATTCTTTAAAATTAAATAAATCGTTATAATTATTATTAAATAAAGTTATATTTTCTTTTAAATCTTTTAGTTTTTTAATATCTTCGTTAGAATTTAAAAGATTAATTAGATTTTTTATTTTGATTATTATTATCTCCGGTACTTTATTATAATTAAGGCCGCGGACGGAGGATAATTTATTATTATTAAATATAATTTTAGTTATTAAAAGCGCGAAAATAATATTAAAAACTTTATATAATCTATTTTTAATTTATAGGAAATTTTCCTCGTTTAATAATATATAAAGAATTTAGTTTAGATTTAATTTAAATTTAATTTAAACTTAAGCTAGATTTAAATAAAATCTAGATATAATCTAGACTAGATTTAAAGCGCTAAAAGACTAGCTTAATATTAATATATTATATATATAAATACTTTTCTTTATTACTTTTTAATATTTATTTTTATTTAAACTCGTTATATAAGACCTAGAAATTCGTTAATTACGATATTAATTATATTATAAATCGTATTCTAGGTTATTTCTAATATAGTTTAATAACTATATTACGTAAAATTATAATAATATAAATAGTTAATATATAAGTTTAAATATTAAATATTAATTATCCTTCTAAAGACGACTTTTTAAATATATTTATATATAGTAATTTAAAGACGTCTTTATCTATCGATTTATCTTTTTAATAATTTTATTTAAATATTACTCGATATTTACGGTATATTAAATTAGACTTAATTTAATTTATTATAAAATTTATTATACTTTACTATAACCGGCTATTTAAATTACGCGAATTATTATACTTTTTTTACTCTATAATTATTATTAAATTTATTTATTTATTACTACTATCGCGCTCGGCCCCGGCGTGTATTATTTAAATATAATAAAAAATTATTTAAAATTAACTAGACTATCTAGGATATAAAAAGAATATCCGTATTAATTTATTATATAAATATTAACGATATATTATTACGAGTTAAGAAATTTATTAATAAATATCGCTATCTAAATAATATATTTAAATACTAGCGGAATTATAAAGACGCGCTTAAAATAGAAAGAACTTAATAGAGTAAATATTTAATTTTTAAAATTAAAAAGTAAATCGAGGTCTAAAGTTATCTAGGTTTCGGCGAATAAATATATATTAATATTATTATATACTAGAGGGACTCTAGTTAAATAATTAAAAATAAAAATAACTCTAATAATATACTACTTTTTAATTTATAAAATTAAATAATAGTAGTAACCGGCTCGAATAATACTCTTTTTAAATAAAAAACTAATACTAGTTATAATCCTTCCTCTTTTCGGTCTTTCTAGATTTTTAAAATCGACTATATATTAAGTTATTTTATATTAGGGAGTTTTATATATAAGTTTTAATTTCTAAAAATCTCCGCGTATTTATTAAACGAGAATAATAATATACTTTATTTATAATTCGCGCTATTTTAGAGATATTAAATAACTCGTTATTTTATAACGAACTAGATATTTAATTATCTCTTTTATATAACGAAGGAGGACGCGTATTATATAGATATTTAAGAAGAAAGAGAAATATATAATAATATTTAATATTTCTAGGACCGAGATATAAATTTAATAAAAGGTAAATTTATTATAAATAATAACTTTAGTTAATTATATCCTCTTTCCTCTAATATTAATTTAATTTAAGGGATAGATTTATTTTTATTAAAATTTTAAATTATTTTTTTCCTCCTCCGTTTTTTCTTTTTCTAGGTATTTAATATATTATAAAAAAAACCTATTTTTATACCCAAAGGAGCTCGAAAAAAACAAGTTATTATAAAAATTAATATCGAAAGAATATTTATATTTATTTATTATTTCTCGTTTTTTTTACTTCGAGACTAATCTCTTTTCTTTATATTTTTAAAATATTATTATTCTCTTAATATCTTTTATTAAAATCTAATTTATTTATTAATAATAAAAAAATTAAAGAGCCGGACGAAGTTTTTAAATTTTAATAATAATAAAAATTATTTATTACTATTACTATAGAAATAACCTCCGAAGAAGTTTTTATTTAGAAAGTCTCGCGAATCTATTAATAAAGCGGGAGACTATATAAGAAGAGTCGAGGTATTAAATACGTATTTTGCTAGCTTTAGGCGGAAAAATAACGAAAAAATAATATCTAAAAAAAAAAAAAAAAAAAAATTTAATAAAAAACTTAAAAATAGTAACTTCGGATTTAAGATTTTAAATCCGTGATTTTCTACTAGCGCCGGGTAGCTCGCTAAGGTTATATAAAGTATTATAACTACGTTAATTCAATTTCGATTTTAAATTATATTAATTTATATAAACTATATACGCGTATAATACCCCCTAAACTAGCGCGGTATTATCGACTATATAATTCATTTATAACTATATATATCTAATTATTTACCGATACTATTTAGACTAGTTTATTCTTATTTATTCAAAATTATTCAAAATAAATCGAAGTACTAAATACGTATTTAGATACTTTAGACGAAAGTAGGTATTAAATCGATCTCTAGGGCTAGTATATAAGCTAAATAAATCTAAGCGCCTTTTCCGTCTTTTTCGATAGAATATAGGCTCACCGCTTTACCGATATCCCTTAAATCTTTAAAGGAATCCTCTAAATAATTAAATTAAAATAATAACTTTATATTTAAAGAATCCTCCGAATTAACTACTAGTAATAATAAAGATAATAATAGAATTAAAGAGGAGAAAGTAAAGTTAATTATAATATAATAATTAAATAATATTTTCTTTAATATTATTATATTTACTAACTACTTTCCTAATTTTAAAAGACTTAATAATAATTATTTATATAAATATATTTACGATAATATATAAGAACGCGCTAGTATATTCGCGAAAATCGTTTACTTTAATAATTCTCGCGGTAATAATTTAATAATAAATTCTATAATATTAAAATTAAGTTATTACTAGTAGTAACTCTATATATTTATAATTATATTAAATAACGAAAATAATTTAAGATACTATAATTCTCTTTTAAACTATATAAATAAATATAGAAAATATAAAGTTTATAATTTTATCTCCTAAACCCTCTAATTAATTCTAATTATATAAAGACTTATAAAATTGTAGATACTATTATATTCTATCGTTATTTATATTAGAAATAAATAAAGATTTAACGAGAGTAAAAGAAGTAACTAGTAAAGTTTTAATATTACCGCGAAAATACTCCTACGGGCTCCAAATATCCTATAAATTAATAATTTTACGAATATTTATATCATCGGCAAGTCCGGAAAAACAGTTCTACAAAATCGCTACTTAATCGGTGCAAAATGCGCATTTTGCAGCCTTGGCAAATCTTGGCGCCAAGATTTTTAAGTTAGAGTTTAGGTCTGCGCGGGAGCGCTAAACTTAATCCTAAAAGTAGCTTTATAGCCCTATAGGGCAACGCTAGTAAAAATCTAATTAAAAATTCGGAATCTAGGCTAAAAATAGATTTGGTAAAATATTTATATTCCTATATGGGGGCCCTAGTCTAGATACTATAAAAAGTTAAAGTTCAAAAAAAAAAAAAAAAAAAGTTGCTAAATCGGTGCAATATCGCTGCTTAATCGGTGCATAATGTGCTTAGAATGCGGGACATGAGCAGATACGCATTTCCAGTATTTTATATAATTTCGGTATAAAATGCGCAAAAATCGGGGTTTCCGGACTTACCGATGATTTATTAAACTTAGAGGTTATTTATATTAAATTAATTAATAAATTTAAATTATTTCTTATCCCGCCGCCCGATTTTAATATTTAAATTAATAAATTAAACTCGGTAATCGATTTTAAAAACCTAGAGATATAATTTATAATTATAAATATAATAATAAAAATACGATTATATTATAAACTAAAAGGCGATAAAGAAATTAACGACGATATATAATAAAAAAGACTCTAAAGTAATATAATTTAAAAATAAAAAAATATTAACTTTATATTGTATAACTCCCTAAACGTAGTTAATATATTATTATATATAGTTATTATATAATAAATATAGTTAGCCTCTAATTAAAAAATTTATAAAGAATATAAATATCTTTATATAAAATAAATAAATAAAAAACTATAAAGAAAGTAATCTATTATTCTTAATATACCTTCGTAATTATAGACGAATATAATAGGGTAAAAATTTTAAATAAAATCCTATATTATTCTCTTTAAAAAATAAAAAAAACTCGTCCTAGATATTATTTCTATTTTATAATTATATTTGGAATAATTATTAATTAAAACCTAAAGGATATTATAGCCCCTCGGACTACTATAGAGGATATTTACTAGAATAATTATAAATTTAATAATTAATACTTCGGATTTATTAATTTAAAAAAATCTACGAGTATTATTACTTAATATATTAAAAAACTAGAGTATAGGAGAGATTTATTAAAATAATAAATATCTTCGCCGATATATTCCTTTATACCTCGATACTATAATATAAAAAGAGTAATTAAATTAAATATATTTATAACGTTTAAAAAGCTCTATTAAAAAGACTTTATAATTATTTATTTATTAGGACTCTAGTCGTAATTCAGGTTTATTATTATTAATTAAAAAATTCATATATTAAAAAGACTTTAATAGCGGTAAAACTACTAGAGGAATATTAATATTATAATACTTCTCTCCTATATTAATATCCTTAGTATTTAATTTTAATTTATTCTAATATAATATTTATTATAATATAGGTTCTCCGATTATATAGATTTCTACCTACCCTCGCTATCTCCTTTAAAACTTTTAATACGTAGTATATTAACGCTACGACCGCGGCCTCTAGTATAAATAAAAAGAATAGTCCAATACTAGAAATTTATATTCTAGATAGAGATTATATAATATTTAAAAAGAAATTCCCTAAATTTAAAATTATCGCTTTTATTTTTAAAAACTATAAAGGGGTAAATATATTAATTATATTTTTATTTATTAAGATAATTTTAATAATAAAACGGGTAAACTCTTTTCTTTTATAAAATTATTAGTATAAAAAAGCCTAAACTCGCTTTTTCTAATATATTAAATATAATATTCTCTTTTCTAAATATAGTATTTAATATTAATTTTTCTTTTTTATAATATATCCGAGAGGAGTTTAAAATTAAAATATAAATATTCTTTAAAACTAATAAGGCGAGGGACGTAATTATATATATATTAATATAAAAGATTAATTATAATCGTAAACTAGTAAAGAATAATATATTTAATATTTTAATTAAATTTATATAGTAGATAGGCGTAGGCTTAAATCTTATTTATATAATTATAATTATTAATAAACCTATCTACTCTATCGGGTTATATAAATAAATATCGAAAAAAATATATTAAATAACCTATTTAAAGGAAATATTTTAGTATATATTATATATTAATACCGGAATAAAAGAGTATATAGAGGGGAAATAGGAATCGAAGACGGATTTTAAAATAAACGTATTTAAAATAATAAATATAACGAATATAGAGGGTATAAAAAGCGCTAATAAAGATAATAATCTTAAATATAATAATAATACTAGGGAAAATATAAAAGCGATTTAAAAAGATTATATATATATTAAATAAAAGCGCGGTTAAAGTAATTACGAATATAGTATCTAATTATTTTAATAAAGTATTTTTATATTTCTAAATTATTAAATATTTAGACTCGAGTAAAAGTTAAAAAACCTATTACTCCTCTATATAATTTTCGTATATAATAATATTTACTATAATATATTATTATCGTTTACGATTCTAATCCTCTATTTTATTATATTTAATATAATAATAAAAAACCGAGTATTATATCTAGCCTAGATCTAGGTTTAGATTTAATCTAGATATTTTTTAAATTTAACCTAAATTTTATCTAATTATTAAACTCGCTATTAAAGATTTATATTTTTAATATTTTAATTATATTTATCGTTATTTAATATAGTATTTAATTATATATTCTTTAATCTTTTTTTAAATTTACGATCGATACGGGGCCCTAGAAATTAAAGATTATTAATAAAAAAATTTAAAATTATAATAGAAATAAAATATTAATTTATAAATATATTACCGAGTATATTTAAAATATTTATAAAGAAATTAAAAATATCGTTTAAATCTAGGTTTAAATATAGTTTAGATTTAATCTAGATTTTACCTAAATTAAAAGAAACGCGCTTTTAATATTTCGATTATCCTTACTATTATTTATATAACAATATATTATTATTTATCTAGTTTAGATATAGCTGAGATAAATTAAATTTAATTATATTCTACTACGCTATATTTCGCTTGTTAATAGCCTGCGAAATGCGCGAAATGCGTAAAATGTACCGATTAAGCAGCGATTAAGCAGAACCGCTTTTCCAGACTTGCCGATGTCGAGTTTAGAAATTATCGTCCAATAATATCGAACTCAATATATCGACTAATACTGTATAAAGCCGTCGCGGCTCTAGTATTGGGCGGATACTAGCTCTCGCCCTCGCTCTCGCCCTCGCTCTCGCCCTTGTCCTCGCCCTCGTCCTCGCCCCCGCCCTCGCCGATAGCCTAACTATTGCCGTCACAGGAGATCTCCACGAGTCCTGCCTAATCAATCAACAATCTTCCAGGATATGATTGGGGTCCTCGGGAAGTTCTGGGACAGCGAGAGCAGCCCAAGTAACGCCGTCAAAAGCTCGTAAACTTCGGGCTCGGGCTTACATATATCAAAATCCGCTGCTTAGCAACCGCTGATATTGTTGCGGTATAAGTAGTAACCGATGCCGGTGGTAATGGATACATAACGCTTTGTGCTGAACACCTGACATTCTCAAATTCGACTTTGCTTCTTGCTCGCTCCGATCAAAGATGCACTTCGTCAATTCTTTCCTCCTCTTTCTGACGGTTGTACCCATCTACTCTAAGCACAATCCTCAACCTGGCTGGACAGAGCAAGCCCCGATCGGACGCGGTCCGCGCCAAGAAGAGAGTGTCACCGCACTCGGAACAGATATGTACATCATCGGCGGGATTCCCCAACAGTTGCCATACCCAACTCTGGATTGGGTAGAGGTGTTCTCGACGAGTTCAAACGAATGGCGCAATTCATCATCGCTTCCCGTAACGATCAACCACGGCAACGTTGCCACCGTCGACGGCAAGATTTATATCCTGGGCGGCCTGAACGGTACAACCGATTGGCTAGCAATTGGAGACTGTTATGAGTACGACCCAAAGCACGATACCTGGAAAACTTTGCCGCCAATGCCGAATGGCACAGCACGTGGGGCCTCTGCGGTGGGGGTGTACGGCTCCACCATCTATGTCGCTGGAGGGCTCGTTGAGCTGAATCTCATCACTGGTGCCCAGCCAACTGTTGCTACTGTGTCTTCCTACAACACAAGGACTCAGGAGTGGACGACGCTTCCTAGCCTGCCAGAGGGGCGCGACCATGTGGGAGGGGCAGTCATCGGTCATATCTTCTATGTCGTGGGTGGGCGGATCAATGGCGTACCGAACGTGCGAAACACTGTTTTCGCGATGGATCTCACCTGTTCCAATAAGACATGGGTTGAGAAGGCAACCATGCCCACTGCTCGTGGGGGCCTGTCCACTGGTGCCATAGGTTGCAAAATCTATACTTTTGGTGGAGAGGGAGATACAGCTGTGGTTCCCAATGGTGTTTATGATAATGTGGAGGTTTATGATACCGTGTCCGACACGTGGGAGAAATTGCCACCGATGCCGTTTCCAAGACACGGCACCAACGCTGCATCGATTGGATCAAAGCTTCACATCCCTGGGGGTGGCAATGTTACGGGAGCTGGGGCACAGGCTAGGAATGATTTCTTCCAGCCTTAGGCCGTCTTTGGTACCGAAATGGTACGCCCGATTCAACCCTATCTCAGCAAGGGAGATGAGGAGTCTACCATCAAGTGTGGGCGCAAACCCCGCCTATGGGTACCTTCTAAGAGATGTACCCACACATTTTACCCTAAAGTGTATCTTAATAATCTCAAGTTCTGTTCAATTCAAATACATTCGGACGTACTTTCAAAAATCCTCACTGATGATTTTGTCAGAGAGCTTGAAGAGAATATCACCAGTAAGTATAGGCAGAAAGCCCCACAGGAGACGCTGGATAGCATTGTGCGTGCGCTTCAGCGTCTCAGCGGCGTAGAGATCAATCACAATCATACTTCTTGATGCCGGTGCAGATGTCAGTAGTGAGTATTATCAATATGGAACGCCGCTTATTGCTTCTATCAATAACGAAATCAGCGGTCACGTTGAACCAAAAAGATTTCGGTGGTTAAGAAGCCATAATGTACCATTAGAGATATTCGGGAAGGCCAAGAATGTTAGGTACTGACATCCTTCTCAAAGCGGGCGCCGACGTCAATATCGTTGGGCTAAAAAGAACAATTCTACTTGTGGCGTCCGAGAGAGATTTTCACTGCGGGATGCTTGGATTTCGATCTCTGTTCCGCGTGCAAAGCTGCGTTAGATGAGGACCCAAGTACCCTCGGAAACCGTAGCTTCCACAAAATTTCCCAGCTTCTCATTGAATTTCAGCACTCCGCACATCTTGGGCAAGAATAATCTTATACCCCAATGAAAGGGTTAGTACGACATAAACTCTCTACCGCTATTCCATCAATCTCTATAAAGTCGTTTGAAGTTCTACTAGCCTACTATCTTGAAACAAGCGGCAATTTTAGTACGACAATGTCGAAATTGGATTTGGAGCTAATTCCGCTGGGACAGAATCCTGTGAGTGCTGCGGGAGAGTGTATGCTCTGTTCTGTGTATTATCCTAGGAGATCCGGATATAACGTAATGTATTCTTGACCTCTTTGCATGATTTCTGAGGAGATGAATCTGTAAAGATTATGTCCTAATCGAGTGACAGGCGATTGTTCTAGATCGCCGAGTGTGGCCTGTAGGCATGTTGGATTTGCATACAGATATTAGAGAAATGCAAGAGATGGTCCTGCCGCCATTGGTCTAAAAATCTGTCAGTGTCCCCGGAGAAACTGTGAGGGATAGAAGCCACCAGGCGCTGGATATTTTGTGACGAGTAAGGGGACGCATGTTTCTGCATCTAGAGTTAATGTCTACCTGATAGATTGTTGTACATGCCTTATGTTGATGCGGCCTTTAATTAACATGGCGGCCTTTGCTATCAAAGCTTGAATTTCGGAGCGAATCAGCCTTCTAGATAGTACAGGTGATTGTCTAGACGCTGGTGCTAGCTTATTTCCTCAAATAGAGAGGTGAGAATCTCTCTAACGTTGAATTCACTTGATCCATAATTGGCGTCTGAACTCGAACGTCGGTTGATGCTTGTTCACAACGGGTGTCTTGATGCTGACCGAAAACTCTGTGTCAAAGGTTAGCCAGTTGCAGAGAAGGTAAGCGGATGTGAGACCGGCTCGTAATTTCCTAGAGTCGAGCAGTGAAAGCGTATACGGTGCGAGAGGCAAAAGTTCGGATGATGGTCGAGATAGGGATGGGGGTAAGCCTTAGTCGTAAGTCATAGTGATTTGACTTTGAATTCATAGAATGTGTAAAAGCTGATGAGGATGAGCCTCCTGCCTCTCATAATTGGTGTCTCTCTCCGGTCGTATACTGGGCGAAGTCAATCCTACGATTGTACACGGCTGAGGCGGGGCAAGGAGATTATTTGAAAGCTAGGCTGCTCTTTGGCTTTGATTACCATAATTTTTTACTTCGTTTCATATCCGAGCTCAGGCCACCGAAGATCCACATGTGTCCAACCCATACCCATGCCAAGTGATCGAATTCTCTTACGAAGCTCAAGGACTGAGACCGGGCTATGTCTTCGGGTTACTCGACCTGCGGCTTTGTTCAGCAAGCCTCTATGTAAGCAAGAATGCAATGATGAGGGTTACTTACCCATTTTAACGTGTGAACTCTAACTCAGATACCCGCGGAGCACACTCGTTAGAAGGCGCTGGCAACTAGTAATGAGGAATTTGAAGGGTAGGCCGCCCTAAAGAGACCAATTTTAAAGCCCTTAGAAGGCTGGCCATCCTGCACAGGATTTTCACCAGACTTCTGAATACCCTCCGCATCTTCACGCAGCTCCTCTGGACATTCTCTCCCGCTTCTACACTTGATGTCATCTGCGGAAGGTGCCATGTGCATCCAGACTTCCTTCTCTCCTGCCATGCCACCGTAGTGCTTCAACTGTCTCCTGACCTTGGGCAGCATTCGACTACGGGCCTCATGGGATACTTTCAAGCGAACTGCCATCCACTTCTCGTCAGGCTTATGTTCAGTAGGTAATTCACTGACGCAAGGCTGTTCAAGAAAATTTTCGCTCTCAAGACATCGATGGAATGGGGCTATCGGTCGTGGCATGACCTGGGCCAAGAATTGGAGAGAAGCCGTAATGTTCACGTCGATAGCACGTCGAGGGTTGATGGTTTGCTGCAAAAACATAGAGGCGAGGTGCGGGTAGAGAATACAAAAGTCCGACTGAGAGATATGTACTGTTCCTCGAACAGTAAGCAGCCATGCTAGTGATCCATGCATCTTGGCCTCATCGCAGACCCGGACTGCAGCTCGGAAATTGTCGCTCCAATACATGAAAGCCTCTGAATTGATACCAAGTAGTGGTGCGTTGATGCGGTGCCTTGGCTCAGATTCCGGAGGCTTGAGAGGCATTCCCCAGATATCGTACATAATGCCTTGCCCAACCCATTGGAAGCGGTCGGCGTGGCGGAGAATCTCGATTGTAGTCGCAGCTCCAAATGAGTGACCAACCATGGTCACTTGCGACATGTTGACCCTGCCAGCCTAACGGTCCCAATCCACGCCTTCAAGCCCTCGTGATGAGGAACCGATTCCGTCTGCATTCCGAAGATTTTGCTCCGCGATGGAAGCCCCCTTACCTGCAGCGATCGTCTTCACGACCTCATAAGCTTCTTCCACTTCTGCAAGCCGCAAGTCAACCTGGGCCTCCCGAAGCTCCTTATCAACACCCTGTTCATTACTTGGTCTGGTATCGTATGGGATTTTTTTTGGAAAGATGAAGTCCACAACATCCCAGCTTCGCTTGACTTCTTCGTCTCGATGGTCGTCATTCCCATTCTCTTCCATCTCTTTCCGACTACCTTTGCCCTCCCAAGGATGGTTGATGAATGTACGTGCTCCACTACCATCCCTATGTTCCACGGCACACACTACGAGTCCGTAGCTAGCAAATTCACCACAAATGCTGCTGTATGCGGTCCTCGAGCCACCCATTCCATGACTGAACATGACTAATGGGAACTGCGGCTCCGATGGTCCACCTTTTGGAGCTTCGCTTCTCTCGTTCTTGACTTTGAATCCTGCCTTTCTCGAATTGTGCGACGGCGGCCAGTGATTGGCTAACTTTGCGTTCCTGTATGCAGAGAGTTTCGTGAACCAGGTAGTCATGAAGAACCATGTAACCATTAGCCACTGCGGTAGTTGTGCAAACGCAGCGTATCCCTTCGACATTTCTGACCTCGGATGTGGTAGCCAAACTTCTCTTGACTAATTCTTGTAACCGCAGGGATCGTTTCCAGTGCCTGAGCCAAGAGCGGAGGGATAGTAGATAGACATGAGGACTGTTTCGAGCTGGAGTATATGCCGCTTGTGGCGCGTGATGTGAGAGAAAGGTCGTGGATTGGACACTGGGACTTCGATGTCCATGTAGCCGACCTGAGGTTGATGTTAGATTTGCTTGGTTGATGGGCTTGGGAGGCAACTTGCTCCATAAGGGCCCGAGTATCTTGGGAGAGTGCCATGGAAGGGCACCTTATCGCGAAGGCCTTGTGGAGGACGCGACTTGGGCGTTCGCCCTGGTGGAACATTGTGAGGACCTGACCACGTATTGGAATCTTGTTTGCCCGAGATCCACTGAGGGAATGGCATCTTCATCATGAGGTTGTAACAGCCCTGTGATCAGTAATTGAACCGTACCAAACACAGTTGGCTGTAGACTTTGTTGATGAGTCAAGGGCACACGATCATATTGGCTCGATCGAAGGATGAGGGATCGAGAAGGATGGGGGATCGAGAAGATAAGGTAGCGGGGGTGATGATGAGAGATTGAAGATTCGAAAAGCAAGCGCATGGTCCAAGTGACACAACGTTATACCATTGAAAAGGCGCACAGAAAGATCTATGTACCAGGACGCAGGTTCCAGGGAAGGCAGGCCGGTTCCTGTTTGAGCCGCCAGACTTCCATTTTGCCATGTTCTAGATTTTGAAGTGGACGTCATTGCTCTCTTGCAAAGTCTTTATTTGGATGATGACTTTCAACTCGTCGTCGCCGTGGACACACAGGAGAGAGAGTTTGAAGATACTGTTGTAGGTGGCTTCCGTTGTCAGCCGCAGAGCCGAGACGGTGAGTCCGATCTGATACAACGTCCTCCTGCTACAACAGACAACAATAAAAAAGGCGTGATCAAGTACTTAAGTATTTCTTCGTTTGCTTCGTAACCTAAAATCCTATCAACACTAGAATATTCTATAATGCCGTAGCTGCGCTTGCGTCGGCCAGCGTCTTTTGCTCGGCAGCAGCCTTCTCATCGGCAGTCATCTCGCTTTTCGCCTTCCTTATCCTCACAAAACCAATCATGATGACCAAAGCTAATACCGAAGCAGCAAGCTGATACCAAAACACTGCTTGGTAGCTCCGCTTTAAACCCAACTTTCCTGTCTGTGTCTGGACCACATCTGCAAATGCTAAGAGGAAAGCAATGCCAAGGAACAGGAGGGTATTGATCAAAGCTCCTGCCATCCCTTGTCGACTGTGTGATAGACTGGTCGTGATGAAGATGTTAGCAACATTGTATGTGATGTCAATGCCGATGGTGGCCCCAATCATCGAAGGAAATATGTAGGCCCAATAGTTAGCGCCTTCTGGAGCTAGTGCAAAGAGCAGAGACGTAAGCACCCAGCCCAGTCCGCCAATCATCATTAGTAAGGTGCCTGGAAGCAGATGCAGGATGTAGCCTCCAGTGATGGAGATGATCATGCCACCAGTGCACATAGGGACGAACCAGGCTGCCACTTGCAGAGGAGAAGCGCCCATAACATCCTGCATGTATAGAGTAGCGAAGAGGAGAAATACGCCTAGCACTCCGTCTAAGAAGAAAAGTGCAATGAATAGAGCTGGGAGATAAGGCACCTCGAAAAGATCGAAAGGAATGAGTGGGTTCTTAGCCACCCAGCCCTCGACGTAGACTGCTGCCCCAAGTAGCAAAATACCCACTATCAGCGTGACGAGTATGTAGGATGTCTTCCACCCATTCGGAGCATAGGAAGCGTCGGTTATGGCGAAGACAACGAGGATGAGGCCTGAAACGATCAAGATAGACCCTAACCAATCCATTTTGATACCCGAAGCCCTCCTTTCTTCCATGTCGTTAGGTATCGCAAAGATTGCCGCGACAACTGTGGTGACGATGAGGATCGTCCCAATCCAGAAATACCATCCGAAGGAAAGGAAATTTCCCGTTAAGCCAGCGATAAGAATACCTCCGAAGAACCCCAGCGGAGCAAAGCCTCCATAGATACTGAAGACTAGATTCTTCCGGGGGCCAGGACGATACGTGGAGCCAATCAGTGAGATCCCAGATGGCAGGAATGCAGCGGGCCCTAGTCCCTGAAGGGCTCGGCAAAAGTCCAACATCAGATTGTTCTGCGAAAAGCCTGCAATCAAGGACCAGACGGCGAACCAGACCAGGCCAGAGACGAAGACAATATACCCGCCATACATGTCAGAGAGACGTCCGAACGGGAGGAAAAAGGCTGCTGAGACGAGGGCAAAAGCGCTGGCCGGCCAGACTGCAGAGGCTTGCGGGATGTCAAGTTCTTTGATCAGGGTCGGAAGAATGACATTGAAGCCGGACACAAAATATTCCTATTCCAGGTTAGAGATGCCATTCGTGTAAAGAATGCGGACTTGTAACATACACACATGAACTGTGAAGCCAGAACAGCATAGCAGAACGCAAGCTCAGCTCCAAATGACTTGAAATTTTCCGGTCTCTCTCTTCCCAAGCGTTCAATGTGTGCTTCTTCTGATTCCTCGCTTCCCTGCGCCTTTCTAGGTCCAACCTCAGCTTTAATCTGAGTCGTTGTTTGGAGCGATGGCTCTGCATATTTGACGGCTTCATCCCCGTGTCTGTTGGGTTTTTCTCCTTGCAAGGCACTCTCTTCCAAGCCCTCTTGGGCTAGAACTGGTCCATTGAGATATTTTCCCTGCTCATGGATATCAAATTCTGTCGCAACATCTGAGGACGCTTCTGGATTGTGTGTGGCTTGACTCCCGGTCCCGACCATATCTGAGATCTCCCAAGAAGACTTGCCAAAGAAGGGTTGCAACCCCGCGGCGGTCACTAAGAGTAGAGGAAGCAGTGCGGTGTACGAGTAAGTCGAGTGGAGGGCGGCCAGGTTTGGGACAAGTGATATGTTCTGTATGATACATTTCACTTGAGATGGGACTGAGAGGCAAACGTATTAGCGAGCAGTCTACCAGATCCAGCCAGGTCGTCATTTTGGAAAGTTTTGGTAGTTTTTGGTAGTGCTGGGCCGTCATCTCAGAGCATCAAGATCGGTCTCAATATCTCTGACAAATCAGACGCTAGTCGTCATCGCGGACCCTCTTCGCCTTCTACCCACAAATCCGCAGGGCGTCATGATCAGAGGAAAGGGATATTGACAACAGCGTGTGTACCAGAAACAGTCTGTTAGCACAATGGATCTACGCCGGAGGGGGTGGAGCGGAAGTTGAGATGGGTTGTGATGCAAAATCCAGACCATGGCCGCAACTTCCGCGAAAAGGGATGAAACCCCACTGACCCTTCAACTCGGCCTACACATCTAGCTACGTTCAATTCTACACATTGGCTTCTCTTCTGCGACCACCAGGCTCTGCGTTGAGCCCGGAATCTTTTGGTACCATCTTTGGCACGTCCGTTGTCCGCCATTCGAGTATCTCAGTCCTTGGCTATTACTTCGACCGCCAGACAGACCGAGTTGAAGGCAAGGACTGGCTATGGCCCTCTGGCATGCTTCTGAATAGAATACTTGGTGGTCAGTTCTTGGCTCAGGCATTGCCGCTGGCATACCCGCTGTGACGATCTTGAAAGAGTTGGGGTTCCGAAAAAAATTGCTACTTACAGGTGTGAGCGCTTGGAGCCTGAGAATCTTCTACATGATCGCCAGCCGTTCAGTCAATAGAGGTCATGATGATCTAAGATACGAGGGCAAGAAGAAAGAAGAAGGATTTTGGAACAGGGTCTTCTTCTCGGTCTTCCTGCCAGAAGCCGTGCGCCAGGCTTTGATCACGCCGCCATTCGCTGCTCCAATTCTACCAGGTGTACGAGGACTGCTATCGACAAGCCCGTGGGGCCTCACGGGTGATCTCGCTCTGTGGCTGTTTGGGACTGGTCTTGCAATTGAGACCTTCGCTGATACGCAGCTTGAGAGCCATAAGCAAGAGGGTACAGGCGGCCTGCTGAGAGACGGAGCATGGAGTATTGTGAGACATCCGAAATGAGTCTCCACAATCCACGGCAAAGTCTGACACTTGAAGACCTTACTAAAATGCACTATCTGGGAGATGCCCTCATCCACATGTCCTTCCCGCTCTTACTATGGAGCACACCGGCATGGCACCCTCTCCTACTACTCGGCCCATTGACCAATTATCGCTTCCTGCGTAAACTGGGAGGTGATATAGAGAACGAGGCCAGTCAAGAAGAGGGGTATAAAGAAGCCGGAGACGCCCAAAAGCTCCAGGATCACAAACATACAGAGAGGAGAAGAACAGCTTTTGGCCGTTGCCGAGGGAAATAGGAAATAAATTGCTCTGGAGAGACATTGGAATTGGCGCCATACTAATCGTGGTTGTTGAAAGCGTGCGAGGCTTATGAACAAAGTGTCCAAAATTTTCAGGGACAATAATCTAAAGTATCATTACGATAAAAATTCTGGCAATATGCCCTTCTTTAGTGTCATTCTTTTCTCCGACTACTAGCAATGTATTACCAGAGTGTGGGAGGTAAGGTAGCCAAGTCGGTACCAAGAGAAATTCTGGAACTGAGCTTCCACATCAGCCCAAAAGGCTTGAGCCAAATAATGAGCTTATTGCAACGACTTATGAACGTTTTGAAACCACTCTTCTCTTCCTCATCGCCATACATACAACGATCGCTCACGTTCCCCCGTCACTCCAAATCCCTCTCAACCTTCCCCCCAAATCCATTTTCCGCTTCGTAATCGGGATTCGCATGTTCCCTGTTCCTCACAGCGCTGGCCTTTTCTGCAGGATTGCTCCAAGCACTCGCTCTCCTCTGATGCTCCTCGGTCTCCTCATAGTTGATCAACAATTCTCCTTTTTTGCCAAAACGTCTTGGCTCATCGCGGGCGATTTTGACGGCGGTGAAGTAGGAGTTGCATTTGCGAAAGATGCTATCCATTTCTTCGAGGGAGCGGTAGGCGGTTTCTGGGTAGAAGAAGTAGACGACGGGGAAGATGAAGGCGTTGCTGTGGGGCATTAGCTCGAATGTCGTAGGTGAGAAGTGCGGACGAACATACATTACTGCGAAGATGATATAGGTCTGGTAGCCTATAGACGCGAAAGCAATGGGCGTGATCATGACGACCATGAAATTGAAGGCCTTGCCGCAATGTCAGTACATGACTTGGTATCGACTACGGATATGATACCTACCCAATTTGCAGAAGTCGACAAGGCGTTTGCAGGAGCTCGGATTCGCAAAGGCACAATTTCAGCAGGATATAGCCATGTCATGCCGAGCCAGCCAACAGCGAAGAATGTATTGAAGATGAAGAGGAAGAGCGCAGCAACGATTCCAGGACCTTTGCCTCCAAGGTTGTCCTATTGTTCAATCAGCAAGAGGCACAGTAGATGAGAGAGCTAGCCGAGAAATTACCATGACAGCAAGTATCACCATGGAGAAAGACATCCCAGCAGCTCCGAACAACATCCTTTAGACGTGAGTATTTGCCATCTACCACAAAAAGTGGAGACGAGTGCTTACAGCTGGCGTCTACCATACTTCTCGATAGTGAATACAGCGATCCATGAGGCAGCAAAGTATTCTTGTCGGAAAATTTCAGCGTTCATGTCAGACTGAAATGCGAAAATAGCAGTCCTACTAACCTGTGCCATTCGCAGCTGCCAAAGCCCGCGATGTCAAGCCGTCTAACCCGATCTGGTTCTGGTAAATCGACGCAGCGTAGTACGTAATTAAATTTATTCCAGAGATCTGCTGGAAGACTTGATTGACGTACGCAAGTACCGTCCGATGGAAATGACGATCTTCACCCATAGTGAAGAGGTCTTTGAAACCGCCTTGGGACATCTCGAGGACGGTGTCTTTGATAGCAACGAATTCATTCACAATATAGGGCTAGGAGACATTAGCATGAAGTCCATGATATGAACTGTTCGTGTCCTTACATCGTCGCTCGGACGATCACTGAGAGCGCTCAGCACTGACATCGCTTCATCTTCTTTGCCTTTCAAGATCAACCATCTAGGGGATTCAGGTAGCTCCAGAACAAAAAGCAAGATAGCCAAGGCGAAGAATATTTGAAAGCCAATAGGGAATCTCCAGGCAATGGTGCTTGGGTCCAGGAATGAAAAGCCAAAGTCAAGCCAATAGCTGAGGCAGATGCCGCCAGTAATCATGGCGCCCTGCAGAGTCAGTCGAGTTCCTCATGGGGACGTCCACCACAAAGACCTACCTCAATCATGACCAGCTGCCCTCGTCTGTGAGATCTAGAGCACTCAGACTGCCAAGTTGGGACGGTGGACGTGTTCAAACCGTTGCCGACCCTTGGCGTTGGTCAGCATATCTCCAATTTAGCAAACCGTAACCTCGCGTACCCCGTGATCAGTCTCCCAGTAATAAATTGCGGCAGCCCAAACGATGAGCATTGTATAGCTGCGCCAACAACCATGATAGAGGAACCAAGAAAGATGGTCTTTCGGCGACCCAACGGGTTGCCAATGAATATGCAGGCAATGGCCCCAAAGAAACACCCCACATTATATGCAGCAACGGAGATACCTAAATCGGGTCATCCACTGGAGTCTTGGGTTTTGGCTTGAGTTGCATTGTACCTTGGATAGTGGATCTATGGGTCTTCTGGGAGGCATTGAGCCCCTGAGCAATCTCGGTGGCCGTCGTGGTATCAATCTCCGGAAAGACTTTAGTCTGCATGATGGTTAGCCTTGGCATTTGATAATCAAGGGAGGTTACGGACGAATGAAGGCAGACCCAATAGACCGCCCATAACTCCTTGGTCATAGCCGAAGAGGCTTTATCAAATCAGTCTCCAGGACTGTAAAATACAGTCGGTATTAGCTCACAGAAAATCCAATCCAGCTAGTACACCAATAGCAACGTTCAACTTCGTGCCCTTAAGGCCGAAGTAACGAGTATTGCCAAACATCATGTCGATAGGCCGTGTATGTACGAAAACGCAACGGCAAATGAAACATATGTCAACAGGTACAAAGCGACAGTTCACGAATAGTTGTATTCCAGAGGGGTCACAAAGGAGGTAAAATAAGTCATGAGACACGGTATGGAGAAGCTACGCATGTGGGCATTTGGTTCCAATCAGATGAGGAGAAAACAGCAAGATAGCTTGTAGCTGCTTGGCTAGAGTGTCGCCGCAGCGCTTGGAGCACAGATCTGCATCGATATAGTCATGGATGCGAAGTTTGATGTGAGACTTCAGATTTATAACTAAAGCCATCCCAGAATACGCATCTTTCGTTCCTATTGCCGGCTGGTAGCCCTTGCCCTCTGACTGACGATCCCATCTTGCTGCCAATGAGAGGATGATGGGTGACAATGCTTCCCGTGCGGGGGTTGAAGATGCGGAGAAGTGGGGAAAGTGTGCGGCGTAGCGACTCAGGATTCCCTTTGGCCAGACCCTGCGCTTGCCTTGTTGAGAGGCTCATGTTTCTGGCGCGCCAATCACAAGAAACGCCAACGTTTTTTTTCTGAGTAGAGGGTACAAGGGCTGTCTGAACATCCATTCAGGTCTTCTGGTGTAGCTAATCAATTTACAGGGGAGTCATCCCGCTTTTAGAGCTTTCGGACTAGCAAGGCTTATCAGTCCCACATCATCCGTCCCGCCATTCAAGTATCTTGGTCCCGTCTGAAGTACCTGTGTTAGGGTATAATGCTGGCAGCTTCTACCAGCCGCCAGCTGCTGTTGTGGCAGCTGCTGGAGCGGCACCCCAGCTGTCCGCACCAGTCGCAGTTCCCCAATCGTCTACTCCGGCTGTAGCAGGAGGAGCACTGAAATCATCTCCCCCGGCATGGGGGGCATCAAAATCCCCACCACCTCCACCACCGCTGCCAACATCATCTTCTTTCGGAGGGTTCTTGCATCGTACCTTGGTATGGCCCACTGTTGAAATGTTAGTGGCGAGGAAAGAGTAGGAATGGAAGAGAAGAACCGTACTCTCGTCACAGTTGCTACACTTGACCTTGCTATAGTCTCTCGGCAGCGGACACTCCTTGCTGAAATGACCCATCTGATCGCAGTTGCGGCATGTGACGGTGGCTGGATTGCGAGGCTTGTCACACTCCTTGCTCATATGGCCCTCTTCGCCACAGTTGCGGCAAGCATTACCTCCGCCAGTCGGGCAGTCCTTGGAGAAATGACCCACTGTGAAAAGTTTAGTGACATTTTGGAGAAGAGACAGAGAACATACTTTGGTTGCACTTGCGGCACTCGACTCCCTCTGCAGAACGTGGCTCGGTGCATTCGGCGGAGGTATGACCAGACTGCCTGTACGGTGTCAGTAAATGGTATCATGAAGTCACATTGGCCTCCACGTACTTGCAATTACGGCAGGCGAACTTGTCAACCCTGGGAGTAGTGCAATCGCGAGCACGGTGGCCAACCTCTTCACAGTTGACGCACTTGACCTCAATTCTGCTTGTGATCTCGCTAGCTTCCTCAGGGCAGCTACGAGCAGTATGTCCGAGCTCTAGCAGGTCGTCAGCAAACTGAATGCCTCCAACTTTTAATGGCCTTACCATCGCAGCGAGCGCATTTAGGGATACCGCGGTCCATGGGCATCCCGGCCTTCTTCAGGCGCTCCAGGTTTTCTTCCGGAGACTCAGGCCAGCTGGCCTTCTGGGTCTCACGCTTGGGCTTGTTGCTGAGGTGGAAGCCAACTTGGTAGGTCTGGTCCAACTCGCCCTGAAGATTGACGTAAGTCTGGGTCTTGGGCAGCTCTTTCTCCTATATGGCGTCTTGTCAATTGGGATAATCTAGATTGGCGGACGTTTCATATACCGTAGCAATGAGGTAGACACGGAAATTGTTCAGGCGAAAAGCACGCTCGAGCTCTTCATACGTGGCGTCGGGTGCTGCTTTGCTGTATGTCTTGAACGCCTATGAGCAATGTTAGTGATAGAACAGAGTGGGCATTTAGCCTAGCCTACAATTCGAAAATCGTCGAGGTCACGCTCTGCGTCTGCTTTCTGGAGGGCGTCCCAGGCGTCCTCGGCGCTCATGTCTGCAAGACCAGAAGTATCGAAGACACGCTTGGCTGTACACTCGGAAGTCGGATGTCCTAGTTGATGTCAGATGAAGATTGTAGAGAGACATGATCGAGGACGAACCTTCTTCCTTGCAATTAAAGCACTTCACAGGAGGCTTGTCGGGACATTCAGCAGCAGGGTGTCCTTGCTTCTCACAAAGACGACAGGTGCCGGTGAAGACGCGAGGATTGGGGCAGTCGGACTTGGAGTGGCTGACCGTGCTTCAGTGTACATATTGGATGGAATGAGGAAAACCTCTCACCCTTCCTCGCCACAGTTGAAACACTTGCCATCGTTGCCTGCACTGGGGTTGGTTGGGCAGTCTCGAGCTTTGTGGCCAGACTCGCCGCACCTATTGTAGCTGTCAGTACATGATATCTGCCCTCGGTGCTGGGATTGTATACGTACCCACGGCACTTGAAGTCACCGCCATCACCACTGTTAGCACCAAAGTCGCCACCAGCTTCCCCAGAGGTAGCAGCACCAGTGGTGTCACCACCATCGTTCCAGGTGTCAGCCTTGGCTCCCCCATCATTCCAGTTGTCAGAAGAAGCAGCGCCTGCGTTCCAGTCGTCTCCGCCGCCAGCTAGAGTGAGGAGATCAAGGTTAGTTAAGATTCTTACCAAGAACGATGACAACTACAAGCGATGTATTCGACGCGTGTAATGATAGATGATCTGTTGTCGACGGAGATGGGTAAGGTAATGTGGGGAAGGTCAGCTCTTCTCAACTTACCAGTGTCGTTCCAGGACATCTTGGGCGTGTTTCTGCGATATGGATCAGCTGAATATGATTCTGTTTCGTGCCGTCATTGCTTTAACGATGTCAGAGAGGTTCTGAGAATGCCGACCTTCTGTTGTTGCTTGTTGTTGGTCTGATTGGACTGACTGCATTCAATAATCAGTATCAGGGGTGGTAGGTGAGCTGAGCTGAAGGGAGGAAGAGACCGCTTCAATTAGGTGAGCCAAGGATGTAGACGTACCGTCAGATCTTGATATCTATTCCAGCTACTGGTCAGTGTAGCTGTGTCTGCAGTTGTGATTGTTGTGAAATAGATGAGAGTGGATGCTGGGAGGAGAGGGAGGATATTTCGGGCGGATTTGTTTACCGAAAGTTTTAGCGCCAATCAATCGGAAGACTTCACTTTCGGTGACCAAAAAATGGAGATTCACATTAGAAAGATTTGTCATCGGCAATTTGTTGTGGCCACCCTCGATCTGCTGCTTGTTAGTGAGCTACTTGCCAAGCACGAAACCCTTGTATGAATGCAGAGTTTACGCCCTTCAAAAAAAAATCTGCATGCCGTTCTACGGCGATTAGACGAACAAACGTTTCCTGCAATTCTCACTTCTCGAAGAGATTGCCAGGTAGATGCTCTCTACAGTACGCGGGACGAAGGGAAACGAGTCAGCAATTGAAGAAAGCGTCCCCTGACATCTGACATGCCAAATTTTTTTAATCTCTTCAACCGTGTCAACTATTTGAGATAGTCAGGTTATATTGTTCGAGAAGAACGAGTAGAAATCGAAATTCTATGATATCTTAAGTATAGATAGTGCAAATCTTCATAGAGTTTCTCTGGCCAGGAACCTCTCCAAAATTTTGACACCGATTCGTTGCTTCTTTGTCCTCGGGCTTTAGTTCTTGCCATAGGTGAATTCTTTCTCCACGCTTCGCCCTATCAGTCCAATAGTCAGCCATCCTCAAGAGTCAGGAGGGTTCGCAGCACCTGTATCGCCACTCCCATTGGGATGGGCTCACCGCCCACCTCTTTCCGTACCGTTTTGCGAGAATTCTGGCGAAGTCATGGAAGAGAATGAGGCAGAATTTATGTGTAGTGCTAATTTGGTTGGCAACAGCCCTCAATACGACTACATCTGCTGCTCATTAGGTCCTGAATTTAGCGCCTTCATTGCTTCACTGATCAAGTATAGCGGCAGATACAAGGGTAGCAGTCCTTCGTGAGGCTCGGTCTGCTCCTCGTTAGCCTTTCAGTTACATAGACTCTGTCCGCCTAAGCTACTTGAGTAGCCTTCGCCAATTTTCTCCGTACAAGTCTGCTCACTGCAGGGAAGCGTTTGACTCAATTAAATGCTCACCATGCATGGCCTTCGCTGCGCTCTCTCATGACATTATCCACCACCAACAATACACTCTCAGCTAGTAGCTACTTGCTCCAAAGATTCTACCTCGAAATACGTAAGCAGTAGATGTTGCAGACTGCTCCCATCATCATCCCAGCCGTCCGTCCCATCAGTTGTTGCCGTTCCTTAGCCCGTTAATAAAAGCCGTCGACGCTGCCGCATGAATCCATCTCGTAATCTTGTGAAAGAGGAGACATCCAACCTTGCAAAACTTGCTATGGTCTTAAAGAACCACGCCTCCGTTCTTTTGAGTTCGTCCTCGGTAATAAGAGCCTCCAAATTAGTTTGTGCTCAAAAGTAGATACGAAAATGAACACGCAGCTCCAAAAATCGTATACAAGCCCAGTGGTGAGCGGTTCAAGGCCTTTGCCAGAAGCCAGGATTATCCAGAGCAACTCTACCAACAAATTTGAAAGTGTTCCGGCCATAGAAGATAGGTATAGCTAGGCTGTGAATAGCTTTGCTTACTCCAAGTAGACTAGGGTTGAGACTCATATCTCCCGATCCCACATTCGTTGTCAGATTGACTAGCTTGCCATGAGCATTTATTTCAATTGCCAATCAAATCCGCTACACGATGAGTGCCATCAAAGGGACCATCACGTTATATGAAAGTGCCGGTGGCAGAGACAAGACAGAATTCGTAAACTAGTGTTTTGATCGCAAGAGGCAAGTGAGGAATTCGAGTGGCTTGTAAGTGGATATTTGCTGATTCGAATCCTTGGTTGTGAGATGAAGTGGGAGCGATATCTGGGCGACAGGGTGAAGCCAAAGAAGCCACAGGCTCTCTTAGGGAAACCATTTGACGATCGCTTTCACACGTGTCGCTATATTAGCTTCAACGCCGAGATTTTTTTCAACAGCTAATAGCCGGGAGGTAATCTACCTGGGCACCTGTACTCTACACATGGCCCTGTCCTCCGATAATTTTGACTCGGGCAGGAGGGGGTGGGGCCTTGCGATCGGCAAACAGAGGCGTCTGAGATTTCTGAAACCCGTCGAGCCCGTGTAACGATGCTGAACTATCCAAGTCTCTATTCAGTGCAAGTTCTGGTGACGCTACAACATAGAGCAGTTGACCTTGACTTTGCAGCAGATTTGGATTCGCCGAGCCCTAATAATAAAATTCAGTGAGGGCCCCGGAGCTACCCCGGAGCCTACCCGGAAGATCCTCCTACGAGCGCCTAGAATCACTCTCGGAGGGCCTTTAGGGGTTAGGGGGCCCGTCATTGAATTTTATTGGGACGTGCTACAGAGACACCCCCTTTGCCTACATAGACACCCCCCCGATCGCTACATAGACACCCCCCCCATATTGGGTTAGTGGCCGCAGTTACCGTAACAAAACATTGCAAAATTGGTCAGGCGACGCGGGCGTATAGTAGTGAGGCTGCTGCCTTATCCCTAACACCGTCAGCGACGACGACGTCACATATATTAGCATTCTGAATAGGTAAATCTTCAAATATAGTATATAGCTAGGTACCATAGCGAGCGTTTAAGAATAGAATCGCTATGGAGTAAGTATAAACAGGATTTTCGTTGTTTTCCTGGCCGAAAAACGCGCCCATGGTAGAAACGCCTTAAATCGTATTATCGGGGCCGGCCTTAAGGGCCTAGCAACGCTGGAGCCGGACCTTAGAGCCGGTACCCTAGAGCCGGACCTTAGAGCCGGACCCTAGAGCCGGGCCCTGGAGCCGGGCCTGGAGCCGGGCTTAGGCCAGCCTGCGGTAGATATACTAATGGTTACGGCAACCACGGCCACTAACCAAACATAGGGGGGGGTGTTTACCGTATGTAGCGATCGGGGGGGTGTCTATATAGGCAAAGGGGGTGTCTCTATAGCACCTCTCATTTTATTTCTACTCCACGAACGGGATTCGTTCCGCGGGGTTTGCTTATCGATATCGTAGGGCTGAGCACATGCCGGACATTTTTCCCTCTTCAATGAGTGACTTTTCTTCGAATTTTTACCACAGAACCAGCTTTCGAAACACAAAACCTTGTACAATATGGACTCTATAAAGAAGCCTAACTTCCCAAAGAAGAAATGTGGAGTTCTCGGCGCAACAGGAGCTGTGGGTCAGCGATTCATCTTGCTTCTACACCAGCATCCTCATTTTGAGCTTCATGCCATTGGGGCTTCATCGCGATCGGCCGGGAAGAAATACAAAGACGCAGCACTGTGGAAACAGAGCATAGCCCTGCCAAAGGACTTCCAGGAGCTCAGTGTGCAGAAATGCGAACCAGAAGCATTTCGTGATTGCGATTTTATCTTTTCGGGACTTGGTGGCGATGAAGCACAGGAGATTGGTACACAAATTTTCCCAGGGGAAATGTGGTCGTTCTGAGGCTGACAATATTTTCTAGAAATGGCTTTTCTTAAAGCAAACCTCAAAGTCTTCTCCAACGCCAAGAATTATAGACAAGACCCTATTGTCCCTCTCGTCGTACCAACGGTAAACCTTTCCCACTTCGATGTCATTCCTCATCAGCAAAAGCACTATAACCTCGACAAAGGCTTCCTTGTCTGCAATTCGAATTGCGCTGTCATCGGGCTCGTTATCCCCTTCGCTGCCCTCGAATCTGCCCTGGGCCCCATCAACACTGTCAGCGTCGTCACCTCACAGGCACTAAGTGGGGCAGGGTATCCAGGAGTCAGCGCCATGGATATCAAGGATAGCGTTGTCCCATACATTAGCGGAGAAGAAGAAAAGGTGGAGCCAGAGGCACGAAAGATATTGGGAAGTGTGAATAAAGAGAGTATGGCTTTCATAGAGCGTTCAGATATGAGGATATCCGCTACGTGTACGAGGGTAGATGTCACGGATGGTCATATGGCTTTTGTTTCATTGAATTTCGCGAGGAGGCCACCGCCTTCGGTCGAAAAGGTTAAGCGGGCTATGAGCGATTACGTGTCGGAGGCACAGAAGCTGGGCTGTCCGTCAGCGCCAGAGAAAGCAGTTACAGTTATGGAGCAGCCAGATCGGCCTCAACCACGATTGGATCGCGATGCAGATAGGGGCTACTCTGTCAGCGTTGGCAGAATAAGGGCAGACCCGTCTGGTATTTTCGACATTCAATTTGCCGCGTTATCTCATAATAGTAAGTCCATCTCCCCGGTTCCACAATAAGCTGGATCTGACAAGGGATTTCAGCAATCATTGGCGCAGCTGGCTCATCGATATTAAATGCAGAGGCAGCAGTCCTCAAGGGTTTGGCTTAAACGTAGGCAACATATTACAGTACATCTGCAGCAGTGGCGGGCATCAGATATACCCAATGACGACCTAATGACATTCCATATGTCAAGCTTTGACCCCCTTGAGTCCCCTTTCCTCTCAAAGCCGGGTCTATGATCCTGAGTAAACCGAACAGCGAATACGTCCATAGCAAAAGCTCATACCGTAAAAAAAGGTTGAAAAACCAGCGAATCACCAACATTGAAGAAAGCAATCTGCATCTCGATTGAGCGTTCGTGCAAAGCTCAAAGGGCAATTTTTGGCGTCTGGCTTGGACTGTTTAGGAATGGCTCGTGGGCTGGGCCGCATGACGGACCTGCGAACCTGAAACTAAAGTAGAGGGACTCTCCTGACTGAAGATTGGAAAGTCCATCTCAGATAATGCTCCTCAATCGCTTCTGTACAGTGTTACATGTATAGCGGTTTCTGTCGCGAAGTGCTTGACCTCGCAGTGTTGGCTCTTCTTTACATTCAATTCAGATTTCAAGAACAATAGTAAGCAACACTGAAACGCAGCCAAGAGGCCCCTCCTTTCCTCGAAAACGCATTGCTCCTTCGCGCTGCTTTCGTACGACCTGCACTGCAGAGAGCGAATAATCACTCCTCGAAGCTGTTTCCATACGTTTCACCGGCGCGACATTCACCTCACCTCAACGCTAATGTACATTCGGCGTCCGTCAACTTATATACACCAAGATCTTGCAAACATGACCAGCCGGCGAACATAGTATACATCCCTGGAAGCCAGAGGACGTACCTTTCCTATCTATCCTCACCGAAAATGTATCGCACCTCACGGCCAGAGGGTCTTGAATTCCCCACGCCGCAGTTCCAACGGAGTCCAAGCATCTCCAGCGATCGTGATCGTACACCTTCGATATCCGGCGCATCTTCTCTATTGTCCCCACCTTCTGTCAGACCCGAGCCGGGATACATCGCTGCATCGGCAGCGTCACAGATTGTAAACAGTGACCTTGCGGACCGAGATGAGACCTTCGACAGTGGGGGGATACGATCCGAGTCAGACGCTGCGGTGGTCTCACCTGCTTCGCTCATTCTCCTCAATGCCTTCCTCGATCAGCTCTTGTTTAGTTTCCTCGCGAGCTCGCACTCCACTTCCATCGCTGCCCTACGACCTGCAATACTGGAGATCCTGAAGCCGAGATTGGGAAAGGAGGCAATTGATGGCGCGGACGAAGAACTTGAAGGATATCTCGCAGGGGGCGACGCTGAAGAGCTTCTCGCGTTTCACTGTGGTCAGGATTTCCAAGGAGAATACAATCTCAACTTGGTATGGAGAAGAACACGACTGCGGTGCATGGTCTACACCCGTCTCGGAGACATGGAGGAGGAGGACGAGGAATTGTATCTAGAGCAAGAGCTAGAGAAGAATGGGAACGAAGGCCGACCACGCCTGACTCGGGACCTGGGAGAGATCTCACCAGCTGCGGCCATATTCTTGACTTCCATTGTTGAATTTATTGGAGAGCATGCACTGTTGGTGGCCGCTGAAGCGGTGTACAATCGTTTCCAAAGCAGAAAGCCCACCTCTGACCGTTCTCGGCCTACCGTCGAAGAGGTTGACATGGAAAAGATAGCTTTTAATACCACGCTTGGCCGCCTGTGGCGCTCATGGAAGAAGCGAGTCAGGACTTCAACTCTCTCGAGCCCGAGGCCGATGTCGCGCGAGCTGCAGCGCCATAAATCGAGCTCGTGGTCTGAGGGTGACTCCAGCAGGAAGAACAGTATTAGCGAAGACAGTTACTTTCATCCTGCGCGGAGGCCTTCAGTGGCCGAGATCTTACACGAGGATCGTGAAACGCCTCCGGGCCCTGCTCCGGAAGAGATCGCGTTGCCCGGAGAGCCGGATTTTGATGACCTTTCTACCACCGATATGAATGAAGTTGGCGCCGATGAGGTTGCACAGGCAAAGCGAGATCGGCCCCACAGCGTGATCGAATACCCGAGGCAACGATCCGAGTCCAGTATGCAGACTCCCACTCAAAGCTTGACTCCAATGCTCTCCAGTACGTATCGCACAGGCGAAGAGAGACCAGCGCCTAAACACATGCGCTCTTCGTCTCTACCAGCGAAACAGACTCCATATGTATCTCCCATGCACGAGGCCTCCGCTACCCCTAGTGAAGGTCCTGATCCTTTCGTGCATGAGGATGACCGCGCGAATGCGGAGAAGGGAATGCCGAGGCTGACCGACGACTCGAAAAAAGTTCCAGGAGTTGCAAGTGGTGATCATGTGGTGTCGACAATGTACGATGGTGCTATCGGTAAAGATGATGAGGTGCTGAAAAAGGGAATGGCTGAACGGACCAATGGTGGCATCAATAAATATACAGAATCCTCAAACAATTACGAATACGACGACGTTATAACCCCTCAGGCCTTGCAGTCGACCAAAACAAATGAGACCGCTCCATCTGAGGTTCCAGGATCAAGAGCAAGCACTGTGTCAATCGACTATAGCTTTCATGTTGGTGAACAGTACCCTGTTACTCCTGCTGTAGTTTCGACCAATTATCTAGCTAGCAGGGAGATCGTCAACGAAGACGAAGAAGGCGAATTTCAAGGCCAAGCGGACTCGTTGGAACAGATTGTTGGCGAACCGGAGACCAGTCGTCAGCATATCGGCAATTTGACTAATATGGCCACGCTGCAAGAACAGCAGCTTCGTACGTACGACGATAGTGGCAAAGCCGTCAAGCGGGACATCCCCGTGCTCTACGAGGCACCATCTAATGAGGACGTCATTTACAATCCAGATGCTTCTGTACGTTCAAGCGCAGTACATGAGGAGGAGGAAGTTGCCACTCCTACGCGCATAGACCATGTTCGCACGAGTTCTCAGCAGGGCGTTCCTCCGCTTACAACATTGCGTGAATTAATGGACGCTGCTCGTGACACTTCTGACGAAGGTTCCTCCATTGCTCCAAGCTACGGAACGCCAAAGTCTGAGATCTTCGTTCCAGCTCACCCTTTTCAAGGCTCTGACAGCCAAAGAATTCCGTCTTATACTTCCTCGAATTTCAACAACACCCAGTCCTCGGCATCTGCGAGCAAGCTTGTCGATCTGCACACTCAGCCATCAACTGTCAATATTGGTACAGAGAGGGCTGCAGTCCAACGCATATCGCCTTCTACCTCCAGCCCTCTTACACCGACGGGAAGAAATTCCACGAGCAACCGCGATGGACGGCCAGCTACATCCGGCTCTACGGGATCACAGGCCTCATCCAAGATCAAAGGCATAATTGATCGGGAATCTGGTGACATGATCCGACAGCCGTTGCATCATCGTACTTCTTCTGCGGACAGTGGGAGCTTAATCAACGGCCAGCTAAGAACCCCCAAGTCGGCTGACAAGGAAATGGATTTCGAGGAGCTAATCAAGAGCGATGAGACGGTCAAGTACACACTTACACCACAGAACATGCGCGAGATGGAGGTATTTGATTATCTGGAACCTTGTGCCACTCTTCATTTGCTAATAGTCTCTAGACGCCCGATTCTCCAAGATGGCAGACACATGCGCGCTCTGACACTGTGGGCTCTGGCCAGGACCGACCTTCCTCAGCTGGGCGCTTGGCCAAGCTCAAAGGCCTTAATGGCTTGCGTTCTAATCCTACCAGCAACACTAGCCCTACTGCAATGACCCAGCGGCCACCATCCTTTGATACCCCTAGAAGCCAGCCCAAGGAGCTACCAAGGTCACCCGGCGTTGTGCGTACTCCTGGTAACGCAAGTCCGCGTGAGCCAATGAATCGAGACGACTCTCTACGAGATTTTGCAGACTTCATTCGGTCCACCGGGCCGGAATCTGCGCCAAGTTTTATGCGCAGATCATTAGTCTCAAACTCTACGAAGCAATCACGGCCAAGTAACTCTACTTCGCCAAAGCCGCCTCCAAAGAAAATCACAAAGTCAAGCCCTGTGACTACCCCCAAAGGTTCCATAAGCGGTCCCCCAAAACCAGAGGCAGCTCTGCCTAACAGGACTCCTTCAAAATTGCAGGCTCGTGAAGCCACAGTCACAAACAGCAACGCAACCGCGGACCTTGCAGACTTCCTTCGTTCAGGTCCAGCAGGCGCAGAAGTAGCTCGTCCTCCGCAAGTCCAAAGACCTGGAGCTGAGATGCGGCCTACTGGGGCCCCGAACGGCGTTCCCGATGGCAGACTCAGAGACGCTGTCAATTCCGGCAGCTCGGTAGCGAGCACACAAGAGAGCTTCGCCCCATCGAAGATGACCCAATCATCTACCAATTCTAGAACGGGTCTTCTTGATAATACAAATCGAGCTCCACCCATTGCGCCGGCACCTGTCAGGAACAATGTACGACAGCCCGTACAGAAGGATGACGCTCCAGGCCGAGCACGCACTCAGCGCCGCGTCAGAGACCCTTACGCCCTCGATTCCGACAGCGAAGACGACGGCTACGGCACCGCTCAACCCCCAGAACGTGAAGAAGAGTCACTCTCTGATTTCTTGCGTAACTACAACCCACCACCAACAACAAACAATACGCGCAACATCCCCGCTGTCCAAACGACTGCCCCTCAGCCAAAGAAGCAGAAGACTACCATTCGCGAGCGTATGGCCCGCAACATAGCCGTGATCCCAGACTACCGCCCCTTGCCACCCAAAGCTCCGAAAAAGAACCCCTCGAAATCCCCACCGCAATCAAATGAAAGGCGCACTCCTACCACGCGCACGAACTCAGCTGGCTATCAACCACCAAATCAAAACAATGTCAATTGCGGCCGCCCAGCCAATGTAGCACCTCAAATCCCCCCAATCAACCCCCGTGCAGCCTCGCCTCACCTCGTCACTCAGAACGGTACGAAGATGGACACGTACAGACCAACGCAGCCAACATACGCCAAGCATGTTGATCGTCGACCTCGAAAGCAATTGCAAGCGAGGGAAGAGCACGGATCGCTCAGTGGGCCACCGGCTGTGGTTGGCATGGGCGATTTGGCGGATTTCTTAAGGGAGACGGAACCGCCACCTCCTAGTGGGCCCACTGGTGGAGGGAGACCGATGAGTCCGATGAAGGGGAAGGAGGAGAGTACTTTTGGACGGATGTTCTCCAGGAGGAAGAAGGAGGTTCGATGATTTAAGTATGATTATTTGTGATGAGATGTGATGAATTCTGACGATGGTGTTTCATATTCATGATATCTGGTGACGCGTATTCTAAGAACACAGAAGCTTTTATGCGGATTTTGGAGGATATGTCATGAGTAGCTTTATTCCCCCTTTGCAGGTGACGTTGGAAGCTCTTTCTTGGTTCTGGTGATCCATTCGAACTTTATGAACATATAGCATCTTGGTACTCGACGAATCTACTTCATACGAGGGATCTTGATATAGAACAAGAGAGTTAGAGGGGAGGTAGATAGTCTTTATGTTTTCATTATGTACTTATGAATCTATTACAAAAGCAGGCATCTTGCATGCGACCAAGTTGTTGGGTGCGGACATCGCCATGTCCTTGCAGCAGAGTCTCGACTTCGGAAGATCGCATGGGGGTTGCATTCCAGAGAGACTCATGAGATGGTAGCCATCAAGCTTGTCAAAAGAGCACACCGTCAAAGATACCTCTATTCTGCGACGTAGACTCCATACCATGATGCGCACGTATGCTCTCATGTTTGTATTCAGGGGCTTTAGCATCGCCATCACGGAAGGCCTTCTGGCAAGATCCGCAATTTACGACTTTTTCCAACCATTCTTGCGCAATATCGGCCGCGAACTGTGGGATGTTCGCCACGGCTTCCTTGAACAGGGTATTAGCCCGGATGTCTTTGAGGATGTCGTGTCGATGCAGCCTAGCGTGACTAACGACAACACCTTGAAGACCGTTGTTGTGGTCCGGAGTCGTGGTGTACACGTATGGGATACTCTCGACGAAGGCTGCGATGCTGTGTTTCTTGACTTCATACTCGTACTTGGATTTGGATAGCTCGGCGAGAGGAGTGATTTCGTACATGTCAGCTAGGCGGTAGATGTCTGTGTGGAAGCGGAGAAGGGAGATTAGGTCTTCTGCTTCGTTCCCGGTGTCAGGGTTGGAATAGTCGGATTTGTATAGGAACTCAATCATTCGCTCGATCAGGGCCGGTGAATCGTGCTCAACGGCAATTTCTCCACTCAAGGATTCCTGGGGTTGAGTGTAAGCGATTCATTATCTATCAGCTTCTAGAAAATTTGGCTTACCTTCATGCCAGACATGAAATACTTCTCGAGTACTGATGACTGTGAACATAACACAATCTTGTGTGCCATGATCACGTTGCCGTTGCTGCAGACGACCTTGAGATCGGCGAATTCATCGTTCTTGAAAAATCTGTAGTCAAGTGTTGGTGATAATCGAAATAAGAGGTAGGGGTAGGGAAGCTCACTTTGCGTAAAGGCTCACTGACGTTGGCTGCTTTTCTGTCATTTCGCCCTTCCCTACAGTCGAAGCAAATCCTGGTACTCCAGATCCTGGTGGAGGCTCCGCAAGACCTCGGTTAACCGCAATTGAGGAAGACACGTCTGCCCTGGTGGAAATTGAATGGGGATCTGGAAAGTTGTGGGTGGAGTAAAAGAATCCAGCCATATGTGAGGCTTGGCCTTCGGCAAAGTCAGCATATCCTCCAGACTATCAAGGTATGGAGGATGCCCACCTGATCGTGGCAGCGTCACAGGGTGTTTGGAGATGTTGCTGTGGTAGGGAGGTCTCGAGAACACAGGCTGACTGGATGGCGATACGAATATGTAATGATGATGGCAATGGATGGCGCATACTGCCCTTTTGTATTGTTCATCATACCCGAGGTGTTACAGTAATGGCGTAACACTAAAGTGAATCACCTCCTATGAAAGGTACAGTGCACCAGACGAGTTATCAAAACATGGACTATAGAGCGCTGAAATAGCCCGAAAGATAAGTAGGTAGATAAGTGAAGACTTGATCCGCAAGACACTATGTTTAGTGGATACAGGGTAGCTTATCTCTATAGGCTTGACCTCCAAACATGTGCCACATCTGACTCCGCTGGGAGCCTACGACTGTCACCTATCCTGACTCCAGCCCGCCACTGCTTAAGAGTAGACGATAGAGAGGGGTAGCGCGAAGCACATCGAATTTTCTTGGAGGGTGCTACACGCCGTCAACAGGGGATGAAGATTCCAAAACTATCAGATGAAGTCTTCAATCAGAACATTAATATCAAAGCTTATGGCGCTTTCCATTGGTTGCTAAATGCGCAACATTTGAAAATGTTGCATGCTGACTAGACTCTATGATACCATTCGCTCTTGAAAGTCTGGTAGCGTCCTTTACCATCACATGAAACCAGCGGGGATCCCACGATGTACCTCTGTGTGCGTATGTCGACAATGATGACTCGGTTTCACGGACGGCAGCGACGACGGCCGCGGCTTCATGGTGAACCAGTCTTGCATGATTTCGTGGAAGAAATCAGGCGTGTTGAGACATATGGATTCAAAATGGGCTCGAGTCTCTGCGTTCCTGGCGAAGACTTGCCGGTGCTCTTTCGCAAGGCTGGTAGCAATGGATCGAAGGTCGTGGAGATGGTCTGGTGTCTTGTGGTAGATGTACGCAATGCTTTCCAGAAAGAAGCCAGGGTGGTCAATACATGTCTTTGCGATCGCCTGAGAGTATTTTTGCTTCGCTAATTCGGCGAGAGCTTCGATTTGGAAGTATTCTGCGGTGGTGTACATGTCCACATGCAAGCTGATGAACGTGGCGTATTTGTTCTCCTCATCTTTCGCCTTGAAATGGGCGTAGTCGCCTTTGTACATGAATTCGATCATGCGTTCGATAAGATGAGGTTCCTCGTTTTGCAGTGGGACCTCGTTGGTGGTGGACTCCACGAAACGACCGTTGAGCATTGCCTCAATCGTTTTCGATTGAGAACAAATGACGATCTTGTGAGCTGGAATCTGACTGTCGCGCAACAGCATCTTGGCATCGGCATTTTTGTCACTCTTGTAGAACCTGTACATAGATTGTCAACAACATAGGCAACATACCCCATTTTCGTGAGCTACCTACTGTTCCAAGAAAGCCCACGCAGTTGTGTTTTCTTTGGACTTCATCTCCTCTGTTGCCTTTCGCTTCCAAATCGGGTCCGTAGATGACCCAAGGAAGGACATGTTTGGTTCATAAGAGATTGGATGCACGTTAGGTGATTGGCTAGGGGTGTATGTTGCAGTAACAACATCTGGGAATGAGAGATCTGACAAGGACTCAGTGGGATTCATACTCGTAGGTGGTATCGTCGAAGGCTCTAAAGGACTTGCTCATGACATAGTACTCGAGATAGTAAAGTTAGTGGATAGTTCTGGCAACTTTGTCCAATGCGGTGAAGATAAAAAGAGAGAGGCTCTCGAAGGAATCGTGTGTCCTTTTACCTTGCATCATGCCAAGGGAAACGAGGTGATACAGACGAAATACCACGAAGAGCGAGCAAATGCTGCAGCTTGAAGCCTAGAACATCCCTCAACTTCGTTGCGTAATGGTGGCATGCTTTTGGCTTTGGTAGGAACAGGAGTCCAATACGACTTTGCCCCTCCCTGATGCAACTCCAGGCAAATGTTGTGTAACCACACCAGATGGAGTATCAAACGTCCGTGGTCAAGTGGATGTAGTCCAAAACACAGCTTAGACCACTCGTGCTAGATCCTGTGCTACACGTGATGTAGGATCGGAACTAGCAAGGACTAATGGTGTAGAGCAACAGCCTACTTTGGCCTTGCAGTCACCATCAATTTGAGATCAGTGACCTCGATGGTATTTGACCAGCTATTCTTGTTGTATCGCTGTATCATACATGAAGGATCGTAGTGGTAAAGAAATGGGACACAAGTCAGGCACAGAGAGGGCAATTGAAGCCCGATTCCTTAGACCACGGGCGAAGGTGGCCAATCGTCGGTCGAAGGAATGATGATACCTTTGGTACTAGAATAGATTTGTTCGAGGTGGTTTTGAGACACTCTGAGTGGCGCCGCTACCGCTTAACGAAGTGGGCGAGCATGTTCTGTAGGATACTCAGGGTAATTACCCGGGATCGTTCAGCATCGACCTAAAAATAATTGTGCCTCCGCATCCAAAGTCGCGCGTTTGATCAGAGTCAGAATGCAAAAATTGTCCAGATTTTGGTTCTGTGCCTACGAAAGGAACCGCTTCAGCGCCCTGCGACACCGGATGATCACTAGTTCTAGTTCAATAGTAAGCAAACCATCGACTGGTGTATTCTGTGGGCTAGTATTGCCATATTTCGTGGCGAAACTCTGCTTGCTTCACTTCTTATCCGACACCACCGTTGGGTAAGCACCCAGCTTTTCCCGTTCCGCATTCTCGACTTCAATAGCCCCTTTACGACTCAATCTTTGTCCTCTTCCGGTAAGACACCCTTTTCAGTGACCTTAAAAGAGAAGCAACCCTCCCTCTCAAGATTCCTTACACCCTCGCGGACCTCTTCGGTCCAATTCTCGCTCTCCCACCAATTAGCCCAGCCTGAGAAAGCACTCCTTTCCACGGCTTCCCACCTCTGCCCTGCCTGCTTTGCAGCCTCCTCAACACTCATGCCAGGGCCAAATTTTTTGACTCTGTCTTTCTCTACGACCACCTTCAGAGTGCAGAAACTGTTCCATACAGACGGTAGATGAGGCCGAAGAGCTCGATGCCCCGCCGCGGTCGTGGCGGTAGATAGGCTCCAATTCGTGGCTACAACAGTACAAGAAAATTGGTGCTGGATGTGGCGTAATGAGGAGACAAGAGCGCGGTAGCGTTGGAGCAGGAGGCTGTTGTTTGCTTTCTCGGCGTTGTTGGTAGTGTAAGGACCGCCTTCTTCGTCAGCGTCCAGACGATCTTGCCAGAGAAAGGCGCTGAGGTCATTTATGGAGAGCAGACCAACAGGCCGATTCGAAGAGAAATGGGCGGGAAGCTGTCTGAGCAGATAGGAGGTTAGGGTAGACAGAGTAGCAAGGAGAGAGGGAGTAGAGTGTGGACGGAAGACATGTAAATGTGTTAGGGAGTCTGAGATCAGAGATGAGATCTCATCTTCTGGCAGTGCTGATGGGGTAGAGCAACTTGAGACAAGTTCTCGCATAATATGATGCAAGCGAAGAATGGAGAATTTACTAGAGAGATCCAAGAGCACGACAGCATAGCCTTTCCCACCCAACGGGATGTCATTATACTGCTGCGGCAATAGAGACATCGACACCAAGTAGCAAAGCATTTGGGTCTTGCCTGAGCATGCCGTAGCGCCAGTGATCTCTATGATTGGCAACGGCTTCTCCCTCGTCGAATGGAAATTTTGATGCTCCGTAGACCATTCACCAAATTGCGTGTGATATTGTTGCTGCTGCCGTGTCTGGGGAGGATTTTGAAAGACGTCGAGGAGCCTATCGAGAGATGGAAAGCCCAGCTGGGACGTAGGAGGTACCTCGAGCCCTCTAAGAGTGCGTAGAAGCTGTAGAAGGGGGTCAGCATCATGCCTAGTAGAGAAGCCGTTAGGCACCCTGACGCACCTCATCCAAGCCTTCCTCCTTCACCTCACCAAGCAGATCTGCTCCTAGTTTTTCTGCACTCATGACGCCCTAAATCCGGTAGTCAAAAGGGTGAATAGGTCAACCCCCGGTGTCCTCGCTCACTGCCGTCTTTCTAATGTCCTTTAAGCATCACAGAGAACTGTCATGGCTCCGCCAGTCGAAGCATTCCCGGTGTCAGAGCTCGCGTGGCGAATGAATACCTTGCCCAATGGGAAGCGGCGGAAGGGAGGAGATATCGATCTCAACAAGTGTGAATTGCTGGAGTTGGTGCAGTACTCGTGCCATCTTAAGAAGGCAAATGGGTTCGGTCAAGATGTCATTCAATGCGCGCCGGTGGTGAAGCTTTTCAGGAAGTAAGCATCTCGGTCTCGGCTCGTGTCTTTGAGATTGGTTGAATACTTATTGCTACTACCCCAGATGTGCTGGTGATCTTATGGTGGAGAGTACAGCTCTAGAGGGCGAGATATGATGTTGGTTATTGCAGAGACAGGGGGCATTGAAAGCTGCAGTAGATGTACGATTACAGGCTTCTACCACCAGACTTCACGAGTATCGCATGTAGAATCTTATGTTCAAATTCACAATGCTCGAATGACGTTGCGCATACGGGTATCATATATCTCCTCTCGTTCCTTTTGACCATCAAACGCCGCGCAATGCTCCTCCACAAGTGGCTGCCTTAGATACTACCATTCGTCCCTCTTTTCTGCAGAGCTGGCTTCCTCCAGTACCTCTTCTCTGAGTTGACTGCTGAATTGAGCCGTCCGTTCCCAAAGGACGTGCCAGTCAACTCTCCTTCTTTCTGCTTCTCCTTTTCGAACGACCCGTATCCGCTGTCAGTGTCAATGCTATCCTGCGCACCTGCCGTCACAGCTTGCATCGTCTCCATGAACACCTGGTCCCTCCTTGCACGCATACTCTTCACTGCCTGCCCTTTCTGTGATTCATGGGCTGGTCGATTAGATGCAGCGCTCACAAGCCTCCGTAGGGCTTCCTCCCCCAGTCTACCTTCTTCTGTAGCCCGCTCTCGGACCTTTCTCGGATCTTGCTCCCGCTCTGGGAATTCTGCCGTAGCTTTGTATGTGTGTTTGCTCGGGTAATCGGGGAAGTGCTTGGGTATGTTTGATTTAGCTCGTTCATTTGTTGCGCCATATAATATTGGTCCCAGAAAGCGTAGGTGTTGTTGCTCGTTGTCTTGGACAGCTTCTGATTGGAGAGGAAATTGTGAAAGTGAGGGAGGAACTGGTGGGTCGAGATGTGGTATGAGTGAACGCAGACTGAGCTGGTGAGTATGCAGAGCTTGGAGGAAGTCCTGAGGTATAGGCCCTGTGCGACGGCTGGAGAGCATAGATTGGCGCACATCCGCTAGATAGTGGGCCATGTCTGGCACTGTCAGCATACTGCTACGCAAGGAGCGCAGCAGAGTGGCTTTCTCATACATTCTTCAACGTCACTGCGAAAGGCGTCGATGGCCTCTGGAGCTGCCGCTTCAAAGCCTACAGCTTGTAGCGCAACGCCGATCGAACGGGTGAGCATGGACTGTTGGGATTCTTCGTCCTGCCATAATCCTTCTCGTCGCTGTGATCTCTGAGGATCCCATAAGGCCTTATGATGGCGTATGGATCCGCGGTTCAATCTCTTTGTAGCTGGCGTGTTGAACTCTGCAACTGTGGAGGTGCGCTTCAAGGGATTCTCGTATTGCACTGCCATCGTTGCTGGCATGGCATGAGTAGCGGTGAGTGACTGAGTGATTGCCATCGACTGAGCTGCGCAACAGTGAGTCGAGGGTGAGTCGGTGGTAGGGAGATGTTGTGGTTGGCGGAGGAGGCTTGGAGGGTGGTGGCTCGGGTGGGTTCATGAAAGCATTGCGGCTCCGCAACTCATGACAAGAGGCGCTTGGCTAGCGTGGCTGACTAATCACGATACAATTGTGACTCCTCATTCCGGTTCCTATTGAACATACAATTTACTATAGAACACCGAATCTCTGCAACTCACAATCACCATGTCTACACATCGGAAATCAGTCGCTTTTAGTGAGGGTACCACAGTCGTCGATGGCAATGGTGAAGTAACCGAAGTGAATGGAACCTCAGACAAGACATCAGCAGAGTCACACACAGCAAGTGAGTTCGCCTCTTTGTTACCACTATATTCAGTATACTCACAGTCAGAAGTCTCACCAGAGTCAAAGCCAGATGCAGCAGTCGATGAAGTCAGCGAACTCTTCAAAGGCTTAGGCAAGAAAAAGAAGTCATCTAAGAAGCCCAAAGATGAGGCGGCAGATGGAGGTGATGAGCCAGCACCAGCCGCAGACGGCGAATTCGACCCGACAGCACTAAAGAAGAAAAAGAAGAAGAAGGTCGCCAAGCCTGCAGAGGCAGATGATTTCGAGGCAAAGTTGGCCGAAGCTGGCGTGAACGAGAACGGCGAGGCAACTGGCGAGGCGCAAGCAGAACCAGAAGAGGATACAGTAGAGGGTGACATGGTCACTGGTACTGGAATTTGGGCCCACGACGAAGTAAAGCCCATCAAATATGACAAACTCCTGGAACGTTTCTTCGCCCATCTCCACAGCGCACACCCAGACCTGCTATCAAGCGGCTCAAAATCCTATGTCATCCCACCACCACAGTGTCTACGTGAAGGAAACAAGAAGACTATTTTTGCGAATATCCCGGACATCTGCAAGAGGATGAAGAGAAGCGAGGAGCATGTCATGCAGTTCATCTTTGCAGAATTGGGAACGAGCGGCAGTGTGGACGGGTCGAGGAGATTGGTCATCAAAGGAAGATTCCAGCAGAAACAGATTGAGAACGTGCTGAGGAGATATATTGGTGAGTTTGTTCCTGCTACAGCGACTGGCAGAGCGACGTTAACGTTCTTGCAGGCGAATACGTGACTTGCAAAACCTGCCGATCGCCAGACACAGAGCTCAGCAAAGGAGAGAATCGTCTCTACTTCGTTACGTGCAACTCATGCGGCAGCCGAAGGAGTGTCACAGCTATCAAGACAGGTTACTCAGCACAAGTTGGCAAGAGAAAGAGACAGCAGACTTGAGTGGGCCGTCTTATGATTGTTTGCTGGTCGTCAAGCATCTTGCGTAGGGCCTAATCAGATCCAGCCGTCTGCTTAGCACAATTGAAGAACCTTCTGTATCAAAAGACTACAAACGAAATTGAGTAATTACTTGTCATCCTATTCTCCCAGCAGCTGGAGTCACCCGCGTGGTTTTTGTTCAACCTTACAATGCATGCTTCAGAGCCTCTCAAGGGCTTGTCGCTCTCTAGCTACTTCTTCACATTACTCGAAGCAGCGTCCCTTAGCATGAATACTTCCTAAAAGGACTGGGGCCAAAATATATCTCGGTGTAGTGCTGCGAAGGTCTCGCGTGTTTCCTTTAAATTTACAAGCTCTGCCAAAGCCTTATTGAGCAATTCCTATCGAGCTTCGCCCGGTTTCCGCTGGCTTCATCGACTACCTTCTCCCAGCTTTCGATCATTCTCCAGCGACTCCTCCCCAGCACTGGCCGCATATTCCTCCAACTTTGCCCTAATCCTCTCATCATTCGCAGCCAGTATCCTCGCAGCACTCAACGCAGCATTCGTCGAATTATTAATCCCAACAGTAGCAACAGGAACACCCCTCGGCATATTCGTCATACTCAATAGACTATCCATGCCATCGCCAACCGTCGGCTTGATAGGCAAACCAATGACTATGACCTTCTTTGAGAAAGCAGCGATCATGCCTGGGAGATGGGCAGCGCCGCCGGCTGCCGCTATGATGACTTTGATACCTCGAGACGCTGCTGTCTTGGCGTATTCTGCCATGGCATCTGGCGTGCGGTGGGCGGATTTGATACCTTTTTCGTAGGGGATGTTGAAATCGTTGAGGATTTTGTAGCAGGCTTCTAGATGTGGTTGGTCGGATATCGAGCCTGTGATGATGCCGACAACGGGTTGAGGCTTGGGTTTTGGCTTAGCGTTGCTGTCCCTTCCATCCTCATCGGATCGTCCAGCCCGGATCTCATTTGCAAGCCTAATGAGAGGGTCGATCATAAGTTCTGCCTCTTCCATGGTATCACCAAGTACAGTCAAGTGGCCCATTTTCCTCCCTTTTGTCGCGTCTCCCTTTCCATAGAGGTGTACCTTGGCGCCAATGGCATCTGCGGCATCTGCGAGCTGCAGGAACGACTTTGTGTCTGATCCACCGAGAATGTTGAGCATGATTGCGGGCTTGACTAACTCGAGCCCCTTCGGAGCTATAGGTCGGCCTAGAATTGCAAGTAAATGAGAGTCGTATTGAGATATTCGACAGGCCTCTATTGTGTAATGACCGCTGTTATGTGGCCGAGGGGCAATCTCATTCACCCAAATATTCTTGTTTTCAAGAAGAAACATCTCGACGCCAAAAATTCCTTTGCCTCTAAAACTCGCAACTGCCTTTCTCGCTACCTCTTGCGCGTAGTCATTCGTCTCCTTTGAGAGGTCACGAGGGGGTGCGTAGACGAGCTTGCAAATACTGTCTTCATGCACCGTCTCGACAGTGGGATACGACAATGTGCAAGATGACCATTTCGAAGGATCTGCTTCGTCTGTCGTTCTGACAACCATAACGGCAAGCTCTTTCACGAAAAATACCCACGCCTCAGCATAAAGGGGCCGATCTTTCAACGCTTCCAACGCAGGTTTGAAGTCTCGAGTCGATCGAACGGGGTAATTACCACGCCCATCGTACGCTCCTTTACGGGCTTTAAGCATAAAAGGGAACCCTAAAGTGTCTGCAGCGTTCTGCAGGGCCTCTTCTGACGGCGTATCAACTGGTATCGACTCGGCAAGAATGATATCAGCTTTCTCCAAGGCCGTCTTTTGCAGATACTTATCCTGAATTGTGCGTATTGCTTGCCAGCTTGGGTGGATCTCCAGCTTTTTCCCTTCAGCCTGCGACTCCTTCTCCAAATCCTCAAGTACCTGCGTGTCGACATGCTCGATCTCAACGGTCAATACGTCACACTTGCTTGCAAGCTTGCGGATGGCTTTTGGATCAGAAAAGGAGCCATCCACGCCAGGATGTGCATTGACTTGTTTTGCTGGTGATCCTTTCTTGTCGAGAATAGCGACAGGAATGTTCCTGTTGTTGGCTGCTTCGACGACCATACGACCCAGCTGGCCACCACCAAGTACACCAATTGTTCGAGTATCCATGGCAGTCAACACGAATATTCTTTCACAGAAATATATCCAATGGAACCGGAATACAATTGAATGGCACTTCAGTGAAATCTTCGAATTGTTGCTCTAATTTGTGAAGGGGAATAGAATAACCGTGCATCACATCAAGGCCTTACGGAGGAGGCAACTATCTACTTACGATACGTGCATGTTTTGAAGGGAATGACATTTGATGTTCGATGGTGGGTGTGAGTTGGAAAAAATCTAACGTCGCGAGGTCAAATTCGCTTGGCAAAACCGGGAAAAAAGAGCCTGGCGAGCACCAAATGCACACATCAGCAAATCGAAAAAGCAAGTAAATGCCATTCCTGTCTGATAAGCAAACTCGATTCGGTCCAAAAAGGGCCATACTATGGGCTCAGAAGCCTTGCGTGAGGCCTCCTGGGACTTTATTAGCCGCCAAACGGCGCCCAGGTCAGCCCTAAGCAGCCGCCAAAGACATCTCTGGACCACTCGGAAGGATGCTGCTCCTCTTCATGCAGTTGGGACGTCTACCACTGGATACCTATTTCTAGCACAGAACACAAGAATAGCTACAAGTCCATCTGCCCCTCTCTGAGCTCTTGGTTTAAGTATGTAAGAGCTTTTTTGCAGGCGTCGCGTTTCCTTTCACTTTCCTCCGTCTCGAGTCTGTCATTGAGCTCTTCATTGAGTGTCACATTGCCTACCTCGCTTCTTCAGAAGCTTTCCTGTTTCAATTGCCCTAGCTTTCCCTTTTGCCCAGGAGCTCGCCTCGAGTACATTCAGTCGCAGCCTCGAACGATTGTATCGCAGAGAAAGATGGCGACTCCTCCGCCTCCAAGCTACGGGCAAAGCAGTCCCCCACCAAATACAGGCTACTATCCTCGTTAGTCTAGAGGCCACTGGAAGCCCAATGATCTCTTGAAAGCTAACCAAAAGCAACAGCACCCCTAGGTGGACCTCAAGAAAGCCGAACTTATCCACCACCAGGCAAGGCTCCCCTCATGATTCTACTTCCTTCTGACTAACGTATAAGGAAGGCCAGTCATTCCCACCGCCCCCCGGACAAGGCTCACCAGGCTTTCCACCCCCACAAACATACCCCCCTCCTCCCTCGCAGCCCTCACCATCCCTCGCAGGCGCGTACCCACCACCACCACCCCAGCAGCAATATGCCAGCAATGGCCACAGACAATCCTTTGCTCCTCCCCCACAGCCCGTGCCTCAAATCGCCATGCCAGAGAAAAGGCCTACCCAGGAGGCATATCAAGAACCACCACCATCTGGAGGATATGTCGGTGCCGCAGTTGGCGCTGCTAGCCAGAAATTCGCGCAACTGACAAAAGCGCCGGAGAAGCCACCGTTGAATTCGAACCAGTCATCCCAGATGCCTGGTGGGGCGCCGGCACAGGGCCACTTTACAGGGGCAAGTGCCACGCAGGATGATGTTGGAACTTTCAACGGAGGGAGCTATCGTATTAGCCATCGAGACAATAATACGATCATAACGCTGCAGTTGGCCATGGGTTGTCCTTTGCACGCCAAGCCAGGTATGTTTTACCTCTAGTATTAACATACCACTCTGCTGACTCGAATTCTAGGCATCATGATTGCTATGTCCCCCACGGTCACCCTTAAAGGTGCCATTAAGTTCTCAATGAAGAAACTCATTGCTGGCGGCGAAATTGCGACATCCACATACACCGGTCCCGGCGAATTGCTGTTTGCGCCACCTTTCCTGGGTGACATTACCACCCTACGATTAACGGGTAAAGAGGCATGGAATGTAGGGAAAGATGCATTCATGGCCTGCACTCAAGGTGTTGTCAAGGACATGAAGAATCAAGGGTTCAGCAAGGCTATGTTCTCCGGTGAAGGACTGTTTGTGTATAAGATCAGCGGGATTGGCATCTTGTGGATATCGAGTTTTGGAGCCATCATCAGGAAAGACGTAAGTCTAGCCCTTTCAACCCGCTCCAGCGGAACAATCACTAATTGAAAAGTTAGCTGGTGGAAGGCGAAAAGTACATCATCGACAACGGCCATTTGGTCGCATGGAACTGTAAATACGTGATGGAGCGCGTAGCAAGTGGCGGCATCATCTCCGGTATCAGCAGTGGAGAAGGGCTAGTGTGTAAATTTTCAGGCCCAGGCACTGTGTTCATGCAGACGAGGAACCCGTCAGCGTTTGCCATGTGGATGAGCGCGCATGCTGCGGTTGCTTGAGGGTTGCTGCAATATTATCTTTACTCTTTCATTCGTTTTGTTCAATCTATCCCCACATACTGAAGCAGCTAGTAGCCTTCTGTGTAAGGCAGTATTTACGAAGATGGCAGCCGTTGCTAGAAGAACCCCCAAGCTTGGCAGAATTTGGTTGCGGGACCATTTTCGTCCAGCTAGCTATATGGTTCAATAGAGATAATCGGTCGGGGAATTTACAGAGCTTATTCTGCCAGTATCTCGCCTTGATGCGTGAGTTGGTCTCCCGTCACCAGTGGGCGACAAAACTCATGAGCACTCTAACCCTTTTAGGCAATAATTTCTAGGCTAGCATTTCATGGATTTTATGGTCTTAAACGCCTTTCTACCATTGACTTGACTTGATTACTTTGCCCCCATTACTACATAGTATACTACATCGCCGGGGCATAGCAGCGATCCGGCTACGCACCTCATCCAGCCCAATCTAGTCCCATACCTGGTGAGCCTAGAACTTATTGCCTAAAAGGGTTAGAGTGCTCATGAGTCTTGTCGCCCACTGGTGCCGTCTCGAAGGGAAGCTAGCCACGCTGTGAAGAAAGCCATAGCATCATAAGGCACTGATGTCACAGGAGGTCGCCACTGCTTGTTATCCACATCCACGTAGCTTTTGCTTGACTTCATATGCTTATTCATACACTGAAGATTCTTTTCGAGCTGGTAAAGTACAAGGGCTCGCAAACATTGCCCTCAGCATTCGCGGCGCTAAGAACCCTTGGCGAGCTTGGATGATTTAGCCAAGCAGTCGGAGCACAGCCACAGAAACAAGGCGACGACGAAATTGAATCCTTCATCTCAATTCAACACTTTATCTCCTTCATCTTCTACGATACCTTCATAAGTGACGCTTATTACCTGGACTGTGCTACTGTTGGTTTGACACCATAAAGTCTGATTAAACCATAGCCATCATGCGCAACATGGAAGAGCAGAGCGCGGCGATGACCAATAGGTCGCTGCGCAACATCCGCACCGTAAGTCCATCGATCGAGCTGGCAAAAAGATGTAAGAATTGACCGAGAAGTAGGAACTTGAGTTCCTCACAGATTCCAGCGTCATCACACCTCAACAACTTTCCAACTTCCTAGCACAACTCCCCACCCAGACCAGTGTCCACGCTCCCCTCCAAAATCCAGCTGCAACACTGGCCCCTGCACAGACCACTCCTCTATCACCTCCCGTCAGCCAACTACACAATACATCCTTAAACGAAAAGCAGAACAGTTTCTACGCCCCCACCCCATCGCCTGCCCTCCCTCCACCAGCCTACGGCTCTCCTCAAGCACCCGCAACTCTCGCTACAGCCTCAGCTCTCTACGAATATCACCCGTCAGATGCTGGTGATCTCGCTATTCAACCCAACGATCGTGTCTGTATCACTGAGTTCATGAATGCCGACTGGGCGAAAGGACGCAACGAGCGCACCGGGATGGAAGGAATCTTCCCTCGGAGCTACGTGGCTATTGTCGATGAAAAGAAGAACAATGGACCTCCACTCCCACCTCTGCAATCAAACTATGGCAACATACCGCTGGATGTGAGTCAGAGCAGCAGTGGTTCTACCCCCAAGCCGGAGAGCAAGCTCAATGCGAATGGGAAGAAGTTTGGCAAGAAGATGGGCAATGCCGGTAAGTCCATGCTGTCTATGATGCAAGAAGAGCGCAATGCTGACTTGTAATAGCTATCTTTGGTGCTGGTGCTACGATCGGTTCGAACATTGTTAATGGGATTTTCTAAGAGGACTATTGGAACGATATCATGTCTACTGTAGGTACCAGGGACGGCGTTAGGTGTGGGGACTCTGGACATAATGGTGATGATTCAGCCTATCCATAGACTTTTACTTGTTATTGTTTTAAGGCATTTTCTGCAAATACCTTCAATATTGTCTTTTTCGGGCCCTTTTTCGGGGTTAACGCTCTGGGCATAAGCCTGCCCCACTGCTTCCTACTGTTTGCTTGACCACTGCTCTATCCACTGAAGAGAGCACGTAGCCTTGCCTAAAGTATCTGGCTGCCGCTGATCTTGCCGGCGATATCTCCGAAGTAACGGGTGTAACGGGCATAATGGCCCGGATCATGACGTTATGAGGTGCACTTTCATTTGATAAAAAGCACACAGTTTGCAATCCGTCTCTAATTGCAAACATCTCTAACATCTATCCTAAAAATACGGAAAGTCATATAATTCTATCACAATGCCTTTCCCCTACAAAAAGGTACTAGTTATCGGAGCCACTAGTGGCATCGGTAAAGCATTGGCATCTCGCCTCGTCCAAGAAGGCAGCTCAGTCATCGTCGTTGGCAGAAGGAAAGAGAATCTCGAAGCTTTCGTCCACGAGCACGGCAAAGACAAGTCCACTGCTGTCCCTTTCGACATAACCGAGCTGGACAAGATTCCCAATTTCGTCACCAAGTATGTATCAACAGACAGTGTAGTTTTGTTGTATAATAGATGAGACTGACATCTTCCAGCATCACCTCAACGCACACCGACCTCGACTGCGTAATCCTAAACTCAGGCATCCAGCGCCCCTTTGACTTTTCCAAACCCGAAACCGTAGACCTCAACCTCGTGCAAACCGAGTTCAACACCAACTACTTCAGCTATCTCGCCCTCACCAACGCATTCCTACCATTCCTCAAATCCAAGAGCGAGAAATCTGCACTCATCTAGTACACAAATTCCTCATTCTGTTTGGCCAAGGACATTACTGATCCCTCCTTGAAGCACAACATCTAAACTAGCCCTAGTCCCCCTAGTACGCTGCCCAAACTACTGCGCCAGCAAAGCAGCCCTACACCACTACCTCCTCTGCCTGCGCGAGCAGCTAAGAGGTTCAAACGTCAAGGTCGTAGAGCTCTTCCCACCCGCAGTCCAAAGTATATTTTCCCCCTCCCCCTTCCCTTCCCTTCTTACCATCTCGAAAAAAAACCAATTTCATACTAACCGCCCCCAGCCGAAATCCACGACGAAAAGCACCAACCAGACATCAAGAACGGCGGTAGTATGGGCATGCCGCTTGACCAGTTTACCGATGAAGCGTACGAGGGACTGGCGTCTGGAAAGGAAGAGGTTACGGTTGGGAGTACGACGGAATGGTACAACAGATTTGAGCCCGAGAGACAAAAATTGTTTCATGGGATGGTGGAGACGACGAAGAAGGAGATGGCGGGGTCGAAGTCATGATTCTCGGTCAGACGGATAGAGATTCATGTTGACTGTAATTGCAATAAGATGTTTTTCAAGGACCGCAATATAATGAAATCCCGAGATCCTACAGACTTCTGACTAGTGCGTGATTTTATTTGCATGTTTTTTTCTGCCGACTTCGATCTATTTCTTGCTCTTTTGTTTGAATGTCGGAGGTTTCGTACCTGCCATTCAAACAATTGGACTTTATCTTGTTCCCTAGAGTGGCCATCCATACCAACATCAAGCATGGAATGGGAGCTGGTGGGAGGGAGTATCAATGTTTTCCAAATTATTATCTAGAAGTATTGCTTATTTCACATAATTCATCCCTAGCCATTCACACACCCATCTCTTGCGAATGTGTCTTTTTGCACGCCAGTAAATGCCCCAACATGAACGCCTGAAATCATAGCTTGCTGTGTATTCTTCGCTCTCTCCCCAGAAATGAGAATTACAGTATACCGAAATTTGCTGTTCTATCTTGAACTATGAGTAACGTAAATCTAGAAAGTCACATCCTCACTCGAACTCGGAAGCTGATTCGGACTCCCCCGATACCTCGTTCGCGTAACATCTTTCCCGGGGCTATAGCTGCCCGACGAAGTGATGGGTCGAGGCCCAGTAGGCTTTCGCGAAGGAGCCGCGCCAGATGCGGAGCGTGGCGAGTCCCTGGTCTACAGTATCTTACTTAGTAGAGGCCTAAGTTTTAAAACATGAACAGAGACTTACAGGATCGTAACTAGCGGATCCACCACTATACCTCTGCTCAGGCTGCAGATGCTCCGTACTCAAGGGACTCGCAAAAGTTGGCCTATTGTCCTTAGTCGCAAGCTTGGGTGGGCGCGATGGCCCTGCCGATGGCGATGATGGAATCAATGGTCCATCGTCCTTGACCTTCGGTGGTCGTGGTGGGCCTCGCGCCTCATCGGCTGCTGATGTTTCGGAGTAGCCCGCATCAGAGATAGGAGACAGGTTGCCTGCGTTGCCACTGTATCTATTCGTTGGCCCCGGTACATAGCGTGCTAGGGTGGGATCAGAGCCGAAGGTATCGGACGTTGGTGAGATTGGAGACCGGGTACCACTAAAATTTTGAGCCTGTGATTCGAGGTGGGTCTGGAAGCGGTGTGTGGGGCCGACACGAGGCTGAGGATGCTGGAGGTTTAGAGAGTTGCGATGAGCTTCGTATTTGGGGGCTTCGGAAACCTGAGATGGGATGAGAGGCGAGGGAGGGCGATTTCCTTCTGGAGTAATGTCATCATCATCATCCTCGAGAGAGTTTTTGGAGCGGATGCGGTCATCTCCCTGAGGATCGTAGTGCTCATTGGTTTCGTAGTGTTGTAACTCTGACCCGGAGCGAGAGGCCTCGGAGAACGGTCGCTCTTTTCGGCCACTGTTCCTGAAGTTGTCGCCCATAGAAGAAGCGGTAGTCTTCGACCATCTAGAGAGCTTCGGGAAGAACGAAGAACTGCTTGACTTGTGCTTGCGACTCTTATCAGTTCCTGTCCTGGGCGTATGCTCATTGCTTTGAGTACCAGTTGGCAGGTGAGCTTGAGGAGGGGTACCCAACGGCACTGAGCCCGATCGGGGATTCTCTCTGGTGGGTGTCAAGAGCTGCTCGTTGTTCTCGAATTGATGATCAAGTACGTTCTGCTCATGCGCCTCAAGCTCCTCATCGGCTTCAAGAACCGTGCTTACACGATTCTGGGATCCTCGACGAGTATCTCTATTTCGCATGGCGCTTGCTTCCCGTGATGGAGGATTCGAGAAGTATCCAGACTGGCCTGTGGACCCTGTACCCGCTTGGCCTTCTGGCTCATAGCCATCGGGGCCAGCTGCCCTTAGGTTGTTGTACGAGTCCAGGCTTTGCGAACGCGTATTGACACTGGGCCGAATGTCCTGGCCCGCTTTCAATCCCTCAACTTCTCCGAGTAGATGAGCCAGCATCTCTTCAATCTTGCCAATGTCGTTCTGGTTGCGGCTACTGAGACCTTTGAGTGCACGCCTGAACACATTCCTTTTCTTTTGCTGTGCATCTTCTGCTTCTTCTTCTGCGGAAGACATACGAGTGAAGCTTGGCTTGCCGGCTGGTTGAGGACGTGGACCGCCAAGAACGATCTTCTGGATTATGCGATCATGCTGCCTGTTGCCTGCATCTACGAGGATGTCATCTTGCTCAGCGATGAATTTCTTCATCTCCTCGAAGGAATTCCGCATTTCTGCAGCACTTCTGACCAAAGTCACCAAGATCTCGGTGTCCCTAGCATTTCGTTGGGCGTCCCGTACAGTAAGCTGTTGTGTCATTAGCATTGCTCATCAAGTCAAAGCTATGGGACACATACGTGATCCATCAGCGCCACAATATCCTTCGACTGAATTCTATCGATACCCGCTCCCATGGCGCTATCATAGATAGGAGATCCCATTCCGTGAGCCAAACCTTGCGAATTAGTGCTCATGTGTCTGTCATGGCTCTTTCCTACAAATGGATCATCCTCATCCATTATGCCATCCATGCCAGGGTCATTGAACGACTTGGCTTGGTTGAAGCTGATCTCCGGACTTTGAGGGCCGCGTTGAGGACCAGATTGATAACCTTCATCTTTCGGCGGACTTGGAACAGTATAGCCTGTCATGTACGAATCTCGACTTTGACCTAGATCGTGATTGACGGCAGCATCGTACTGGTCTTCGGCCTGGGGAAGGTACCCTTCCTTAATGGAGAGATCTCTTGATCTGGCTTCCTTTTCGGGAGAGCCATGACCTTGGCTTGCTATAACAGCCGCGCTAAGGAAGCCTTTTGCTGCGGCCTTGAGACTCTCATGAGCGCTTGAGTCCTTTGAGGCTTTCGGATGTGGCGGCGTTGCTTTGTTTGGCCAGTGATCCAGATTCTCAGGCTGATAGCCTCCCATTGGCCCTTGGATGATTGACGGATTGGTACTGATATCAGAGTCTAAATGCAAGTTATGTCCAATCTCAGGCATAGGATCCTCGAGGTCAGGCAAGCCGGTTGCACCCATATGGATGTGCTCTTCCTGCTCATTTAAGGACTTGGGAATACTTTGACGTGGCGAGCCTTGCGCAGAGTTCTGATCGTAATTGTGAGATTTGCCAGGTGATGCAGCATGCAGATCTTCACGGAGAAGCTCCTTCGAGCCAATGTGTCCTTCGTTGATCTCACGATCCGCAGCACTTCCTACGCGATCCTCCTTGTGTGATTCAGCAGACTCCTTCTCTTGTTTTGAGCGCATAGAGATTGTTGAGGTATCGATCAGAGAAGCGACTGCAGACTCGACTGCGACTGGTGTATGGACGTAATCAGGATTCCTGCCCGTACCCACGGTCTGTCGTTCTTGTGCAGCCGCGACTCTGTCCAGGTAGGGAGCGTCTAGGCTATCATCCGTGTAATTTGTCAAGCGCTTATAGTCGACCATCGAATCTTTGTAACTACCAGAATCGCGATAGCTTTCATTCTTCTCGTGCTCCTGCTCAAGCCATTCATCCATTGCCCGATCTTTATCAGAGTACTCTCCTTCGGGATACTGAAAGTCTTGAAGCTGCGCTAGCACTTCCTCAGGTGGCTCCTTATTTATGCCTTTGGGTCTGTTCGTACGAGTCATGTCCACACTGACAGGAGAACCCAAGGATCTAAGGGACTTAGAAGAGCTTTTCTTCCCATGCTGCTTAAGGTAGGACAACGACCCAGCACTGGCTTTGTGGTGAAACGACTCTCGGTTAAATTCGCTCTCTTGGCGGCTAGAGACGCTTTGTATTGGACTCAGACCCGGATTGTCGTGCTGGTAGGTGGAGTACTCATTCCCATCGTACTGATGGTGACGATCCGCGAGACGTTGCGCAGTCAGAACTCCAGCACCAGCAATGGCTCCCATGACACCATCCTCTGCCATTTTCGAGTGATGTTCTTCATCATCACGGAAGCTTCGATTACTCCGAGGGCTGTTGTTTTCACTGATATACTCGCGGGAAAGATTGCTATGATGGGTACCCAATCCTTTCTGGACACCCAGCGGCGATCTTGTGGGTGTCCTTGATGCCGGGGATATCACCTCGCGCGGTGAGCCTCGAGAAACCTGGCGTATCTCTGCAGTGTGTATTATTTTTTCAGAAGGCGACATTGTTCCCTCAGTTCGTTCTGAAAGGATCGAGTCTCGAGTGAGCTCTGAACTGTGGATATCGCTCTGCATTGGCATTGGGGGCACGTCGTGCTTGTAGAAGGTATCTTCGGTACTTTCGGCAATGCTTGCGCTCCGGGTGTGGCTCTTACTGCTACGCCTTCTGCGTCGTCTCTTCTCCACGCTGGATTCGGAGTCGCGATGCCTCAGGTCATGGTGACTCAGCGCCGCTGCCGTCAGGATACCTCCAGCAATACCTCCAGCAGCAGCGTCTCGCAATCGATGCCTGCTCCTTTTCCGCGAGGACTTCTCTCCGTCACGAACAACAGTCTCCTCGGACATTTCGCGCTCGGATCTCCGCTCAGTAGGCGAGTCTGTCTTCCTATCTCGCCTGCTCTCTTTCCTGCCCTTGACTGAATCGCCTGACAGTAGGGTACCGGCGTTGTTTTCATCTTTATTCAGATAGACTTTTGGTTTACCAGAAACATCTGGAGCGCTTGCATGCTTAGAAAGCTTGCGAGTCATTTCTCCTCGTGAGCTGATGGAAGCAATCGAGCCTCTGCTGTCCCGATCGAATTTTTGGCGGCTCTGTTGCATCTTTTGCTCTTGCTTCAGGGTCTCCAGTTCTGGCATAATCAGGCGACGGATGGCATTTTCCACGGTCTCGAGTAATTTCGGGTTGGCATTGATTGATGACTTGGAAGTCCCTGATCGAAACGATTGTTGGTCGCCTTCGTGGCGTCGGTCAGAAGTCGTAAGAAGGCTGGACTCGGCTCCGCTGGCCAATTCTTCGTCGCGATACTTTTTGCTTGACCTTCGTCGCTCACTTTTGAGAGTATCCGCGATCTGCTCACTGCTGGCGCTGCGGCTTCGTGTCTTGCTACTGCGTTTGTGCTTCCCACTACTAACCTCCCGAGGTCTTGCAGCAATCTTTTCCGCAACTTTATGGGCTAGTCTTTCTTTGCTGAGGCTTCTGCTTCTTCTCCGTGAGGGCGTCTTCAAAGTATCCATTGTCACGACATTTTCCCTACTTATGCTCCTGCTCCTGTTCCGTCGGGGTGTCAGACTTCCTGCCTTTCCGTCCAGTATGCTATCTGGCGGCATCGATGAGATCTCTGATGGGTTGACCTGGACATAACGTTCTTCCCTAGCATGCTCCTCTCGGCCTTCGCTCAAACCAGAGATGTCACTTTCCTGGTCTCTGTGCATGATCTCGACCTCCACGGGTGGATATCTATGTGCCAGGCTTGACTCCTCTGCGGCCGAGGTGTATGAACTTATGCTCTTGTCGTCTCCACTTCCAGAGACCCGCCTCTCCACTGTACCGTGTGGACCGAGCGATATTCGCCTGGTATAGGAAGGTTTGCGGCTACCTTTCGTCTCGGTGACCTGTATGTGCTCGTTCGTATTCTGATCTTTGATCTTGCGGGCTGCTGACGGTGTAACCTTCACCCGTACGCTTGGTCGAGAGTGTACGTTGGGCCCTTTTCCACCTTCAAAGTATTCGATCAAGAGTGACGTTTGCGACTTGTCTCTTGCGAGTGAGCTTCCTCTTTCGCTTCGCTCTCTTCGCTTCTTGACAGGAACTGTGATGGGGCTACCGTCTTCAGGAATCGAGTACGAGGTCTTGTCCGTGCGGCGTGAGAGATCCGTGGCAAGGTCAGCTTCTTCGCCACTACCTCCAGATGTTTGGAGGGTTGAGGACTCTGTTGGGGCAGGCAATGGCGGTTTGCGACTCTCGACACCCATTGCGATGACAAGGCTGCTTTAGGCGCAAAGAGAGGATATTATATGTTGAGCATGCACGTGTAGGTGAGGTTGTATTTCATTCGAAGTCTAATTGGCTTTTCCAATGCCTTGTAATGATTATCGGAGATGAGAGAATAAAATCGGGAAGGCGCAGGATTTGAGGTGGTGCAACGATCATTGACAAGTCGTTGGCTCAATTATCGTAGCTTGAGTTGCTAAGGCCTGCAGATACCGTGGCAGGGCGAGAAGGAAGAGTATAGTACGTAATATGGATGGGAAGTTGTTGTTGTTGAGGAGGGTCCAGCGAGCTGCTCTGTTGACGCTGGTAAAAGTAAGGTCCTTTTGGGGTCGGCAACCGAGCGAGGCCTGGCCTTCCTTTCGCTCATTCACTGGGTTGGGGGCGATAGCAGCATTGGGGAGCCCACAACGAGCACAAAGCCTCCGACGACGTATGTGACGAATTTGCAATGAGGAAAAAGTAGGTGAAGCTAAGATTGTTTCGTAGAAACGTGGAGTCCGTCTTGGTAGAAAGGCTGAGAGCTTCAGACAACAAACGCATTGGCGGTACGCTAGGGCGGCTAGGCTTAGGCTACCATGGTCCCTACTTTAGGTGTGATAGGTCAGAATATGGGCTGTCACTACCAATTGAGAGCAACAGCGAGTGCTTGATGAGACTTTGTGGATGGGCTGAACTGAACCGTTGCTTGCGCTATTGTTCTACAGAGACTGCAGCTCTTGTGGGGGCCTTTCTGCCGACCAACTCCTGAATCGTGCAGGAGCGGTTCCTGTTCGAGTGCAACGGTAAATCATGCTTTGCCACGCCCGAAGATCCCCACCACACGCCCACATTAATGTCTCTACCACGCAGACCGCTGTGTCTTTCCTACTGCGGCGATAGTATTAGAAGCTCCATCGAAGTATTAATCCATCACAATTTTAAAGTGATACTCTGACCTTGGAAAGGAAGAGGGTCGCCGACTGTAGAGTCACTCAGGCTTTCCGGCGGGAAAGGATGCTGTTAACCGGACGACCAGCGAAAACACCTGATGATTGGACACTGTCACTTGTTAGATCCCGCGCTTGACAACTCATCAATCTCAAGCGCTGTGGTGTGTGGTTGGCATTTGTGGAGGCTGCTTCGAACGAAGCATTGGTGGATGGATAGACTTGCTGCCCAAGGGAAGGGTTCGCCTTGCAGAGGATGTCAAAATTTGCCATTTTGGCGTACATTGCATTCCTCGTATTGAGACATCCGTCAGGTCTGTCGAAGAGCACGCGTTAGAGTTCGAGAATAAAGTAGACTGTGTACATGGACGGAGTTAGCCAATCATAAGAAGTGTTTCCTGAAACTTCAGAGCACATCCCTTCCTTGAGCCTCCAACGCACACTATACGTGCTTCTCACTTTCAACCTACCAAATTATGAGCTTGACCTGTTCAGCTCTGTGATGTCAGAACTATTACCGTACAGAATAGAACGCTCCTCATCCCATTCGTGCCGAGTTGTGCACATACGTATGATTCCTTCATGCGACGACTCTGTCGCAGCTTGGCTTCAGTGGTGAGAGAAAATGCCATTATATTTGGTATCCATAGGGCAGGCTTGGTTACGGAAGACTTTAGCGATCAATCTCAGTCATAGGAATGATCTATAGGAGTCAAAATGAACAGAAGACAATTTTAACCATCTATGCATCCTGATTCGGAGTTCAGTGAAAGCTTTTCTTGACTGTTCGGTAGGCGCTTTCTCTACATCAAGTGCACAAGGGCACGCATTCTCACATCTCCTATCTTACAGCCCACTAGGCCAAAACTCTCGCCTTTCAACCAACTCCGCCAACGCATCGCATGACCACTCTTGCAAACAACATTCTCAAGGCCACTGCAACGGCACAGCCTTATCATACCCAAAAAGCCGATGCGGATCATACTGCCTCTTCAGACCCGCAAGTCTAGGCAATTTTGTTGCCGAATACCACGATTGAGGACCTTCATCACCGTGAGCGTAGTTTTCGTAAGTCGACAGATACGGGTATCCGCTCGTCTTCTGGAACTGGGCAATTGCGGACGAGCAGAAGGCGTCAACAGCGGCGTCGGTACCAGGTGCGAACGCGTTGGAAAAGTTGCTATCGAAGCCAAGCTCAGTGTCAACAACACCTAGAGGTAAGGGGAAGAGGGGAATAATTGCAGTAGCATGTTTAGGGTGAGAGGTCATGGCGATTACGTACATGTTAGTCTTGGTCTGACGCCAAGGGTATGCTGTTTCGCCATCGGGAACTGCGAGAACAGCCTGTTGTGGGAATCGCTCAAATCTCAAAACGCCGTGATATGTCGGCGTTTCTTCGAAAAATTCCGCTACCTGGCCGAAAACCGATTCATATGTAGCGGCGTTGTTCTGCTTCATGCCTGCGGTATAGAGATTGATGTACTGGTTGGTCTCACAGTCTATTGGATTACCGCCAAAGGCGATAGAATAGAAGAGCTCATTCCAAGGGACCATGGAGATGTTCGTTCGAACGGGGTGGGCGTTTATGATTGTGGTCAGATACGGCATTACCTCTTCCTGGGGGCCAAAGTACAGCGCGGTGACCACTAGTACTGTCTGGAAAGAAAAAAGGGTCAGTCCCTGAGTTGTGTACAAGCAAAGCTGGGTTGCGTTGCAAGGAGGGAGAGGGAACTTACGCCAATCGTTTCGTTAACGTATGTGACTACAGTGCTAAGAGCAAGCTCGGCAGGAATTGTTTCTTCGTCAAAGCTGGCGATCAATTCGAAGACGGTCCGATTTGCACTCGCTAGCAGAGCGAACTCTGCCAGCGTGACCTGGCCATCGTTCGTCGTATCGTAAATCTGGTACGTAGCTGATGTGACGATGCCAAAGTTAGCACCTCCGCCGCGAATGCCCCAGAAAAGGTCGGCATGCTGCGTCTTCGAAACAGTGATGAGGTCTCCCGTGCCTGTGACCATTCGTACCGACAACAAGGCATCAATATCATAACCGTGAAGGCCTTGGAGAGGGCCAACCCCAGCACCCAGAGTCGCGCCCACAACGCCAATACACGTACCAGAGCCAGTCGCTGGGTTCCAAATCAGCTACACGCAGTACGCAAGTATGAGCATTAATAGGGTCTGGGTCACATACGCATCCATTTTCCTTGACTGAAAAGAGGATTGTACAAGTCACTGAATTTCACCGATCCGCCTACAGTGACAGTGTTTGCTTCTGCATCCACAACCACAGACTTGAAATTGCCAAGATCAATGTCCAGGCCGTTCTTCAGTGCTGCATAGGTCGTTGAAGTACCATGGCCGGCTCCGGTGGTAAGGAATGGGATATGGTTCGCATACGCTACTTTCACCTTCGTAGAGTACCGTGTCAGACTGCCTTCGGGAGAGATGCAAGGAGACGATAAGCTGTGGGAGTACGCACGATGATCTGAACATCAGCCTCTGTTGCAGGTTTGATTACACCAAAGTAGCCGGGTGCATCCCAGCTCGACCATCGCTGCTGTACATCTTGTGAGTAATTTGCATCTGAAGGCAAGAAAAACTCTGTGCTAGGGGAGAGGCTTGGCCCGAACAGTGCATGTAGGTCGGTTGCAGCCGTGAAAGATAATAAACACAACAAGGCTACGGCGTGAAACATGATGAGAATGAAAAAGATCGCACACAGAGACGATTCCGATACTCATTGCAGGGGATGATCAAGGACATTTATTAAGCGCCTGGCATCCTATTCTACTGTAACCTGCCGTGATGGTTGCTGGCCTCATCCTGCTTACGCCCGGGACCTGTTTAATTCCGCAGAGAAAAGTCCTTTGCCACTGTTTCTTTTGTTCTGTTTCTGCTAGGCTGACAGCTAGGGCGACCATCTATGCTTGCTCGTTAAGTTGGCTCTTCGTTGCTCCGTGCCGGTATGATTGCACTGTCTCAGTGAACCAAGATAAATTGATGTACGAATGCACGTGATGGTGTTGGCGATGTAAGAAATAAAAACTCCGAGATAAGAAACTCCGCCAGAAAAACCCTCAGCAGTGCCAAGGCTCGAACAAGACTTGTGATTGGTTCAAACCGTCAGTTGTGCTTTTGCTTCCGGCGCTTCTAAGCCGTATGGGGAGTCACGGCTAACTCTAAGAAACTGAATCCTACCACGAAAACTAAAAGCATCTTCGATGTATCATGTGTGCTGTGTGGGCTTCTTGCAAATAATGTGATTGGATCAAGTCTCGTTTCGCTGGCTCAAAATAGCTAGGTTCTCGACCAGAGGCTGGCCGCGCTGTCCGAATGCTGTACTATGAGCTCCCTCATGTCATGCTCATGGTACTTCTGGAACGAGTCCAGTAGATTCTCCCAACGTAGGAATTGCGCACTATAACTTCAGCTGAGGTGACAATTGTGGCCGCGCCTAATGTAGATATTCCACCATCACAAAACGCGTCCTTGATTGTTGTGGATGGGATTACCATGTCAAACACAGACACGATTAGCGGGACATTAATTTCATGCAATTCTTGCAGGCTAGGATAGGGTCGAGCACATGCACGAGCGACTGCTCCACCAACGCCCTGCTGTACCGCAAATCCGATTAACCGAAGTATCGCTAAGCCTAATCTCTATACCCATCTACTCGTTTTCGATGGAACTTCTGACCCTGTTGAGGCTGACTTCCATAAGCTCTCCTTCCTTCTTTCTTCTTGTCCCGGCTCATGCTCGCGCCCAGTGTAATGTCAACACGTGGAGGCACTGGAAAGCCAAAAGATTTCGCTACCTTCACAAGGTCCAATTTATTGACGTCGAAGATAGACCGCAGACTGTGAGATGCGTATGCTTGGAGGTATGACCTGTAGCCATCTTTTGCAGACTGAGATTCGTAAGGATCAGCATTGAGGAAATCAGTATAGAAGAGAGATGAACTTGCATACCTTATTGAGATAGTAATTCTGCGTTATCAACTTCTCCAGCTGTGACTGTATGTTGTAGATTTTCTTGGCAGGGAACTCAAACTCTACCAATGGGACTCGGGCTTCTTTAAGGTGCTTGAGAAAGCCCACCTCTGAAGGCTGCAGAAACATTAGACTTCGCCCTTTGCCATTTGCGCCACGTGCTGTTCGCCCGACACGGTGAATGTAGTCTCGTGGATCATCTGGTGGGTCGAACTGGACAATCCAGTCCACGGATGGGATATCAAGACCCCTAGCAGCTACGTCTGTGCAGATCAGGGTTCCCTTGGTTGCGTTACAAAATTCGAAGAAGGTGTTCGTACGTTTTTGCTGCTTTTGTTTCCCGTGAAGGTCTAGGACGGGAAGGTCGATGTAGTTGAGGAGCTCAGAATGATACTTTACGCAGTTGCAGCTGCTGAAGAATACAATGACTTTCTTGTTCAGATTCTTCTTCAAGAACGAGAACAGAAGTAGGAAGCGTTTGTCGGAGTCACATATCACATAGCCCTGCTCAAGTCCCTCAACGGTAGAGTGCTCCTTGGTGTTGTCCACATTGATGTAGAGCGGACCAGGTCTCAGCGAAATTCGAGCCAGGTCTTCGACCTTGGTTGTCTGTGTTGCAGAGAACAGCATAGTTTGGCGCTCATCCTTTGGAAGAATCTTTATGATCTGCTTCATCTCATCTTCGAACCCAACTTCAAGGATGCGATCGGCCTCATCTATGACAAGCGCCTTTATGTTCTTGAAAACGAAGCCTTGTGTATTCTGGAGATGGTCAAGCAGACGTCCAGGTGTAGCTATGATCAAGTTGACTCCTTTAGTAAGCTTCTCAGCTTCTGCCCTCCTATTGGCTCCTCCTATCACTATACCATAGGTCTGCGAATGATGAGCCATTAGTTCCCGCGCAACGCCGAATATCTGTAGTGCAAGCTCTCGAGTCGGCGAAACGACGATGACTCCAGTACCGTTCCTAGGTTTGAATCTCAAAGCGCTCAGCATTTCCACAGCAGGTATCAGAAAAGCCAAGGTCTTGCCAGAGCCAGTCTTTGCGGCTCCAAGAACGTCCCTTCCAGCCATCAGCGGTGGTATGCCCCTCTGCTGTATCTCCGTCATCTGTTCGAATTTCATGTCTTCTATTGCTTGCATGGTCTTGCTCGATAGGTTGAGGTCTGTAAAGCGCTTTGGATCCACTCCCGTAGATGGTAGCGAGAGCGCTGAGGTTGGCGGGATGTCTGGCCTGGCAGAGCCTTCTTCACCGTCACCTACCACACTATCCGTCTCCTGTCCTTCATCTTGTTGCCTTTCGAGAGCTTCTTCCTTAGATTTCTCCTCCTCAAGGTTTTCATTGAGAGTCAGCGCCGCTGCTGCCTTTTCCTCCATGTCTGCAGATTCTTGACTGCCCTGCTTGCGCTTTTCCGATTTCTTGTGCGCATCTTTCTCGGAGGTGCCCTTGTATATTGGCGTTTCTGTAGGATCTGCTGAGTCGTAATGTTGATCTCTGCGCTTCTTTGACTTCTTATGAGGCTCTGGTTTCGCGGAGCCGTTCACTGAGGGGATGAAATTGAGGGCTTCGGTCGGCGCGATGCTAGAAATCTCAGGCCTTTCTGTAGTACCGCCATACTTTCGCTTCCGCTTGTTCGACTTGAGCTCCGTGTTCTCCATGTGTGCTCACTGCTGTCCAAACGCGCGATGTTGGCCTCAAAATTTCTACTTCACGACGCCGCCGCGGCCGCTAGTTGGGCTACTAAAGTACGAAAATGTTTAAGCGAGAACGCTAGTGGCAGATCTCCGAGCCTCCCCAGATTTGGAACCCTTGTCCACCCCCATGACAAAATAATTCGCAATGTGGGTGTAATTGTGATTCAGCAACGATTAGAGATACACTCAAAATTTTAACTATAAAGTTTGAGTTCTAGCTGAGGCGAGTAATTCATATACCAAAAGTTTTACAGTTAAAGCTCTCGTTGTTACGCTATACCAGTTGATGGGGTTGCAGTTTTCCGATTTTCGCGGGCCCTCATTGCGAACTATTTTGTCATCCATCTTGATCTCCCATATCCGGGCCTTTGGGAAGGTAAAGTAGAATTTACACTGGGAAGATAGGAGGCTATACTACGGTGCTTCTGCACAATTGCTTTGAGCTGTAGTGCACCGATGTCATTATTCATTGGAGCTGAATAATTTCACCAAGCCCGTACCTGCATAAGCTGTCAGGGAAGCCGCCAAGAATCAAGCGTGAGATCCAATATTGCGCCTGATGGCAGTCTTGCACGACATTCGAAGCACAGGTCGTGGGAGCATCTTGCAAAAGGCATTTGGGCCCTTGCTACTTCTTAAGCCTGAGATATGTCTGGCTGGATTCAGTTGCTAAGCCTGGATGTATCGAAAACTCATGCTGCCTTCAATAGGACCTACTGCAATGCCAAAACCAGTAAGGGCCTCGAGAGGGAAGGAATCGACGATAAGATTAATATATCTCAGCATAGCCCGGTGGGTCAAGTACGAGCTTGCAAGGCGCCTGGTTAAGATATTTTTAAGGCTATGGAACGAAACAACGCATCACCACTGCTTTGTACTCGTGGTTGACAGTAGTAATAGGAAATGAGTACGGATAAAGGACGGCGAAGTCGGCGATGCGCAATCAGCAGAGCTGTTCAACCGTCTTTGTTCTCAGAGTGATGTTGTCGAGGTGAAATGCTTGGTGACCATTACGCGTACCCTTATGAGCTTGGTTGGGTACGAGGCCGGCGATCATCAGCCGACGTCCCCTGAGCACGCTAAGCACTCTCCCTTGTCAGCGACATTCCTGACTCCAATCTTCTTAACACCTCCTATACACCACCTACATCCATCATCTCAAACAAATTGTCACCCTCACAATCGTTTCAATGAAGTCGTCGCGTTGAGATCGCCTTATTCATTATTTGCGACCCTCCGTCACCCCCGCTCTGACTTGCCACTCGTTTTATTTTCCTTGATTCTAAATTTGGTCGTCGCAGCGACAGGTCACGTCACCCCTGTATCCCCTCGGCCATCCACCACGATCACTCTGCATCTACTCAGATTACTTTGAGTACCTTATAGAATAGCAAGGGCATCTTATTCTGTAGGAAGAAGTCAAACACTACGTGCTTTTGCGCAACCCGGAGTCCAGCTGCGAGCGACCGATCACTCCGGGATTACCTCTACACCCACCAACCACAGTGGAGGTTGAAACATTCACCTTAATAAACATCACAATGCGCTTTTCATCTTCCTCAAAGCCGGCATGGCTTTCGCTCGCTGCCATACCCTCTCTTTTACCCTTCGCATCAGCGGAACGACTGATCGAGTCGAAATCGCTGAATCCTTGCCAAGCCAATTCCAGCTTCACGGCGACTCTATTCAACGTTGCTTTCACACCAGACAACAACAGTTTGGCCTTTGACGTCGTCGGAGTCTCTTCGATATCTGGCTACGTCACCGCAGAAATCCAGGTCATTGCATATGGTTACACAGCTTTGCAACAGACCTTGGATCCTTGCACGCAGAACTTGCAGGGCATGTGCCCGATGAACACTGGTCAGATCAACATTCAATCGAACATCGACATTCCCAACAGTGTGATTAGCAAAATCCCCAGCATTACATACGGTGTGCCTGATCTGGATGGACTGGTGAAGATCTACATCAAGGACAAAGCTACAGGCACTAGCGTGGCTTGCGTCGAAGCAGAGCTATCGAACGGCAAAACAGTGGACCAGAAAGCAGTTGGATGGGCTACCGCAGTTATAGCAGGTCTGGCCTTGCTTGCATCTGCAGTGACGTCTGGATTGGGTCACTCGAACACAGCAGCTCATGTGGCTGCCAATGCGTTGTCGCTCTTCGGCTTCTTCCAAGCTCAAGCAATCATCGGCATGGCCGCTGTTCCTTTACCTCCAATCGTCGCTTCGTGGACTCAAAATTTCCAGTGGAGTTTGGGTATTATCAGAATTGGGTTCCTGGAGTCCATCTGCACATGGTATCAAAGGGCTACTGGTGGAACACCGTCAACGCTTCTGTCAAACTTGAACACCGCCTCCGTGCAAGTGCAGAAGCGATCTCTCCATTTCGAAAGACTTGTCATGCGAGCCGCTCACGAAATCTCCAAAAGAGCCAATCATAATGCTGCCTCCTCAACTGCTGGTAAGGTCGTGGTTGTTCAAGGTATTAAAAGAGTCGGTTTTCGTGCTAAGATTGAGACGACTAACATCTTCCTAACCGGTCTTATCTTCTTTATGATCTTCGTGTTCTTCACAGCGATTTGTGTGATGCTGTTTAAGGCCTTTTGTGAACTTGCAGTCAAAGCTGGATGGTTTAAGGGAGACAAGTTTGAAGACTTCAGGACTGGATGGAGGGTCGTATTGAAAGGCATACTCTTCCGTATGGTAAGCAAAAGCTCCCGTTTCTAAGAACAGGGTACAAGTACTAATCCTAAGGTACTAGGTGCTTATCGGATACCCACAGATATGCATTCTATGCTTATGGGAATTGACCGAGAGAGATTCGGCGGCTGAAGTGGTGCTCGCACTCTTCTTTTTCATCTCAATGAGCATCGCTCTTGGGTGGGCTTCGCTCAAGGTCTTCCGGATAGCCAAGCGATCCGTTACGATGCACAAGAACCCAGCATACATCCTTTACTCCGACCCATCAGCTCTGAACAAGTGGGGCTTCCTCTACGTCCAATTCCGCGCCACAGCATATTACTTCATCATGCCACTCTTGTGCTACATCCTTGTCAAGGCCTTGTTCATTGCATTTGCACAGAGCAGTGGCACAACTCAGGCCATTGCCTTGGTGGTAGTTGAAGCCGGCTTCCTCATCGGAGTCAGTATTCTTCGACCCTGGATGGACAAGAAGACCAATGCCTTCAACATTTCCATTGCGGCCATTAATTTTCTCAATGCCATCTTCTTGCTTGTGTTCACAGCAGTTTTCAACCAGCCGGTGAGTCTATACATACAATCTCACATTGTAACAGTTTTTCTAATACAAACCACAGGGGATTGTGACCGGTGTAATGGGTGTCATTTTCTTCGTCTATAACGCAATATTCGCGCTTGTCCTCCTTGTGTTGGTCCTAGTGGCGACCAGCTATGCAATGTTCTCAAAGAACCCCGATACTCGATACCAGCCTATGCGTGATGACCGTGGTTCCTTCATTAAGTCACAGTCTCAGCTCAACACGGAGCTGGACGCACTTGGCGTTACCGCCCGAGGAGACATGGCCCAAAAAGGCTACTATGGGCGCGACTTTGATGAGGATGACTCCTCTTTCTCATCGGGCTCTGGGAAGAACCACGACGCCGCAGGTGTACCACTGCCACCTTCAAGGGACACTAATCGAGCCAACTCCATGCGAGAGCCACCTCGCTCTCCCATTGACCCCAACATGCAATACTTCCCCAGTGATGGCACTCCACGTCACGGAACGCCACAATACCCAAACAACCTCCATGGCATGTATGACGGCGACAACTCCAGCTCTCGCCCGGGTGCTGATATGCCGTTGATGAACAACTCGTGGAACAACAACAACGGCCGAGCGCCCTCATCACACTCGAATCAAGGCTACAGACAGCAAAACAACTCGAGTCCGTGGCAGCGAGGAGCGGGTTACGACCACTAATAAGGACCACGTTAACGGCCACGACATCAGCATATAATACATAGTGATAATAGTCCTGATAATTATCTTATGACATGCAAGGCTATGGAGTCTTTTGCATTTGTGCCAGTTGACGGCATCGCTTGGCCGGCTGGAGGCTTGGTGGCCTACGATACCCTCACACACAGGGGCTAAGAGTGGTACTTATGGCCTTTGGCAAAAAGGCTTGCGTTTGGGGGACCAATCGTGTGGAGAAAAATCTTTCGATTGAGGTGATTGGTGTTTAGGTAGATAATGTAGATAGCTCCAAACATTTGAAATAAGAAGGGGCATTGGCTCTAGAATTTGTGAAAGATGGTTATCATGCAACGAAATGGACTCTTCTGATTGTGTCTTTCACCAACGCAGTCAAGATCTCGCATGGGTAATACAACAGTTTTACTCTAATTTCCTGCGTTCTTCGTTCATATTCATCGCCAGCAGGCTTTGTCTTGTTTTGATAGTGCACGTTGATTTGCGTCTTCGATCACTCGCTCGTTCCCCTCATGAGCCCGCCAGCTGACAATCATATCTATATTAGCTTTGTTCGCTTCTGCATTTCCGAGGCCAACACTCTACAGCCACGCAAACAGCACCACAAACAAAACCCCCAAACCCAACCACCCTACCCTCATCTTCCCACTCACGCCTGACACCGGTCGGTTTCGCACTTCCATCAACCAAATAGGACGGCCTTAATCAGCTCAATTGGCTCTGCGCCCAACGAAGCCAGAAATTTTGCTCGGTGGTATGACTACTAAACGTGACGGAAACCAACGGGGTGATTGATGTTGTTAGATTCTCGTAAGCGGTCATGTTCGAGGCAGGATACTTCGAGTGACCCCACGTGTCGAGTGGCTGTGAAGAGTTTTGGGGGAGTTTGCTGCCGTTGGAGCAGGTTGACGGGCTGAATGGAAGTTGGGGGGACCAGAATGCTACTGGTTGTGAGTGACAGTCTGCAAGGGTGTGAAAGGCGTGCTTACGAATAGCCTCGACCCAAGCATGGCTCCCGAAGTCGTCGTATCAGTCTTTCGGGACGCCTCTCGCTGTCCAAGAATCTTGCGTACCAAACTCATTGCATATTTCTGCAACTGGAACGAAGTCTGAACCACTTAGACAGACAAGAGTACGGTTCCAGCCCAGATATATTGAGCGTAGTATTGAACTTGACAGCCTCCTTCTGTAAGGCTTAGTATCAGAAGAAGTGGCAGTCTTAGACGCCTTTGTAACTCATTCTGACACCAAACCTCGTGGGTATCAGTCCTCTGATACTGATATCTAATTTTTTTCCCTCCACCACCGTGGCGAAGTCGGGGCCTTAGAAGCACTCAATCTGGGCTAGGTGGCACTTAATTAGAACGTGCTCAGTACTCCTTGTTGTGTTAATGGATTCACTCTAACGGCAACACTTCTGGACGTATCATGTATTTCAATTCTTCATCATCCTCTTTCACAACCACTCAATACTCTCAGCAACATGGGCGACATTGCCACCCTTGTTATACTCCACTACAATTCCAGTCACGTAGGCCTTGGTCTACTTCATACTTGGACCTGTCAGCATTCAACGACTGGTTCTCCAGTGCGCGATGGCGCGCCTCCTGGATCTGCCCGACGAGATCTTCCTCGAGGTTCTCTCTTTTACTGATCATGAAGCCATCGAAGCCTTCACATCATGCTGCAAACGGCTTTACGGAGTAGGACGGGATGTTAGAACCCAGCACTTCGAAAGAAAGGATGATTACGGTACTATCGTCTGTGGCGATGTTTATGCCGATGGGACCCCTACAACTCATCCTCTCAAAATCCTCCAAGGCATGATCAACGATGAAATTTTATTCTCGTATTCTACAAAAATGATCATCTTGGAATGCTCCCGAGACAATCCTAATGAGGCGGTAACACACTGGTCTGACACGGATCTGGAGCAGGCTTACGAAAAGATTGTCGACGAAATAATAGAGGCCATGCCAAAAGTGTTGAGGCGCTCCCCGTACTTTGGCCACCAAGAAGTTGTGCAGGACCTCGATTGGATACTTTCTGGGGCAATAGAGCCGGTCGTCGCTCTTCTCATTACCATTCTGCCGAATCTCCAAAGCATCGAAATGCGCAACTATACAAGAAGTATTGGGGACGACGTAGACGAAATATTGAAAGACCTCGTCAAGGCGAATGCAGCTCTGCCAAGCATGAGACACAGCCTGCCAAAGTTGTCATCTGTATATATGTATGGCGGACAGACGGAGGGCGATGGAAATGAGTATGAGGAATTCGACCGACTCCAGCCTTACATCGGACTACCATCAATGAGACATTTGGGTGGAAGCCAAGTCAGGGGATTAGCATCGGGAGTAGGCCAGACTCGTCCGCAGTATAAGTGGGACCGCTCGCTCGAAAATTTTGGGACCAACATCACCGGTGTCGAATTTACCCATTCTATGATCGAAGCTGAACGCTTTGACAACATCCTCGAAAGCGTCAAAGAGCTTGGGGAGTTCAAATACGGTTACGACAATCGATTGAGTGATTATATGGATACGGACCGGAGTGAGGCTGTTGGATGGTGGGAGCCAAAGGGAATAATTGGAGTCCTCCTCAAATACACAAGCCACAGCCTTGTAAGCTTAGATCTGACTGGATGTACGAAGGCGCCCGCTGGTAGCTACTACGCCGCAGCGAGCTTTGTTGGTTCTCTCCAAGGGTTCGAAAAGCTAGAAAGACTTCGGATCGATAACGAGCTGTTCGTCGAGTCGCAGTTCGAAGCATATATTGCATGCCGGTTTGCAAGCTGGAAATCTCCGATAAAGAAATCGGAGCAGGAGGAGATTGATCGCAAACGAATGGTGGAAAAAATGCATCCAGACAAAAACGAATGGGAATATGCAGAGATACAAGTCAGACATGCGAGACTTGTCGCCAGATTCAACAAGCAGGGGGAAGGACAGAAACGTGACCGTGCTCACCGTTTAGCGGATGTGTTGCCTGCTTCGCTTGTGGAATTACGCCTTTGCATGCCATTTCGGAAAGGGATTGGGAAATTGTTGTTTGATTCTTTCCTGGATTTGAAGGAGACCATGCTGCCACATCTGAGCAAGATTGCCTTCGAGGATGTCAATACCGCTGAAGCAAAGTTTGGAAGGGCTTGCCAAAAGTTGGGGATCGAGCTGGAATATCGACAACTTGATGCTTGACCATCTTAGCCAATGTGTGGACATGAGAAGGGTCTTCTAACGCTTAGACTCGGAAGAGCCGCTGATCTCGTACTGATACAAATCAATGCAAGCATTCATGGATCCACGGCAATTCTCACTTCAGTTTGGGTTTGGTATCGTTTCTCATAGGACCTCGATGTTATCGCTTTACAGATCCCGGCGTCCAGGCTTCCGGCTGCCATCCTTCCCCTGCAATACCCCTGTCCCTCTGCCATGGATTCTGTCTTTCTCTCTTTTCACCTTCACTTCTCGGCTTCTCCATCTTCTCACCAGGGCCAGTCTTCGGCCCTTCTTCCCACATCTTCCCTACTGTGCCTTCAGCCTCTCCATCGCCTACGCCAAGCTCCAAGTTCCCTCGCCTAGGTGCGTCCAGCACGGAGGGTTTGGCGGCCCAGCGTGCGTCCGCTAACTGTGCATTATGTTTGAGCTGGATTTGGCGCACAACATCGTTTTGCTGTTCTAGCATGGATGGAGGCGTTGGACGTGTATATCGGAGCCATTGGTGCCACATTGCTGTAGACACAGTCAGAGGCGGGCAACGTTTGGGAAGTCCTGAAGTAGCGTACGAGAGATGTCGAGGTCAGAGTAGGGGATCTTAGGGTTGTTCTGCATTATACGACGCGCTTTGGGCATGGAGAGACTGGGCTTGAAGTACCAGAACGTGTTGCCCGCGAGGTCGGTGCCTATGATAGTCCATCAGTTGTAAATTCGGGTGTTAAGATTCGAATGGCATGGTTTGGGCAACGTGCCAGCGAGCCAGCGTTTTCTCCATGGAAGCTTTAGCGCCTTCCATTTCCGCCATAATCTTATAAATGGAGACAAAGATAGAACAGACATAGATACAGTTCAAGGGCGAATTCCCGTGGCAGTCGTCGGATATCAAAATGTCAGCCCACGCTATTCGTCATCTTGCGCCGCTAGTGGGTGTTTGGGTTTTGAGGGAACAATGAACACTGCATGAACACCCTTAATCGCGTTTATGACGAATGCTTAGGCGTATCATGACTAGCATTACTATTGAGTAACTCCCGTATATTGTCTAGAAGCTGCTAGCTGTCATTACGCCTGTCGCTTCGCCTGTCGTCGTGATATCAGGCAACGGTCCTTCCCAGCGTGTGTTCTGAAAGCGGTTTCATACACAGCGATGGCTTCGGTATCATCCCTCGACAGGGACATGCGAAATATCCGCCTGTCCAAGTACACTCCGCAAGCCGCCAATGAAGTAAGGACGTGGATCGAAGATGTGCTGGGGGAACGCCTAGTAGCCGGGGACCTATTGGAAGCTTTGAAGGATGGCACTGCACTTTGCAAGTACGCTATACACCTTGAAAATTATATGAGAAGAATCCGAATGAGCTGACACAACTGCGTGCAGACTCGTCAACCTTGCTGCCCCACCAGGCGTACGCTTTAAGGAATCCTCAATGCCATTCGTCCAGATGGAGAACATCTCACACTTCCTCCGCGCTTGTCAATTGCCGCCTCTCAATCTACAATCACACGATATCTTCCAGACCGTCGATCTCTACGAGTCAAAAGACCCCGCTCAGGTCCTACAGTGTGTCTCGTCCTTCAGTAGGAGAGCGCATGCCGTGCAACCCAGCAAATTCTCGAGTGCAATTGGGGAGAAGAGCAAGGCCGGACTCGTGAGCCCACAAAGTACTGGAGGTTGCCCGGCTGGATCTGCAAGATATGGACGTCCGAGAGGCGCAAGTAACACGAGCGAGGCTAGCTCAACACCGTCATATCAGTCATCTCAAGCAATAGGTGGCCGAGGTAGCCCATCAAGGTTGTCGGAGACGAGCACGCCGAAAGCTACCAATGGTGGTGCATATAATCCTGGAGGCGTTAGCAGCTGGAGTAAGCGGACCGATGAGAGTGCTACGACTCCAGCCTGGAATATACATCAATACGGCTACATGGGCGGTGCAAGTCAAGGGAACCAGGGTATTACGTTTGGCGGTAGAAGGCAGATTACCACACCCGCCCCGAAGGTCCCCAGCTTGGCAGAGAAGGAGCGCAAGAGGCGTGAGCAAGAAGCCGAGGCGGAAAGATTACGACACCTAGCGGAAGAGGCAGAGCATAGGCGACGTGCGGACCGGGAAGCAGAAGAGGAAAGGGAGAGGATAGCTGAAGAGCAACGATGGGAGGAGACAAGGCGCAACCGGGAGCAGGAGAGACTTCGAGTGGAGGAGGAGAAACGAAGATGGGAAGAAGAGGAGAGGCGGTGGAAGCAGGAAGAGGAAGCTCGAATGCAAGAAGAAAGAGAAGCCGAAGCTAGGCTTGAAAGGGAGAGGAAGCAGAGCGCAACCGGGATTGACTCGAGACCGAAGCTCCAAGGCCAGTATCTCAGCCAGTACAAGGCGGAACAAGCACAGAGACCAATGATTTCCGGCGGAGAAGACCCCGAGCGAATCGCGGAGCGGGAAAGAGTCAAAGAACTGGAACGACAGCTCGACGAGGCAAAGGAACGAGAAGCACGATATGAGCGTGAGCGCCAAGAGCGAATCCAAGCCGATCAAGAGCGTGAAAGAAGCGCTCTCAAGCAGTACAATGTGGGCATGCAAAAGAAGCAAGCATCTCAGCGAGAGCGAGAGCGATCCAGGAGTAGAAGCCGGCCTGCCGCTCCACATACTGATCAGGATCGTGAAGACTCCTGGCGAGTAGATGAACGAGACTACCTCCGAAAAGAGTGGTCAGACCATAACGCTGAGCCCATAGCTCCACCGCAGCCTCCTCGCCCACTTCCAACTCCTCAGAAGTCTACTCCAATATTAGTGCCGTCAGTCGAACCATCGCCTACTCCCTCGCCGCCAACAATTTCTTCCATTCCCCCACGGCCTCTCCCAAATCCAGCAGAATATTCCAACCCTAGTCCTCGGCAGCCCTCACCCCAAAGAAAGTCACCATTCGCCCGCCCCTCTTCTCCAGCCGTCACCAATTCCACGCCTCCACCATCACAAATCAAACCCCTCGCATCACCGACCAAGAAGCCACCCTTCGCGAAACCATCGTCGCTTTTGTCACGCGAAATGGAACTCGATCGCCTACGTCAGCAAGAATGGGAGGAAGGGCAGAAGGCTACGAAAACTGCCGCTGCTGCAGGTGTCAAAGACGGTGGGGTAAACCCGGGCGATGGTAGTTGGGATACTAGCCAGTATGGTTATCTAGGTGGCGATAGTCAGAATAGGGTTGGGACAGGGATAGGGTTTGGAGGCAGGAGACAATTGGTTGGCCCAAGAGAACCGCCCGGGAAGTCATGATGAGTTGGGAGCCGAGAAGCGCAGAAAGTGATGAGGATTGATGAATGATGGTGGATGGGTAAGCGTGGTGTTTATTGATATTGAGCTTTTCGGATAGACCCTCTAGCTTTTGTAGAAGGAATTGGCCAGCTGTTATTCTTCATCTTTCTGTCAAGGCTGATCTCCTGCATGCAGTGTGTCCCAATCTTGATCCATCGTGGTAGACAAGATTCTCCTATGGCACTCAACCTTTGTTCCGGGCTCCTTCAATATCCTTATGCCATCCCTTTCAGGTCCTTTCAGGAAGCCCTAACCCACTTCTCTTCTTCTGCACTCACGCATCTCTCAATTCTCATCCGCAACTCACTCCCTCACCGTCCTCCGGGAAACCCACCAGACGGCCCACCCTGCGGCGGCGGAAACCCAGCGCCCATAGGCGGACTCCCCGCCATCCCCGGCCCCCCCATCGGCGGCGGTGGAAACCCCTGGAAATTAGGCGGCATACCGCCAGGCGGAGGAAACGGCATCGGCGGACCTCCATTCTGCGGCGAGCCGGACGGCGGGAAAGGAGGGAAGGGAGGCATACCGCGCCCGCCTGGTGGAGGAATGAAGCCTGGTGGTGGACCACCTTGGAAACCTTGGAAGTTGGGGGGCATGGGGGGCATACCGCCTGTGAGATCTTTGCGTTAGATATAAGGTTTTAGAGGGGGGGGGAGGGGGGAAGGGGGTGTACCTGGAAATCCGAAGGGTGGAGGAGGCATTCCTTGCCCGGGCATTGGAGGTGGGCCGCCTTGGGGGTTCAGCATGGGGTTTGCGCCTGATTGGCCGGCGTCGTTGTAGGAGGAGGTTATGGAGTCGATTACTGATTGTGCTTTTTCGTGTCCGATTTCTGCATGATCCTGTCAGTAGAGGTTCGTTTTGCCAAGGGGAAGGATGAAGGAGCGGCGGAGTAAGAGCGTACGCTGGTAGTAGTCTAGCACGTTCCGCTCGTGGTTTCGGCCGCTGTTGTGGGCTTTACGGACAGACATCGAGTCGTGAGTGAGATAGACATCGCAATAATCGCCTATGAATGAGGGTGGTCAGAGCCTGGTCCGATTTTGAGGATGGGGCACAAGAGCAAAGTTGGACAGCCTACAGAAGAGTGCATAGCAGTCAGTAAAGGAGCACATGAAAATCGAGCAAACAGGGACTTATATTTGGGCATCTTGTGAAGTATTCGCCAGATCGGGGGAGTTTCTATGGGTGGGCGAGAGCAGTTGGCGCAAACGACGATAGAAGTTGAGGTTCTGGAGTTAAAGTTAGCAATATATATTTAGGAGAGGACTCTTTTATAGGCGCGACGCGCGCTTCCCTGCGCTGTGTTAAATACTCAAATACTCAAGTAGTAAAGGCGCTACTCGCTACTTGAGTAGAGTAGTAAAGGCGCTACTTAATACTCAAGTATTCTAGGACTAGCCTACTCGAATAATTCGAGTATTATTCGAGTAGTGGCGCTAGCCCTTATAGGTTAGATTATAAAACTACGCTAACCTTTTTAGGTAAAGCCTTAGGCTAAATCTAATCAACTAGCTAGAAATAAAAGTAGACTAGTATTTTAGCTTATTATCTTATTTTATTAGGCTTAGCGTGACTACTCAAGTAGTATTTGATTATTAATCGAGTAGTCAAATCCGCTATTTAATACTCAAGTAGTATAGGCGCTACTCAATACTTAAGTAACTACTTGAGTAGTACTCGAGTACTACTCGAGTATTGAGTATTTTTTTTGACACAGAGTATGGCAGGGCTGATTTGTCGGCTGATTTGTCCGTGGTCGTGGGAGTTGTCAACACAGGACTCAGAAAGCTCAACTATCATTGCTAATGTACATTTTGCTCTATCATAAAGGCATACAAGCATAGGGGTATCTCTCGTAAATGATTTCTCCATAGAGCGCCTTGCTAAACAGCGAATTTCTGACACAATGATGTAATACTTTTCCTAACACGCATCTCGTATGTATTCTCGAATATCATAGACTTACACTCGATGCCTACTCCAGGCGTTTTGCGCAGAGCTTGGCATGGGCCTGTAGATATCTGCGTTAGCCGAGGCGCGTTGGTGTTGGTAGGACGGTTGTGGATGAGGTGGCGGGTACCTGTCCGAACGATAATCACGGCCATAGTCGCGGTACTGAGGAGAGACGGAACGTCGCCTGACGGTGGAACCATGTCTTGGCGTATACTTGTACTCGTCGTCTTGATAGTCACGGTGTCTCGAGTTATGTCCATAAGAGTCATTGTATTCGTTCTGAGATCTGTTGTTTGGCGCATTCTGCGCAGAAGCCGTATTGACCTTGATCTGGCCCTTGCGAGCTGGCAGGGGCATTTTGGGGCGATGGAAATTGGCCATTTCATCTTCACTATCGTCAAGAATAATTGGTTCCTGTTGTGTTGCTCTGCCTCTGATGCTTATCTGGCCCTTGGATTTGATCGATGCTTGTTTGTTGCCAGAGCCCCAGGTGCTAGTACCAAGCGACTTTCCGGGCCTCCTCGTTGGACAGTCATTTCCCAGATGACCCGAAGAACCGCATTCGTAGCATGATAGGCGCACCCTGTTGCCCACAGGGTTAGACTCCCATGGTTTGCCAGCTGTGCGCCACATGAGCTCACAGTCCTCTTCAGTGTGGCCATTCCGCTGACAAAGGTCGCACAGGATCTCATTCGGGGCTATGTTCTTGAGCTTGTACGGGCAACTTGACGAGCAATGGCCTAGCTCCCGACACTTGGAGCATTTGGTGGTCTGGGGGCAAAGTCGTGTCATATGCTGGTTGTAAGCTCCGCAAGTAATACATGTAAGCGAATCACATACTCCAGCCGTATGGCCTTCTCCTGCACAGACAAGACATTTGACGGGGGTGTCCTGGCTGAGATCTGCTGGCGTTTTGGTGAGGTAGAAATACTTCAGCTGAGCATTCAGTTCTTGAGGATTCAAGTCGCGTAAGATGCGTGCATTGCTGTCAGTATTGGCTCGATCATTCCCTTGGCGATCATCGGGTTGCTCTGTGGCGGCTTGCTCCGAATTCGAAGAATTCATCATGGCATCGCCATTCTCAGATCTGCTGTCGTTCTCCATATCATGTTTATTTCCCTTCGATTTGCCCTCACTGTTTGCGTCACTTTGCTCTTCATTCCATAACTCATTTACCTCTTCCAAGAGATCTACCTTCTCCTGCGATGACAATGGGGGACCGCCGTTGATGTAACGACTGGGTTCCACATTGAGTATCACACCTCCAACAACGTCCGACTGTTCGTAACTTCTGTTAGGCAAATTAATATGCTTTATGGGTTTCGTCTCTAAACCTCACCAATTAGCATCTGTAAAGTGAAGGCTATGATTCGAAGCTGTGGAGTACTGACCAATGTCTCGAATCCGGTCTGGATGCACAACCGCCGCGGTCTGGTTTATAGAAATATTAGTCTGCTTCATTGCCTTTGATGTATCTATTATCAGATGCTGCGCTGAAAACGCGGTGTCCACGGATTGTTCGTCGACTCGTACTTTGCCGTCCTTGAGGTCTTGTAGGGTACCATCTCTCATGCATTCGCCGACCAGATCCCGGAGCTTGATTCTCCACTCGAAAGTCCTCGTCCCTGACCTAATAGATTCCCCTTGTTGACCTACTTTGGGAGGGTTACGCCACTGCTCGTGAGCTGGGTAGTAGAAGCAGTAGTTGAACTCGATCTCCGCTTCATAAAGAGCCTCGAGCGCGTTTGGAGCCTTTGGTCCGCGCGGGAATTGGTTTGGCAGTTCTTTTAACTTTTCTTGCGCCTTATACAAAGCTGTAGACATGAGGGTTAGCATAGCTTGTATCAATGACTGACAATATTGACCAACCTTTCTGCTGGTTCCTGTCCATCGCATCATATTCTGGCAGTACCTCAACATTCTTACGCTCAGGCCAGCTTTCATTGCCACCAAGTCTTGTCCGGATTGCGACACTACTTCCCGCGTTCCAACTATTCTGCGCAGCAGTCATGTGCGGCGTTTCCCTTGTCCTTTGGACCTTTTCGTGAGACCCATTGCCTCCACTATCAGCCTCACTATCCATGGGACTCTGGAACTTGACTGCAGCGTCGGCTTCTGCAGCGTCGTCTTCTGCAGCGTCGTCATTTATGGCACTGTCTTCTTGGATTTGAGCCTGTCGCCCCTTGACGAGACTACTTGCATCAGCTGGCATGTGGGCTGGCGCCTTAGCTTCTTGAAATGATAATTTTCGACCGAATAGAAGTTTGCCCGAGAGCTCTAATCTGGCACGTCTTGCTGGGAGAGATGACGGAAAATCCACAAAAGCGTAGCCGGCAGAGCGCTGGGTGCGGGGGTGGACAGGAATAGCCACATTATCGCTGTTACTTTGTGTCAGTGAATGCTTCAAGAAAGAGAGAATGAAGAGAATCACATGGAAAACCCATGAAAGAAATTTCCAGTGATCCTCGTTCGTGGTTGCATATGCAAGATTTCCTACGTACAGTCGACGTCCTTCATTTATGCTTGCGGTAGGCATTTCGCTTGTGGCTCTATAGAGAGTATCTCCATCTTCGGCTATGTTGTTGCCTTTCGATTCTGCGCTTGGCCGCGCTTGCCTGTTTCTAGGTCCGAAGTGGGGATTTGCCTGGGGAATATGTATGTTTTCACTTCCACTACGCATTAGCAGATATTGATTGGCAGAATGGCCGAGTGCAATTACATAGAATAGCCATGGAAAAGCGCCTTGATGTTGTCCTCCGTAACGGCTTCGGAAAGATTCCCCACTTGTAGACGACGCCCTTCTGTGAGTGCTGCGTCGTCTTGTTGTGCCGATCCTTCTTCATCCTGATCGCTTGACTCGCTGTCTTCTTCTAAATTCGTGTCGTCGTATTCCTCGTCATCCCCGTCCTCACTCTGATAGTCATCTACTTCACCCAAGCTCCCAGCGGTTTTGCTAAAGTTCGCTCCAACGGGCACGAAATCGCGGACATCTTGATGGTCCAAATTGCCTGCGCGTCTGGCGCGCTTGTTCGATATCGAGTTGGTAGAGCCAATATTAGAGCTGCCGTCGTGCGTAGCTAGGTCAAAAGGGCGTTTTCGCTCAAAGGTAGCATTTCGTGAGTCAGTACCCTCGTCCATAGCGTCCTCGGTGTTGGTAGCCATGGCTTGACCATAGCCCTTCGAGGCAGCGACCGTGTCAGCGTAATTCTTGAGGCGAAAATTATATCGGGGAAGCTTTGGGCGTAGAGTACTTCGCCAATATGCACACAATGTTGATTTTATGACGTCCCCGAAAGCCTTGGCAAGCCTCGGCCGATATCATTCCGACAAATACTGGCCTTGGCGCGTAACATCAAGGAACCCAGAGACCATAGATGTTTTCCCGATACGATAGTCGTTGAGCAACGGCGTGCTACGTTTCTCTATAGTAATCTATCTGGTTTGGTCCATGAGACCAGGCAGGATTACCGACTCTCGTTTCAGCCAATAACGCATGCATTTCATATGGTTGGCATCTAGCTAGGCAATATCCGTATCACGATGTAAGCAGCTTACTGTTCGCACCTCAACGGATCCCTAGGTGCCATGTGTATCCCACACGATATATGTTGAGCTTAGGGCCGACTGACGTGGCCTCTCGATTGCTCCGCTGGAACAAACAATAGCTGTCTTCAAGTTACAAGTACTAATAGCTTTTTTAGACCTACTCTATCCACTCAATACTCCACCCAAAGCTGCGCGCAGCAGCACCGCCATAGTGTCTCCCTTAATCGTTCCCCGGACGCTGGCCTTTTCTCCCAATACCAAAGCCGCCCCTTCGTTAAGGTCTCCCGCAGCCTCGAAGATGAATGATGGCAAGAAGAGCAGGAGGAGGCGTTCTAGCAGCCTGCTGTATCAAGAGCCACCAGAGTCTATGGAGCATATGGTTGATCAGGCAGCTTTACCCAACCTCAATGCAAACTGGGTCAATGCAAAAGGTGTGCAAACTCTTCCGTTCGGACAATTTTTGAGGGCAATTTATACATGCTTTGATGTCGCTGGACGGTCTTGGAAAGAGGAGGGACATCTTGAAGTTCCTTCTGAAAAGGCTTGCTGACGTCGTTTTCCATCCAGGTGCATGGGCGATCCACGTTGTCTGTATAATAGCCCTTAAGATCCTGTACGACATAATCCCTGGCGTGTCACAAGAACTATCATGGACTCTCGTCAACATCACATACATGATCGGCTCGTTTCTCATGTTCCACTGGGTCCGAGGCGTACCGTTCGAGTTCAACGCGGGAGCCTACGATAATCTAAACATGTGGGAACAAATCGACAATGGAGACCAATACACTCCAGCGAAAAAGTTTCTCCTGAGTGTGCCAATAGTGCTGTTCCTACTTAGCACGCACTATACACATTATGACTTGACGTATTTCACTATCAATTTTCTTGCCGTGTTGGCTGTTGTGATACCCAAATTGCCTTTTGTAAGTTCTATCCCAACGTTAGTAGATTGACAAGACTGACCGAAGCTTTACAGAGTCATCGGATGAGAGTGGGATTATTCTCGGGGGATCTGGAGGATCGGTAGGGCCAGAGAATGGGTTCTGGCGTTTATGGATAAAATGGGAAAAGAACTTTGGAAGGGAGAGCAAGAGCTGCAACACGTTCATTATGGATAGCCATTAAAGCCAGGAGCCGTACTTTTGGCTATGTGTGATAAATTCCCCTCCGCCTGCTGCAACCCGATATCGTAATTTCCCGCATCCCCTGAGATTGCCTTCGAAGTGAAGTTACCTTTTGTAATCGTTGTTTGTCAAGCAGCGCGTCCGCTGAGCGCCTTTCCACGTCAATTCTCACTTCACGCGTTCATGTTTTCTCAATCCTCCTATATACTGAACCAGCTTCACCAACCATGGATACAGCTAGGGAAGACCTCTCTCCGCTGTATGAGAGATATGCAGACGCACGGGAGGGACTCGAGAATGGGCTCGGGCCTACCCACATTTGAATGTGCCGCGCCTGGGGTGACTGTGGTAAACGGTTTGCTGAGGTCAGGCTACCCAACTTGGTGGGCGGGCAATATTGGGCTAACTCTAAAAAATAGGGCTCTTGAGGTTGGCGAAGAGGCCGACTTGTACATTCTCTGCAGAAGCAAGGAGATTGCAGCTCACCGCGCTGTCCTTTTCTCAGCCTCTGGTAGTCTGAAAAAGCTCTGCAAAATGAAGACGAGCCGATATAGAGTACGTACTCACTGATTGACCAAATATGTTCGTGAATTGAGATTGACGCGGTATCAGGAGATGGTATGTATGATGCTTGACTTGCAGATGGAGGATTGCTTGCTGCAAAGCCCTTGATTTGGTTCTCCTACTTTGGCAACTATCCCTACTTTGACGAGGATGGCGAGTACTGTATATACGATGGGCTACGATTCAGCCTCCTTGCCCGGGTATATGCCATCGCAACGAATTAAGAGATACCCAAATTGGCCGCTTTAGCACGCAAGCACTTCATCAACTCTGCAATGTACAACCATAATGACGACTACTCCGTTTCCCACTATACCACTCCTCTACCCCCCCCGGAGTTCAAATCATATGCGGAGTTCCTCGTTTTAAATCTCTCGATTCTCAAACACTGCTTGACACAGTTGATGGAAGATGCACAATATCGAACCCGCTTCCATCGATTCGTCAAGTAATTTCCGCTATTCGCCCTTGCGGCAATGTTCCTCGAGCCCAGTCAGAATCCAGCCGCCAAAACAGACCAGCCTACCCAAACAATATCAACCGCCCCCACTAAGCACAAACCCGAATTGCCCACAGCTGAGACATTGGAGGACAGATATGGCACCGTCTACGACTGCCCTCCCCCAACCCAAATCCACTGCCGCCTCCAGCTCTCACTCAACGACAAGCTGGGATACCGATCCCACTTCCAACCCAAAAGCGTGATATGGTGGTCCTGTAGAAAAAATGCCAACACTAGTGACACAGATTTGAGACAGGGTATCCGAACAGCAGCCTGGATCACCGTAATCACCAACTTCAAGTACAAAGTTCACGCACATGACACATTTGGAGTGGGAGGACAGGTTCGATGAGGAATTTCACCCTTGTCCCTCCCGAACAATATGCTGGAGCATGGAAAAGTGTGTGTGGGCAAAAGTTTGTAAAGTTGTAAAGTCGTAAAGTCTGATTTCTATATCGTCTGCGTTGCTGATTCGTGTATCGTGAGGCGTTTCGATGTTTCTACATTTCGATGAAATCTACATCAGGGGAGTTCCTGGAGAAAACTGAGGTAGAGGTGGAGTTGGAGTCGAGAGGGTTCTCGAGGTTTAGGTCCTATTGTGTTTTGCAACACGCCCATAGCATGAGGATCCGATCATGTGATACAGAGAAGAAGAAAGCGGGCTGAGAGCAATTTTGGAAAGAAGCGGGTCAAGGAATGTACGGAGACTCTGGCGAAAGGACTGAAGAAGCGGAATGAGTAGCTCGAATTGTTCGTAGGATACTGTACAAGCAAGACGCTCATACACAAATAGGATTCAACGTCGTTCTTAAGAATTGAGATTTCTTTGCAATACAAGAGTCCAAAGCCAACGTACTCTTATCTCGCTCCATGCGAACACACTGCTAAAATGGGTATCTACAAACGCCTAATGTTCAATGCACATGCTTTCCCACCTCTATAGCCAACCAGCCCCAAACATCACTATTCCCTCGTCATCCACTCCACAGCAACCCCAATATCCTCCCCAATCTCCAGCACCCTCCTTACTTTTTCTCTTAACTTGATTACGCTACTCCCCTGACCTCCAAGGCCGTCCACATCGTTGCCATTATGTTGCCATGGGGGGCTCCCATCATCCACATCAACGCCGTCTATTGTTCCATTCAATCCTACATTGAAACCAATACTAGCGAGCTTCCCTCCATAGCTCGGATTTGCGAAGTTGAATACCAGTCGAGGGAGAGGTGTGGTGGTGAGTGTCATACTTACTACTTTGACTTTATTGGAAGAAGTGCCATTGCCTGAGAACGCAGGATCAGAAGGAAGAGGAGAGGACATAAAGTCCGCCAGTTCAGCGTCAAGAGTTTGAAAAGTTGTGGCTCCGTCTTCGTGGCCATTTGTGGTCCCCTCAGCATTCGAGGTGGGAGGTTGCTTGTCCGAAGGTGGGTCAGGCACGAAGCTGCGCCGAAGTATCGAAGCTGTCAAAGCCCATTGGCGCAGAATAGGCAGAATAGCGATGATCTGTCGTGGGTGGCTGAAAGGCAGATGCGTGATGGCACGAGCGAAATCTTGAGGCGAAGTCAAAAGCGTGTATTTGTGTTTGTGAGAGGTTGATGATTCGATGGTCGGATCATAACAAGTGACATTCTTCTCTGTCATGCGAGGGGTCGTTAGATTGGGGTTCTTAGCGTCCGAGTCTGCGAAGATGAGTCTTTCGTATGTTGTGGGGAGGAGCATGTCCTGCGATAGGGGCGCGCCGACAGATTGGTGGATGTCTATGGCTAATTGAAGAGGGATGATGACCGGAGGTTCGAATTTAGCCACGAAGCGCACCTCTGGCTGTTTTAGTTGCGAGTCAAGATTCGAATCGATGTTCATGGCACTGTTCCCATTTATCGGCGACTGGGGCGAGAGGTATGTGGGTGGAGGTTCTTGCCAGTCGATTGGAGAGTCGTCTAAAGGTAAGATGGTAGGGTCTGCTGGTGGTGGCTTCTGGACGGATTCCGTGACCCAAGCGTCAGAGACTCTGATCGATGGGTAGAGCTCTGCGGGTGAGGCTTCGCATTCGATGATTGCTGACCAGAACGACATCCCATCTTCGTCCTCGTTCGTGATGGGCTTGTCGATGTCCATTTCATCACTCGTCCCCTTCTCAGCCAAAAGTCTCCTTTCAACCCAATACTGCAGCGCCAGACCAACACGTCCTTTAGTATGCATCTTCGGTCGTCCATCATGCGTGCACAGCAGCTCATTCTCCACGACTCCTTGGCCTTGCTCCCTCGCCTTCTCCACTTCCCACTCAAAAACCCTGTCCAAGCTCTTGTAAACCCCATAAACAGCATCAAAACAACTGACCCCTCCACTCCCCAACCGATCCATCCCCGCCAACCTCTCCAAATTCCCCACAAACCCCTCCAACCCCATATACCCGTTCTCTCCCCTCCCCTTCAAATTCCTCTCCAACACCCTCCCCGCCGCCTCAGCACCACCCTTAACCCCCTCCCCACTCCCCTCAAACTGCACCACCACACTCCCCACCTCCCCCTGCGCCCCAAACCCAACATCAACCAACACCCCCGTACCCGCCACCGTCAACGTCTCTTTCCTCACCTCATCATCCCAGAGCCGCTCCAACCCCAACCTCCCACTCGCCCTCTCCACGCCCTCCCGACTCACAAATCCCCACTTCCCACCCACCATATCAACAATCACCTCCATCCGCCTCCTCCTCTCCTCCTCCTGATCCAGCGCCGCAGCCACCGCACTCATACCCGCTTGAGACGCGCTCATAGCCATAGGTAAGGGCGTATATCCCATCCCGCCACCCCTAGGCGTCAAACCCAAACCGAAGCCAGCGCCCGCAGCGTTCGGGGGGAAGTTGTTGAAAGTCACACCATCCATCAACATAGCCGCGGCCGCCGTGGCAGCAGGCGAGTCCATGGCGCTCGTTGTGCCAGGGCGAGGTGTGCCCGTGCTCGGACCGCTGTTTCGAGGTGTGCTGCCGGGAGGGAGTTGAGCGGAGGGGTTACGGTGGTGGAGCGGGCGGGTGGTTGTGCTGGGTGTTTTTAAAGCGGTGGAGTAGGCGGGGGAGGGGATGGAGCGGTTCGAGGTGGAATGTGAGGAGGGGGGTGCTGGCGGGGAGGATGCTGAGGCGGGTGTAGGGTGGGAGGCGGAGGTTGTGGGGCGAGGGTGGGAGGTTGGTGTTGCCATTCTGGGCGGATGTTTTGGGTTTAAGGTGGTTTATGGAAGGTGTGGTCTTTGAGGTGGTTGTTGGGGGAAGGAGCAATGCGGCATTGCTGGTTGTGGACGACGCGTGCCTGGAGCAAAGCGCAACGAGCGCGCAGTCATACACTTAAGAGCGTTACACTTCTATGGGCTTTCAGATCGGCATGCGACTTAGTAATCGACGCGAAGCAGGTAAAGTGAGGTCGCTAGTTGCGCACTTAGGGTTCCCACATTTGGACAAGGCTACCAAAAGCCTCAGTTAATTTGAGTATCTTCATTACATAAGATATTGTGACCATGGAGTTTCCGTGTATTATGATTAATTGATTGACATGGCTAATAACGTTGAATACATGCTCTAACCAGTTCCCTTAGGCACATTAGGATATCCTGAAAGTCAAGCCAACACAAAGCACCTTCAGAAATGTCCCTTCATATCGTCACAAAGAGTCTCGTCATCGTGTGTAGTCTTCAGCCTTCACCTATTTTTGCATCTTCTCATCGGGAAGACCACCGAACATCTGGGAAGTATTGTGTTAGTTCTGAATCACAGAGAACTTTGAGGGATGTACTCACGGTCTCCATCATCATGCCGGTGATTTGGTAAGGATCAGCATTCGACGCAGGCCTCCTATCCTCAAAGTATCCCTTACCAGCAGCAGCACATTGTCGGGGAATCCGGACGCTAGCCCCACGATTCGCAATGCCCCAACTGAACTTGTCAATGCTTGCTGTCTCGTGCTCGCCAGTCATTCGCTCGGCGTTGCCCTCTCCATAGACTTCCATGTGTTCCACGTGACGCTTCTCGAGCTTGTTCATAGTGGCTTCGATAGCCTTGAGTCCGCCATCCTTGCGCATGTCCTCCGTTGAGACGTTGGTGTGGAGACCTGCGCCGTTCCAGTCACCTGGGATTGGCTTGGGGGAAAAGGTGATGATGACACCGAATTCTTCAGCGACGCGGTGGAGGAGGAAGCGCGCCATCCAGAGGTGGTCGCCGACTGAGTTTATGTTAGCTTTCTGCGTTCAAGTCAATAGGCAGGGCTTCACGTACGCTGAATACCCTCGCAAGGGCCGACTTGGAATTCCCATTGACCAGGCATGACCTCCGCATTGATACCTGAGATCAAGATACCGGCAAACAAGCAAGCCTTATAGTGGGCCTCAACGATATCTCTGCAGTAGACCTTGCCAGTACCGACACCACAGTAGTATGGGCCTTGGGGAGCTGGGAAGCCTCCCTTGGGCCAGCCGTAAGGCCTATTGTCAAGACCGAGGAGGGTGTATTCTTGCTCAAGACCGAACCAAGGCTTTTGTGCGGCATTGGCCTCCATCAGTCTCTTGGCATCATGACGGTAATTGAACTTGTTGGGAGTGCCATCGTGGTCCCAGCACTCGCAAAGAACGAGGATATTGTCGCCGCGACGGAAGGGATCGGGGTAGATGGATACGGGACGGAGGTAGACATCTGAGTTGTCGCCTGGAGCTTGTCCGCAGGATGAACCATCGAAATTCCATTCCGAGAGCTCCTTCACGTCTTTGCAGGGGCCATCGAGAGTCTGGAGAGCTAAAATTAGCAATCGCTCTAAATCTCGCAGAATCGTGCATCTCTGTAAAAAGGAACGTTGAGCTCCGCAAAGGCTTATCTCGTTGTCCGCTCGCCCGATAAGAGCGCTTGTATGGCATCGCCGCGTGGGTGAGTGGCTGACAGTGTTCATCGAGGCTGTACGTGGGGCAGATGACAGAGAATACGAACCTTTGTCTTTGAGCGAACGCCGCTCTTGCCGTCAATCCAGATGTACTCGGCCATGACATAGCCCTTTTGGTCGAGATCCATGTACTTCATGAGCTTAGGCATTTGTCAGTAAACAGCTTACTCATAAAGCGTGTAGAGGTAGCTGTAAACTCACATTCTCCGTATTGGAGATGGTAGTTGATTCCGCCTGTGACAGGTGTCAGCTGGTGTAGCCAGGAAGTGTTAGGTCGAATAGTTCTCACCATGTTTACGGTGTGTATTGAGTATGAGTGTTTGATTGCTTAGTGTGAGGCGAACGAGATGATTATGTTGTAGGCGTAGTGCGGTATGTCGGAAGAAAGAGAAGTCGAGGAGGATGAGCTTTATTAAAAGGAAGAAGAGCTGCGGTCACGACGTGGGTGTTACGCGGGTCAAGAGTTGAGAATGGGCCGAGAAGGCTGAAGTCAATTGGTTGGGACCTTGTTCTACGAACGCGGTTTTTATCTCTGCCCACGCTACTTTACGCTTAGCCACGCCATGCACCTCGGATCAAAGACTGTCAAATCGAACATGGATTGCCACTAAGCATAGCCTGATATACCCTTATGCTATTCTATTATCGTTATATCTATTCACTCCTACGGAATGAAGCTCCGTTTGGCTCATCCTGTAGAACGCAGCTACGAGCTTTAGGGATGAATTGATGGTCACTGCTTAAGGGCGCAGCTCCGGAAACTTTCTCACGTTTGCTGCATGGCAATCTTGTTGTGCCATGCTGTTAGCGCAGGTTCCAGCAGATCGCACCCGTGTCCTTAAAGTGATGTCTTCGTGCTTGGTTGCCCCTCGCTCCACCCCTCATTATATCGCCCGATAAGGTAACGTCACACATGCTCTTATCGACCTTGCACAGTCCCTGAGCCAACCGTCCCGCTTATCTGTATCTCTTTAGCTTCATCTCCAGACAGCAGCTCACCATTACATAGAATTCCTTCAGCCTGGGTGAAAGGCAAACCAGTGTCCCCGCACCTCAAGGACCTCCACAGACACCCACGCTGCTTCCCCAACTTCTCTCGTAACATTGCTTGTTTGTGGTGGTTCGTCGTTGAAGATATTGCGTAATGAGGCTCGCTAGAGTCGGCGTTTCCCCGTTGCCGCATCCATTAGCTGCATATCTTATCGCAAACCTGTGATTGGTTACTTTGGGTAATTCCTGTCATCGGAATTACCCTACAGTCTGAAACGGAGCTAACGATCCAGGTCTCGAACCCTTGGCAAACTCCAAGTACACATGCGAGACATGAATGTTGCCAAAGCAGTTATGTGGACAGCTCGCTGGATGGTCACTCATACCTCTTGGCCAAATAAACAAGCTAGGGGCTTTGCGAACATCTCAATTGAGTGGTCTATCAGCATGTGACGGTGTGCCCGTAATAGATTTTCCTTTCCCTGCCCTTCATGCCCCATGGTGAGATGTGGTTGGCTGAACGCTCATATGGCCATAATTTTTACGACGCCTCACAAAGCTGGCACGTCATATTTAGCTAGATTATCGATCGACTTTGAGTACCGATACTGTCAGGCTGGGAATACTCCTAATACTCCGAAGCAATATTTTGGTAGAGGAAAAACATAGAGGAATCGTTATGATCATATCCTGGCCATTTCCCTATTCTTGCGCCCGATCTCAAATCGTTCCTTATGCCAAGGTCCTTGACGCTCATCCTTCTCGTACGTTCGATGCTGGTCATCCTCATGTGTCTCTCTATATCTTCTTCGTGGAAAGTCTCTCCGGCAGGGATTCTGTCCGCATGGAAAGCGCAGCATGAGCCTCGCAGGTATGCCTGTCTCGTGAGTGTTTGTTGTAGTCCGAGATTGTTTTGAAGTCGCGCGCACAGATGCTGCAATAGGTCCTGCTCCTAGGAATAGGAATGGATGTTGGAATGGGAGGAGACGACTGGTTGATGATCTATGGAGGGAGTGGTCTATTCATGCTCATTCGGCTAATCCATAGGGCTGAGTGCTGAACTCCAACACTCCCCTTCAGTACGAAGTCTTTGGAACCTTCTGCCGTAGCTATAGACCCTCAGCTCCCCTTGAATCCATGTCGTATATGTGTATATCCTGCTTTCAAGCCTCCTTAAACCCGTAAACCTCGCTCGTACAGGGAAATCGGGAAGAGTACTGTGGATATGTTGTGCCCAGTAGCCTCGTTTCTGCCTCGTTTTCTGCCTCGTTTCCTCCTCGTTCTGCCCTTTTGGCTCGTTTCTGGCTGGGCCTTGATTCGTGTTCATGGCCTGTCGTACAGGGCTTTAAGGAGTTTGGTTTCTTCGAATCGTTCCCCCCTGACGACCACGCTGGCCTACGTACTCCCGCTGATCCTCCCCTATCCCTAGCACTCTTGGCTCCAGACTCCCGCCTTTGATTCTGGCCATATCAGCTCTGTCCTGGCGGCTGGTCGATATTTTATCGTAGGTAGGAGGGATCGTTGTCGAAGTCGCGTATTAACGATTGCTTTAGGGTAACGCAGCGGACCCCCGTAGCTCGTATACGACGCAGAGCAATATCATACGAAGGAGTCGCCTTTAAGTATCAACGCCGTGCGCTGAGCCCGGGCAAATAACCTGTTGGAATGGGAGGAGACGACTGGTTGATTATCTATGGAGGGAGTGGTCTATTTATGCTCATTCGGCTAATCCATAGGGCTGAGTGCTGAACTCCCACAATGGAAGCTGTTAGAGGGTTTGGATCGGCTTGGTGGGAAGGTAGTAGTGTTGTGTATGTTACTAGCGGAGTGCTCCCTAAAATAGAAGCAGTCATTTGATTGGGCGCTCCCTGGGATAATGGTCATCGTTGGGTTGGTAGGTCTGGCTTGCGAAGGTATATCTGTGCTGTATGTTGTTAGCTCCTTGCACAAGCAGCTAATGCAGCGGGTGTTAATACCTGGACGATGATACGGGTTGGTTGCCAGAATTTATGGAGATAGATGTTGCTGTCGTGTCTGATGCCCGAGTTCGAGGATTCGTTAAGGATGTGCTGCTACCAGGACCCTGGTCGCTAAGTGGCTGACACTCGTTTACTAGGCTATCAAGCTCTTCTTTGTCTGACATTGGACGTCGGATTTGCGGCACGATTAGGACATAGCCCCTCAAGTCAAGGTACGTTCGAAGCACGTGATATCTCTTTCAAAGAGCGTAGGATGATTCCCATATCTTTCATGCGGCGAGTAAAGACTGCTCAATGGTGGCAGCTTCGGTTGAGTCGATGAGATGTATCTAGCACAGATCAGACTTGCGCCACAATAGGGTATACTACTTAGGACGACGAACCTAGGAGAAATCCTGGTCAGAGATCTATTGCGTCAATGCCGAGACGGAACCGATAAGGCCTGCAGCTATAGTCGTATTGATATGGAGTTTAATGTTATCTAGGGTTGCACAGGTATGCAGAAGTTAAAAGTCAAGTATGGCGGAAATGTGGGAAGAGAAGTCGGCCAGCATTTGTTTATGGACCTGTCAAGAGGGGAAATATCCCATTGGTGGAGAATCATTATATAATTAATGCCTGGGCGGCGTGCTTTTCTCCGCCATTTATTTGTTATTATTCTAGTATCCTAGATATTATATATAACTGGCCCATAAATAACTACCAGTAATCAATCAACTTATTCTATATATATTAAATAATATTATAGTATTATATTAACGAGATCTTTTCTTTTCTAGCGACCACGGTACGATTTAAAATAATCTTTCGAAACTAATAATTATACTCCGAAAGGGTTTATTTACCCTATAAGAATTAAGAGTATATACTATTAATAATAGAGTTTCTAATTACTACTTTTATTCGTATAAAAGAGTTTCATAATATTTAGTACTAGTTATTGTATTATTCTATTATTTTATCGTAAAATTAAATTTCTATTTATTAAAGAAAGTAGAGACGCCTTTTTAATAAAATATTAATTACTAGAAAAATATATTACTTTCCTATTACTTTATAATATTTATATTATAATTAATACTACGTTATTATTACTATTTATTATAGGAAGAATAAGTAGTTATTTATTACTAGTATTTTATTTATAAATTATACTAGAGAATACCCTAAAAGATTTATTAAAAAGAATTATCTAGGGCGACTATCTTTCGTTTTAACCTCTTTAGGATTCTTATTAATTTACTCCCTAATTTAGTATAACTAATCGTTATACTTTAGAGATTAAGAAATAATATTTTATACCCTAATCTAATTTTAAATTTCTTTACTTTTTAGAGAAGGGTCTAACCTTAAAGTCTATTAAATAAAAAGTAATTTTAAAAATAAAGTCGAACTACTTCCCCCGTTCTTTTATATATTTAGGACGAATATTAGAAAGAAATCCTAGTACTTTATTACTATTATTTACGATATTAAAAAAATCTTAAAAGTTTTTAAAAAAGTTATTTCTTTAACTAGGAGAGAAACCTATAATTAAAACCTATTAACTATTATTTTTCAAAGGAACAAGATTAAATTAATTATATATATTATTTCGTATACTTAAAACGCCTTTAGGAACGAAGTTTGAATACTTTATTACTATTATAAATAATATAACTAAATTTTATAAAATTTTCGAAGATTATTTCTTTATATAGAGGAAGTTATTTATTTTAAACTTCTTTACCGATAACCTATAAGGATTATAAATATCTATATCTATATCGTTAATTATAATTTTACCGGTAGTTTTAACTACGCCGTTAAAAGAGACCTCGCCGCCTATTATAATTTTAATATCGGGGAATATATTACCGCCTATTTTAATTTAAATAATTTAATTAATATTTATAATAATAACCCGAACTCTATTCGATAGTATAGATAGTATATTAAGATAGTTATATATTCTTAAAAAAGAAATCCCTAAGAACTTAATACTATTATAATAATTTATAAAATTTAATACTAGGCTATAAAGTAAGATTATTAAATAGGTATTAAAAATTCTAAAAATAACTAAAATCCTCTCTAATAAGAATATTAAGGAAGCTATAGAAAATAATAAAGAAACTATTATTATACTTTTAAAAAAGGAGTTCCTAGGCGAAATTCGTAATTTTAAAATTAAAAAAGACTCTTTAAATAAGATTAAATACCTAAAGTAGAATATAAATAAAGAGTTTAAAATATATTATACGAGAGTTATCCGACTATTAAAGGTAATTAGTATAAAGAATAGAGATAACGATAAATTAAAGGAAATAATACTACTAGAGTTAATAACGTTATATAATATAATTAGTAAATAGATTATAGGCCTTAAGGATAATAAACTATATATTTATATAATAGAATATAAAATAGAGCTAAAGAGATTATTATATAATATATTTAAGAAAATATAAGGTTTAATAGAAATCCTACTAGTAATAAACGAGATAGTAATATCTATATAAGAAAAAGTTGAAATTAATAGTTATAAAGACTTCTAAAAGTAAATAATAAAAGTAAATAAAGATATATTATAAACTCTTTTAATAATATTAATAAAGTTAATGTATCGTAATCGTAATAAAAATATTTAGGAGATAGTAATTACTCGCTTAAAGCTAATAAATATTAAATTAAATAAACCGATAATAGTAAATAAAGCCTACGCTTATCTAGAAAAGTATAGAGTATATTCGCTAACTTCGTACGAAGTACTATATATAATTTAGGAATTTTAAACTTTAGTTATTATACCTCTAAAAATATATAAAGAAAAATTAGGCTATAGTTTATAAAATTCTCATAAAGAAAATCCATTAACTAGAAGTAATTATAATTATAACTAAAGGTATTTAATTATTTTTAATAAAGATAATTACTTATCCTAGCGTCTAGTAAATTCGTATAATTATACGATATCTTCTAATCTATATACGAGTAGATTAAAGAAGTAGGAATAATAGAAATACCGTAGCTTACTACTTTATATACTATATAGAATTATTAACTATAAAGTTATAAAATATATAAATATTTATCTATTAAAAGAAGAGTAGTATTATATTAAATAAATTCTATAAAACGTATAGTAAGAAATAGTAGATTATAAAGTATAGAAAGAAAAGCGGGAGAACGAGAATAATCTTTATACTCTTTTTAAAATACTAGTATAAAGGAATCCGGAACTAAATAAAGAATTTAATAAAAAAGTAATTAAGAAAATTAAACGAGATAATCCGATTATTTTAATATACTATATTATAGTTCCCCCTTAAGTCGAGGGACGGTAATATAATAAAGTAGTAAATATTATAAATTCGTATAAAATAGAAGTTCCTTAATATAATAAAGTCTACCGAGAATATAATATAATAATATTATATAATACTATTAGATTAGCTATAGTAATATTGAAAATAACTACTCTATAAATAGTAGTAGTATATAATACTAGGTCGTTAAAGAAGAGATAAATAATAGAAAAATTTATAGAAGAGACTCTATAATTATAGACGTAAGAAACGCCTATTAAAGAAAGAAAAAAGAGAATATTAATTAAGAAAATAAGTATAAAGAAAGAATTATTAATTATAAGAAATCTTCTAGGTAAGTCTCAACTAGATATTAATAGATTATTATTAGATATAATAGTCTCGCTTTTATTCCTATATATAATATAGGTTTCCCCCTATTTTAGGAGGGAGTTATAGAGATTAAAATAAATATTAAAGAAGCCTCGAAAGAAAATTATAATAATAGAAATTACGGAAAATAACCCTACTACTATTACTTTAATATAATTAATTAATATAATAAGTATTATTATAATTAGGAAAGTAGGAAAACTTAAGGTAATTATCCCGTATAAAGAGATAAAGGAGATTCTTATATTAAAGTCTATAATATAAATAGTTCCCTATATTATATAGAAAAAAGGAGGATTAAGAATATTAATCGAGTTATATAGAGCTAAATTAGATTAAGGTTTAAATATAGTAATCGTTACGCCTTTACTAGTCGATGATATAAAACTACCGAAATTCTTAATAAAACTCCTAGAGAATAAATAGTACGTTTTAATAATAATCGTTAACGGGTAAGAAAATATTATTAAAAACTAGACCCGTTTCTAGATTAATATAATAAATATTAAGAGAGAGTAATAGGCTTTCGTATCTCTATAGAATAATCCTAAATTTATTATCCTATTTAATCTTTTATAACTTCGTATAATTAACGTAAAAATAAATATTATAAAGGGCCTTATTATTATTAGAGACGTCGAGAAAAGAGAGCCGATAAAACTTATTAAACCTTACGAGATTAAAAGAATTAAATATTTAAAAGTAAAAATTATCCTAGAAATCCTAAAACCGGAAATAGATAAAAGTAGTAAAAGTAATAAAGAAAACGAGGAAAATAACCTTTTAAAGAAATTATTAATAAATAAAGAGAGCGAGGAAGAATTAAATTCTAGCGACTTATTAAACTAAAGCGTCCTAGGGATAACGTTAAAAATCTAAAAGAGGAAACGAGAAAGAACGACGATATATTAAAAATAAAATATTAGAATAAAACTATTTCTATTCGTACGAACTATAAGTTTACCGTCTATAATACTTATATTTATATTTATAAATATACTATATATAATAATATATTAATTTACAGATATTACTCTAAAAGTATATATATATATATCCTTTACTTTAAGGAGGAAGAGAAAAGATAAAGGGCCCTTCTTATAATATATAATAATATAATTTTATACGAAACGACGACGTCGAATCTAGGGGTCTTATTCTTTATTAAAAGACGAGTATAATATTGCTAGATTAATTATATAAAGAATTTCGAAGCTCTTATAAAATGAGTAAAAGATAAATAAATTATTTTAGGAGAAGTTATTCCCGATAACGAAGCCCGATTATAACTACTATAATTAATTTAGATTTATAGAGACGTAGGAGTAAAAGAAGTAAGAGAAATCCCCCCGATAAATTTAATTATTTATTATATCGTATAAAAGAATAGTTTAAAACTATATAAAACGGTATAAAAGCGATTTACGAATAATAAAGAATAATAACTCCGTAAGATTATAGAGAGAGGTATAAAAGTAAGTTATTATAAATACTATATAATTATAAATAAACGGGTCTTTTAATAAAATACTAGGCTAATATTAATGAAAAAGAAAAAGAAAAACGAATTAAGATTTATATTTAATTATTACTTCGTATATAAAGATTCCTTTAAATTATATATAGAGTTAATAACGAAGATATATAACCTACTTAAGGTCTTATTATATAAAATATTTTTCTAAATAAATATTAAATATAATTACTAGGTTATTCTAATATACCTAGATAATAGATACTATTTAGTATTTAATATTCCTAGTCTCGGATAACTCTAGTTAACTCGAATACTTTAGGGAATAAAGACTTCGTTATTTATTTTCACTAAATTAATAAATATTACTCTAGGCTTAATACTAGAACTAAATCCAAAATCTTCTCTATTTAATAATAATAGTTAATATAAACGTCCTAGCCTAGTTTTTTATATTAATAATATCTTTAAAGTCTATAATTCTTAAGAGAAGTAATATAAATTTCTTTATAATTTTTTTTTTTATAAATACTATAGTTAAATTTTAAACTATCGCTCTTAAAGTTATTTATCGGTATAATAAAAATAAAAGTACTCGGCGAGATATACGAGATTAAGGGGCGCGTACGAATTAAATTAACTATAACTAAAAAGATTAAAAATTAACCGATACCGTAGGACTAAAGCGTTATTCGTGGATTTTTAAGGATTTATTAATTTATAAGAAAATAAATAAAGAGGTATATTAAAATAAATCGCCCTTTTACTAGGCTTTATAGAAATATAAAATAAATATAAAGAGAATTAGAAGAACTATCCTTTATATTTATATAGAGGATTTATTTATCGAGTAAAGTATTATTCTTATAGGACCCGAAGGACCTAGTTACTATATTTTATAATATATCCGGATATAAAGGAGGGTACTTTATTGACTAGTTATAAAAAGAGGAGATAAAATTAATAATATACGATTTATTTATATTTAATAAAGTTAAAAGAAATTATAATATCTATAAACGAGAATTAAAAGTAATTATCTACTTTATATAGAAGTATTCCTATATATTTAAAAGTAAAGAAGCCTCGATTATCTATATTAATTATAAACTACTAGTTAAGTTTATAAATATTAAGTTTTATAAAGATATTTTCGCTCGATAAATAATAAAGCTCCGATAATTAAATATTAAAATAATATATATAGTAAAAAAGGCGAATATAGTTACTAATAATCTTTTACGAGTAATATTCAATAATTTTAATTATAAACTAGATAGGTTTATTATAAACCTTATAAAGGAGGTTAAAAATTATAATAACCTAGAATAGTATTAGAAGTCTAGGAAGGGAGGATATATAGATATATTTAAATAATTTAACTAAGAGAATTATACGAATAGGATTAAAGAATAAAGAGAAAGACTAACCCTTATTATTATCGGATAAACTTTATTTATAATTGAAAATATAGTCTATAAATTAATAGTAGTAGTATATATAATAATAGTTAATAGAGAGATACCTAAAGATATACTACTAGATTTAATACTCCTATATAGGCTACTACCTCCTAAAATATATAAAGTCGACTACGAGAATAATAATTAATATAGAGATATATATCGCTTTTATACTCGATAAAAAAAACTACGAGATTTTAATAATTATTAGATATTATAATATAGCCTCATTAACTTAACCTAGCCTAATTTATCTTAGATTTAATTTAAGTTTAAACTAGTTTCCCTATTTTTATCCTAATATAGCCGGGATAGGAAATAAGTAAATACTCCGTATATTAATTTTTATTTAGATAGTAGCTAGCCCTACTCTAGTTTTCGTTCTTTATTTTTTATTTTAGTTTACTTTTATATTATAACTAGGCCATAATTTAATAAACCTAGCCGTTAGTTTAATAAATATCTAGATATTAATCTTATTTCTTAATATTATAAAAGATTAACTATCTAACTAGTACTCCCTAGTATTAGGATAATTATTATAAAGAATTAACCCTTTAACCCCGAAGACCGCGTACGATAATTCCTCGCCGAAGTTTAGAATAACTTTATTAATTTCTTAAATACCTTCGACTACTTATATATTTAGGTCGAGAGTAATTCTTTATTCGATATTTTATCTTTATTTATATTTTTTCCTTTTTTTATATTAAATACGTAATCCCTAGTTTATATTATTATTTAGGTAATAATCTAGGTCGTATTTATTATAGTTTAAATTATATTTTAACCCCTATTTTAGGTATTCGATAAGAATACCTTTAATAATATTATTATTATAGGCCTACGCTCGTTTTTCTTTTTAAATATTTAATAATTTACCCTCTCCCGATCTCGAATACCTCCTAGATCCGAAAAGTTCTTAGATATCTCGGAATATAAAGGGGACTAAGATAAATTGGATATTTAAGAGTAAATATTAATATAGCGGATATATATTAATTATTATTATAGTATGGCTTTATTTACTTTAGATTTAATTTAGGTTTAAACTATTTTAGCCTAATTTAACCTATTTTAAATCTAATTTAAATTTAAACTAGTTTCCTTATTTCTATCCGAATATAGTCGGGATAGGAAATAAATAAATACTTTATATACTAGTTTTTATTTAGATAGTAGTTAACCCTACCCTAATTTTCGTTCTTTATCTTTTATTTTAACCTACTCCTATACTATAACTAGATTATAATTTAATAAACCTGGCCGTTAATTTAATAAATATCTAGATATTAATCCCGTCTCTTAATATTATAAAAGATTAATTACCTAGTTAATACTTCTTAATATTAAGATAATTATTATAGGGGATTAACTTCTTAACCCCGAAAACCACGTATAATAGTTCCTCGCCGAAGTTTAGAATAATTTTATTAGTTTCCTAAATACCTTCGACTACCTATATATTTAGGTCGAGAGTAATTCTTTATTCGATATTTTATCCTCGTTTACGTCTTTTTTTTTTTACGTTAAATATATAATCCCTAGTTTATATAATCGTTTAAATAATAACCTAGGTCGTATTTATTATAATCTAAATTATACCTTAGCCCCCGTCTTAAGTATTCGATAAGAATACTCTTAATAATATTATTATTATAAGCCTACGCTCGTTTTCTCTTTTAAATATTTAATAACTTACTCCCTCCCGATCTTAAATACCTCCTAAATCTAAAAAACTCCTAGATATCTCGGAATATAAAAAAGACTAAAATAAATTAAATATTTAAAAGTAGACGTTAATATAGTGGATATATATTAATTATAACTACTACCCTACCGATAGCGATAAGATCGTTTATATAGAGTTTAAATTAATTATTAATAAAAAAGTCTCTAATTTAATAAATCGTTACTAAAAGAAGGGTCTTTATACTTTAACTAGTTTTATTAATTAATGAAAAAAACTACGAGAAGTATATAATAACCCGTTTAAATAAAAGAATATTTAAAACTATATCCGGGAATTTAAATAAGGCTTTATATTTTTTAATAAATACTTTAACCTCGTTATTTAAAAGAAGGAACGTTCTCGAATAAAGGACGAACTCTTAATTAATATTATAAAATATAATATTAATTATACTACTTAATAGGTCTTTATCTCCTAAAGGAAAATTAATAATTAACGGTTATATATCTTCGATAAATACGTCCGTATATACTCCGAAATCGACTAAGAACTTTAATAGATTAAGTACCGTTTACCTCGTTAGAGTACTACTCTTATTAGATTAAAATAAACCTCGAGGAGGTTTATTATATCTTTATTAATTTTTACCCTTATAGCCCGTTTTATTATAACGAGTATTTTTATCCCCGTTACCGTAGTTCTAACCCTCCTATTTAGAGAGTTAATAAACCTCGATTCTATTTAAGTTATTATTAAAAGTAAATTAACGAGAACCCCGGTTATTAAAGTTATTTATAAGAAATAAAGATTTTACTTTTATTATAAATTATTTAAGTATAATATAAGAGTCTATTTAATTAAACTAGCTAGTCTCCGATCTAATATTCTAATTATTATCGATAACGATAAGAATATTATAGGAGGAGTTATTTTAAATATAAGAAAAGAATAATCCCGGTATAAAATCGTATACTAGGACTATAAGTACCTAGAACTTTATATATACCTTTCTATTTATCGGTTATATTATTTAATTTACCTTCGTTATTAATTAAATTTTCGTTTAAGTTTATTATATAGCTTTTTAAAACTAACCCTACTTTTTATAATAAATATATAGTTATTTCTTATTAACTACGGAATAATTAGTCCCGAATTTAAATTAAAGTTTTAATTAATATTAATATATCCGGTTATTTTTTTATTAATTATAATTTTATATATATTTAATATTTACCCCTTTGTTTTCTTCGTTATCTTTATATTATCCGACTCTTTAATAGTGTACCTACCGTTATAGGATATATTATTTATATCGTAGAAACAATTTTAAATATTTATAATTATTAAAAACGAATAATCTTTTTCGTTATTAAATTTAATTAATACCTTATTATAATCGGCCTATTATATCTTTATTATTATAAAATTACTACCGATTTTTTAGATAATTCTTTAACTTTCGTTTTATATTTTTATTTAAGAAATTATACCTAAAGTCCTATAAAAATCTTCGCGGAAGATAAACTCTTTTTTATACTTTAAGAAAGTTTTTAAATTTAAGATTTTTAATTTTTAATTTTATCCGATACCTATGTAAAGTAAACCCCGATTTAAAAGGAATCGTTAGTATATAAAGAGCCGTTATTATTTATAAACGATAACGTTATTATTAAATAATTAATTCTAATTTAAAAGAAGTTACTTTAACTTTAGATTTATTAATAATATATTTAATCCTAGGTTTATAAAAAGTAAACCTCGATTTAAGAAAAGTTAATTTAATTTTAGATTTATTAATAGTATATTTAGTCCTAGGTTTATAAAAAGTAAACCTCGATTTAAGAAGAGTTAATTTAATTTTAAATTTATTAGAAATAAACCTAATCCTTAACCTAACCTAATATTTATATAAAGTAATTTAGAATTTAAAAGGAGTTACTTTAATTTTAAATTTATTAATAATAAATTTAAATTTAAGAGAAGTCTTCTTTATCCTAATCCTAGTTATTTATTCTTATAAGAACTAATTATAATAACGAGTATAATCGTATTATTATTATTATTAAATAAAGAAAGATATTTAAAATTAAGTATTATAACCTAGCCTCGCTTCGTTTTAAGTTTTAATATTAAGAATAACGAACCTAATACCTAACTACTTTTAATATATATAAAATAAGATTTCGATTATTTACCCGGCTCGTTAGGCCTAATAAATAAACTATATTTAATTTATTATTTATAGAAATTAATCGATTTTTAAATATTCTAGAAGAAATCTCGACTTTAAATATTTAATTTTATTAAGAATTTAAATATTATAAACCTAAGCCCCGCCTTAATTAAAATTTTAAATTAAATATTTACGATTAAATTTAAAACCGAGTTATATTTAAAATAAATAAGGAGTTTTACTTTACCTCCGCCGTTATTTAAGAAAAACTTTAAAATTATTAAAATAATAAGAATATTAACCTAGCCACGATCTTACCTACGCGGTATTATAAATTTTCAAATATTTTTTCGAGAAAAGATATTAATACTTTACCCTTATATTAATTATATAATTATATTATTAAGTTTAAAGAAGGGTTATAACCTCCGTTATTTAATTTATATAATATAAATTATAACGAGATCTTAAAGCTCCGCCGTTACCTAGATAAAAATTTTAATAAAGATTTTATTCGAGTTAATCGGTTTTATATTATATCTTTTATCCTATTTATAAAGAAACTTAACGGAGGTTTATATTTCTACGTTAATTACCGAGGGTTAAATATTATTATTATAAAGAATAAATACTCTTTACCCCTAATATTAGAAACCTTAAATTAATTAAATCGTATTAAAGTATTTTTTAAATTAAATATTATATTTATTTTTAATCGCCTTTATATTAAGGAGGGCGATAAAGAATTTATTATATTCTATACCCGATTCGGTTTATTCGAATACTTTATTATATTATTTAGATTATATAATAACCCTACCTCGTTCTAATATTATATTAACGATATTTTTCATAAATTTCTCGATAAGACCTATACCGTATATCTCGACGATATTCTAATTTATAGCGATATTAAGGAAGAGTATAAAATCTATATTAAATATATTCTTTAGAAGCTCCGCGAGGCGGGGCTCTAAATAAATATTATTAAATACGATTTCTATATTAAAGAAATTATATATTTAAAATTAATTATTATTATTTAAAGAATTAAAATAAATCTAAAGAAGATTAATATAATCCTGAATTAATTATAACTAGTTAATATTAAAGATATTTAAAGTTTCTTAAAGTTCATTAACTTTTATCGGCGCTTTATTTATAAATTTAATAAATATATTATATTATTTATAGCCCTAATTAAGAAAGGTATTATCTTCGAGTAGAATATTTAATATTAAATAACTTTTAATACCTTAAAAAAAACTTTTATCTTTAATATTATCCTAGTTTATTTCGACCCCGACTATAAAATTATAATAGAAATAAATATATTTAATTACGTATCTAGGGGGGTCTTATCCTAGTACGACGATTAAAATATCCTTCGTTTTATTATTTATTTTTTAAAGAAGTATAACCCTACCGAGTATAATTATAAAATTTATAATAAAGAGTTTATAATAATTATCCGCGTTTTCGAGGAATAGTATTTTAAATTAAAGAGATCTATTCTCTTTATCGAGATAATATTTAATTATAAGGCTTTTAAATATTTTATTTTATTTAAGATATTATCTCGCCGTTAAATAAGGTAAAGTAAGTTTTTATCCCGTTTTAATTATAAGATTACCTACCGGCCTAGTAAAGAAGGTAGTAAACTTAATATATTAATATATTAGTTAAGAGACCTCTTTAAAGAGGGGGATAAATTAAACTTTAAATATTAATATTAATATTAGATTATATTAAAAAGAAAAAACCTAACCCTAGAAGTCTTTAAGAATTATATTTATAATATATTATTAAATATAACGACCCTAGCCTTAATTTTAATTACTTTAATTATATCGGTAGTAGATTTAAAGATTCTCGTTTAACTTTTTTAATTATATTTTATATTAATTTATACGACCCCGATAAACCTCGATATAAATATCGATTTAGAACTTTAAACCTTATTTATATCTTATAAGTTTAAATTAAATAAAGATTAGTTTATTAATTTAGATAAAGACTTATATAATACCCCGATTTATTAATTATAAAATATAATTAATTAAACCGATTAATTCGCCCTTAAAGTTTTAGAAATATTATATTCTAGAACGTATTATTATAGCGAAATTCCCTTTATTAAATATAAAGATAAGGATAGAATTCTCTACTTCCGAGGAAAGAGATATATTTTAAATTTTAATAAACTACGCCTTCGTCTAATCTAGTTAGTTTATAATAGTATCGCGGGTAATTATTTAGGTCGTATTAAATATTACGAATTAATTAATCGGGCTTATTAGTAGCCTAACGTCTATACTACTATTTAATAATTCGTTAAGAATTATTATATATACCGAAGAATTAAACTTTCCCGCTAATATATTTAAAAATAACTACGTTTATTACCGCCCCCGTAACGATATTAAAGAAATATCTCGATAAATTATATAAGTCCCCTACCGCTTTATACCTTTATAAGAATTATTTATTAATATATTTTAATTTTCGTAGATTACTTAATTAAGATACGGTACCTAGTATTAATTACGTCGATAAAAGTAAATAAAGCCTACGACGTTTTTTATTAGAATGTATAAAAACTTTATAAACTACTAAATATCTTTATTTCGGATCGAGGATCTTAGTTTATATCGGAGTTTTAAAAGATTTTATATAAACGTTTTAAAATCGATTAACGTATATTTACTAGATATTATTCTTAAACGGATAATTAAACCGAGTAATTTAATACTATAATAAAATATTACCTCCGTATATATATTAATTATATATAGGATAATTAGGTGAAATAGCTCTTTAGAGCGGAGTTTTCTAATAATAATATTAATTCTTTTAATATTTTAGCCTCGCCTTTCTTAGTTAATTATAATTAATATTTATATATCGGTTTCGAGCCTATTAAATCTTTATTTTAAGATTTTACTACCTAAGCCCGTATTTATTTAATCGTTATTAATAAATTCGTAATATAAATAAAAGTCTTAAACGATTACCTCTATAATAAAATATTTATCGTTTAAATTATCTTTGAATCCTCGGTTAACTAATAAAGGTATTTATATCCGATATATTTAATAAATAATTAAATATAGCTGAATATTAAGAATTTAAATATTATATACTCTTTAATTAAACTCGACGATTATAATATCGGCCCCTTTCAAATCTTTAAGGTTTTCGATAATTCTTTTATAGTTTAGTTAGATTTTCCGTATTTTATAAAAGTTTACCCCGTCTTCTACGCTAGTTTATTATAATTAATAATTAATAACTCTTTACCTAGATAAATCTAGTTTATCCGAGAATTTATAATTACCGAAGATAATTAATATAAATAATATATTAACGGTATTTTAAATTCTAAATATAATCGCCGTTATAGTCTATCTTTATTAAAATATTACGTTAATTAAGAAAGTTATATCGTTATATAAGAACCCTTCTAGTACTTTACCCGTTATTAATAGTTTATTAATAAATATTATATCTCGAATCCTAGCGCCGCTGGCCTCTACGAATTATTATATACTATTTAAAGGTACTAGTATAAGGAACCTCTATTATCTTCGTTTTAATTTAATTTTTAAGAAGTTAACCTTAGTTTATACCTTAGTTTATTCCTTATCCGTTATTATTCCCTCGGTTATCGTTCCGTATCTACTTCGACCGATATTTTATATTATTATATAAATAGATAGTACCCTATAACCTAGCCCCGTTATTATTATTTATAGATAATAACGCTAACGCCTAGTTTTATTCGTATACCGCCGCCTATTCCCCGTTTTATTCTTTATCTATTATTATCGATTATTTATCTTATAGGAGCTCGATCTTAAAGAGGGGGTTATTATTATAATATAATTTTATTAACCTAACCTAGCCTAATTTATTTTAGATTTAATTTAAATTTAAACTAATTTCTTTATTTCTATCTTAATATAACCGGGATAAGAAATAAATAAATACTTTATATACTAGTTTTTATTTAAATAATAACTGGCCCTACCCTAGTTTTCGTCCTTTATCTTTTATCTTAGCCTACTCTTATATTATAACTAGGTCATAGTTTAATAAACCTAGCCGTTAGTTTAATAAATATCTAGATACTAATCCCGTCTCTTAATATTAGATACGAGTCTTTAATTATAAAACTACCTCCTTTATTTTCGATAATTATACGAACAAGTTAATATACCGATTTAGAAGTAAATAAACTACGTATTTTATAAAAAGTAAAATAACTACGTTACTAAAAGACGTTTATAATAATAGTGGATATTTCTCTACTAAAATCATTTTTAATAAAATTAGATATATAGTATACTAGCCAAAAATGGCTACGGATATTATATAGTATATTAAAGAGTACCTCCCCTATATTAAATAAATAAATATAACGAGATTAATACCCTTATCGCCTATTTAAATATCGTTATTATTCTAGTTACTAGGGGTTAATTTTATTAAACTATTTTTAAATAAAGATAAATAGTTATATATATTTAATATTATTAATTATTTTAAAAGAAATTTATTCCTCGAGTTAATAGATAACTACGGCTCCGAAGATATTAAAATTAATATAATAAACTACCTTACTAAGAATCCGGCCCCGAATATAATATACTTCGATATAGGTTTATACTTTATAAATAATAAACTTTAGTCGTATCTCTAAAAGAGAGGTATTATAATACTAGAGGCTCCGAATAAAGTAAAATATATTATAAAAATAATTAAAAAAATAAATAATATTCTAATTAAATATTTTAAAAAGAGAAGAGAAGACTATTTAAATAAGTTATTTAAACTCTCTATCTAGAGCTTAATAATAGATATTAATATATATTTAATTAATTACCTAGGATATTTATTAATAGAGATTCTTTATAGAGTCAAACTTATAAATATATTTAAAAGAGGTATTATATTTAGTTTATTCTTAACGAAAATTAGTCTCCTAGATTTATAAGAAATTCTTTTAATAATTTAGGAATTTATAACGAAGAGAGTAGAGGTTAGAGAGGTTATTTTATATTATTTAATTAATAATAAGGACTTTTAGAAAAGAAGATACGATATAAATATAAAATTAATTTAACCCTTAACCTAAGGATAATTTATAATATTAAAAGATACGCGAACGAGTAGGCTAAAGAGCGAGCCTAGATAAAGAGGACTCTTTATTATTATAGGATATATTAATAAATAAGGCTCTATTTATAAATTTATGAAAAATAATAAAAAAACGACGCGGTATTCGTATTACGGGGATTATTTAAAGTTATTTGAACCTAAGTAAAAATACTTTAGACTAAAGAATAAGAAAGAATTTAAATTCCCGAGAATAATTTATTTAATGAAAGAAAATAAACTAAAAATTAAATAATTAATAAAATTATTTAATTTATTTATTATAGAGTAGATAGGGTAACCCCAATAAATAGAGATACTTGAAATAAATATACGAACTAATCTAATATATTAGATTTTTCTAAATTAAAAATATTTTATATAAGTATTAATTTTATATTTATATACATAGGTAAATTTTAGAGAAAGTCTCGGAGAAGACTTAGTAATATAGATATTATTTATCTAATATAATAGTAGTAATAGTATATTAATAAAGTAAAAGTATTATTTAATTCAAAGTACGAATCGACGTAATAAATTAAATCTTTCTTATATTAATTATATACTACGTTAGTACTAATTTTATTATAACTATAAAGTTAGATTAAGATATTTTTAAAAAGAAGAAAAAAGAAAAAAAATAGAAGAAATAAAAGTCGTAGACTCATAAAGATAGACCTATTTAAACTAATTCGGATATAACTAGTAAAAATCCGCAAAGCCTAAAATCAACTTATTATTATATAGGAAAATCTACTAATTTTAAATTAAGAATTTTAATATTTTAGAGAAAATCCTAAAAGAGTATTAATAATATAAATATTAAGAAATAACGTATTAATAATATATAAAGATTAATTAATCTAGTATATAAATTAAGGTTTAATTCGTTAAGTATTTATATATATAAAAAAAAGTACCTATTATACTTTAATAAATAAAAATTTAGGAACCCTATTTTTATTATTAATTATAAAATTTAGTTTCCTAAACTACTTTATACTCTCTACGTAAACACCGAGCTAAAGTAAAATCTCTATATAAGAAATATATATACTATTAAATTTAACTAGCTCGAAGCTCCGTTTAAAAAAATAATATAAATATCGGTCGAGGAGGAATTATATAAACTAAAATAAATATAAATCGAGCCGAAGTTATTAGAGTAGGAGTTATATTACGGAGAATACGAAAAGTAATAAAATCGTTTAATATTAAATTAGGATATAGCCGACGAGTAGGAGCTAGAGTTATAAGAATAAAAACTATAAAAACCGGGATTATCGGAGTAGGAAAAGGATTCTTAGCTCGAAAATATTTTAATATTATAAAATTACTAGGAATCGAAAGAGACTATATACTAGGAATAAGAAGAAACTATATATATAAAGTAGAGATTAAAGTAATAGGCTCGATAACCGGAGTAATAAACTCGATAATAAACTCGAGAATAAAAATAAGAATAAAAGTAACCGACTCGATAATAGGAGTAAAAGTAGGAGAGATAAATTTAAAAACTAAAGTAATAATAAAAATAAAAAAAGATTTAGGCTCCTTAAAGATAAAATTATTATAATCTTAAATCCTAAAACTAGTATCTTCGAAAAGAAGATTATTATTATTATTAGAATTATAACTAAATATAATATAGGCTCCCTCTTCTATAGGAGTCTTTAAACGAAAGCGGCGACGATAAAACTAGGCTAATAAACGAATAAAAGGATAAACTCTAAAGATAATTTTATTAAAAGGAGTAATATTAGACTCTCTACGGTTTATATATATCCTTTCTTTTCGACTAACTAGAGACGGAGGAGGAGGAGGAATTAAGAAAAGAGGAGGAATTAATACTATTAAACCTAACGAGTAATTAATAAAGTTTAGAAATAAGAATTAGAAAACCTATATAAATTATAAAGATTAGGTCGGTAGTATTATAAGTAATTACTATATACTTCCTCTTAACCTCTACGTCGAACTCGATAAATTAAGAAAATAATCTTTTTATCCCTAGATCCTAGAGTAGGCGTAAAACCCCGGGTATAGCGGTTATAAGAAAAAACCTAATTACGGCTATAAAACTTAAAATAAGTTAATATATATTAGGAACTTATAAGAATTAAAAGAAATTACTTAAATAACGAAGGTAATTTACTTTTAAAAATATAAAATATTAAAATCTCCTAAACTAATTCTATAACCTAGAGTAAGATCGATTATTTTACTAATATTATAAAGAATTTAAAAATACTTAATTAAAGAGTAAACGAAGAACTACGAGTAAATTAATTAAGAAATAAATAAAATACCTAGGAAAACTAAAAAGAAAAATATTAATAGTATAAATATTATCGGTAAATCTCAAAAGTAAATATTAGTATACTCTAAGCGTTATCAGCCCTATTAGAAAGCCGTCTACGGGTTTGTATTGAAACTCTATATTAATTACCGACTCGAGGTTCAATAGGATTAGTAAGTCGGGGGTCCGGGTAGGGTCCTATTAATAAATAGTATTTATTATTAATAAGTTCAGTAACTCTAGTTTATTATATATATATATTAGTAATTTTTATAATATAGGTTTATTATTCTTTATAAACTCTATTAATTATTTAAATTACTAGTTATCACGTCTTTAAATATTTTATAAGTATTTAATAGTATCTAGGTTTTATAACTCCCTTAGGTCTTTCCTAACCCTAGATTTATTTAATTCGGACGGCTTTAATAGTTCATTTATATACGTAGTATCGTCCGAGTCGGATAATTTTAGAATATAAAAGGATTCTTATAACCCGGCGAATTCCTAGTAGATATATACACTCGCGTTTATATAAATAAATAGTTTAGATCTCTTCTTTGAATACTACTATATAATAAATATAAATCTATTTATTATTATCCGCGTTAATTATTTAATCGTTACCTAGGATCCTCCCTATATATAATACTAACGGATAAATATATTATTTACTCGTCTTTTAATTATCTTTATTTTATTTTCTTATACTTCGCTTTATCGTTTATAATTTAATTATTTTTATTTTATAGATATTCCTTATTTTATAACCCCGCGATAAAGTAGATCCGGTCTAGGAGGGTATAAAAATATTATAATTATTATACTTTAATCTCGAAATCGTCCTTATCGCCGTTAATACTAGTAATTTTCGCGTTGAATATATTCTTTTCCTCTTCCCTTAATTAGTATTCCTTAACGACCGGGTTATTAGGTATATCTTCGGCCTATTTATTTAAATTAACCGGTAATATTTATAAACTATTTTCTTTATATATACCGAAGTTATATCGCCCGTTATTTACCCTTATTCTTCGGTTATATTATTATCTTTATTAATTAAGTTAGTAGTATCCCCGTCGTATAACGAGTTAGTATTATTATCGTCGAGTAGCGAGTTAGTAGTATCTTTTATTTATATTTCCGTAATTATTTTTACGAAGTCCGGTTTACCCTTTAAATCCTTTAAGGATTCTTTAAATAAATTAACTACTAACTATCGATAATCTTTACTATATATATTTTTATTATAAATATTCATTATACGATTATATAATATCTTCGTAATAACGCGTACCTTCGTTTCTCTTTACTCGAGCCACGCTCTTATAATTTATTTAAATATAACTCGAAGATCTATTAAATAAATATAGATATTTATATCTTAGGAGGTTATTTTACCTTTAACTTTATTACCGTCTTATCTTTTAATAATATAATATCTTATTTTATATTCTTTAAACCTATAATAAAGCGCCGTTATTATAAGAATAACGGTACTAGTAGGTAATAAATTTTATATATTTTCATAATACCGCCCGAGCTTAATACCACTTACCTTATTATAGAAGAATATACAATATATCGTTATTATAATAAGCGGCGCTAGGAAGTAATCTTTATACTAGACCCGTAAATAATAAACCTTTATTCGGATATAAAAGGAAATAGTATTTATATTACTTTATAGATCCGGAAGGGTAAACCGTAGGTCGAATATATAGTCCGAGGTATTATTCTTAGTCTATTTTACCGTTAGGCCTAGGTATTTTATTATTATTTAAACCTAGCTTCGTATCTTCTTTATTATTTAATTTCTAAAGTCGGTTAAATTATCTAGGAGCTACGTCGTCGTTAATTATTATTTAATATATAACGGGTAGTATATAAAAGTAGAGATTATAACCTTCCGTATTTCTTTAAGAGTAGGGATATCGCTTAAATTATATAACCAGCCTAGAACCTACGGTTTATATATACGTCGAAATAAAGTTTTTTATTCCTTCTACGTTTTAGTTATAAAGTTATTTACTCTTATATAATAATATTCCGGTTACGGTATTAAGTTATTAATATTATTACTATTTATAATCTTTAAAAGAAATATAGGCGTAGTAGTATTTATAATATATTAATAAGTCTTAAAACTTTTATATTCTATTTTATAACGGCGGCGTTTCTTACCTTAAAGAGTCGAAATTAAAATTTATATAATACTTTTATCGCTCTTATCTTTATATTTAATATCGGATATAATTATAAATATAGGATATAAAGAGGGCGGATATTTAAGCGTAATATATTTAGACTTTAAAATACAGCGACTAAAAGAGGATAATAATATTTATTTTATTTTGCCCTACTATTACCGCCCGTACTACGGACGCGGTTCGTTATTTCTTTACCGCCGTTACTCGCCTCGTATAAGTTATAAAGATTAATTATTATTAGATTAATTATTTAAGAGAAATTTATTAATAATATATCCTCTTTCTTAAGGTTTAGCCCCTTCGTTAATTTTTATTTATATTCGGTTATAAACCTAATCCCGGTAACCGCTTTTTATTCGGATATTTATACCGGTCGCCTTTTAAATTAAAAAGAGTAACCCTTATATAACGATACCTAGCTACTTCGTTACTATATTATTAAATATATTAATTATATTTAAATATAATATATCTTTATTATATCGTTTACCGAATTTAAGGGATATTTCTTTATATCGAAACCCTTTTAGGGGGCTCCTCTCGTAATCGGAATTTATTCTCCGTATATTAATATACCCGATATATATTCGATAAAGGTCGACGATTTATATCTTTTTTTTAAAATTACGACTAGTTATTAAGATCGTAAATATTTAGTAATAATAACCGAGATTACTCCTATTAAATATAATATTAATTCCTATTTATAAGAGGGAGTTAATATAATTTATAGTTATAATATAATTTTTATTTCGAAAGCCTATTTATTTCGTTTCCTATATAAGAGTTATTAACCGTATATATTTCGTATAATTAGGAAGATATACTTTAGTAACGATTATAAATAAGCGGTTCTTTTTAAAATTAAAGTTATCGGGAGAAAAATACTCGTCGATATTAATATCGATTATTATCTTAGAAAGGACTACCTAATTATCGGCGGATATATCGACGATATCCTCGAAATTATAATTACTTTTCTTTATATATTTTCTTTACCCTCTTATACTACCTCCTTCGTCGTTATTACTTTATATATTATTATTATTATCTCCTTAAAGGGATTTAATATATTATTATATTAATAATCGTTTTATTTAATTATATATTTAGATATATTTTTCGTTTCTTCGCCTCTTTCGTAGTTTACCCCTTCGTAGTAATAGTTTTCGTAGTAACTTTCGTAATAACTTTCGATTTTTAATCTTTAATTATTATTAAGATTTACTTATTACTTATTTATTATATCGAATCGACTCCGTTAGAAATCTATAACGTAAAGTTATTATTTAGTAATAATATATAAAAATTAATAAAGGGATTACTCGGAATCTAGGATAAAAAGGGGGCGAAAATATTAAAAAGAGGTAGATTTTCTTTAGCGCGTCGTTATTATATTATTTTAATTATCTTTATTAATTTAATTTAAAGATCGTTAACCGAGTCGGATAAGGGTTTACCGAGTCGGCTAAGATCTCGTCGGTATTAGACTCGAAATCTTATCCGAGTCGAATTATTATACCTTTAACTCTTTTTACCTTTTTTTTATACCGTAAAATAATTTACCTACGATATAATATCTTTAAATTATCCTCGTTTATATCTTCTTAACTATTAAAGTCCCCTATTCTTTTATTACCTCGACGAATATATATTAGGTTTATTAAAAAGATTGATTTAGGTTATATTTTAAATACTACCTATTAAAGCGAACATCGACGATTATATCTAATAACGGATTTATTATATACGGTATAGTACGTTAATACTATATATTATACCGCGGGCTTTCGAGTTATATCGATAAAACGTAAAACTACGCTATTAAATCCAGTAATTAAATTATATCTTCGTATTATTCGACGATAATTAATATTCTTATTTTATTTACGATTATTTATATAAAGAGAATCTTTACTAACGAATATATTACGAATTAACGGAACCCTACCCTATACGGCGCCAGGAGCGACTTAATGATTTAAAGAAAAGAAATCCGGGTTAGAGTAAATAACGCGAGGTATTAATTAAATCCGATCCTCGTAATTTATTAATATAAATATAATAATAAATAGGGGTAGTATCGGGGTAGTCGTTATAATAAATCTAAAAACTAGAATATAATAATATTAAACGTATATAAGAGTAGATAGTTTAAGGAAATCTTTCTTCGACTATATTTATTATTTCTTTCTTATCTCTTTTAATTTAAGATATAATTATATTACTAGAAAAGTAGGTTAATATATATAAAAGAGTTTATAAAGGATTTATATTTAGATAATAAGGTATTTAATATCCTATACTTTTAATAAAGTATAATATAATATAAATAAGGTAAAAATTAAAGAGAATAAAATAATTATAATATAGTATTAACCGAATAATACGTTTCCCTTTCGGGTTTAACTCGGATAATTTTTTTATTTAATATTTTATCCGAGTCGGATACTCTACGTACTATAAAATATATAAATAAATTATATTCGTTATATTACGACGCCTTCTACCGAGAGTTATTTACTAGCGAGGACGAGATTATAAAGAATATAATTATTTACTCCTCTACCGATATCTATATCGTTAATAATTACGATATTATATACTATTTATACCTGGAAGAAATAATATCTAATAAACCCGGCTAGTAGATTATAAATAATTATTAAATATAATAATTAAGTATACGATAAAAGAACGTAGATATTCTCGAAATAACTATTAATAACGGGTATTAAATTATAGAAACTATACTACCTAAATTAATATTTAGACCGAATTTGGCCTTTATATTAACCTAGTACTATATATAGTATATATTCTTAGGGGTAATTACCGTATATTAATATTAGGGTACTTTATATATTAAATAAACGTAGAAGTAAATACGATTTAAAAGTCTTTTATTTATATCGTTTATTTTAATTTATTATTTTATCTAGTTATCGGCAGTCGTTATCGGCCTATAATATTATATTTATATTAAATATAAGGGGCGGAGCTATAAACCTTATAAAGAAAGTAAATATTAAATTTATAAATCGTAAATTACTCGGTTTATAACTTAAGATTTATTAGAGGAAGACATTAATTTTAAGAAAAAGAAGTTTCGTTTATAACTTTTAATCTAAATAACTCTTATCGTCTAAAATAAAATAATAATTATATATCTTTTTATTCTTTTAAGATAAGCGCGTAACCCGCTCGTCGTTTTAAATATCGAAGGATTATATCTAGTTTATATCGAGATTAATATTATAAAAGGTATAAATTAAAGTTACCTTAATTTTAAAAATATACTTAATAAATAAGAGAAAGCGATCTTATTCTTTTCTATAAATAACTAGATATAATCTTCGTTCTTTTTAATTTAATATATAGATAAATTATATTATAAAGACTCGCCGGGGTAATACTTCTCTAATCTTTATATAAATATTATTACGAGTTTTAATTAAAGCCGAAGAGGATATATAATTAAAGTATTAACCTATATACCTAAAGCCTTAACGTAACGGCGACGTAACGAATTAATTATTAAAGGTAAAATCTTAAATAAATTAAGGCCGGTATTTATTTATAGACTATAACTTTATATATACCTACGGCCTTACGATTTATAACTCGGCGATAATAAACTCGTCGAGATAATAAATATAAATATTATTCTTTAAATATTTATTCTACTTTATTTCTTTCCCTTTAACTTAAAGGATACTATACGATCTTTATTATTATTACACCGAGAATTTACGGAGAACTCGTTATCTATTACTATTAGGCCGTAGGTTCGAGTATATACTAGAAGATTTAATATAATACTAGTCGTACGAAGTTTATAAACTTTACTAAAGTAGTTATTAACGGTCGATATAGGTGGTAGTCTACTAACTTTTCTAGTAATTAATATAACTTCGCGATACTCCTTTTATACTTCTTCGTAGATTCGTAACTACTCTTAATAATATTCTTTTTATCGAGTATTTATAATAAAGTAACGGACCTATCTTATTTAATAAAAAGGAAATTTAATAAACTCGACCGTACCCTCGAAATTCTTAATATAAAGTATTAATTTAATTTCGATAAAATTAAGAATTACCTTTATATTATTTATAGCCGCCTTTTCTATATTCTTATTTAGATATATATAAACGAGTAGGTTTATTATTTTTTAACCGGTATTATCGACTTTATAAAGTATTATATATTTAATAAACGGATCTTAATATTATTACGATTATTTAATTAACTCGATTATAGTTACGTATTCCTTTAAGGTATAAATTTATAAAGTCGTAAAGAAACTATATATAAAAGGTAAACTTTAACGGTATATTAATTTAGGCCTTTAATATAATTCGGATTTCTTAAAATTACCCTTCGGTAATACCTTTAAAACCCGCTCTTCGATCTTTTATTTAATCTTTCGGATAAATTCGGTAATTTTACCCTCTTTAATCTTAATTTTATAAAACTCGTCTATAAAGATTTATCTTATACGGAAGTTATACTTAAGGTTAATACCCTCGCTATATAATTATTTTGATTTATATCTCGTATAAATAGAAACTATAAATAATTATCGTACTCTTTTAGCCGAGCTTTATACCTTTATTAGAACTATAATATAATAACTCTATATTCTTATAAATAAGTCGTTTAGTAGTAACGTAGTAATATATTTTATTAGAATAGGTATAGAAGTATTTAAATTTTAGAGTCTTATTATTCGTATCGATCTATTTAATTTATTATTTTAATTAATTACCTATAATCTTTACTTATATAATAATAAGGGTAATACTTATTTTAGGAAGGAGAAGAGCGTCTTTATTTTTATATATACTAGGGTAATTAATAATTAATAGGTCCGTAAAAAAACGGATATTTTAATTTATTTACGATTTTATTTCGTACGGAGGGTATCTACCGTAATAAAGGGAGTCTTTAAAATCCTTGAGAGTCTTAAACTCTTTAATAAAGAGAGAATTATACCTATATACCGCGCTTTAATATTCGAGAATACGGGAGTAGGAAATTATAAATATTTAAATCGACTCGGATATTAATATTATTTAAATTAATAATAATATTAAAAAAGACCTAGAGTTAAATACGAACCTTATTAAAATTTATATTATTATTATTAATAACTCCTCCGTAACGGGAAGCCCGCCGCCTTCTTTAAGAAACGTCGTATAATTAATAAATATTTAGTTTAAGAGCCAGTATCTTATTATTTCTTATTTTTTACGACTTTAATAATTATATAATACGTATATTTATTTATAGACTTATTATCGCTTTTAAGTTAAAATAGTTTATTTATAAATATTTATATTATATCCTTTTATTAAGGCCGGTCCTCTTCGTTAATTATAATAAAACTACGGAGTAAATAAATTATAATCGAATTAAAAAATAAAGGGTAAAGAATTTACCGAGTTTCCCGCTCGTTTTAATTTATTAATATTATATTTATATCTACGACCCTCGCCGTAGTTATTCTCTTTATATTAATATTATATAAGGACGGGTCCCTAGTTTAATACGATTTATTAATAATTAAGTTTTATATTATTTCTTTCTCTTCTTTATCACTTAATTTATAGCCCGAAAGATATTTTAATAAAGATTTAAAGTCGCTTAATTAAAGAAGATAAAGATAAATCTAATTAACGACGTTTTTAGACGGTAGGAGATAGTATAAAAAACTTTTTTAATTTTTTAATAAAGAGGTATAAGCGCTTTTAATCTAAATATTTTCTTTTCGCGCGAGAAGAGTATAAGTTTTTATAATATACTAGCCGATCGTCGTCTCGGTATCTTTTATTAACACTAGTAATTTAATTAATTAATATCTTAATCGTTAAATAAAGTAACTTAATTAACGGAGAGGTTTATATATAATATAAAGGCGGTATTAAAGACTACCGCCTTAATATATACTAGCTAGTATATCCTATAGGCCCTCGTTATACTAAATATTTATATATTCGCGATAAATAGAATATTAGAGTTTATTATAGCGTAGATTATTTTACTTATCTTAAAAGCGCTTCGATATTAAAATATCGATTAATTAATTATAATTAACCCGGAATTATACCGGTCTATTATAGTTTATTATATTATCTTTCACGATATAATTAAATCGAATAAATCGGATTTAATTATCGCGGTTATACGAGATTTTAAGGAGAATCGACTTAGGATTTATAAATATTCGAGGGGGCGAGGGGCGACTTTTTATATAAAGTATATTTTTTAAATAATTATCTTCGGTTCTTTAGACTTTAGAACGCGAGGATTTAAAGAAAATAATATCTTAATAAAAGAAATAGTATATAAGATTTCATAATAAAAAGATATATTTTAAAATAAAATATTAAATATAAAAGCGATTCCTCGGATTCTTATTTAAGACTTTAACGGGTTATAGATTTAAATAATTACTTTATTAAATTTTTATATAAGTTACTATATTACTTTATTTCTAAATAAGGGAGTATAATTAAATAAATTAAAATTAATAATAATATTATCGATGATTTAACGAAGAGTAAAGTTAATTTTAATATTACGTAGATTTCTACCCTAGATACCTATTTCTTATATTCTCTTCTTTAATTCTAATTTAACTACGGGGAAGAGTTTCGGCGTATAATATAAACCGAGTTTAACGTTTCTAAAATTTTATCGGAGGCTATTTATACCGATTCTAGTATAGAAATAAGAATCCGTTAATATTATAATAGGTAGTTTATCTACGGTAAAGAGCGAGGTAGAAATAGATATAATTAATTAAAATAGAATTAAAGAGGGTTAAGAAGTAAGGAGCGTAAAATATAATTCGTAAATAAAGAAGATAAAATATAATTAATAAACTATAAGAGTATAGGTTAACTCGAGTACCTAGAAAAAGTATTAATAGTTTTATAAATTAAAATTCGTTATAGTTCGGGCTAGAGTCTCGGCCGAAGTATAATCGAATAAAACTAAATACGCTATTTAATCTATAACCGTCGAATAGGGCGGTAGTATAATTAATATCTTATTATCGATAAAAAGAACCCCCTTCCCATCTTTCTAAAATAATAACGAGCGCGGATTATAACTTATATTTATTATATAATAATTAATTAAACCGAGCTAGATATATAACTAAAGCACGATTTACTAGTAAAGATAATAACGCGATTAACGGTTTAATTTAAAAAGGTAGGTAGGGAGCCGTAGCCGATTAATATATATTAAATAAAATAAATATTAACTTTAAATATATAATATATTTAATATTTAACGTTTTATATAAATATATTAATTTACTACGTTACGATTAACCTAGGCGGGTTTAATATCTAAAGTAGAGTATTATATACTTTACGTATACGCCTTAACGATAAATAAAATAGGATTTTCGCCTTTTTTATATATTTATAATATAATTACTTTAAATTTATAAGTATAATTAACCTCGATATTATTATCGCCGATACGATATATAATTTTATCGGTCGAGTTATTATAGATCTTATCTTTATAGAGGACCTCTTTAAATATCCTAAATTCGATCTTATTTAATATAATATTTATTAGAGGCTTCTTCTCCTTTAGGAGCTTAAACGCGAAGAAAAGTATATCGGTCGTTATTTAGGTCGACCGTATATAAAAGCCCGTTTTATTAAAAATAAAGAGGCGCGTTATATAAAGAGGGTTATTAATAGAAAAAGATAATATAATACGCCGTCTACGGTTACGATAATAATTATATATATTATTAATCTTTTTAATTATCTCTAATTTATAGTTTTTAAGTTAGAGCTAAGGTATTTTAAATATAAAAATAAAAAGAAAGATTTTATCTAGTTATTTTAATACTTTATTAAATTTAGTTTAATTCTTAAGGCTCTTTAAAGACGTATTTATAATATACTTTTATTCTATCTCTTTCTTTAATACTATCCGTATTTCCTTATAATACGATTACTTAATTATAAAATTATACGAAATAATCGAGACCGTCTAATTTCTAGGGTTAACGTTAATATAGAATTTAATAAGAGGTAGGGAGGGTAGGGAGGAGGTAATAATAACGGGGTCGTAAAGATCTTCTATAATATAAATAAAGATATAAGTTATTAAGTATTAATAGGGATATTAATAACGATAAAGAGGATATTATAAATAAGAATATCGACGTTAATATATAGGAAATAATAATAATATCTAGGTAAATATTATTTTAAATACTCTATTAAACTTATTAAATAATATTAATATAAATATAGTTAGCGAATATCGAGTCGGATACTAAACTATATCCGACTCGGATAACTAAATAGTAATTAATATATTATCGACTCGTCCGACTCGGATAGGTATCTTTAGTTTATAAAAAGTACGAAAAGATACTAGTAAATATTTATTATATCTACTAGTTATTTAGTAAAGACTATTAATAAGAGCTCTTTACCGATAATAAATATAAATATAATATTACTTTATATCTTATCGATTTAGACCTCGTCGTTAAGAGAGTATTAGGATATTAATTATATTAGAACGGTCCACTATTTAATATACTAGGGTAATACACGGTATAAACGCTCTATTTAAAGATTTAGTATTATATTAAATAACGGAGGTATTATAGAGATAATATCTCTACCGGATATTAATTAATATAAACTAGAGTATCTAGTTAAGGTAATATAAATAAAACGGTAGTATTATTAACTATATCTTTTATCTTAATTCGAACTTAGGTAAAGCTCGTTAAGTCTATAATTATAGAAGAGCGATAAAGAACTTTTATTTATAATTTAGGGAAGAGTTATATAAAGTATTTAACTCGCCGATAATAAGAAAAAGCCCCCGTAGTAACGCCTCTTTATCCGATTATTAATATTAGTCGGATTTTCCTATCGCTTTTCCTATTATTAAATAAATCTATTTCCTCGTTTTATTATTTTTTATTTACTTATCTAATATTATCTAGTCTAAATAATTCTTATTATCTAGAATAAAATAGTAATTATATATCTTTTTATTCTTTTAAGATAAGCGCGTAATCCGCCCGTCGTATTAAATATCGAAGAATTATATTTAATCCGTATCGAGATTAATATTACGGAAGGTACGAGTTAGAGTTACCTTAATCCCGAGGATATATTTAATAGATAAGAGAAAACGAATTTTATCCACTTCTATAAATAACTAGATATATTCTTTATTTTATTTAGTTTAATCTACGGATAAATTATACTATAAAGACTCGCCGGGGTAGTATTTCTTTAACTATTATATAAATATTAATATAAGTTTTATACTAGATACTATCCGATAGGTCTAAACTTATATATAATATAATATAAATAACGACGGGTAAATTAATAAAAATAACTAGTCTTTTTAATCTACCGTAAATATCCTAGCCGAGTAGACTAATTAGTTTTTTTAATATTAATAACTTAGACGTATCCTTAATAAAGTAATCAAGATAATAGGCGTAGATACTATTTTATAAATATTTATTCTAGTCCTTTTATTTCCCCTTTAACTCTAGGAACTCTATACGGGGTCTACCGTTATTATATTTAAAATTTATAAAAAACTCTCTATTTATTAATACTAGATTTTTAATTCGAGTAAGTATTAAAAGATTTAATATTACTCCCGCGGCGCGAAGCTTATAGGCCTTTTTAAAGTAACTATTAATAATCGTTATAAATATTTCTTTACCCGCCGCTTTAATAGCCGCTATAAGTCTTTAATATTTTTTTTATATCTCTTTATTAATTCGTAACTCCTCTTTATAAAGTTCTTCTTATTAAATATCCATAATAAAGTAATAGACTTATCTTATTTTATAAGGGGGAAGTTTAATAAACTCGGCCGTACCCTCGAAATTCTTAATAAATAATATTAATTTAATTTCGATAAAATTAAGAATTACTTTTATTTTATTTATAACCGCCTTTTTTATATCCTTATTTAGGTATATACGAATAAATAGATTCGCTATCCTTTAACCGATTTCCTCGATTTCATAAAGTATTATATACTCGGTAGACGAATCTTAAAGTTACTATAATTATTTAATTAACCCGATTATAATCGCGTAGTCCTTTAAGATACGAGTTTATAAAATTATTAAGAAACTCTATATAAAAGGTAAACTTTACTAATATTTATATTTACGTATTTTATTTAATTCGGTTTATTTAAAATTACTCTTAGGGAATTTCTTTCGAACCCGCTCTTTAATATTATATTTAATCTCTCGGATAAATCTAACGGCGGTACCCGTTTTAGTCTTTACTTTATGAAATTTATCTATAAAGATTTATCTTATACGGAAATCATATTTAAAATTAATATCTAGTCGATTTAAAATCTTCTTAACCTATATATCGTATAAGGCGGGGTTATATATAAGTAGGATTCTTTCTTAACTAGGTTTTACGGTTCCGTCTAATTTATAATATAATAATTTAGCGTTTTCGGGGGTAAATCGCTGAGTATTAATATTAAGATACTTTTTTTTAACCTAGGTATAAAAATATTAAAGTTTTAAACTCTTATCGTCTATATTAATTCATTTAATTTATTCTCTTAGTTAATTTCTTACTACCTTCGTTAAGATAACGACTAGGGTAATATCTTATATAGGATAAATAATAGTATCCTTATATTTATATATATAAGGGTAACGTATATTTAGTAGATTCGTAAAGAGATAAATATCACTATCGGCTTACGATTATAACTCGTATAAAAGGAGATATTTATCGTAATAAATAAATTCTTTAAATTCTTCGAGATCCCGAAATTTCTTTTAAATACTAAAGTAATAGTAATATAAATTAAATTAATATTCGGTAATAAAGTTAAGGAAAATATTAAGTATCTAGGTCGAGTCGGATATTAATATAATCCGATTCGATAATATTATTAGAAGAGACCTAGAGTTAAGAACGAATTTTATTAAATTTTAAATTATTACCGTTAATAACCCTTTCGTAATAACTAGCCCGCCGCCTTCTCTAAATAATATCGTAGAATTAATAAATATATAGTTTAGGAGGTATTATCTTATTATTTATTATTTTCTACGACTTTAACCCTCGTATAATATATATATTATAAATAGATTTATTACCGGGTTTTAGCTAGAATAACTACTTTATAAATATCCATATTTTATTATCTTATTAAGATCGGTCCTCTTTATTAATTATAGTAAGGCTACGGAGTAAATAAATTACGGGCGAATCGAAAAATAAAGAGTAAAGAATTTATAAAGTTTCCCGCTCGTTTATATTTATAAATATTATATCTACCTCGGCGACCCTCGCCGAGGTTATTTTCCTTATATTAATATTATATAAGGACGGGTCCCTCGTTTAATACGATTAATTAATAATTAAGTTTTTCGGCGCCTTTTCTTCCTCCTTATTATTATCGGATAATATATCGATAAGGGTTATAATTCGTTTAATAGGAGAAAGCGGGGGCGGATTTATTTAACGGGGTTATTAAACGATAAAAGGTAATATAAAAGACTTCTTTAAATATTCGATAAAGGCGGAAAATCTCTTTAATTAAGTCTTTTCTCTTCGTAGGAGAGGACTATAATATTCTTAAATATATTAACCGACCCTAGACTCGGTATCTTTTATTAATACTAGTATTTTTATTAATTAATATCTCGATCGTTATATAAAATAACTTAATTAACGGAGAGGCCTATATATAATATAAAAGAGTTATTTAAAACTTCCGTTTTATTATATACTAGCTAGTATATCCTATAGGTCCTCGTTATAATTAATATTTATATATTCGCTAGGAGTAGAATACTAGAGTTTATTTTAATATAAATTATTTTACTCGTCCTAGAAGCGCTTTATTATTAAGATATCGATTAATTTAATATAATTAACCCGGAATTATACCGGTTTATTATTATCCTCTATATTATCTTTTAAGATAATATTTAGTCGAATAAATCGGATTTAATTATTACGGTTATACGAGACTTTAAAGAGAATCGTTATAAGATCTCTAGATATTCGAGGGGGCGAGGTATAATTTCTTATATAAAATTTACCTTCGGAGTAATCGTCTTCGGTTCTTTTAACTTTAGAACGTAAAGATTTATATAACTCCTCGGATTCTCGTTTAAGTTAACGGTTTATAACTTTAATAATATTTTTATTAATTAAATATAAAAGCTACCGTATCCCCTTATCTCTAAATACGGGAGAATAATTAAATAAATTAAGATTAATAATAATAGTATCGATGATTTAACGACGAGTAACCTTAGTTTTATTATTATAAAAGGTTTTATTTAATATTCCTACGTCTTATATTCTCCTCTCTAGTTTTATTCTAATTACGGCGAAGAGTTTCGGCGTATATTATAAACCGAGCTCGATATTCTTAATATTTTATCGGAGATTATTTAAACCGATATTAATATAAAAGTTAAAAATCGATAGTACTACGGTAAATAACTTATCTACGTTAGAAAGCGAGGTAGAAATAAATATTATTAATAAGAATTAAAGTAAAGAGGGTAAAGTATAATTAATAAATAAAGACGATAAGATATAATTAATAAATAAAGGGGGCGAAAGGATAGATAAAGGGTACGAGTCGACTTTCGATAAATAAAGTAAATAAACGCGTTATTTATTTTATAACTAATAGCGCTAAAACGATAATATTAAACTCGTCGAAACTTAATATTAATATTTATAAAATCCTATTTATTATAACGTTAGAATATAATAAAATAAAAGATCCTAGGTTTAAATAAAAATAAAGAGGGCAAGGAATAATAAAATAATAATAATTAAAAACGGATATTAAAATAATATTAAGTTCGCGTATTAAGTACGAATTAATAATATATATAACCAAATATTTATTAGAGCGGAATTATATTCGATCGGGTAATTAATAAAGTTATTATTATATTTAGACTATTATAGGATTATTATTAAAAGTTAATACTCTTATTTCTATAAATTCTTAAATTTTAAAAGTAACCGGATAGTAAAAAACGTCCGAGTCGGTTAAAACTACGTTTAATATACTATAAAGAGAGGTATAACGGGAGAAATAAATAAAGTAAATAATACGAAAGACCATTTACTTCTAACTAAATACTATACTATCGGAATACTTATATAAGTCTATACTTTAGTACTACTAACGGTTTATAACTACTATTAAATATATTAATAAACTTAGGCTATAATTATTTCTTAGTTAATATCGTATTATATTTGGAATTAAAAGCGGTAGAACTTACCTATAATCGAAAATATTATAATTATTAAATATAATCGTTAGGGATACGATAAGCTAGTATATCGTATTTTTATTAAACGGAGGAATCTTTATACTAACGGGTAATTATCCTATTTTAGCGGTAAATACGTTTTATAAAAAGTTCGATAAAGAGGTAAAGGGATAACGTAAAGGCCTTTACGAGCTTAATATTAAAAAGTAACTCTCGTATATTTATTAGTTAATATATATAGACTTTTAGAAAGATCTCCTTCCCTAACTCTAACGTTTAATATATAAATTTAATCTAGCCTCTTTCTCGTTTAAATAGATAGAATAATATATATAACTTCTTTCTACACTCTTTTATATACTAAACTAAATAATATTCTTATAATATTAATATTTTATTACTACGGTTATACTAGTTAATTATTATACCTAGTATTAAGAATTTATCTCTAAGATCTTACGAGGTTTCCTCGATATTCTAAAGATTAAATTTTATTTTCGAAGTCTAGTATACCTAATATACGAATAGCCTAATATACTACGTAGTTCGTATATATCTCGGACGATTAATAAATAATACTAGAATTACCTAGATCTTAATTATATAAAGACTTTAAGTTAATCGATATTTTATCTTATTAATAAATTTATTAAGAAAAGAGAACTTAAGTTATATTATTATTAAGACGAATAAATCGATAATATTAATACTATAAGAAGTAATATCTTAATAATAACGGTTTTTCTAGGTATTTATTATAATATAAAGGCCGATTTAATAACCTTAATTAAATATATAAAAAACGGACGCGTTTTTATAAAAACCCTATAAAGCCCTTAATTTATATAGACGAAAAGAACGAGGACGATATTAATAATAAAAGTCGCTTTTAGGTTAAAGGTATAGGTATTTCTTAAAAAAACGATACGTATTAAATAATTATATAAATAACGATATTATAAAATAAATATTCTAAAACGCGGAGGACTATAAGATATATTATCCTCGGGACGTATTAATCCAAATAACGGAATAAACGATCTTTATAACGACTTCGGGCGGTATTAATATAATATCGTCTTTAATAATTATATCGGTAGAATAATATCTACCGGAGCGAGGTACGGGGAGGTTAATAATAAGAAAAAATATACTAGGCTTAAAGTCTCTATCCGAGTAATTATTTAAATCGGGTACGGATTACTATCCCTTCGGATTAGAAATAACTGAAACTACGTAATAACCGAGTAAATATACGTCGCGCGACTCTTTAGTAGTTCTATAAATAAATTCTTTAAAAACCGTCGATTAAAACCCTTCTATAAATATTATAACTTCGATAACGCCCTATTATTAAAAACTAAATTATCTAGTATAAAATATAATAATACCGATAGGGACTAAATCCGGTAAACTTTTTAAATCTATATAAATAAATCTAGTAATAAACTTAAAATATATTTTATTCTTTACTTCGATATAATATTCATTATAAGAGTGTTACTAGGATATATATTATTTAATTCGAGTCTTAATTATATACCGATACGTTAACGAAATCTTAAAGAAGATTTTATTATTAATAAAATATATATAGCCGGCTAGTAGTAAGAGATATAAGATAAATTATTTAATAACTCGACCGTCGTATTAATAATAATAAAATCGGATAAGATTTATTTATCTCGAATATACGGAGATTAGTAGGCCTAGCCGGTTTATATTATTATTAATAACCTCAAACGGAGTATACGGCGAGTAGGGACTCGGCTAGAGATAATACTACTAAATTTAATATTAATAATCTATAATAAAGCGAAAGCCGAAGTATATTACTATATTTTAGGGCTTATAATAAAGGGTAAGTTAATTGTAATTACGATTATTATTTATTTATATTAACGGCGTAATTTTAAAATATTTAAGGAATACGCTCGGAAGGGGATTTATATTATATATATAAACGGACTAATTTAACGATATTATCCGATCTTAGTTTTTATACCTAGCGATTATAAAGAATAAATTTTAATTATCTTTATTAAGAGTAATAAATATTATCCGGTATATTTAATACCGCCGAATAAACACGAGCGATTATACCTTAAGGTCCTATATTCTTTAAGGATATCGGAGTAATATATAGAATAATTACGCGTTTAAAAGACCTACGATAAGGATACGCCTAAATAATTATCGGATATAATAGTATATAACCGCCGTAACTTCGCGGAGGGTTATTTCGCGGTTAATATCTTCGGGATCTAAATCTTTAATATATTATATACTTTAATAATAAAGAGGTTAATAAACTATCTTTTAAATTAATAAACTTAATATATTAAAGAGGGTAGAATAAAAGAAGAGATAAAAATTCTACTCGACGGTCGATTTCGAGCCGTATTTAAATATATTAATTTAAAACGTTTCCTAAACTTTAGTAAAATTAATTAATAAACGGGGGAGGAGAGTAAATAACTTTTATAAATAATTATACCCGTATTTACCCCTCTACTATTAGAAAAGGTACTAGAAATATTATACGTAGGACGAGTAATTATTAACTTTATTATATTTATAAAATATCGTTCGTATAACGAAGAAACGCTTAGGTATATAAATATAGTATTAAATAAAATTAATCTCTTAAAAGAAGTCTTTAGGAAGTATAAACCGATCGATAAAAAAACGGGCGAGATATATTTTAACTTCCCTAAATTCTACGTTCTTATTTATATAATACCGATAATTAAATAATATGGTCCACCGGACTTTTATAATATTTAAATAATAAAGAGGATATATTTAATATTACTAAAAAACTACTACGAGCGAACGAATAAATACGATAATTATTAGGAGTAAATAATAGAGTATAATACTCGTTATATTAAAATTACTATTATAAAGGATAATTTAGAGTATTAAAAGATAAAGTTTATACTATTTAATTAAAAGAGAAAGTAAAAAGAAAAGAAAATTATAAAGGCCGAGGTTCTCTTATACCTCGATAAATTAAATTAATAAACGGACGTAAACGAGGATATTACTTTACGGTAAATCCATAAATACGATACTCGATATTAACGTATAATATTAAATATAACGAAGATATTTAATTTAAAGGGCTTTCTCGAAAGTCTAGCTACGTTTATTAAAGCGAATCGAGTAAAGACGTCTATATAAGGCCTAATAATACCGAATACCGAAATTAATAAACGGGAGGTAGATTATAACTAGGTTAATAATTACCTAGTTTATATTTATAAAAACCTAATATACTAGAAGACGTTAAGGGAGGATTTTTTTAATCCGAGTTATTTTTATAAAGATATAATAGTCTATAAACTAAACGTGAAGTTATATTATTATAATTAGCGTAGGGATAATATATAGTAGGTACGCGAATAAAAGTCGGTCGAAACGAATCCTATTACTATATAAAAAGGAAGGTTAATAAATAAAGTATAAATTATTATAAAAGTAAAGAATTTAAATTAGAGGAACTAGAAGTAATAATTTACTCGTTTATAAAGTACCTTTATAAAAGTCTTTAATTATTAATATTTAAAGTAAGTTTAAGAGTTTTATAGAATAGTAGAAATAGAAAGAGCGCGTTTATTATATACTCTTAACCCTAGAATATTAGGTAATCGGCGGTTCTACGGATTACCGAATATCGAGCGAAATATTTATCTCGTACCTATAATAATAAAGGGAAGGGACTTCTTCTATATTAATTTATTTATCGATTAAAATTAATATAATATTATTTATAACCCTAAATTCCTTATAAAGAGTTAAAGGGTAACCGAGGAAATCTATATTTAAATTATAAACGGAGGGCGTATATATAAATTAAATATAAAGCGACGAAAGAGTTATAAATATTAATATTATAAGGAAAAGGGATTTTTACTAGTCGTTATAATAAAAAATATATAAAAATAAAGATTTAGTAAAGTAATCTAAAGGACGAAATCTAAATTAAATTATATCGTTATCCGATTTAGATACTAAATCGCTTATATTATTATTTAACTTAGATATTAAATCGCTTATATTATTATTCGACTCGGATAACGAATCGCCCGAATTAAGTTCGGGGATAAAGTCGAAGAAACGAATTAAGAGTATTATTACTTTATTATAATCGAAGATACTAAATTTTAAATAACCGGGGTAATAATATAAATACGGGTACTACCTCCTAAATTAATAATATATTAAAACCGAGTATTTCAGGGACTACGGATATAAGTTTTATAAGAAAAAAGAAGCGTAGAGAGCCTATATTCGGGAATACTACGAGTAGGAGCGGGATCACTATACGGATTAATATAATTAACTCGTTATCGAGGAAGGATAGTACGTAGGGAGATAAAAATAATAACGAATAACGGAGTATAAATACGAATATATAAAATAAATATAATACTATATAAAGGATTAAAAGGGAGGAGTTTATTATAACGACCGAATTTAAAGAGTTAAAGGGTAAAAAGGATATTATAAAATAAATATACCGTTTAAAGCGTAGGAAATAATATTAATAATTATTTATAACTTTAATTATAATTTAATTATATTCGTTTATATCGGTCTAGAAGTTAAGAGTTTCGGTATATATAAAGAACTATTATTTAAAGCCTCGATATTCTTTAGAGGTATCTTTTCCGGCGAATATAAACCCGAAATAAAGATTAAATCCGAAGACGTCGTCGAAATTATATTATATAATAATAACTCGAAGGTAATTACCCTTTTTAATAAAAACCTATTATTCTTTAAATAATTTAACGATTAAGGGTAAATACCTTTATTATATTTCTCCCTCCCGTTAAAGTACTCCGATAAAAAGGTCTTCCCCCGAATAAAGTTTTAAACGGATAAATAATAAAAAAGAGGGATAATTATATAAATAAAAGATTATTTATCTACTTCTTATCTTCTTACCTTTACTCTTTTATATTATTATACTATCTTTTACTCGATTAATTATAATATAATTAAAGTTTATATATTACTATATACCTTTATTAAAGTTATAATAAATATTATTTAATAAATTAGGCTAGTTTCTAACCCCCCTCCTATATTTCTAGTTAATTATAATTATTATAATTTTATTAACTTTAAACTAGAAGTTACCTTTAAGAAATATATCTACGCCGAATAAAACGAATAAAGAATCGAAGAAATTCGAATATTTTAAACCTAACTTCGTTATCTAATAACGAATACGGCGTTACTATTTATTTACGATAGGGTTAAACTCTAAATCGCCGAATTCTACTATATTTTTATTAATATCTTACTATATACCGTCTACGCTATACTCTTCGATATAATTATTTATAGCGTTTATACCGTTAAAGGCTAATACTAGTAAATTAATAATTTCTTAGATATCTAGTATTAATATATTTATAATATCTTTTAATAAATAGAAAATAAATAGGTCCTTTTAATCTTCGTTATTTATAAAATTAAAAGTAGGAAGGGAGATTACGTCGAAGAGGTCGCCCCTTTTAGAAATTATTATAATCGAGACGCCTTAAAATTCGGGTAATCTATTTACTCCGTAGCGATAATAAACTTTATATTATTAAATATATATTATTTCTACCCCGAATATCCTCCTATCGATCTTTATTTTATTTCTTTTAATATTTTTATTTATTTATATTCGTTATACTAAAGGCCTTAACTTATATATACTCGTACTTTTTTAAATATTTAAGTTATCTATTATTTCTTTACCTAAATATAATGATTTTTTTATAATAATTATTACTTTTAAAATACCTCCTAGAGTCTAGAATTTTATTTTTAAATTAAATATTCTTCGATATTTATAACCCCCCCTAAAGGTAAATAACCTTAAATTAAAATATTAATAATAATCGTATATTCTCTTTATTATTAATAGTAGTGTTAATAATCTCCTTCTTAATCTCTTATATCTTAATAAATTTAACGTCGACGGGCTTATTTAATTATAAATTATATAATATATATCTCCTTTATCTAGTTAATACGAAAGATACGATAAAAGATTAAAACTATTAATAAAAGTCTAAAGTCAAATACTAAGGGAGTACTAGTATATATAATTAAATTATTATTAGAATATTATAACTTTTAAAAGCCCTAAGTAAGAATAATTCTAAAAGAATATAATAATACCGGGAGTTAATAAAGAACCTCGTATAACCGAGCGACGAGTATTAAAAAAGAATATAATTACTTAAATAAGAAATAGTTTATATACCTTTTATTTTTCTCCCTTTATTTATTTACGTTATAATATTACTCGTTATATCTAATTATAATATAACTAGATTATTTATACTATTATTTATATTCATAATACGATAGTATCCTCGTTATTTAATAACGAATATAAGGCGCCTCGGAGATCTAACTAAACTATTTATTTTATAATAATAACGAGTCTTATTTTATTAAATATATAATACTCTAGTACTAAATATCCTTTTATTAATCTCTACTTTATTTATTTTAATTTATTTATTTCCTCGGATTCGTCCTTTCTAAAATCTTTACTTTTTTACTTCTTTATAAATTATACGTTATACTAATTATTATCTTATACCTTCTAATAATTATTAAGTTATACTTATTTATATATATCTTCGAATAAAAGAAATTAATTTATAGTTTTAAATTTAACTAAGCTCCTTAAATTTAGATAAAATAAAAATGATTAATTTATATTTACGGTAATTAAAGGTTTTAAAGGCCGGCTCGTATCTTTAAAAATAAATTAAAAATTCTAGCGGAAACCTATTTAATTAATCTTATACAAAATCTTATAAAAGAATATATTTAAATAGAGGATTATACTAACCTCTTTACTTTTATATTAATTAACGATTTTATTAATTCGAGCGCCTTTAATTTAATAAAGAAAGTTAAAATAAAGGGAAGAATAATCGGCGGTCTAATAAAGCCTAATTAAATATAAAAGGGCGAGTCTCTCTAGTAATAAACTTAAATACTTAACGATAAACGTTAAGTTTATAACTTCGGGTACTATTTTATTAAAAATAATCCGGATACCTAAATTAATTACGTTATAACGAGGAGAGAGAAAGATATCTTCTTTAACTCGAACGAGTTTTATACTATTACGCTCGGTATTTATAATAAACGCTTTAATACTTTTTTATTATAATCGGCGCTCTTTAAATATTTAACCGCCCGTATTCGGAAAAGGTAAATAAGCCCCGTTTATTATTATTTAAAGATATTTATTAATATCCGTCTAGCCTCCTATATATTATTAATAAAGTTTAATAAAAAGCGGATAATATCGATATTAGATTAAAGAAATTATTAGAGCCGTTAGATAAAAACCTTCTAATAATTATTATACGAGAAATAATAAGATTTAAATAATAAATTAAGAAGTATATTAAGGGGGGCGCTTAAACTAATATTTTTTAAAAAGAATAAAATAAATAAATCTTTTAATTTCGTAGATTTTAACCGATTTACGATTAATTTTTAAATTATTAAATCCGTTAATACCTAATTAATCTCGTAGTATATTAACTAGCGAGTTTATAATCACGCCTAGTCTTTTAAGCTAGAAGAATATTATTATTTTTAAATTTAATTCCGAATTTAATATTAATATTAATAATAAATTAAACCCTATATTATTTAAGAGGAAGAGATTATACCGATTAATATAATCTATATTAAATAAGTTTTTAAGAATCGTCCCTCGTTCGAAAAGTTATATTATATCCTCTAAATACTTTAATCTTAACGAGGTATATAATATTATTTAAAATACGTATATTAAACTTCCGGGGCGAATTTATCTTAATATAATAAAAAGAATTAAGTCTTTTAATAAATATAGAAAGTTTTTAAAAATTATTAAAGTTTAGACTAAATATAAAAAGGAAAATCCGTCGATTAATCTAGAATATATTTATATTTAAACTCCGTTATTTAAATCCGTTTAATATTAGAAGGCCTTAAAGGTCTTATATATAAAAAAAATAATCGAATATTAAACCGGGATTCTTATTAAAGCGATTTTAAAGAATAAAATTATAAGGGTATATATTTAAGGTAAAGATAATATTATAAAGAGAGTTAAAATTAAACCTAAAATAATATTATAAAGAAAATTAAAATCGAGGAGAATAAAGTTATTACCGAGCCTAAAATAATATTATAAAGAAAATTAAAACCGAGGAGGGTAAAATTATTACCGAGTTTAAAATAATATTATAAAGAGGATTAAAAGAGAGGAGGGTAGGTTTATTACCGAGCCTAAAATAATATTATAAAAAGAATTAAAAAGGAGGAGGGTAGGTTTACTACCGAGCCTAAAAATCTAAAATACGAGAAAGAAATCGTAGAGTAAATATTTTATTATATCGTTAAAATTAAAACCTTAAATAAAGGCGAAATTAATAATAAAACTACACCCTCTTTTAAGAAAAAAGGCGTTACTCGTAAATCTAAAGATATTCTAGCTACCGAAATTATATCTATTAATATTATTATTTCTTTCTCTCCGATAATAATTTTAAAGTCGTACCCGTTTTACTTAATAAATATAAAAGCCTAAAGATATTCTAGCTACCGAAGTTATATTTACCGATATTATTATTTCTTTCTCTTTAATAATAATCTTAAAGCCGTGCCCGTTCTATTTAATTAATATAATAATATTAATAATTTCTTTAACTAGGCTTTAAGGGCTTAAAGATTCTTAAATAACTCGGATAATATTAATAACCTAACGGGTATCCCGGTTATAATAAATAATATTTAATAACCGATTACTATAACGTAGAGACTAGTAGATATATTCGGTTATATATTAAACGAAATTATAAAAGCGAAGGGTAGTAAAACTAATAATTTAATAAAACTCGAAAATCCGGTTTTAAATAAAGCGAATATAGTTTTAATTTAACCGCGTAAAGTAGTATTTTCGCTTAATTATATATCTACCGCCTAAATAAAAGTTTAAGTTTATAAATATAAATCGACGTTACTTCCTCTTTACTAAATTATAATTACGAAGATAATAATTATTATTATCGTTATTAAAGTAGGAGTTAAATTTAAAGGACGTTAATTATAGGAGTTACGATATAAATAATAATAACTCTAAGTTTATTATAAAGTATATCGAAGCGAAGATTAATATAATATTTATCATTAAATATTATAGGTTAAAGATCTTAACTTTCGTAATTAAATTATTTACTTCTAAGATATTTATTAATAAGGTTTATATTAATAATATTTTAATATAGAAAGAAGACCGACTAAAATCCCGTTTAAGAAGAGATTACCGAATAAATATCGCGGTAAATAATAACGATATATTATTAATAGAGGCTATATCTACGGGCTTAATATTATAAAGATAAAATATTACTCGCTTTATAAGTCCTTTAATTTAATATTTATTTACTTTATTAATAACGTTAATAAACTAGATACTTATAGCGCCTATAAATAGAAATTCTAGGATATCCTACTATTATTCGAGTCGGATAAAGTAATTTTTCGAGTCGGACGAAATAATTATCCGAGTCGGATATAATAACTATCTAAGTCGGATATAATAAATATTTAAATCGGATAAAAATTATACGAAAAATCCTATAACTTTTTATAATTATCGTCCGCTTTTAAAGCGTTCTAGATAATTTATAAAATAATTTAAGAATAAAAACGTAAAAGTTTTAAATATTATTATTAACGAGAATACTAGGTTATATTTAGGCCGTTATAAACTTTTTATTTATAAAGTTAAATTATTTATTACTATTTAACCTACTAGTTATATTATCGACGTCGTCGACGTTTTCTTCGTTATTATCTTTATTATTAATAATACTATTATAACTAGAATAAGTATTATTAATAATAATAAGGGTAAGATAATTAAAAGGAGAAGTTTTACTAATACTACACGAAGGTTAAACGTATCTCGCGTAAATATCTTAAACTAGGTACTAATAGAGGCGGTAGGGGTTAAGGTATAAATATAGGCGAGTATCGGCAAAGTAGGAGACCGTACAAGAAGAGTCGAGGTACTAAATGCGCATTTTGCCGGCTTTAGGCGGAAATATAACGAAAAGACAACGTTTAAAAAAAAAAAAAAAAAAAATTTTAATAAAAAACCTAAAAATAGTAACTTCGGATTTAAGATTTTAAATCCGTGATTTTCTACTAGCGCCGGGTAGCTCGCTAAGGCTATATAGAGCGCTATAATCACGCTAATTTAATTTAGATTTTAAATTACGTTGATTCACGAAAATTATATACGCGCGTAATACCCCTTAAACTAGCGCGGTATTATAGACTATATAATTCACTTATAACTATATATATTTAATTATTTACCGGTACTACTTAGACTAGCTTATTCTTATTTATTTAAATTTATTCAAAATAAGTCGAGGTACTAAATGCGTATTTAGATACTTTAGACGAAAGTAGGTATTAAATCGATCTCTAGGGCTGGCACATGAGCTAAATAGATCTAAGCGTCTTTTCCGCCTTTTTCGGTAGAATACGGGCTCACCGCTTTACCGATAAATAATAACTCTAGCGGATATAAAGGAAAAAGTAGTTACGATAATATAGTCTATAGTAAATATTAATAGTGAATATTAAATATTAAATAATAATTAAACTTAAAGTTTAATAATAGGTATATTATACCGGTAAAGATTAACGTATAATTAATTTACTAAATATACTTCGAGTATATTATTAGTAAATTAAATATATTATCGGGGCTAGTAGTATATTATCTATAAATAATAGATACTAATTATACTAGAGTATAATATTAGTAAATAAGGGTTATTGAATTTATTAATAAATTATTAATAGTAACCCCGAGTTATTAAATCTATTAATAGGATACTACCCGGACCCCTAATTTATTGAACCTATTAATAGGACGCTGCTAGCCCTATCCGCGCGGTCGGTAACTAGAGTTTTAATAGGAGTTTTTGAGATTTACCGATAATAAGTACTAAAAATATCTCTAAAAAATAAAGGATTAAAGATTTACGTCTTTAAAATTAATACAGATTCGGTTAATAATTAGGTATACTACGTAAATATTAACTTCGTACGAATTACGAGCGAGAAAGTTAAGAGTTTATACTAGTTCCGAAAAATATAATAATTAATAGTATTAAAAAGAAAAGAGGAGAGAAATATAAAAAGAATAAAAGAAGATATATATAATAGGAATTACTTATAAACGAGAATTATAAATAATATTAACTCTATTTATTTATTCTCTTCTTTAAGAATTATTTAATAATACCTTAAACTTAATACTCTATATAATAAAAATAATATAACTCGAGAATCGAAAAAGTATTCGGGTTATTTATTTATTTTCTCCGCTATATTTTAACTAATAATAAAGTAAGCTAGCCGGAGATTATTTAAATTATTCTTTTACTTTACTTTACTTCCCGGTTTTCCAATATCGATAAAATAATATAAAGTTAGAGCACCGACGATAACTACTATAAATTTATAAAAGTATACGAACCTACTTATTACTACTAGATAAGTTATAATAATTAGAAGATATTATTAAACTATACTCATTTTTAAACTTATAGAGAAGTACGTTAGAGAAACGTATTTATTCTAAAAGAGGTAAATATAACTAGATCTTTAATAAAATAAAATAAAATTAGGGCTTTACTAGTAACTACTATAGTTTATTAAAAATATACGAAGTTAATTATTACGCTATAAACGTGCTATAATAATTAGAAGATATTATTAATTCGTACCTAGTTTTTAAATCCACGGAGGAGTAATCTAATAATTAATATTAATTAATAGGAATTATAATAATAATTAACTTAATATAATAATATATAATTTATATTTAATAGAGTAGGTACTCCTAAATTAATAATTATAATTATAAGTTCCTTAAGAAAATAGTAACTACTATAGAAACTCTTAGGATATTCACTATTACTTCTATAATAAAAGGACTATTCAATATACTAGATATAAAGTATACGATTTATATTTAACGGAGTAGGTACTCCTAGTATAAATAATAATAAAAACCTATAAAATATACCCCTTTTTTTAAATATATAGATATATAATTTAGACGGAATATAGGCCTTATTTTTATATCTCCGAGATAAACCTATTAAATAATTAGTTAAAAGTTTATTTAGGAAGATCCTTTAAGATTAAAAATACTTTAAAATAATATTAAGGTCCTTAAAGATATACGAAATTACCTATTAACGATAGTATATATAGACTACTTTACGGGGGCGTTATATACGTATTTTCTAGAACTATTAAAAAAGGAAATATCTTATTAGTAAAGAATCATTATATAATTAGTACCTAGGCGGCGTACTTTTCTCCGCTATTTATTTATTATTATTCTAGTATCCTAGATATCATGTATAGCTGGCCTATAGATAGCTACCAGTAATCAATCAACTTATTCTATATATATTAAATAGTGCTACAGTGCCATATTGACGAGATCCTTCCTTTTCTGGACCTCTAGGGAGATAGGCTAAGCTCCTGCTAGAAGGCGCTGGCTAACCATATGAGTATTAGTGATAGCCTAGTCAAGGCCTGAGACTTGAGTCACATACCTAAAAAGAAAGCACGAACGATACTGAAGATGGCGCTAGCCATTAGCACTACTATAGTGCTTATGAGGGAGATTGCTGGGTCGCTGCGTATTTCATCAATCAGCGTGCATCGGGATCCATACCCCCTGAGTGTTGGGTTCCCGCCACCAGAGTCCCAGGCGTAAACGCAATGTTCTGGCATTTGCTCGAAAGTTGAGCTTTGATCTTCGTGCGGTGAGCCTTCTTCTACAAATGTTGTGCTTTGATGAGTGTCGTGGCGCCACTTCTCCTGGCTTTCTAAAAGTCCATGCTTCACGTTTCGTCCGAGGTCGAAACAAATCTCTGCTCTGCTCACATTTCTCACAGCCAATTCTTGAAGGGACCCGAGAGCTGCTTGCTTGATCTGGAGTATTAAATCTTCCAGAGTCAAGAGTAGTGACTCACCAGATGTATTTCACTGTGTGACTAAAATCTTCGAGACTTTGGCCTGTGAAGAGGATCTGCCAGCGGGACAAGTCCGATGAGAATCGTAAACGGTATTCCGAGCAACCATCCACATCCAATGTCACAGACATAGCCCTTGCGATTGCTAAGAACATGACAGTATCGTTGATATTAGATGGTTGGTGCATTTTGCCCTTACAAAGTCCACGCATGACGATCAGTCCTCTTTTCCAGGAGGTTGAAGAGTTCTGGTCGAAGCGCGGTGTCGCCAAAGAACACAAAGGGAGTGATGAGCTGAATCACCCAAAAGGGAATAAGAATGCGGTCAAATTCCAGAGTCCGGTTTGAAGTATATGAAGTGGTCGCCCCACCAAGGAGCTAGCTCCGAAGGCGGCAATGCTCTCCTGAGCCGCTGACACATGAAAGGTGCGAATGCCGGAAGTAGCTCAGGATAGACTCTACAAATGTTTATAAGGTCAGTGCAAAACAACAATGGTGGTGAAGCTTGTTGTACTGTGCGCGCGATCACCGCAATGATACCACGTGGTAGAAAAACAAAGGTGGTGGACGACATGTAACGCTCAGATTGAGGCACCTTGAGAACTGTCAACCCTCGTTCAGTGAGGAACCTGACATCAAGTGCATTGAAGGCTGGATCTTGTGCATGAACGGAGTCTATCTTGTGTTTTGTTCCTAGCACACCTTAATTAATAGCGCTTCCCCTTATCCTAGGTTGCATGAACTCACGCAACAATTCCACCATACTCTCGAATGCTACGAGCTGTGACATTGCATGGTCGACGCCATTGTGTTCCGTTGTCCAGCTTGGTCCGGACAAGCTTCCCAAGCACAAGTTCATACACGTGGTAATCTTCACGCTATTATTCCTGAGCACGGTTTCTTTAAAGAATGAAACGAGGTCTCCGTATTCGGCAGAGGCTTTCCACGTCTCTGTATAGGATTCATGCTTCTTCGACAAAGTCTCGAGACTCACTCCTTCCTGCGGCGGTGAAGCTTCCCACGTCTGCGTAAAGGATTCATGTATTTTCAACACTGTCTCGATAATCGCTCCATCTTGCGGCAGTTGAGCCTCGGGATCAGGACCGCTGTGCGAACGTTTGGATATGGCGTATTGTACGGCTAAGACCACCGCAAACAGCACAAAACTTGCCAACTCCCATTTGCTAAAAAGCTTCGGCCTCGATCCGAAAATAGACTTATTATCGATTCTACTTTTTCCATAGCTATAGGCCGGAGCGGTGGGACGAGCATAGGTGCCACTCGTTCCACATTTCTTTGAACTCCGTTGTCCTTTACCCTTTGCGAATGACCTTGACTGGTGAGAGAGGGCGCGTCGATTGATGCTAGGTCTGATAGAAAAGCTTTGCAACGATCGAAATTGTATGTATGAACGAAGCAGGAGATTGTCTCGCGTAAAGATTAGATGCCTGCGTGACTCCATGGTACTCAGTATCTTAGGCATTTAGCCGTGTGACGGCTTCTGTTGCCGCCGCACAAGGATACTAAGCAGCGATAAGACGATGTCAGTCCTGTTGACCCGCACGGTGATACACTCTGCAGTCTTCACTGTGCACGATGTTGGCTCCCATGGAGCTACTGCAAGCATCGGGCGCGTCATTCCTGGCCCTTGCATAAACCATGCATACTAAGCTAGTAACCAAGGCGAAAGTGGATGTCGAAGCCTCTCAGATGAATCAATCGTCAGGCGACCCGTCGTGCTCGGGTCTTGGTAGTCACATATGAACTATAAATATACCACTATCTTGTCGAAAGCACGTCATTGTGCTCCTTCCAGATCTGTGACATTGACGTGTTTGGTATCGCTCACAGCCGGGAAAATATGACATTTCCGCTGAATTCGTGGTTATTCGTCCACGGTCGAAGTCCTGAAAGATCAAAGCTCCGCAGTATGGAATTTCGATGGCTATGTGACCGGTATCACGCTGTTTCTCCACCTTTCCATGATATTTTCATACCACTTCGGCTTGTGGACCTCTAGATTGGACACTAATGAAAAGGTTAACGAAGGAGAGATCTTTTGACCAGCCATTCAGCACAAGTCAGCTTATGCAGAGAAGAAGGACTATGTTGGTAGTGAATGCAATGTATATTTCTGCTTGGAAATTAGATATGCTTCACTTATCACCTGAGGATACAAGGTAGGGCGTTGTGCAAAATTTTCTTAGTATTGTAAGTTAAAGCCTTACCTTCCTCCTCCACTGTTCCCCATCATAATTCCAGACTTGACTTCCGCTTAGCTCCAATTACTCATTGTGATAGTAGCTTCATCGACTTGTCGCTTTGCCACTTCTTGTACCGTGGAGGTCCTCAGACGAGAAAGTTTGAGAGGGCTCATCGGTAGGGGCGGGCGATCCGGCAGCTCCTTCTTTGAACCAAAATCCGAAGGTCCGCCCTCTTTGCCAGGTAGTTCAAGCGTAATTCGCTGACTCAGTGCGCCCTCTACTTCCACCAGTGCGTTTGCATAGACGTGACCATAGTGCATGGTGCAAATTTGCTCGTTCTGGTCCGAATGGGTATGATGCAGAGGCTGAGCCGTAGCAGGTACGATTCCGCTGTAGGCGTAGGAAATGTTGTATTGGCGACTTTTGGCCGTACCATTGATGCTGGAAAGGCGTATCTTGCCACGGCGATGGCAGTAGTAGCTCACGCTGGCGTATATGAGGGTAGCAAGGTAGGCAAAATATGATTGCCCCCAAGGATGGGTGAGGACTTCTAGTGCCACCATAAGGGTATGGCTTCATATCGCTTTGTATTGGCCAGAACGAGGACTTGCGAAGCTTGGAAAGAAGTCTTACAATGGTCCTGCATATAGCCCAATCCACTGTGCCGCGTTGTAGCCAACGTAATTGTCACCATTTGAGTCTTGAGTGCGGACAAATTTTTGGACAACGATAGCGAACCAGGGAGCTGTCTCTCAAGCCTGAAAAACAAGATAGGTGATCGGCTGTAGTTGTTTGGACGCCAAAAGAATGATTGTGGTGAGGTCGAATACGAGGTAGGTGTCGCAGACTATCATGATCAGGAGCTCTGTTCTATACGAGGTCAACAACTGCCGTAGGCGGTAACAATCACGGATCACAGCGGACCTAAACATCAGGGCTCAACCAGCAAACAGCGTACATTGCATGACGAGGATAGATGTCACTAGAACAACTGGCGCAATCCAGAATAGGACGAGTACGCGCTTGAGCAAATTCGACCTCCTACGAGTACTCGTGGACGCCATGTTCGTATGCTGAAGTTTGTGAAAAACTACTGAAGCTTGGGGGATTGTAAAGATAAGTAAGAAGAGATGCTTGTACTCCCACAGTTCACTCGAATGGTGTACGCAATATTCGTGAATAAGTATCGACGCAGTTGCCTCTTTCTAGTAGTATTTCGGGAGTAGGCAATAGTGCTGTCATACCCTTTTTTGCAGATTCCGACTTTGAGTCACGGTGCCAGTTTATTTACCTCCTATCAAAGGCTAAATCTGACAAACGGACTGATTGTGCACAAGATTCGATTGTGACGTACACTAGAAGACACGAGAAGTACAAGGGCACTGGTGGGCAGATTATTCCTCACCGCAATAGCTCTACGGAGTCTTTATTCACATCGATTCCATGGGAACTGGAGCCGGTCAAGGATACTAGCTTCCTGTACAGCGTATCAACCCACAGATTTTTTTCTGTCGACTCTAGATACCTCACTCGATCATCAAAGACAATTCTCGGGCACACCGGATGCAGAAATATGGACTGAGACGACGGCTATCCAGAGGACACTTTCGAAGACATGCATTACTCATTCTGGCGAAAACCCTCGAGCTCATGGCAACTGGGACTGGTAATGAAAACTTGGACTGACCCTCGACCAGCGAGTAACGGTACATCCAAAAGTAAGGAGAACAAGAATAGCTTTGGATAATAGGGTATAAACGGTATTCCGTAAAAGGACCGACACTTTAATAGTGTAGGTAAGACTAGTGATACTCCGTACTCAGAGACCTCATGAGTACTTTATCTCGTGAGGTCCAGAACCACACAAAGGGTACGGCAATGCCGTGAATGCCAAGAAGATAGACATCTGCCCTAACCTCACCACCAACTGGGCCTCGCTTATGTATCAGTATTATAACCTTGGTACTCAGGCCTTCTCCAAATATTCGCTAATACGGTACGCACCAAGCTGAACCTCGAAGACTTCGGCCTTCTTTTGTTCCCAGTCATCCTGACACCATCATGTTATACATATCTTTTATCTCATTCTGAGGATTTGATTCTCCTCTGTTCTAAGTCCGTGTTCTCCAGAGTCCAGGGAGTTGCAGATCTGAACCTAGCGCTCGGCTCGACACCGCTCATATTCAGAATCATTCATCCGTTACCTTTCGAGCGCCTGTCAAATATTGGAATCTGCCACAAGATGAACGGCTATGGCAGATCCATTGAGCATCATCGGAGGCATTGCAGCCATAATACAGATCAGCGGTACGGTTGTGAACCTGATAAAGTCCGCCAAAGATGCCTCCAGTGACCGACAGAAGCTACTAGCTGAGATCAACGCCACCACTGCTTTGTGCCAGACACTGAACGATTATGTCCATATCAATGGCATAGAGGCTTGGACTGGCACTCTTATGACCCTCCAAGGAGATTCCACAGGTCCTGTCGAGCAATTCAAGTCCAATCTCCTGTTTCTTGAGAAGAAATTGGCTAAGCGTGGCTTTGTCCTGAGATGGCCATTCGCTAAACAAGAGGTCAAGGAGGTTCTTGAAAGTATTGAGAGGCAAAAGTCATTCTTCGGCATCGCACTGGCAAATGACAGCGTTCGATTGTCAAAAGCTATCCAAGACGAAGTGCACACTGTTGCAGTCGAAACGAATGCCATCCGCGCTCAACAACAAGTAGAATTGAAACGCTCCATACTCTCGTGCCTGTCACCCATTGATTTCGAAACCACTCATGCCGACGTGAGGTCGCGACGTGCGGAAAACACCGGTCGGTGGCTGCTTGAGACTAGCGAGTTCAAGTCTTGGATGACGACGCCAGGTATTCTCTGGTGTCGGGGTAAAGCGGGCACTGGAAAGACCATTCTTTCGAGTCTCATCATTGATACTTTACGCCATTTACAAAAGTCTGGCTCAAATCTCGGAGTCGCAGGGATCTACTGCAGCTACAGAAGCCCTCAGACGACTAAGAACATGATGGGCAGTATTCTACGGCAGCTGCTTGAGCCTTTGGAAGAGCTTCCTAGATCAATTATGGACAATCCTAGCGTTGCTGCTCAAAACCCCAACGCTGCCTTCGCTAGCATCAGCTCATCCTCATACAAGCGGGTAATGCTAGTAGTTGATGCTCTGGATGAATGCACAGAAAGGATCGATCTACTGCGAGCCATACGACAAATCCCTATCGAGATTCACGCTCTCATCGTTAGTCGGACTGGTATCGACGATATTGAACGCGAACTCAGGGTTGCGAGGCGACTTGAGATCCGGAGCCACGAAGAAGATCTCCGAACATTTCTTCAACAAAACTTGCGGCAGCAAGCATATTTGTCATCGTGGATTACAGATACTCCTGACTTTGAGATGTTGGTCGTCGACTCTGTCTTGACTCGATCGTCCGAAATGTGAGTAGAACTATCTTCTAATTCTTGAATCATGTTTATGCATCCTATACAACTCGTCGAGTGTTCACTCATTCCTTGTCCTCTATTTTCTGTACATCTCCAGCATACGTGTGAATACCCTCTGACTACATTGGTTCACTGAGTCATGATCCTCCAGACCGTGAATTCATGCTCCAGATGTTGAGTTCACCCGAGACAAAATGTACTGGGTCGCAATATTACTTTCGTATCTGCGACTATGAGCCTTAGGCCCTATGAAACCCAGTTATCCTCCTTATCTTGAGCAAGCTCGCTTGACTATTCTATGTTGCAGATTGATTCGAAAAGGCTTTCTCGAGGTGCCCTTAAGTGTTTTGGAATTCTCGCAATCTGGGGTATTCTGTCTCAGAAGATAAATCTGTGCTTTTAAACTCGTTGAAAGTTGTCTCAAGGGTGTCAGCGTCCGTGATCGAGCCTCTATATACATAGTTTTCAATGGATGATTGGCCAGCTTGTACATGACTTTGAGGCGGTGTTAACGGCGATGCAGGTTTCTCCTCGCCCGACTCTACATGGATCTCTTAGCCAACCTGCGGACCAAACGCAGTGTACGCAAAGCTTTAGGGATGCTCCCAGAAGGCATCGACAGTACTTACGCAGAGGCTTGGGGTAGGATCTGTGCGCAAAACCCGGAACAAGCAGAATTAGGGAAAAAGGTGCTTTCATGGGTCGTTTGTGCGCTTCGTCCAATTCGGGTCCGTGAAGTACAGTATGCTATCGCTGTAGAAGAGGGCGACAGCGCGTTAGACCCAGAAGGTCTGCTCGATATAGGGACTCTGACTTCTTTTTGTGCTGGCCTTGTGATTCTAGACGAACAAAGCAATCTCCTCAGCCTCGTACACCAGACCGCTAACGAGTACTTTACAGCAAAAAAGCTTCAGCTTTTCCCTGAAGCTCACGACATGATAGCGGTGATGTGCTGCACCTACTTGCTCATGGACACCTTCAAAGACAATGGTCCGAGTCTGGAGCCTGATCATTTTGTGCAAAGATGCCGTGAGCATCCTCTATTTGGGTATGCTGTTGTCAATTGGGGACATCACGTCCAGGCTGCAAAATCAAGAGGGAGCTTAGATGTCGCTTTGCGCCTACTGCAAGACGACCTTGCAAGATCTACGGCATTTCAAGCCCTCACGCTCAATACGGTAGGTGACTGTGACTTCGTCACCGAATGGCCAGAACCGCCAAATTCCGAAGGTGAGGTGGAGTTTGAGGCTAAGACTGAATTTGACTGTTCCTTGAATCCCGTCGGAGCTCTCCATCTGGCTGCTTATTTCGGCCTCCTCGAGCTGACAGATACTCTCATCGAGGCTAAGAGCGAGATAGATCAGCATGATGGCATGGGCGGAACTGCAGTACACTGGGCGCTTATTGGCAGACAGAACCTATTCTTGAGGAAGCTTCTCGAACTCGGAGCAGACGCAAACGTGTGTAAGACCCCGGCAATAACTCGAAGATGGCCCGGGGTAGCGAGGTTTTCACTCCCGCTCCATATCGCAGCGTATATGGATAATACTGAAGCAGTCGAGCGACTGCTACAACAAGGTGCTGGAATCAATCAAGATGGACCTTGGCACTCCTATCGGATTAGTGCCCTGACCGCCGCTGTTGTCGGGAATGCACATGCTGCGGCAAATCTTCTGCTAGATCATGGAGCGGATGTGAATATCGATTCGCAAGGATTGAGAATGATTGCGCGCACTGCCCTTTGGCGCATTGAGAACTTTGACTTGTTGAAAAGAATGACACATGCGGGACCCAACAAGGGTAACTTGCAACTTGCAATGACAGCGGCTGCTTCGAGTCGCTCATACGATACTCTGGCTTTCCTCTTGGCGTCGGGTGCTAATGTCAACGGCGGAACCACAGTTGGCAGTCCAGATACGCAAGTAGAGAGCGGCGTAAGTACCGGAACTCTGGAAAGGACAGGATTGGAGGGCGAAACAGAAGATCATCCAGCTGAGGCAGAGGAGCCGATTGCGGCGGCGCTGGTGGAAGCGATTAGTGCCAACGGGGAGGATATAGAGGAAGAAAATGTTCTCAAATGTTTGTTGCTATTGATAGACGCTGGCGCAGACGTTAACGCTATCAGCAGTAGCGATTGGGGTTGGTACGGACCTGAATGGACTGTGGACCTCACAGGCAGGGAATTGACAAGCAAGTCTAACACAGGCGGAATAACTCCTCTCTTGAAGGCTGTATACTTCCTAAAACATGAAGTTGTGCGTATCCTAGTCATGAAGGGCGCAGACATCAACTTTATCCATCGGGTCGGAGACAAGCAGCTCACGGCGTTGAGCATTGCACTCGATCGGGAGAGCTACGATGACTATACCATGGCGGACTCAATCAAGATCAGCTCCTCCCTGCTCGTACGGGAGATGTTGCAACTATTGATTGAACTGGGTGCCGATACGAATCTCTGCACCCCGAAGCACAAAAAACGTATCGCACAACTACTGAGCATGTCTCCAGAAGATTGCGAAGCGATGATGGCGTTGCAAAAGGCGGCACTGCAGCATAACGTACATTACAGTGTACCCATTAACGAAATGCTCCCATTTCGCGAAAAGAGGGAGAAAGTGAAGGGTTTAGTAGATGGGGGAGCTGATATCGAGCTCTGCTGCGACAGAGACAAGGAGTGGATCAAGGATATTCTTCGATGGACTGATGAGGAACTAGACGCAAAAGACAGGGAGCTTGCTGAGGTGCAGGATGCCGAAAAAGCGAGCATGTTTACGTTTTATAACGGCCCGCTTGCAATTAGGCGTACGAACACTGGAGGTCTCTGAAGCCGTGTTCGATCCACTAGCGAGGTTCACTTTATAGACGTCCTACCTATATATAACGGACTTAGAGACAGCCAGTGCGACACGGTGCGTTGCCTGAAGCGTTTCGGAAGCGGTTATCCAGCAAAAAACCCTCTCATCAATCCCTCCGAGGCACAGATTAGGACGAAGACCCATCGAGTGTGCGCCTTCTATAGGGAACTTGCCTCTACTGGAGACTAACACGCACTCATCGCTTCAGAGGTGTGAAATAAGGGGTACATCGAGCCCCTGGAAAGACGACGCGGGTGAGAGATCCCTCAATACCATGCCGAAGAGAAGGAGACTCTCTTGTGGAATGTCTACCAGACCTAGTGTATAGATAGTGAATGAAGCGGTCGGACGACTAGGCGATCACTCGAAGAAAAGCGCGAAGTGAGCACTATCAGGCTCTGGAATTTCGCGGTTGGGGGGTCAAGCCAGGAGAAGTAAGGGTAATAATGGTATACATGCCCTCGAAACTCGTCAAATAGGAGGAATGCATAACTACATCATCTACACACAACAATTTTGGTTCCCTGACCTGCCGCGCCCCTGCCAAGAAAATGCTCAATGTGGGCCCTAGGGCGACCCCAGAGCCGCCCCGGGAAAACTCCCATTCAGGGTGGTTATAGGCCCTAGCTTAGGGGCTCGCTCAGGTGCCCTCACATTGAAAGTGACCGAGGAACGCCCGAGGCGCCCTTTCCTCTGCTTCTGCCGGACGTCGTTATATCCAGGCCTTGTGAAAAAATCCACTGGCACAGGCTCTGCTTGGTAATGGCCTGCATTGCCCTCTCCCCGTGGGAGGGCATTCCCAGGAGCTGGTCTATGGTTTGATATATACAAGACGCCCACCCTGATTGATTTTCAAGACCACTCAAAAATAAAATACCTACCAACAATCAACTCACTTCCCGTTCGTCATTTTCTGTTCAATTACTCGACGAGAGCTCGAAATCACCCTGGGCTAGTTACTCAACCAGGCATCGACTTTGATGTCTATAGAGGCTCTAAGGACAGCACCATCATAGAATCAAAAACCCACCAGGACCCTCTCGGAGGCGATCAAGTCCTCCTGAAGATTAGACCCCGCGGTCTTTGCGGCACAGACGAGCATTACAGATCTGCCGATCAGGTTTTGGGACACGAAGGCGCTGGTATCGTTCAGAGCTTGGCCCGGAAGTCCGTGATTTGAAGAAGTAGAATTTCCATATTGATCCCTTGCAGTTACCACTACTAATCAAAATTGTTTTATTAGAGGTGATAAAGTCGGCTTTGGCTACCTACACAACAGTTGCGGCCGCTGCGAACAATGCTTGACTGGTCGTGAGATATTTTACGCAGAGCAACGGCATGAGCGACTTCGATATCGACTCCTTTGCATCGCACGCAGTCTGGCGCGGAGCCTACCCAGTCAAAACTCCCGACTCGATCCCCAACGAATATGCCACGCCTCTGCAATGCGGTGGTGCTACAGTGTTCAATGCACTGGAGATGTACGAGGTTCGTCCTATAGATCGCATAGGTATCATTGGGGTCGGTGGCCTTGGACACCTGGCTATCCAATTCGCCAGCAAGATGGGCTGTGAGATCGTGGTGTTCAGTGGAACAGACAGCAAGAAAGAGGAATCTACAAAATTAGGCGCAATGGAATTTTACGCTACAAAAGGAGTGAAGGAGTTGAAGATCTCCAAGCCGATTAACCACCTCGTTACGATTAGCACTCAGCAAGACTGGACTATACCAGAGCATCCTAGCCCCTGGTGCTACAATCTTCCCACTCAGCGTGGCAGGCGGAGTTCTTAAGATGCCTTACATGCCTTTGATATTGAACGGTACACGCATTCAAGGCAACGTTGTTGCGCCGAGAGCGATCCAGAACAAAATGTTGGAGTTCGCGGCTGTACACAATCTCAAACCGAGAATTGACAAGTTTCCCTCGACGAAGGAGGAAATTGAGAAGGCCTTTGAGCACTTGGACCATGGCGAGATGAGATATCGAGGTGTTTGGTTGCCGAGTGAAGGCGCATAGAGTGGGCTTTCAATGATGTGTAGTGAGGAGAGCATAGAATTTATTATGAAAACAGTCTTCGTCACACAAATATGAACAGCGAGTTCTAACAACCGCCTACAGTATATTGACATCGAGATGCCGATGTTTTTGGGTATAAAGTCTCCCTCACCCTCGCCAAAATGGAATTCAATGACAGGCTTCCTAAGCGAGCCACCGAGCGAAGCCCTAACAGGCCCACAAGAGTGATTTTAGGTGCTAGGATAGGGATCTCCCCGGCTTGAAAACAACCAATTGTACATAATCATCCATATGCGCATGCGGCGATTTGACGAATCCCATGAACCACTCTTCGATGCTGTACCCATTTCGGCATGACTTTCAACGCCCCAGCTCCTGCGATCTGCTCCTCGGCTGTCAAGAGGAGGGCGATCGGTGCCTTCATATTCTGACGTCTTTTTGCCCCTCGAAATTCGCAGGCTACAATGTTCCTTTCACGGGCCCTTCCATAGCAACATTACACAATACACACGCGCCCCTTCTCAGAGTGAGAGTGGAGAGTTGAAAAGGCTCCAGGATGGCAGACGTACAACGCCAGCCAGGGGATTGGGTCGAGAAGAAGCCTTCGGGTAATGGCAGCTCCCCCACACGCGACAGTGACAGCAACGACGAGAAGAAAGTGAGGGAGGATGGTAAGATCGAGCTTACAGAGGACGATTGTTATCAGAAGCTCGGTTTCTAATACCCCACTTGGAAGAAGTGAATGATTCTCACCGTCATCTTCTGGATCCAGGTTTCCATGAACTTCAATCCCAGTGTCTACGCCAACGCCGTCACGCCTCTCACTGTGGCCTTCAAGATATCTGGACAGGCAGCGAGGGTTGGGCAAATGATATTCTTGGTGGCATTTGCATTCAGATGCGGATTATGGGCGCCATGGAGTGAGGATTTGGGGCGCTGGCCTATCCTCCAACTCTCACTGTTCCTTGTCAACATCTGGCAGATACCCTGTGCCCTAGCACCAAATTACAGTACCATCATTGGTTTCCGATTCCTTGGGGGACTATCCTCAGCCGGCGGCTCTGTCACATTGAGCATGGTGGCTGACATGTGGGAGGCTGACAACCAACAACACGCCGTGGCCTATATCGTCCTTTCGTCTGTGGGTGGCTCTGCCCTTTGGACTTATTGTGGGTGCCTTCATTCAGCGACATCTGAGCTGGCACTGGAACTTTTGGGTTCAGCTCATCTTTGGTGCGGTTGTTCAGCTGGCGCATTTCTTCCTTGTACCAGAGACAAGATCCTCAATCATTGTGGACCGAGAAGCCAAGAGGCGGCGCAAGGCAGGAGAGACGAATGTATATGGGCCGAACGAGCTCAAGGAGTAACGTTTCGAACTCAGAAAGATCCTCGTTATCTGGTCGCGCCCTTTCGAGATGTTCGTCCGTGAGCCTATCGTACTGTGTCTCTCACTTCTGTCCGGATTTTCAGACACCCTGATCTTCACCTTCCTGGAGTCATTCCAACCTGTCTACAAGCAGTGGAACTTCGGTACTACTGCCCAGGGTCTGGCTTTTATCCCGATCATCATTGGCTACTTCATCGCCTACTTCTCCTTCTTTCCGTTCATCCACCGACACAGTGCGATTCGTCGCAAGGATCCCGATGCGCTCCAGCCTGAAGCCCGCCTCTACTGGCTTTTGTACGTCGCACCGTTGGAGGCCATCGGGCTGATCGGATTTGCCTGGACATCTCTGGGTCCGGAATATCATGTGCACTGGATCGCTCCTATGTTCTTCTCGATGCTGATCGCGATCGCTAATTACGCTATCTATATGGCCACCATCGAGTACATGATTGCATCCTACGGCCCCTACTCCGCCTCAGCAACCGGCGGCAACGGCTTCGCTCGAGATTTCCTTGCCGGCATAGCAGCCATGTATTCGACCCCCTTCTATTCCAACATTGGCAACGGCCACGCAAAATACAAGCTTGAATGGCCTACAACTATTCTAGCAGCCCTCGCGGTCTTAGTGACGATCCCTATCTACATTTTCTACTGGAAGGGACCGATCGTGAGGGAGAAGAGTAAGTTTGCGCAGACCTTGGCGAGTGATAACAAGACGGGTGGTAGACGGACAGGCAGTGCTGGTGCGAAGGCTGAGGCTGGGCATATGGAGGAGGGACCTTGAAGTTTGCGATGCTTGGATGGGATAGCTTGGCGGTTGGCAGCGGAGTCGATAGTGACTCGATGAATACCAGTCTTCATGCGGTGATGACGTCTTCTTTTACTGTGTACTTAAATGCGCTTCGATGCCTTGTGAGATGACGATCTTTTCACCATTTGAGAAGTCTACGACGGGTTCCAAGTTCGCAAGTTGTTGTATTTAGGGCACTCTGCTTCTTCTCCCAGCGGTTTGTTTCATCGCCATCTAGAGAATATGACGTTTGTGCAAAATCCCGGTTTCACCTTCTAGGAGGCTGTGTTCTCAGGTCTAAGTCTTCCATCATGGCTTCCATCGCTTTTATACAAAGATAATACTCCGTACAATACATTGCTTCGTGCCGACTGCTTTGCATGCTACAGAAATCTGATCTTCTACCACAATGACGTGGTTTATATCGATAATTTGCCATTAGGATTCACCTCAGCAGGTCGCCATCTCGGATATACGTATGATACCCTGGTCCACCAACATCCTCATTATTATCGTATTCTTAATCAAGAACATTTCGTCCGAAAATTTGTCCAAACATCGTTGATTGCCGTTGCCGCTCAAGAGAAGGTCAGAAGGTTCCACGTCGAATGGATCGAGCAAAACCGTTAGCGACAGTCTCGACTTCAATACACGATACTCCAAAACGGTACTTCCTCAGTCGTTCTAGTAAGAATCCCTCCCAGCGCTTCAAGCATAACAGCTCGTGTGGCATTGACAACGGTAAGCAATATCTCCCGCAATGACTCATTCCACAGTGTATTGAACACTCCTCGCTACAAAAACAAAACTAGCAACACAACTTCGCCACCATCTGCGATGGCAAGTGATTCCGAGGAAGTCTGCGTTTACTAACCCTACGGTGCGCCAGGTTTGGGCTGCTCAGCCCAGGATAGGAGTATCATCAGCACCGTTGACGCTTTGAGCCAAATACCTAGCCTAAGCGATGAATGTCTGCTTTGGAACAGTTTTTGCTCAGGAAATGGATCCTTGATAAATAACGAGTTCTTCAAAGTCACGCAAGCATTGCTCTTCCAGAATAGCTACTTCGTTGATCCAAAGGAAGAAGAGTGCCTTGATCTAGAATCAGCGGATCAATTGAAGCAACTTGAATTCATCAAGAATTGGATGAGATCAGAAAGCTTTGGGGAATTCAAAGCCAATTTTCAATCCCCACGCAATGATCCTGAGAGTCAAGGAATCGGGCTAGATGGCTCGGGACGTTACAGTGGCAAAACTAACGATCCGGGTGGCCCAAGTGTTCATTCCGCCCGACAAGGAGTTCCAAAATCTGCCAACAATCATCCCAGTGTTAACGGAAGCGGGCAAAGTGGCTCGAGTACTCTAAGTGACAATACAAAATATCTGGGTAGTTGAGGAGGGCATTCTGCACAAACCGGCCCTAACAATTCCGCTGGTAAGGACCCTAATCAGGATGAATAAGTGGACCAAAGGACAGGGAGCGGACTCAGGCAAGGCCAATGATCCAGAACAGCCACCAAGTGAGGTCGACAGCAGTGGAAACCCGCAACAAGGGACCGAATCAAAAAAATCAAAAGAGCCAGCAGGAATCGCCAGTATATGGTCCATCAAACATTTCGTTGAACATCAACGAATTCCTGCGAAGTCTCTCGGCTCACGTGTCTCTGCAAAGCACAAAGCGTGACGAGGGCATCTGAGTCACCACCAGTTGCTTCTCTCGTCAGGCTCCAAATCGTCCGAGCGATGCCGACGACACTGGACTTCGTGAAATCCAAGTATTAGCATTACACTGTTCTTCTCGAGCTTCTCACCTGGACGTGGCGCTGACATGTTTCGAGGAGCTTGAAGTTCACTTTAACCACCCCAGCAACTCCTCTCGATCCCCCTTTGTTCGCACAGTTCTCAAACTCCTTGTACTTACCAGCTCATGCACCTCGCCATCTGCGTCTAGCTTTTGTCCCCATCCCAATGACTGCATTGGTTTCTGCCGAACCTCGGCGCCTCGACTTTCAACTTGACCCGTTGGACTCTGCCCATAGACAGTGCCGCAGTGTGTTGCGTAAGTGCGAATGGTGAGTCTTCATTATTGGCTTCAACGATGCCATATCCGCTATAAGAGCCGTGGTAGAAGCGGTCGTAGCGTTCGTGGTCGATTGCAGATATCGCGTGTCGGTGAGCTTTGGCGCGGCGTTGGCGATGGTAAATGACACTGCCACAAACGAGCGTCGCTATAAATGCGATACTAGTAGATGTTAGCCTTCTCACTATTTGACTTTGAAAAATGTACTCTACAAACAGAAGCAACACAGAGTCTACAAGACCTATTTGAAATTCATTGCGGCCCATTATATTGCCATCCTTCTTCTACTCCCCTGGCTTGTCGTTTGTACGACGTCGATAGTGAGAATGATGGACCAAATTCCTGTCTTGATGCATTGAAAGACTAAGTACGTAAGGGGCTGTAGATTGTGCTTCGCAAAAAGCATGATCTCTGTTACATTAAGAAGAACGCAGACACAGCAAATGATCATCATGACCAGCTCGGAACTACATCATATGTCAGCTCCTAGAATCAGCCATCCAGCTCCGATGATACTTACGCCAGCAAGCTCTATGAAACAACATAGCCAATTACGCCGAGCAGGACTAGCACGAAGAGGAGCTGGAGGATTCAGAAGGGGATGAGCACCACTTTGAGCTATGTTGACTTTCCCTTTTGTCTTGCCATCATTGCAGTGGTCGGTTCTTAGAGATGACAACTTCGGGCGCAGGCAGATCGCAAGACCACAGACAGACCGAAAAGGGTTTTGCTTGCCTGTAAAGACCAGCCGACGCACGATCGAAGCGATGGAAAGCCCGATTGGAAGAGTTATGCCTGGACAATACCAGCAACAAGATGTGAGAGACAACGATTGAGACTTGGACAACGGGAAATACCGCCCTCTTCTACCTTCCTGCCGCAAAGTAGTATGTCATGCCCCTTGAATACATCTCCCCACGAATCTGCGCCCGCGAGAACAGTATCAAGATCAGTCAACTTCTAAACTTGACTTCCCGTGTCACCATAAATGGTACGCATGAGCGTCTCAGTTGAAGATGTGACGAACTAACTCAAAAAATGGTCCACATCATGAGACCGAAGGTCAACTCGAAAGGCGAGGATTCTTAGACTACGTTGGACATTCACAGCTCCATACTGGACGTATCAAACGAAAAGGAGAGCGCAAATACGCGCCGAAAAGAAACGAGCTCTGTACTCTCTGTCGTGCCATTGTCAATGATTCTGCAATCTTAGCCTCCATAGATGAGAGCATAGTCGAAGGTTGTGAGGCTGTAGAGCGTTGACCATAACACCAAGATTAGTAGTCGATTCGAAGTTCTGCAATGGGTGGATGCCACCTTTGCTCGCTATTTGATCTTTGCGATCCTTGCATCAGCAAGGAAGAGGAGACTCGACTGTTCCTGCAAATCTCCGAGACAGAGAGAGGACGAGTCAGCATTGCTGTCGAAGATGGTGATAACATAGGCACAAGCAGTCGTTGCCATATCTTGTAAGGCGCAAGATTTTCCCTTTGATGAATACGACGCTACATCCAACTCATCGAGGCAGAGCGCTTCGACAACTACAGGTCCGACTTTTCATTAGCAAGGATTAGCGCATTGATTGTCTTGAGGAGGACAGTTGGTGTTCGCAACCAATACGCGCCATACGAGACTCAAATCTAGAGAGGTCCTTGGAGATTTTTCTCTTCCATACGCCAAACGTCAAAGAAGCTCGAGGACAAGTCTTAGTTTAAGTAAGCCTCCGTAGACCTAGCTAATGCCAGATCTCCGTCCAGGCCTCCTTTGCTCTTTTCATACACTCCTCTTTCTTGTAATCTCCCTCAGGCCAACCATGCCCCCTGAAAACGTCCTTCAACCGATCTAAGTCCACGCCAGTAGGGACGTGCTTGACCATTAATACTTCCATTGCTTCGAGTTGTTCGACTGGAATCTATAAGCGAACTACAGTTGGCTGTTCTACATGGACGGAACGACATGACATGACATGACGTCTTCCAGTGAAGAGTGACTACGCACGTCTTCCAACTTCCTGTACTGTTCCTTCAGCATTTGGAAAAAGTCTCTTGGGGTGTATGTTCTTCTTCATTCTCAAAATCACCCATTTGCGACACCAAATCAGCTTCTCTATCCAGTATACCACATCACGAAACGGTCATCATCAAACATGGAAAGTTCGTTGATCGACATACCTGCGTCAGGTCTGTCCAATCCTTCGGCCTTACCTGAAAATCACAAATCGTAATGGTCCACCTCTCCGTATCACACAGAAAATAAAACCCATCCCTTCCTCCACTGGTCCGCGCAATAGTCATTACATAGGCCGGCACTACCGTCATTTCCAACATAGGATCGGCAATTTCAGAACTCGCACTGGGAAAACCAAACGACTTTTTAATTCTGTCGCTAACGTAGTCAACAGCGGAGGTCTTGTCGTAGATCTGGTAGATATCATGTGAGCTGTCGCGGCTTACGAAAGGCATGTGTTTGATTAGTTCGAGGACGGTGTCGTTTTTATTGAGAAAGGAGAGGGTTTCGGGGGTTATCTCTGGCCAGCAGTGTGGCGGGGGGTTACTTGATGACGGACGGCGGTAGGTACAGTCCCACGAGAAATTCGCAGTAAGAAGTAAGTATGGAGATGAACTCGTTGCGAGAGTCCCTTTTTGATTGATACGGGGACATCGCTACAGCTGTTGAGGGTCAATACTGAATTGTAAAGGTCTCAATGCGTGTTGCTGGCCAAAGGATACTGCGCAAATTCCACAAGGACTACGACACGCGAGGATTCTTATAGGTAAGGTATCTGTGACTACAATTTATTGGTCATGGAGATCAACACCGATATGTGCGAAGTGAAACTGCGCGCTGCCATCCACTGCTCAGCCAACTTTCTAGGATTCGAAGGATTGGAGGTGCTCACGTCCAAGTCTTAGCGTGAGAAGGAGACAGAAACCTACGCCCAGCTCATGGTTTCCAAGAACGGTTTTATAAAAGTCGTTTCGATTGATATACTCGAATGGCAAAAGATCAGGCAATCCCTCAAGTTTTCAGTAATCAAAAACGACACCTGCAGGATTTGAACCTGCGCTCCCGAAAGAAACAGATATCCAAGAAATTCGAGTCTGTCGCCTTAACCACTCGGCCAAAGTGTCTGTAAGAGAAATAATACACTAAAAGATTAAATACTACACAGTTGACCCGGAGACGAAAAACCGGAATGGGCCGCAAGCTAAAAGCTTGGCGTTTGGCGTCTGACTTTGACAATTTATAGGGAATGCTTTCTAAGAAGATCTCGTAGTACACTACCCCAGCGACACTCTGCACCGTATCCCATTATCCTTGTAAGCACCCTAGTCACGCGACAATCAACTAAATCGCACGAGGAATCGCGGCGCTCACACTAGTCAGTATCTGGGGTGATGTTGGGGATGAAGTTGGACGTCTTGACAGGAAAGTACAACAGTAAAAGTTAATTTGATAACCTTGTTACAAGACAGATCAGTGACTAAAGGGAAGTAACTCCAATGAAAAGGTAGTTGAGATGGTTGATATTAAATTAGAGGGAAAACTCTGCGGGACCTCGCTTACTACTAGCGAGGACTTTCTTTGCTTGCACTCGGCTCTCAGTCATGGAAGACTTCAAGTACAAACATTTGTCAGTTGAGTCAATACCTTTGCTGAGTAGGCCTTTGCCGAGTTCACTCGAGTAGATTGTTGGTTGGTTACAAATTCTTGAGAACGATAGCCATGCGGTGTACCGTTCGAGTACTCTTACTAACTCAATAACAAATCTGTAGCTAATAACAGTTGGTTTGTGCGGCAGTGCGAGGATTCACTAAGTTTACTTGCACAGCTACTAATGAACCAAGGCCGAGCCTGGAAGAGTTGTTACTAGTTGACTGGAATCTCCCAGGCATTATTTTTTGAGGGACGCCTCATTTTTCGTATCTCGAATCACATGTCTCCACTTATCAAAATCTCCACGATCTAGAATATCTCAAGGTTTTCCTGGAACCATAGGGTTCTCCTTCACCAACGATGCGTTTCGAAGTTATCGGGATGTATCAATATTGTTGTTGGCTGAGAATTTCTTCGCCAATATCTGTTTAGACCGTTGTTCAAGTTGTATATATCTAGAGAGATAGATGGGGTTGGCTGTACGATATGTTATAGCAAAGGTGACCTTCCCTGATACAACTCTCACTTATACTAGCAGCACTTTGCAGCCATCTGCATTTGAAAGAGTGAGGGTAAGATGTTGCCGCTCCGCCCCTGGCTCCTCCCAGATCTCTCCCGGAGCGAGCTTGATGTTTGGAAAGGCTTGAATTATCCTCGCAATTCCGTAGGACGCAAGCATGAGCCCAAAGTCCTCTAGCGCGCGATCATTAGCTCTTGTCATGAACAATGAAGCGATTGTTCGACTTACTACCTAGGCACAGTCGCGGACCTCCGTTGAAGGGAAGATAGCCCCATTTAATATCAGCGAGTTCTGAGCCTTCCCATCTTTCTGGCCGAAAAGATCCAGCATCAGGGCCATATAGGTCAGGACGCCGTTGCATGTGGTATACTGAGTATGCTACGGGCATTCCTTCTCGAATCAAAATCGGAGAAAGTCCGTCTGGACCGCCACCTCGAGGAAGTGTAGTCGCTTGTTTGCAAAATCGAGTGTTTATCGGCACTGGGGGATATAGTCGGAGTGCTAAATTGGGGATCTTAGCCTAGGTTGGGGGGCAGAATTGCCTCGCGCAGAATTGAATCACTCACTTTCTTTCAATATGTTCTGTAGGTACGGCATACGCTGAATGTATGCTCTGGTAATGTCCTTGTCCTGACCACAGACGGACTCGATTTCACTGCGGAGTTTCCCGAGCACATCCGGATTTCGCACGAGAAGGCGGCTGTTGAAAGGACATTAGTAAGACCCAAATAGCGACCTGCTTCAGTGTTCAAACTCACAAAACATAGGACATTGTCGCCGCTGTGGTATCTCGACCTGCAATAAGTACGTTGATAACTTGATCGCGAACAAGACGCATGTCTTGATGATGCTCGCTGTAAAGATCAGTGATGAACGTATATTTATCTGATTTCTTGGTGTTGGCACGATCTTGCTGCAATGCGTCTTTGACAAACTGTTCTGTGTACGTTTTGACCGTCTTGCAGGCTGCAAAGAAGCCCTTTGGAGCATATAAGAAGTACAGATCGCCAAGTCTGACACGCGTAGCAGTAATCAAGGAGGCTTTGTTGAATGATTTCGAGAACACGTCGCCAATCTCGTGGTCGAAGTTCTCGACAGATTGGCCAAGTATCATAGCGATTGTGGTATTGAGCGTCAAGCGGTAGAAGAACGGTTGAAGATCTACAACGCCAGGACAATTGCTGACAGAATGAATAAGATTTTCCACATGCTCCCGGAAGCCTTCAAGATTCTGGTATTGCATGCGCACGAATTGACGGCGCAGGAGCTCTCGAGAATGTTTCCACGCGGGACCGTCTTGAGTGAAGATGCCTTCACCTATCATAGCCATCATGGCTAGATTTCGAGGTCCTAGGTGGAAGTCTGTAACCACAATGAGACTAGAGATCCCATATACACGTACTGCTCTCCACCTAAAATTGAGTTCATCGACGTACCATCAAAGCGAGTGGACAAGACTGCCTCTATATTTTCAGGATCCTTTGTCGCAAACCCAGTGCCGCCGAGTATTGTCAACTCAGCAGTTGGGCCTAGTTCCTCAAAATATTCTGTAAATAACCCAAGCAGCTTCTTTTGGCGTCCGGCTTTGAAGCCTCGTTTGACGACGTCCAGGGCCAGAGGCCATTTGTACGCAAGCACATATGCTGGCGGCTTGCAACCATTTCTTTTTCCCAACTCAATGTCAGCCTAGAGAATCCTATTAGTGATTTGAGACGTCACTGATTTTCATCATGATCGTACCCGATACTTCGCAGACTTGAGGGCATATCTATATAAACCAAACGAGCAGAAGGCGAGAAATACGAAAAGTCGTATAGATATAATTTCACTGAGTCCATGCATGGAACCATGCGTGGACTCAGCTTGCTCATGAAGAATACCGGCAGACATACCTATGAGCTTCAGCTATCAATGCCTCGAGGTTTTGTTGTGAGAAAAGGATGCGGCTGGACTTGGGACGAAAATACTATTGATACAGTGCGCGAGGTGCATCGAACCGCCCGTGGTGACGAGGGTGCATGTAGCCAATCATCTACTTTGGGGGTGGAAAACTCCCATCCGGCCCCGGCGCTAAATCTCGGAACGTTGACTGGTGGTAATACTGTCGATCTCTTTCTTTTTCAGCGCACCTTCGGCAGAGTGCCTGCCTTGCTTCCATAGATCCAACAAACCGTATCTACCTAAGGCACCTATAGTCCTACCACGCTGTCATTGTACTATGCACTCCGACGGCGGCACGGACGGTGCGGCGGTAGGCCTCAACCTAGTTTCACAAAATCTACCCGAGAAGAAGGAGCTCAGCAGGTCCAAACAAGAGTGGGGTCCAGAAGGCACAGTGCATACAGGCATTTTCGCCGCAGAAACCAACAAACGTGTGCAAGCCTCATCGTGTGACATGGCGGCCTCCCCCTCCACCGTTTCAGGAAGGCGGCTAACGTCGACCAATAATCGTTTGGGCTCTTCCACCCGCTCACTCGTCGAAGGCACCTCAGTAGATTCAACGTAAGCTCTTGGGGAGCTGTAAGACTAGACATAGATTCCTTGACGGGGATTCGCTCGATCTGTCCAGATCTGTCAATCATTTACGAATAAGCGCCATTCACAGAGTGCCGCCCGTAGTGAGCATATGAGTTCCGTCCGCACTGAAGGGGCCAGGTTGAGGATGCGGGGGTCTTCCTTCGGTCTCGCTCTCCAAAATCTCGCGCTTCAATAATTTGGTTACCCGCATCCCCCGTCTTGTGCCTACGATGGCAGTAAATCTCGAGCATTTGATGTAAGTACTCTGGTCATCGGCGACATCAATGCCTTATGGCAGATCCCTTTTCAATAATCGCAGGCTCGGCTGGTCTAGCCGATGTTTGCATACGCCTCACCAAGTTCTTGAAACAGGCCAAAGAAGGATTCCAGAAGGTGGACGAAGATCTAGAGGAGCTGTCAAACGAAATCATAGCACTCCGCTCTGTGAGCGACTTGATCAAACGCAGTTTCGAAGCCGATCTAGCCGAACCCAAGGATCCTAGAGACAAGCAGATTGTAGCGAGTCATTGGCGAGCGACTCGGACCACTCTGACAGGCTGTCAAGACATATTGGAGGATTTGAATACTTTAGTCGTCAAAATCCTAACAACCGGAACTTCAAAACACGTCAAGCTCAACAGTCTGCGCAAATATCTGAAGCAACAGTCGAAGGAGGATGAGTTCATCGCCTTGCGGCAGAGACTCAACGCTCACCAGATTGCCCTGCAGACGAGTCTGACAGCAGTAAATGTGTGAGTAGTCTCGCCTGTGAAGGTCAATATCAATCGAATAACGAACATCAGTATTTATACACGAAACTCACATTCGACCTCAAAAGAATCTTTTTCAGAAATATCACAGAGCATCCTATGTCTGGGTGCCAATCTACAGTCACAGATCGTTTCCTTGCAAGCCAATATCGAATCATCGGCGGAGAAAGCTGTAGGTCATCTATTGGCGAAGTTTCAAATTAGTCATTAACATTCCAGCTCAACAATGCTGTCATATCCGCTCAAAATGTGCTACCACTCGCATCTCTGAATGAGCACTTCTTTACGCCCCAGAGTGTGAGCAGCATCTTCACCGGCCGGGCTACCGATCTAGATAACTTGGGAAGTTGTCTCCAGGGTCCAATCGCTACCGATCAACTCCATGTACAGAAGAGATTTGTGGTCTATGGCTTGCCAGGATCAGGCAAGACGCAATTCTGTTGCAAATTCGCCTCAGACAATCAGCAAAGGTAAAGACAACCGATAGATCGAAGAATGTTCCTTAGCTGATGTCACTAGCTTTTGGGGAGTCTTTTGGATCGATGCGAGCTCTCAGGATCATGCTAGGCAATCCTTCTCGACCCTCTCAAGGATCGGAAAAGTCGAGCCGAACGAGCGCGCCGCAAAGAGTTGGCTTTCAAGCCTTGGTAAAGAGAAGCCGTGGCTACTAATTATCGATAATGCAGACGACACAAGCTTCCCTGTCGAGGAATGTTTTCCGGATGGCAATTGTGGCTTCATACTCATCACGACACGAAACCCGACCCTCAAGATACATGGTACAGTTGGTCCGGGGTCATACCATTTCAGTGAGCTAGAAGAGACAGAGTCAACTGAGCTGTTGTTAAAAGCTGCCAATGAACCATCGCCATGGTCTCAGGAGATCTTAGGACCAGCGAAGGAGATTTGCAGAACTCTGGGCTACCTGCCACTGGCTCTCCTGCACGCAGGGAAGACTATCCTTGCCCGCCTTTGTACACTGGAGAATTACCTAACCTTTTTCGAGAAAAATTGGTCTCGCATAAGGAAAATGAAGAGTTCCAATGACTCGCGTTCTATTTCGGATGCCAACGCCGCTATCTATTCGAGCTACGAACTTATCCATGATGGAATGGTGGCTAAGGGAACGCAAGCTTCGGAGGACGCCTTGGATCTGCTGAAAATCTTCTCATTCCTCCACCGTCAACGGATCCGAGTGGACATCTTCTTACGCGCCGCATCGAGCCCAAGACTGGAAAAGACGGAGCAAGGACGACGAGAAGAAGAGGAGAAGAACAGCAGCAGTCAGGCAAAACCAAATTTCACATGGACACAAACCTTTCGTAGATTCAATTTAGGGATCTTCACGTTCTTGTTGAACCTGGGCTACCGTCCCGTTTTACCACGGATCCTTAGGGATGCGGCCGAGTCGAGCTCTTTTGATGAATTGCGACTCCGAGAAGCTCTGAGAGAGCTCTTTCAAATGTCGCTTGTGTTTGCCAATCCGGATCCAAAGGACGATAGCTACTCGATGCATCCGGCCGTCCACCTTTGGGTGAGAGAGAGACCGGAAATGACCATTGCAGATCAGGCAGTATGGTGTCAAGCAACTGCGACAATATTAGGTCAAGCCATCCTGCTTCCCCCTTTGGGCGACAAAGAGGAGGATGAAATCCTCCGAAGAGACCTACTTCCGCATGTTAGTCATGTGCAGAAAAACGAGCAGATAATTCGAGGCCGATTCCTAGAGAATCAGGAATTGAGGAGAAGAATGTGGCCAGTTCTACAGCCGAGACTCGACCGGGCTCAACTAATGCAGCTTGTGAAATTCAGTCTGGTATATTCGCAATGTGGGCTTTTGAAAGAAGCCGAGCAGCTACAAGTACAGGTAGCGGAATTCGCAATCAGAAGATTGGGCATGGAAAACACCGCTACAATGGACATAATGCTATTGTTATCAAGCACCTATTGGCAGATGGCCCGGGGAGAAGAAGCTGCTGATTTGCAACAACGAGTGTTGGAAGCATGTATCAACCTCCGTGGTAAAGATGACTTGAAAACGCTGAAGATCATGGATGCGTATGGCTCGAGTCGATGGCAGCAAGGCCGAGTCTCAGAGGCACGCAAAATACATGAAACAGCTGTCAAGGGTTTGACGAAGGTACTTGGCGATAGTCACGTCGATACATTAAGGGCCATGGGAAACCTTGGTCGAGCGGTCGGCAAAGACTTTAGGTTTACAGCGGCCATCAAGATACACTTGAAGGTTGTCGCTGGACTTCGTAGCAAACTTGGCCCCTCTCACTTGGACACTATCATCGCCATGGATAACTTAGCTATGGCTTACTACGACAGGGCCGCTTATGGCTTCGGCCATCCAGGAGATCTTGATCATGCAGTCAGGATGGAACATGAGGTCTTTGACTTACGCAAGGAAAAGCTCGGGAGAGAGCATTTATTTACTCTCTGGGCCGGTCTCAACCTCGCACGTATCAAGTGTCTAAGCGGCGAAGTGGACGAAGGATTGTCAATATTCCTTCCTGGCCATGCCATCGCAAGACGGAATCTAGGAGAAAGCCACTTTGCCGTGCTGTTCGGGAAGATGCACCATGGCCGCATTCTCCTCTACGCAAAGAAGTACAAGGAAGCCGAGGATATACTCTCCGAGGTCATCGAATCACACGAGGGGCCAAGGAAAGGCCATCCCGACCGATTGCTCGCGATTTTCTCTCTGATCAAGGCCCGTAATTTGCAGGGTAAACAGGCAGAAACAACCGCTCTCCTTGAAGAGCTTACGGAGAGTACTAAAGCCCTCTTTGGTGAGGATCATGCTGCCGTCAAATATCTTCTCGATCCGGAGAACCTGTCGAAAGAGCCTGATGACGAATTGAAAACGCCTATAGACTCGAGAAATCTTATTCCCGGGAACCTTGGTTCTGACGAGAAATTGGGCTCTGTAGCCATGATCACTAAATATGGTCACATCTAGGGCGCCCGTCAATAATGAGCTTGCGCTTCCCTATTCGCTGGTAGGATATTGATGGATGGCAAGCTATCGGCTCGTCTCATGAGTCCTGCTTCTACTAGTTCGGAATCAGCTGCCTCGCATTGATGTACACGTTCATTAGTGTTAAGGGGTGAGTAGACCTTCTCCAGGAGTAACCTAGCGCGGCCTTGTCTTACATACAATCAAGGCAGTACAATCAAGTAATGTGCGCCAGTGTTAGACACTCACACAAAGACCACAAGAACAATGGTATCCACAGGGGCAGCTCGCAGGGTTTCCTTGCTCGTCGCTTTGGTGTAAATAGCGATTGATAAGCGAAATTAACACCACACCTGATAAGAGGTACGGCGCAATCAATGACGGAAAAGTCACCAACAAGCAGTACCATCAAAGACAGCCCTTCAGCTAGTGCCATAAGCACGTCTGCGACAATACCAATCTAAATCAATTGCAAGATTATCGCCAAAGTCGCGCAGTCTCTTCAATAAAAAGCTTCGTGCAGGGTCCAAATCCACCAATTGACCGCGTCTCCCTGACTAATTCAGGATTGAAGTCTTCCCACCCAAATCCAGAATGTTTTCTTCGTCCTTCATTCTTTGTTTCTCACCTAAGTCCGTTGCATGTCTTTATCCTTCATCCTGTTTTCTCCTTTGATCGAGGTCAAGTAGATATTGATCGCACTTGGACTCATCCTATTGTTACTTTCTCTGATCTTCCATGAGACCCTTTCCGGCAGCTTTGCAATAAAATCCTTCCTTATTGGCAGTACGAGCATTGCGACGGAGGTCACAGAGACTGCGATGGCTCCAAATATTGTGCATTCCGGAATCACTCGGTAACACTGTCCCCAGATCCCGGTCTCGAGCTGCTCTTTCGCTAGGTCATTGCTACCTACTTGGCCTGGTATTTCCTGTAGCCAGAAATGATAAACATCCATATTAATGTTGAGGAACATGTGATTGCTGAGCACTTAACAAGACCATATACCCTTGTACCAAAGCGGCCGTGAAGCTACCCGATATCAAATTCAGCCACATTACACCTCCAACATATACAAGATCCGGCTGCGTCATTGACAAGCTTCCACATCAGCCTAAATTCGTACGCACCGGGGGTACTTATTTCGATGAGAATTTCTATATCCTCCTAGACCTCGAACCTCTTCGTAGCACAGACTTCGAGAACATTGTTGGACAACACCTCAACGGCCATCAGTATATTTCAAAATCACTCTTCTCAAAGCAGGCAGTATTTTTGGTCGTCAGATACATGTGCGGAGCAAATGCCCCTATTGTCTTCTGTTCGGTCTATACATATCTAGTAAATTCGACTTTCGTCTACAACAAAGCCAAACACTGACTGTGAAAATCGACCATCAACATGCAACGCCGCCATAGTCTCAAAGCCTGGGAGTAAGTTAATGCAAGCCTACCACGCCCTATAAGTTTCGTGTTCCTGGAGGTCGATATCCCTCCATTGAGGTTGTAATCTGAGTCGCAAGAGTGTCTGAAGATCTACGCTTCTACTTCTTCTTTGATATTTCATATCACTCAGAATTTTTTTTGGAAAAGTAACGATAACTCCGCAGTCTGAGACAGACTCTGTCTTCAAGTGATCTCACTGATGACAATCGTTAACAACCATCGTAGCCGAGGCGCTAGAGGATAAAAAGGCTCGATCAGCTGGGCAAAACATCGGTAGAGAGATCCAGACTGCTATATAAGCTATATTCGACGTCTTCCTCTCTAATTCTGTCCTAATCCAGTTTACGCAAAAGGATCTATTCCTCCTTAATCATAGCTACTTTTTTCTACTTTTATTCGCTCCTATCGGCGAGCTATAAGCCCACTGTATACGTCCAAGACTTTAAGTCTCAAAACGCTGATGCCGGTTGAGAGCAGCGTTCCCATGGCCGTACTGACGGCGAACGAGTCCCTATGGCTTTTGATTGTCTCTAGGAGTACCAAATTTGATGCGGAACATACTACGGGTGAAGGTCTCCACAGCTTAGCCTCTTCGAATTCGTTTGATTAGTTTTTTACGTCGTTCTCACTATCGCGTAGCGTCGCGGCGCGAGAAATCTGGTGTAACATAGGTCGAGCCCACGTACAATTCTTCATCATATCTCTGGCGCCGATTCCGACCCCAGCTCATGCGGTCTTCCCGGGCCCAACTCATGTGTCCTCGCCTCAGCGGGCATCTCATGCATCGGCGTCATCTTCATCGGCTGCGAATGCTCACCCGAGTGCATCTCATGGGCGTCCCGCTTCCTCCTGCTCTTCCGTAAAAAGAATCAAGCCAGCGCCAAAAAAATACAAACCACTGCGACCCCCCCAATAACTCTCCCACAATTGCTCCAACTTTCATATCATGGTGAGCATCAACCTCAACAATCGCAGCCGTCTCATTACCACTTTTTGCTGTGGGGGCGGTTGTATGATTCGCGAAAAGCGCCTGCAGATCTGGATCATCCCAAGTGTCTGATCCGGGCTGAGTTCCTTTACTTTGATACCACGCGCTTACCACACCAGCGCTTTCATACGGCCGGGCAGCCGCATCGTACCCAGCCGACCCGTTCAATATTCGTCATATTGAACACGCCCAATCCGTTTGTCCAAGGATCCTTCCTAGCGCCCATCTGGAGAGTGTTCCCGTCCGCATCTTTGCCAATTTCGTTCTGGCACACCTTGTGGCTGTCGATGACGAGCATTGGTCGGTTACCAATGATTTGGCAGTGGGTGTGAAGCGAAACCAGGTGAAAAGCGGGTAAGGAGAGAACAAAAACTTCGGAGTAGTCTGGGTCGTTCTTGTTGGTGGACTCGAAGGTACCGTTTGTGGAGCCGCCGTAGATGAAGCTGGAGGCTGGGGTTACAAACGGGGTTATGAGGGGATGGATGTTCTGCGGTTGAGAAATTGTACTTACATCTCGTAAGAGCTATTATCTAATAACGGAATTCCAACCTGACAGGGTTTCCGAACGGCCGGGTGGAATATTTCCAATGTTTATCTGATGGTGCCATTGACCGCTATGGATGTCGTGGACTGGGGTCGATGACATACTCGCAAGCGCTGCTCCGACTTCGTATGCATGATTCTGATTCGAAGGCGTTTCGCCACCAAGAAAAACAAAAAGACCCTCTTGCCCAAAATTAGGAACATGGCTCGCCTCACCAAACGCCGTGAAGCTGTCTTGAGGGACCGGAGAAAATCCAGCCGCAGAGTTGTTTGCCCAGAAATTGCCCGAGAAGTGGTAAGAGACAGTGCCGGTCATAGCGCTCTAGGCGGCAGTGGGTCCTAGAAACGAATTGCTAGTCAAGTTTTTCAGTTCCGGCACGAATGCTCCGCCAAGGCTATAGAAAACGTTTGGAGTAACCACCTAAGAGGCTTTTGGGGAGGTATTCAAGGGGCTAACATCAGAGTCGCTTGGATTCGGCGTTTGACTCCACGATGCTCCGCCATTGCCATCTGGTTTGAATGACCAAATCAAGGAGCTCGAAATGCCGTCGCGAGGCCAGCCACTCCATTCACTAACGAGGCCGCTTTGCTGATCGTACCAGAGAGCAGGACGCCTAACTATCTGCATATCGGTAGGTTGGCTGTCACTGATTGCGGTGACAGTGTTGTTAGTCCAGGATCTGGACAAAGTCAATCGCAAATGTTGGATAAACTAGAACCCGTTGCTATTAGCCAAATGAGATCACGTGAGGTTACAAAGAGTGAGAAAGGCAATTTACGGTGGTTCACAGATATCGTGCCATCCTGGTCTACGTCATACCATTCTCCGCCATCGATGTAGAAATATTGATCAACGACGACAGCTGTATTGTAGCAAGGTCATTCAGCATGCGACCATAGACCTAGACAGTTCTAGGGTTTCATACAACTTTGCCGTATCCAGAGTGTGAAGTTCGAGGGTAGAACCCTTGCTCGCGCTTTAAAAATTGCCAATGCAAGTAAAAATTTGCGAGCATCGTGCAGGATCTTGAGTTCAACTTCCTCCAAGTGACAATAATCGAGACTCATCTAAGCTAGCGCTTCTGACGATGTTTGAGGAGCAAGGATGGCCCCCTCGGCCCTCAAAAACGACAATGGAATTCCAAGAGTACTTCTTAGATAGACAGCAATCAGAAAATCCAATTGATACCAAATTTGTCCTGTCAAGACCCCAATACCGACTAGTTGCAGAAACCATTCAAGCCGAAACCGAAGTGCATATGAACAACGAGCAGGCACCTTGAAAGATCCAGTACCATTTTCGTCTACCTAAAGAGTCAAAAGAAGAAAAACCAAAAGACATGGAAGTATCCATTTTGTCATATGGCATGCGCAGATGGAGGCTGAGTATGAGAGCTGTATAAAAATTAGTATGATTGAATCCACGCCTTGGCGGCGGATCCTGAATCCTTCGACTTTCAGCTGATCGAATGGGGACTCAGCTCCGAGCCTCAAAGCGCCCAATGTCGCGCCTCCGAGGCTTTTTGATTAATGTTCTGCCGATGGATCTGTACCATCGTAGTACGAGATGATTTGCCTTGTTCCCGTTGAGGAGTTTACCCTGCTAGGATGGGTAAAGCTGTTGCTGAAAGGAGAAATGATTATTGGCAAGCTGAAAGAGAATTTCATAGTTGGTGAAAGATCAGACGACATGGCGCTTAAGCTCATCAAAATACGTTTCTCAGTGACATAATTTCGAAAGGCTTGTTCGATATGTAAAAAGTCTATCATAACGTTTCACGATCTAAAGCTTCAACCTTCGTCTCCGCTCATTGACAATCGCTCTGTGTCATGATTAGCGAATCTCCAGACAGCAAGCAGACACCCACGACACTCACCTACCTCGTCCTACCATAATTAGGAGGCTGACTGGGTTTATTCTCCAAAATCTTCTCAATCTCCTCCATGTGCTCCGGAGTCAATTTGGCCAAAACATTGAGCGCTTTGCAGTTATCATGGATCTGTTCAACCTTCGTAGCGCCCAGGATGACCGTGCTGACATTTTCGTTCTTCGCGGCCCAGGCCAGCGCAAGCTGACTAGCAGTCCCACCCAACTTCTCAGCAATAGCGGTTAGCTTCTTGACCTTCTCAATCTGTGCCTTCCCCTCTGGGCTCTGCAGCTCTTTGATCTTGCCCTCAAAGAAGGACTTGTTGGTAGAAAACCTCGAGTCCTCTGGGATACCGTCGTTGTATTTCCCCGTGAGGAGGCCAGAAGCTAGTGGTGACCAAGTCGTCGTTCCGTACTGAAATTGGTTGAAGAGGGGTGCGTATTCGACCTCGAAGCGTTCGCGGTGGAAGGCGTTGTATTGAGGTTGCTCGGCGATTGGGGCAATAAGGTTGTATTTTTCTGCGATTTGGGTCGCTTCCATGATTTGGACAGCTGACCACTCGGAGGTGCCCCAGTAGTAGGCGAGGTTGAGATTGCGGATGACTTGCGTGAAGCCCTCGACGATTTCGTTCATTGGCGTGCTGTGAACCATCAGCTAATGCGCTACCAAATCTATGCATCAGGTGTCGAGTCGGAGGTACTTACGCAACATCAGGCCGATGTGCAAAGACCACATCAACATACGGCTGTTTCAATCTCTGCAAACTACTCTTCAAACCCTCGACAACATGTTTCCTGCTCAGGCCCCTCGTGTTTGGCTCCTTGCGTCCAGTGCCAAAGAACACCTTGGTAATAAGGACATATTCGTCTCTTGGCCAAGCCAACTCCTTGAGCGCGGTGCCCATCTCAATCTCGCACTGGCCATTGGCATACACCTCCGCAGTGTCAAAAGTATTGACGCCATTTTCCCATGCTGCTTGCAGGCAGTCTTTCACGATATTGCCCTTTTGGGTGCCGCCATAGGTGAGCCAGCCACCTGGTAGGATTGTAAGGTTTGGTCAATTAATTTGTGAATTGAGGTCCATACCGAGGGAAAAGATGGAAACCTTGAGGCCAGTGGGCCCTAGGTGGCGAAAGACCTGTGCGGTGTCAGGATGCCATCTCCAATTATTGGTGTGGGGTGAAACTGGACCATATCCTTGGGATCATATTTCGATTCCACTGCCATTGTGCTGGTGGTATTTCACTTGTTAAGTACGGATGGTTATGGTTAAATGTTATCTGAGTATCTGACAGTGTAATTGTTGAAGCGCTGGTCTTTTCAAGTGGCCAAAAATCAACAGTCTACTATGACGTCTAGCCTGCTCGGTAAGTAATCAAGCGGGCCTGCCTCGGCATAGAGGCCAGGGGAGCTGCCGAATAAGGTATGATACAAAGAGCTTCTAGGGCGATCTAAGGGTAGCTCGACTATTCCAATCCCTACTTTACTGTTGTAACGCTCGGAGCGAGCCTACCGTTCATTGCACTCGGTTGAAGTTATCTTGTTGACGAATGACTTATTGTGAAGCAACATTCGTGAAATGGAGCACCTACAAAAAGCTTCGATAATCTGTGTTCTGCACGCCATACTGCCATAAGATGTGAGATGAGAACGCATGCAATATGACCAAGCGCCTTCCTGTAGCCATTTCATAAAGCACTCCAAGCCGACTCCGCATTCTTCATAATCATCACCAGCACACAGCCACATAATTCCGTCTATGCGTCTCCTTGACCAACAATGCTCTCTAAACATTGCACGGCCACGAACGCCTCTCACGTAGTGGTAAACTGAGGAAGCAGTGATATCTGACAATTTGCCATTGGCCTTCAAGCACCATTAGTCATCTCGCGTAACGCCTCTTCACGGACACTGGCTGGGATGGTAGCGACAAAGGCGGCGAAGGCTCCTGCTAAGCCAACGGCAACGCCGGAGACGAACTTGCCAATGCCTCCAGAGGTCGGAGTTGACATCCTCGCCTTCTTACGAGCTGGACCTTCAGTCGCGACAGTCTCGGTGATAACCGTAGTGGACATCGAGCTGGTTACTGGATCAACGACGCTGTCTTGAGTCAAATATGTAGCCTCGGCTTGTTGGAGATGGTCTCTAGGCTGGGCATCCGGTAAGTGAGAGCCATTTTCGTCGGGCAGAGTGGCATAGGGGGATGGGGGAGGCCGTTGTTTTGAAGGTTGTGTTTGAGAGGCAGCGGGCTGTGTAGGCGCGCCAGCCAAGGAAGAATCTTCGAAGTCGTTGCTCGAGCTAATGTCGTCAGCTTTCCTCTTGGAAGAACGCGGATTCTCAGCGTGGTAGGTGTTTACGAGACTCGCAATATTGATCTTAGAAGACTGGGCTTCGTTTTCTTTGCGAGGTTCATGGCTAGAGGAAGACCGATTGTTCGTATTCAAGGTGCTGGGACGGACATCATAGAAACCATTTGATGGCTGAAAAGGCTCATAATCATCGTCATTATCTGCCATGAAGACCTTGTCAGTAGCTGAAGAATGTTGCAATATCGCAGGTTCGTCTCTTCTGCTGAATGGTCCCTGATCGTAAGGTCTTGAGCGGGAATCGTGCTGCCATTCAGCGTGAGGGAATGACTGGAAGCCCTCTATCCCGAATGGAGGAGTATACAACCGTTCGGGTGGTGGAGGAACCTTGAAAGGCTCTGGTACTATCGCATTCCTTCGGTAATCCATAAGGTATCGGGCGTATGTGGGCTTTGCATCGCTTGCCTTCCTAGCAAGGGCGGCGTCTGACGGGCTAGGAGCTCGTTGAACAGCAGAAAGCCGAAGCAAGTCATCGTGGTCGGGCTGGCTGACATCAACTGCATCACTCACGCTGATGGATGGCTCAAAATCTTGGGGCAGAGGTAGGTTAGAGCATGCTGTTGCCCTAATTGTCTTTCGGGGAGCAGGCGCCTTACGTTCCTCGGGCGCGAAGAGGCAAGCATAGGCCTGAGGAACTGGACCACTTCCAACTCTTGACATAGAGTTGGAACCCGGGCTTGTAGTTTCGGATGTTTCATGTTCAAAGTTGTCGGAGAATTCGTCGTCTTGACTAAAGCCGTCATCGTCTTCGCTGTCGAAGCTACCGGTGGCTCCAGCGACTGAATCCATAGGAATCTCGGGCGACTCAGGTCTCTCCGTTTCTTTGTCTTTCGCATTTCGAGCTTGGGTTTCAAGGATGATACGTGTGACTAGATCCTCGGCATCGATATCTGTCGCATCATCATCAACTATGGGCATGCGATATTGAGGACGAGCGAGCTGTGGCTCATTCCAATCGGTAGATTCATCATTCTTTGACACCGGCTGAAGAATTGGCAAGATTTCAGGGCCTCCGTCCTCGCTCTCGGTGTCATTAACGTCGTAATGACGGGAAGATGTACCTTCAAGGTCGATGGGGTTCAGTTGCGACGTTCCTAAAGCTGTAGGTTTTGAAAGGATTTCCTCCAAGCGAGGTCCCTTTAGATTGAGACCACGTACACCGGTCTTCGCAGGGCTATTATCCTCATCTTCTAATTCCACATATTGAATCTCACGGTCCTTGCCCAATGCACCTTGTTCGGGCGTTGTAGCCGCAGACTGGGTATTCTCATGTTCAGCCTCGTCTTGAATAGACGATGCTATCTCAATGTCTTCGTCTTCGTCATCGTCATCGTTATCGTCATCGTCTTCTTCTTCTTCGTCTTCAGACTCGGAGCCTAGGTCGATGGATGGAACGGAGAAAGTACGAGGGTGAGACTCTAGGACTTGGATAGAACCCTCGCGAGATAGGTCCGGAGAGGAATCGAGGTCAATGTCTGGAACACGGAATCCGTGTTGCTCAAGGAATGGTCGTGGGCCAAGCGCACGTGAGAAGATGCCTGCAGGTCCGCTATGGGTATTTTCATTCACACGATTAGAATGTAGAGGTTGGTGCACGCCGTTGCGGGAATTCCAGTTTGAGTGGATCCGAAAATCCTTGGCTGGGTATGTAACTGCGTATAGGATATCAGCTCGACTAACTTCAAAGTCCGAGTGTAGAGGTAACTCTTACCAGCTCCGCTGGTGACCTTCTGTCCAAATGTGATTACTTCGCCGTTAGCTACGGCATATTCAATTCCAGCCTCCAACTTCTGCTTGTCTAAGAATGTTCCATGAGTAGACTCGCAGTCTTGAACGTAGACCTCCTGTGATCGAGTGTCAGTCATGCCGTCCAGCCTTGCCATCCAGCCTTTGGCGAAGCCGGATAGTACTCACCCGTAGGGAAGACGAGGCTGTGAACATGGCGTGTGTCCTTGATAGGATGGGATAGTCGAACCAGGCGTTGTCCGATGCCGCAAGTAGGCCTTTGTGTTCGTTCTTTGATGCTCGGCCAACTTTGACCTGCTCCTTATCACTGATCTTGATCGCCCTATGATTCTCTGCCTCATTATGTCCGAGAGGTGTGAGCTTTATAGTGACTGCAACATGCACCATTAGCTGATGGCGTGATGTGCGGGGCCCGAAACAGACTTCCGGTGAAGTCCCTTGAGGCTGAAGTGGGGGAGGCTAAGAGAGGAGGCCTACCTTCCATATTGTTGGTGACCATAGCCGGCTCCAACACTCGGTGGGTCTTCAAAGACAGAGAGAGTTTCTGAGGATTCGGTGGAGAGGTATACTTGATCAGGTGCTTAATTTTGACGGAGTAAATTGAAGTTTGATAAGCCTGGATGGAATGAAGGGACTCGGTCAACAGATGGTGTATTCTCGAAACAGAGTCTGTAGCAGCAAGATAGTGATAGTGCCAGCCCCAGCCTCGGATCACTGTGTCAACGAGGGTATGTAGCGTTCATCGTGGTGTTGTGAGGAAGGAGGTGATGTCGAGTAACGGAAAGGCAGCAGGATAGAGGGGTATCTACTAGTGCGTCGTAATACTAATGCCAAGACTTTCAACATCTCGATCGAGGAACAGTCTACGAGGCTACAACCTACGATGAGGTGATTTCAATCGCAAATGAGTATTGCCACTTCACTCTCTGGGCGGAATCAGAGAAATACATACGCAGTCTTATCGAGAAAGGCATATGCTTTCGGGAGCCAAGGCTGGACAAACCCTGTCGTCATTCTTGGTCCACATATCCAAGTTCATTAAGAAAGAAGGCTATCGAAGCTGAACAGCAAGTTGTCAGAATCTACATGGATATAACCCTTTCGAAGAAAAACTGAGACAACACAGAGAATATGGGCGTTGCCAATCCAAGATCCCCGGGTGCAAGTCGGGACCTTCACTTGGCAATGACACCTATTTTGATGTAGGCCTCGGATAAGTGGGTCCGCAGTACTAATGCATGGCGTCCAGTCCTCCTTGCAACTCCTGCTCAAGTCCCATATTCTGCATTTGCTGAGGGGCTGCAGTCTCCTGGGGCCGTGGATCTTCATGAGACCATTGCTTGGCGTTGTCCGGGATAGGCACATTCTGGCCCATCTGCCCCATCGTCTGCTGCTGCGGTTGCTGAACGCGAACATGCTGTCTGAAGCGGCTGACTTCCGCCAAGATCATTTTCCTCATTTCTGGCACGTCTTCAACGACTTCGAAATGGAAGTCAAATGTGGTCTGGCACGCAGGCTCGTCCGAGGCGTCATGCCAGATGTGCAGATAGCGGTGCTCCAATGCTTCTTCAACGGATATTCGAGCAGACGGATCAAAAGCAAGCATTTTGTCCAACAGATCGAGAGCATCAGGATTGGCGTTCGAGAAGAGGCGTTGGAACAGTACCTTGGGCATGAATGGCAGATTGCGTACATACTCTTGGGCGCGAGGGGATCCGATGCGAGACAGCGTTTCTTCATTTGGAGTTCCGAGATAATGAAGGATTTGGTTTAGCTGGTCGACGTAATCCCGGCCCTTGAAGAACGGTCGGCCACCCAGCAGCTCGGCGAGGATGCATCCAATAGACCAAACGTCGACTAAGATGTTGAGCCAATGTACTAGATGTAAAGGCAGATCTATATTTGTGAACTTACTTGCTTTGGTGTAGCTCTGGAAGCTCAACATGATCTCTGGTGCACGGTACCATCGAGTAGCAACATATTCGGTCATGTAGCCTGCATTTTCTTCGGGGTCCATAGAGAAGCCACGTGCAAGACCAAAATCGCAGATCTTTAATTCACAGTCTGCATTGACAAGCAAATTTCCGGGCTTGAGATCTCGGTGTAGCACATTTGCAGAATGTATGTATTTCAGACCGCAAAGGATCTGGTAGATGAATGATTGAAAGTGTGCATCCGTGAGTGGCTGCCCAGATCTAATAATAGCGGCCAGGTCACACTCCATGAGCTCTAAGATGTATCAATTGTGCCCAATCGGCATATTTGGATCGATGCCGCACCTTCATAGAGGTAGGTCTCATTGAAATTGTCCGGTCGAGGTATGTCCATATCGTAAAGACATGTTATCTGCGTGCCTGCGAGTTAGACGTGCGATGAAATGGCTTTGTTGAGTGTGGCGCTTACATTGCGGTGACCTCGAAAGTGCTGCAGGAGCTTGATCTCTCGCAAAGCCCGCTTGGCGAGTATCTTCTTGCTGAATACATTGGTGACTTTCTTGATAGCGACGCCCTCACCTGTCTGGTTGTTCGTTGCCGCACTGATGAAACATGATTAGTCAGTCTAGATCGTTATCTTCGAAGTATGGCAAACGATTTCGTGGACATCGCTGCTTTTCTGAAGAGATCCCAGAAGCTTTGTCAAAAGCAAAGAGCATGCTTACCAGACGATGCCGTACGCGCCTTGGCCAAGCTCTTTAGTGACATTGTAGCGCTCGTCAACGATGAAATCTTGATTGAACACCTTGAAGACCTTTCGGCCTTGGAGATCTGCCATCTTGTAGCAGCTATCACAATTGTATTCCTCAAAGTAGGGGAGTACCAGAGACGACTGTGCGCTTGTAAATCAGTGGTGTCTTGGAGGCCTTCTAACCGCTCTTAAATACTGTATCTGAGGGTCTTTGTGTAATACGCGCGGCCGTTCTAATGGTGCGTTCTTGAGGCAAGAGTTGTTCAAGAAGATGTACGTGTCACCATTCTCTTCTATAGGAATCGGTGCCCATCAGCATAGTCAATGGGGTAAGCACTGCCCTGGTTTAGGATGAGGAGCTGTCGTTGCGAATCCGGCTCACTTGGTGGGGGTAATCGGGTTGGCAAGTTCAGCCCAACAAGGCGACTAGTTCAGGCTCGATCTAGCCGCCAAGAGGCCACTAGTGTCCACTTTCATCGTCTTTCGACTCAGACATTACTTTGCATCTGGGATGCCAACCCTCTGGAGATGATGTTCTCACGGGACCACAAGCACTTGACAGGCGGAGTGAAAACAATCAATCCAAAGACATTACTGATGAGCAAAGTATCGTGAAAGCAGGTGCTATCCTTGCATGCCAATTAACCACATTCGAAAAAAAGTTCCTGATGAGCAAAGTATCTTTAATTTAAACGATTGTCATTTCACATGCCAGATAACCATTTTATACCAAGTCAGGCTAGGCTTGTACCCACTTCGCCTTTCTCGCATCCCTCTCCTTTTTTGGCTTTGCCAGCCTCTTTGCCAACTTCTTTGCCCTCCTATCAAGGCATTCTGCCAGGGACGTCCGATCTAGCACTCTGTCCACTAGAAATGGTTTCCGTCAGCAATCGGTCCTCTATGGTGAAAGATCAAGTCGCTATATAGGATTCTTGGACGTGGAAGTCCTCGAACCATGCCTTGGGCATCCCGAAAACGCTCACGAACTCGGATTCGGGCGGGCGAAGACTCACTATTAAACCCAACGCTTTGCACAAATTCAATGGCCAATTGCAAATTTTGATCCGCCTTTGGCGACCCATACTCGTACAGCTCCGCTTCCTTGTCCACCAGATCCTCAAAATCGTCAAAACCAGTCTCGCAACGCTCCATCAAGTCCTTCACACTTTCACCCCAAAAGTCGAGGACCGTAGCCATCGCAAACGCTACCGCTACCTTGGTGAACCACTTCTTAAGCTGTGCTGGATCCATCTTCTTGGAAAGATCTTCTGACTCGTAATACTCTTGCACCCAGCCCTTTGTCCATGCACCCAAGAAGTCGCAGACTTCTACGACCCTTTCGACGACAAGTTGGAGAACAAAGCCGATCTCGCACTGGGTTCCGACAGGCTGTCTTTGGAACATAGCGATACGCTCCTCCCAAGGCATTGAGCGGGGCTCTATCGCACGATCGTCTTCCTTGGGCTCTGGTGAACTAGTATGGGTTGGCACTTGAGGTGTGCTGATTTCTCCGAAGACCTCTGCCCGCCTGAAGGCAAAAGCTGCCAAGCACAGGGTGGTTCTCCTCTTCAGTTCCAAACGACCACCAAAATGCTGAATGGACTCTCCCAGGAAGGCTTCTATGCCTTGGTCGATCTTGTCTTGCGCAGTCTGCATAAAGCGAATAGAGTCTTCGACGGAGAAGACATTATCATCGACGCGGTCCAAGTAAGTCAGAATTGTGTCGTTATTGCGGTTCTCCAGAGAAGTGGTGATGTAGTCCTTGAGTGCTTGTGTCTGTGAAGGGGATCTTCTTTTACTGTCTCCAAAAAGCCACTTCAGTTGCTGGAATTGTTCGTCTTCCATGCCTCTCAAAACAGCAGTCTTGTTGCCTTCGAAGGCATCACGAAAGATAGCTACTATCTCTTGAGACTTTCCGATAGCGGAGGGATGAGTGTGACGTGCGAGTTCTAGGATCAGCTCCGCTGGTAGCCTTTCGAAATAACCATTCCTTGTCCTGTGTATTTGCATGTGTCTATTTTCGCCGGCTGTTACTTTCGATCCAGTGTTCTTCTTCCGGATGGTGCGATGTAGCCATCCTGGCTCATACTCGATAGCATTCAACTTTGGTTGCCGTGGGCTTACACAGTATAGAGTGTCTGCTCCGAGATTGGGGTCATTGTGTGTCGCCGACAGAAGGGTGCTAGGGCTAGCCATTTCGGCGTCGTTCGAAGAGTCCCTTCCTCCCATGATGCAGATGTAGATTTTTTCTGATTTGCTCAAGAGGTAGGAGTCCGTTGCAGGGACGATAATAGCTAATCAATGTCAGCATCTATGAGCTGACTGATTACTTATATCGATAGGGGGACTCGAAACATGTCAATGATCCTTCTGCTGGACTTACAAGTCTTGCTGCAATGGAGGCCCAGGGCTTCGAATACGATGCCTCTTCCGGGTTGGCCGGATTTTGATCACAGTCAGTAGAGGTAGGCTCGAGCCTATGAAGTGAGTAGACGATGATGTCTTACTTCTTGCTTGGCAGGGAGATCCAAGGTCTGACTGTGCTCTGATAGATGACTACTGATGTTTTCAGACGAGAGGACGTCGATACGGCGACGTACCTGGTGTGTTCGAGTAAATATGTGCAGTACGACGATCGACGCTGTACTATTGCTGTGAGTTCCGAAAGAACGATGTTGTACGAGCGCTTAAGATGTTGGGATGAATCAAAGAAAGGGAGAAAAAATGATATGGGGGGAAGAGTCACCCGTAACGGCACACACCGAAAGAAAGTTTGAAATTCGAATATACCCCTTAGCTTCGTCGTTGTGTGGAAACCAATCACCGTTCTTACGTGTGGAGCCACCCGCAAGAGCTTGATATTCCCCCGCAAATGCAGTATGAAGCGGCCACCAGGGTTACCGTACCTATTTCAACGATTGCAAGCAAGGCGATGTGAAAAAGTCCCTGACAGAATTATCTTTCGCAGCACCCAGGAGTCTGAGTGCACAGAGCTTCATCTCTATGCCCAGATACGATTGAATCAGTTTGAAGACGGAAGGAATATCACGTCTTACAAGATTTCACTCACATCCATACCCCTCGCCGCCTCAAGGGAATCACGCCACCAAGTCCTAGCTGTCCCCACTCAGATGCGATTTGGCGTTCCTAGACCCAGATACATTTTTCAGGGCGAGCCAGACGTCATACCCAACCTCAATAGAAATTTGCCGCATTTCCTTGAACTCGCCTTCCACATCTCATGGCAACGTTTCAAACACACCAAAAACTGGAAGGAACTAACGTGATCTTCACATTCAAATTATATATTTACATCGGGTGAAGTTACCTTCACACCCGACATTCTCGTACAATTCTCTTCTTGAGATCCCGAGAACAGCAAGCCTCAATTGCTGCCTATCCAGCATTAAAGACTACGCTAGTAAATTGTGGAGTGGGCCGGAGTTGAGAGCAAGAGCGCTCATTCTTAGCGCCGAACCCCTTTTCGTTTAGGCTGGAAGTCGCGGTATCACCCCCGGATTTGCTCGAGGAAGGTGACTCAGCAGCGCCGCAAGACTGGAAGGCACAGACCGTGAGGTAAACGGTAAGACGCTTTACATATTGTGGTTTTGCCCGCTTCTGTGATGTCCGAGGATTCATGATCTACCTCTCATTCATCTTTGGGAGCTGATTTCCTTCTTTGAGGACAGAAACTGTGAGTAGATGGTTTCAAGGGCTCTTTAATTTGTGTCTCTTGCTGCAGCATATTTTCTGCAATTCTGGCATCAGTTGAGTAGATTACTAGAAATCCAGCGAGCATACTGGATCTCAGAGTTCAAGTCCTGGCCTCGCTATCCCCGAAATGGCGCTAGCGGTGGCCCATAATGAATTGCAGAAACCTTTTCTATCAGTATCACACGCATCCTGATGACAGAGGTTGAATGAAAATACGGCGAGGAAGTCGCTACCTGCTACATACACTCATTGCTGTTTCGAGAGCTCAGCTTGCCAATCAACTCAGCTGGTGGTTTAGCTCACAAGAACTGCTGATACCTCACTGTGGACTTGCCATTGCGAGCCTCTCGAGGCTCTCGGAATGCTGGATCAAGTGGGTAAATCCAAAGCCATCGCTGAGAGAATGGCAATGATCCCCAATATCGTTATGCTATCGTTTGCTATCGGATAACATCTAAATCAGCATCCCCCAGTCCCAAGCGCTCAACATCTGCCCAATCTGCTACTTCAAGAGTAGGATTCTGATAATTTCTGGTGGCTACAAACCCAAGACACCCATTCCGCTCTCACATTATCCCTTTCCTTACCCAGTCCGTTAGAGATGCTTTGAAAAGATGCTGAGGTGATGGTAACAAGCTATGAAACTCATTTCCTATCATCCGCTACCGTATCAACCCATCCGAAACAACAATATTCAACTCCAAATCATCGCACCTGACTTATATTCCTGGTCAAGATAACCACGTTTGATCAACCCACTTTGGCAATATACCATGAAATCATTAAGATTTCGTGAGCAGAGCTTTCAAAGCATACGGAAGTGATGATAAGGAGCCGTATAATAACAATACCTGCTAATGCAGTCACCCATGCAGGTGAATTTTCCCAGCCCTCAACCCTGTCTTTTTGTCTAAAACGCTACTTAAGATATCCTGATTTTGTTAAACTCTTGTTGTAAAACCCCCAAGAAATTGCAACAATCTCACGAGTGGAGCTTCCAGAGCATACTGAAGTGATGGTATAGAGCCATGACATTATTATCTAGTATCGTACAAGCATGTCGAAAACCTTAGCTCCAAACTCCATTCCTTTTGCCTAAAGTTTCTGCTCAAACCCCGCCAATATGTGAAGTCCTAGTAGCTCCATACCCCTGAGACCGCAACCACTCCACACCTCTCATCTTCCCTTCATCCAATTCGCGCTCAACCCTTTTCCATACATCCCTCACAACATCCTCCCCTTCGAGTGCAATGCCCAGTTCTTGGCTGGTGTACCAACTCGCTCTGTCCATATTCCCACTACCCAAAACGACAAATTTCTCATCTACAATGGTGCATTTGATGTGGCTTTTCGCATAGCGCTCATTAGGGATGAAATAGCCAACCTGCAACGCACCAGGGTTCGGATACCTTCCTTCTTCCATGCTCACAGAGAAGGTTGATGGACCCTTTGAATTCAGCAGTTTCTTCCAGCGCCTGCGTAGGTTCCAGACGCAGAATTCGGTGATTGTGCCCGCAGTGAGGAGTTGCTCTAAGACCATCATGCGACGATTCGTGATTAGTGTTACGTTTACACCACGCTTGAGGGCTGCTAGGAGAGCTGAGATAAGGGGTGGGGATGTCAGATTGGGCGTTAGCAGCCGGATGTGGTCGATTGCGTTGGAGATGTGGTAGAGGAGATAGACGTTCAGTGGTGTTGGCGGAGGAGGTGCGAATGCGATTATTGGCCGGAAACGGGGTGCCCGGTGGTGTGGGGAGGGTAGGAGCACTGTTTTGATGGGTGATGAAGGACGGTCCACTAGTACTGGAGAGCTTGTCGCGGACCCATTCGTCGGTTTCATGGAGACGGTAATATCATAGCCATTTGGTGAGTTTGGCGCAGATACAAGGGTAGTAGGATAGGAACTTTGGCCGTCGTATGGATCCAAAGAAGGCAGATCATTTCGTCCCCAAGTATGCTGCCAAAAGTCCACAAGAGTATCAACAAAAGGGCCGGAGATGAGAAGACAGCACTCAAGCCAGCTCTCCCAACTGAGGTTGCAGCTCGGTAGTAGAGCACGTTGCCGGTCGATGATGACGAATTTGGGGTGCGTTACGCTGAATGGTAGGAAGAACAGGCTTTTGACTTGTAGGTCTAGGTTTTCGAGAACATCTGGAGAGGGTAGTCCGAGTGATTGCCATCTTGAGGGTGGGTAGATGTAGCCTGCTGGAGAGGATGTGTGGAATAACTTTTGTGTAAGGGAGCGCGAAGAGAAACAGAGGCGGATTCGTAATTTTGGCTCATTTTCATGAAAGCGATCTCGAATGGAAAGCTTCACTAGAGTAGCAGACAGTCGTTCCAAGGAGACCGAGTGAGCCCAAAAACAGGTGACAAGGATGATTTCGCGCTGCGCCGATTCGAGCGCTGGCAAGATTGTCGACTCGTAGACATTGGCGCCGTTACCCATGACAAACGTCCCTGAATCTATTGTAGCTTCTGTAACAAGACGTGAAGGGTCTTTGGCCCAAAAATGGTTCTTGTTCTCTTCGATGCCCTCCTTGGTAGCGAGATTATCCAACCATGGCTCCGTCCGTCGTCCGTTTCGCGATTCCGCCATCAAGTACGATTCTCAACTATCTCCCAGCTTTCCATGCGTAGACGGGTTTGAGTCAAAGTGTGACCATCAAGGCGAAGACACGTGGAGTCATGCCTCGAAACCCGGAAGTGACAATAATTGCCGGTGATGTTTGGAGAGTTGATGGTTCGGGTCACGTGATTAGCGAGATCCCCCTGCTGACTAAGAACTCTAGCCTCCTCCACCTCCTATTCCAATCTTTTCCTACTCTTCCACAGCCAGAATGCGACGTCTAGAAGGGTATATTATTTCTGTGGTCCTAGTTTCACCGAGCACTTGAACCCACAAGGGTGTTCCCACAAGGGTGTTCTTTACGGAGTCAACGCCCTACGGGAACTCCGCTTCTACCGCGAGGAATGAGGAGCATTGGCTGAAAGTAGTGGTTAAAGCCAGTACTGACCATTGCCTTCATCCTATTCGTCGCGGCATTCTCCAGTACCCTTTTCAGCCATCCTCTCCAGATTATCCCTAAAAGGACTGATTCAGAGCAGCGTTGATGTGCACTTTTGGGTCAGGTACCCCAAATCTTACACAGCTGAAACTAGGCCAGACCAGGGACAAGGACAGACAGCTCGAGAGGCAGCCCTAAAAACGTGTATAGGTGTAATCGTCACAGCACGGAGGAAGGGGTAGGTGGAGGATAGCCTACTCAAGGTTGGCTGCCAACGTTACCTAGTTAGCGCCAGATATGTGCATGTTAGAGGGTAAGATCCCGCTCAACGTCGTATTTGGAATTTCTCGAAGCCCAGATATCGTGGTCTTGTCTGTTGGTCCAGATCTATTGACGAGCATATCTAGGAGCTGTTGGCTGTACTCCTGGACATAGTGGCGCATGCTAGTACATGCTTTGTGATCAAGAAGTTCTTTGAACTGTTGGGAATAGCTTTCTATTGTCTTCACCATGGCTATCTGTTCTACCCTTGCCGTCTACAACATCAATCCTTCATATCTAAGGCTTTTCAGATCTCCACCCCTTGCTTTGCCGCCTTTCCTTGATTGGAACCCATGTGTAGAGGGGTAAAGGAAATCTAGACTGCAACCTCCATCAGCGCCTGAACTCGCCGCAACGGGACCTTGATACTCACGGTTTTCAGAAAGCAGCATAGCTTCCTCACTCAAGCCAGAGTACGGACTTGTCCACAGTATTCACTGGCTGAGAAAGGAGTACTTCCTCGAGTCGTCCCACTTCCGCACCCTCCACGTGACCGACATACCAAAGAAGTCAGTGTCTTTCCAATCTGGACGCCCATAAGGCCCTTGATCCATCTCACTGGTCCATTTATACGACCTTGCGCCACAATCAGGCACAAGTACCTCACCGTTGCCAATGTAAAAGTCAGTACGCAGAAGCCGCTTTATCTCGAAGTCCAAACTGGCTTTATCGGCTGCGAATTTCTCCAACTCGATCTTGAAGACCTTCACCCCACCCAAGACGTTTTCCCAATGCAGATTGCGCAACATATCCTCCAGACCAACGTAAGGGTATCCGGCCAGGCCCCAGTCATTGAAGCAAACGGTGATGGTGAAGAAAGTCGGGAAGGGGCCCTTCATATAGTACTGACGGTCAGCAGTTTGGGGCCTGTACCCCTCTCCACCTCCCCAGCGGAGGAAACCCAGCTCAGCCCACGCAGTCTCACTCCGGTACGTTCCCGGATCATAGGCACTCAACAAGCTCACGTCAGTGAAGATGTGCACATGTTGCACCGCCGCCAATTGCTCTGGCGTCAGACGATTGAAATACTCGACCCCTTTTGTCGGGAGTGGTCTCGATATTATTTGGGGCTTCAAGTAACGAATGCAGTGCTCATTGACCGACACAGGCAGAAGACGCGCCTCGCTGTAAATTCGTTTGCAGGTTTTCAGTAGCGCTATGCATGTCGATCGGTGGTGCTGCTGGCGGCCTATGCGAAATTTGGGCCACCCTTTGTCTTCAGGGATCACGAAACACGCGGACTTGTTATTGTATTCGCTCGGGTCGAATGGTCTGGTGGGATCTTCGTAGGTGGTGACAGCCATTGTGTATATTTGCTCTCTGATCTCACGGGGGATTCTTTGGAGGAGAGAGCATGCTGACTGTGGGTTGACGATTGGGACTGCGTTATTGTTTTTCCTCAGACTCATCATCTCTTGCAATTTAGGCGAATCATGAGGTGCACGAGTTTGGCGGGAGGGACCTGGCGTGACCCTGTATGAGGCTGTTGGTTTGGTCCTCATGTTTTCATCAAAAGGGTATGGCAAGAATCCATCATACTTGTATGGCAGTGAGGTATACATCTTTTCGCGTATCTTTTCCGACTGACTCTAGGCAGAAGGGCGGAGTCGCTGATACGAGGAGGTTGGTATATGTACCAAACCCTGGTAATACATCCTCGAAGGAGGCCATCGTATTCGGAACACCCCAAGCTGTGGAGTGAAACATAAGAATGATGCCCTAGCCAGTAACAGGCTTCATGTGACAAATACGAAGCCTTGACCAATTGGAGCCGATCTCGGAAACACTAGCGCCGGATAAGCTCCGCATGATGAGATAACCGAGTCCATATTACGAGATAACCGAGTATTATTTTAGAGCTTCACTTCCTCAAGCTCTATACATGCAGCCTCAACATGCCTTTCTCAATCACGACCCCGGCTCCCCCAGCTCCTATCCAATACAATGACCCCTTCTCTTCCGATTCTGCCGACTCGGAAGGTGATATCGACATGGAACGCCCATCGAAGCGGCCCAAGCTCTCTTCAACATCAATAGTGACGCCAGGTGAAACCGTAACGGACGATCCGCAATGGATGAGGTACCCCTACATTCGCCCCTCAGATCCCTTGTGTCACTAGGTGGTCAACTGAGCAAACACCGCCAATGAGCTAACACATCACCACCAGAGGCCACGGAACCTACCTCCCCCGAACCACCAACACCATCACCTCCTCCGTCGCCGGCACCCTCCAAAAAACCAACAAGCTCCTCTCCATCCGACCCCTCCGCGCACGCTACACCCCCGAAATCGGCGACCTAGTCGTCGGCCGCATCGTCGAAGTCCAAACCAAACGTTGGAAAGTCGATCTCTCAGCCCCCCTCCTCGCACACCTCCCCTTATCCGCCATCAACCTCCCCGGAGGCATACTTCGAAAACGAACCAGCACAGACGAATTAGCCATCCGCACCTTCTTCAGCGAAGGCGATCTCCTAGTCGCCGAAGTCCAATCCATCTTCCAAGACGGCGCCGCCTCCCTCCACACCCGCAGCCTCAAATACGGCAAACTCCGCAACGGCATCTTCCTCGCCGTCTCCGGCACCGGCGGTGGGGGCGGCGTGGTGCGCGCTCGTCGCCAAGTCTGGACCGTACATACGGCCAACGGTGGGGGCGAAGTTGACGTCGTGCTGGGCGTGAACGGATACATATGGATTTGCAAGCACAGTGGCGGGGAGCTGGTTGGTGGTAAGGGGGGGCAGGATGTTAGTATTACGAGGTTGGAGGATGGGGTTGGGGACGGGATGTATAGTAATCGGAATGAGGGGATTGGGGCGGCGACGAGGAGGGAGATTTCGAGGTTAGCGGGTGTTGTGAGGGCGCTGGTGGAGGGGGGGTGTAGAGTGGACGAGGAGATGGTCATGAGGGCTTATGAGACGAGTTTGGATGGGGAGAGGGAGGAGGAGGAGGGAGGGGAGGGGAGGGAGTATTTGGGTGGGGAGCGGGGGAGGAGGGTTGTTGCCGAAGCACTTGCTGCGGTACGTGCAGCAAGAGGGTAGCATCAGGGTAGCAAATCGAGTCATCATTAATGTCTTGTGATGTACATGCTTCAATTGCTTCTCATATCATGCCCGAAAGTGTGGGCGTATCTTCTGAATCTAATGGTACATTTCTCAATCAGTAAAACGCATGCATGCTTCTCGAATCCTCCACGCCCGCTCAATGCCGCCCGCGTGACTTTTGCTCCTAATCAAGACCGAATTTTCGAAGAAGAATAATGTAACAATCTACCTTCTCTTCGAGCGCTGCATATTCTCGAAGAGAAGCTTGAAACCATTGCACAACGCCCTCATATCAGGATACATATTCCTCTGCAACTCAAACGCCTGCGGAACAACCTTCACAGGCCAATTCTGTACCTGCGCGTGTTGGCCAGCTTTGAAGCATAGAAGGAAATATCCTGCATGCTTGGGGTCGATGCAGAAGTTATAGACCGAGCGCTTGGGGTTGGCTTGGGTGTAAGTCGTCAACCAGTGTTCTAGATGAACTGTTAGTCCGAACTTCACAAGTAGAGTGGGCAGGGGGTTTCAATCCATACCGATGTCAGTTTTGCTGAGATCCTTGTACTTCTCATGCAACATCATCTCATCCACTTTCTTGGCCATTGCCTTGACGTGGTTGACAATGAGTTCATCGAGATCGCTGTAGTTGTAGCGACCTGCGATTTTGAGAGTGGTGCCGGTGGTGCCGTTGAGTTCGAGGACATCGATGTGTTGGTAGATATTGTCTGAGACTTTCCAGGTCACAGCAAGATGGTCCTGACCCTTGGACGACGGTCGAATGACTAAGTCACCACGAGCTTGAGAGCCGAGATACTCTTCAGCCTGGGTGCTGTTGAACGGCTTGAAAAGAGGATGCTTGATGACTCTCTGGGTACGACCAGAGACATCGTTCTTCTCCATCATCGATGCTTTGTCTTTCCTCTCCTCTTCATCATCCCATTCATCACGCATACGATCGACCTCCTTGCGATACGGTCGCTGGAGCTCATCCTCTCGAAGAGAGAAATTAGCTGAGAGCTGCTTGCGATTGAGATAGGTGATCTTGGCTTGCACTGTCTGGTGTGCTGAGAACAGTTGCTTAGCTGACACATCGGATCGATTTGAGATGGCAAGTGCAGGGATTGTGCCCTCAATACCACAGTCCATCTTGCCCTCAATGTAGTCATCCGCAACCTTCTTGATTGAGATAGGGACAATCATCCCCTCACACAACGAATCGGTCGTTTCGCCGGTGAACATGGTGAAAATGTCATTGGTTGACAGCAACGCAAAGCCTCTTCGTAATTCTTCGTATGGTGTCTGCAGTTCGGCACGGATGGTCTCCAAAGTAGACCGCTTTTTCTGATTGAAGCTCTTTTCAAGTTGCTCGGCGTATTCTTCGAGTATCAGATCGTTGACTTTGTCTTGTGCATCGTCCTTGATGAGCTTCTTAACAATGGCACCTACACCATGTTCTTGCACCTCAGCTTCAATATCTTCTTCATCCAATTCCAGGGCGTCAGCAGCCATCTTCCGTCCTAGCTCGTAGTCTTCAGGATGGACTCGGGTATTGTCCAAGTAGTCGGCATCTGATTCACCTGGATCGTATTCGAGGTATAGAAAGCTGGCACAGTTATTCCATACTCTCCCTGAGACCGCAGGATATATGTTACGGTCCATGTCACCAACCATTTCTGACCTTGAACCTACAACACCTCCATTGAGATTGACTACTTTGACAAATTGAGCAGCTTTTCGAGGCCCAAGTCCACAAACGTATGGAAGTAGGTTGGCTGTGTAAAGATCACTGACGGCGTCATTCGCCTCGACACCGCATAGATTGACCATATCAACCATTGCAGTTTCCAAAGCCTTCATGATCTTTTCCTCAGGGACGAAGCGTTGAGCTGGGTCGAAATTGAGCGAGATAATGTCTTTCCCAAGTGACGCGTATTCTTTCATGGGGTTTTGGAGATACTTGGCGAGTGCCACACAATACTTCGTCAATGGTGCAAATCCAGGATGATCCGTATGAGCTCGCTCACTGGTCTGATAAAGTCGCGCAACTTCGTCATTGACAACCACGACTTCAATCTTGTCACTTCGGGGAATGCCATCCTCATCATCGAACTCCACTGAAATTTGCTTCCGCTCCACAACCTCTTCGAGCTGCTTGTAGAGCTTGCGCGTTTCTGCTGAAAACCCTGACACACCGATCACGTCAGGTTTGCGTCGAGCAACAATTTCCATCAACGCTGCGACATCGGCACCATCTTCTGTCTGTCGGTCAGGGTCTCCCACCAGGAGGTCTGTGAATTTTCCGTTCTCGTGGACCCGGCAGTCCTCGTCGACAAAAGCCCAGCATATTGCGTCTTTACTCATCGTGCCGTTACCATTAGAAAATGTTAGGACTCGCGGTATCGTTCCCAAAATCATACCCCTTGGTTTATAGGGAGCCTGATCGAGCTTCTTGAGATATTCTTCACGACAGTATTTGGCAATCTCCTTTTCGCACTCAGCCTTCATGGCCTCCTTGACGCCTCGTGCCATGATCTTTTCTAGCTTCATCAGAGCCATGTCCAAGGCTTCTCTTCGCTCACGATTCCAGGCATCCGCGATTTCGCTGAAGTTGTCCGACTCTAGCTCGCTGTAGAGTCGTTTTCTGAAACTCTCAGAGTTCTCAATCCGGACCTTCACCTCGACGAGTCCTTCTTCTTCAGCTTTCAGCATACGAAGAAAGCGGTCCGGCTTTGGCACGATGTCTGCAAGTTGCTGATTGCGTAGATATTTGAAGTCGTAGTATGGATGCTGCTCATCGATCTTGCGCATACCTTTTTCTGTTCGGAAGCAGTCGATGATCGCATTCATGAAATAGGTTTGGCGAACGACTTTTCGCATCTTCGGGCTTAATGCTATCTCTTCGGCAAACATTGCCTTGGCAGCTCGTAGACATTGAGCTCCGGACGAGTAGTCAGGTGGGTCCAGTATGTCTTCATTGTCAGCCATGTCGTCAGGGCGTTGGGTAGGATCCTCTGTGAATTGCCTTCTTCCTTCACGCTTCAACGCGTTTTGTGCGAAAGCGTCTGCAGATATGCCAAAAGCGCGCACCAGACCATAGACTTTGCCGCTCCTTATGCGTTCCCAGATCATTTTTGACGCACCGGGCCGACGCTGCGTACCGTTGGTGCCAGCGCCATTAAGAAGTGCTACATCTGCCAGCCTCGAAGAATGTTGGAAATGTAAATAATCCTGCACGTCTTGTAATTCCTCCATAGTGACCGCGGCTGGAAGCATTTCCTCGAAAACGGGGTCATGCCAATTCTCAGACAGACTTGAGAGATTATCATAAGTCTTCTGTAACGCATGACGTTTCTCGATGAGTGCCCTGAACTTTAGATCCATGTCAAAAATCTCCCATAAGTCAGTCTGATTGAGTAGCTTCTCTGCTCGTGGTTCGTAATCAGGGCCATTCGGATTATATGGATCTGGGGAGATCTGCACTCTATGCGCGTGGATCAAGTAGTCCTTGCGGTGCTGAAAGATAAAGGGTACCTCGTATTCGTCGACATTCATGAATTCAAGTACCTTCGCAATGGCTTTCTGGAACGGCTCCCGAAATTGTGACTCGAGTGCCTTCTTGGGTAACAACAAATCCGAGATCCATATTGGCTCTTCCCTACTCTCTTCTTCCGTAAGCTCGAGGTTTTTATAAGGTTTTCTGGCCAACTGAAATCGCTCTGGTTCATCAGTAGACCGAATCCGGTTATCCTCATCCGTCAGCATTCGGTCGACGAGCTGAGAAGGCTCGAAAACATCCTTGAGCTCAATGCCTTTCAACATCGAATCTGGATAATCGAGGTCGCCACGTCCTGCTTCCTGCTCTTCTTCTTGGTGCTGAAGTTCCAAAGCCCAGTCGTAATCGAACCCATCACCAAAAGCCTCTTTCATGTCTTCTAGTGCCATCTCGTCGAGACCAGAAGCATCTTGCAGCCCAACGACATTCCTGTTCGGTTTCCGCGCGATATCTGCGTCATCTTCGTTTTCCTGCGCACCGTCTTCGTTCTCGTAGTCTTCTTCGATAAAGTCTTTGAACTCGTCCTCGAGACCACGCGGCCCGGCGGGCGGAGCATCCTCGTCTTCTTCATCGTCGAAGATATCATTTATGCCTTTTGGTCGCGCGTCCTCGTCTTCTTTGTGTCCCCGCTTTAAGCGTTTGAACTTGGGCTACGGCGTATGTTAGTGGGACTAGTAAATCCGCGGATGTGCTCCTACCTACCTCGCTAGTAACTCGCTGCTCAAACTCGGGATTGGCCTCCCCGATGAGATCAAGATCTTCTTCATCCAGGCCAGCCTCCTCTTCCTCTCGCTCCTCCCTCCTACGCTTCTTCTCTCGTTTCCTTCGTTCTTTCTCTTCAGGCTCCTCGGCGTCGTCGACAATGAAGCCTTCCCTAATCTGTTTGCCACAGCACCAGAATCAGCATGTAGTTCGGAGGTCATGGTAGCCTAGAGGATTTACCGCTCTCGCTGCCTCCTCATCGTCGTCGTCCTCATCTTCTTCACTCGAGTCGTCAAGATGACCATTGACACCATTTTTTCCATTTGTCTTCCTTCTTACTTCACCTGTCTCTTCGTCGTAGGATTCCTCGCCTTCATCGTCTTCAAGCTCGGCCTCACCTATAATAAGGTCTCGGAGGGCGCTCATTGTGTTGATAATTCTGGAGGTAGGAGTTGTAAGAAGCCTACCGGTAAGGACAGGGCATAACTATGTTTCACCAGGCAGGAGTGAAAACTATGACCATCTTAGACCCTTCGAATGATGTCTAATACTGTTGTCTGCAATGTGTGCTTTGAAGCTGTGCCTAGACATACTGCTGACATAATATTCCGAACAAGGCTAGCTGGGATCTGCAGTGCAGCCTTAGCGTAATCCCGGTCGGATCTGGGATGAATTCTAAGTATTCTGGTCGCAGCAACTCCCTTTGTGTGCATGAGCTTGCTCGAGACTACACTGGGATCTCTACAGTCACCAACAGCGCTATGCTAGTCTAATGGCCGGCATTATATGATACAATACAGACTATATCCAATCCAAGGACTAGTGTCCTTTTCAAGGTCACACTGAGCACGGCATCGAGCGCTGATTGCGTGGGCTTGTCCGCACCCTATCAAATACTATTGAGCCTTAGCTTACTTCTCGGCAGCATACAAATACTTCTTTACCCACACGACACAGATCTTTCGATCAATTCAGTTTCTACTAGTCTCTGTTGAGAATGTCAGGAGACATGAAGACGCGGACGTTGGGCCGCAAGAACGTCAAAGGCCTTGCTCTAAGTGCTCCACCAGCAAAATCACCAGCACCCTCAGCAGGTGATGCACAGATACCTGGGGCTCTTGGAAACAACATAACGAGGTCAGACACTTTAGAGATTGGGGTCGAGTTCAAGCTGGACCTTCGCAATGAAGACTTAGTCGTGCTGAAAGAGCTCGGAGCTGGTAATGGAGGCACTGTTAGCAAGGTCATGCATGCAGCAACAAAGGTCGTCATGGCAAAAAAGGTAGGAAAGGAGGTGTCGTCGTTGAGATATGATTCCACGTGCTGAAAAGTTACACCAGGTCATCCACGTGGAAGCCAAGAAGGACATCCGAAAGCAAATTGTTCGAGAACTACACATCATGCATGATTGCACTTCGCCCAATATCGTTACCTTTTACGGTGCATTCCTCCACAACTCAGGGGATGTGATTATGTGTATGGAGTATATGGATTGCGGGTAAGAACTTCTGTTTCAAGTACATTCCTGGCGTTTCTGATGTCTGCCCAGATCCCTCGATCGCATCTCCAAAGACTTCGGTCCCGTACGAGTGGATGTCCTTGGCAAAATCACCGAAGCAATATTGAGTGGACTCAATTACCTGTACGATGTACATCGGATCATGCATCGCGATATCAAACCCTCGAACGTGCTAGTAAATTCCAAAGGCATGATCAAGCTGTGCGACTTTGGTGTTTCGGGTGAGCTAGTGAATTCGATCGCTGATACATTCGTCGGCACTTCAACGTACATGGCCCCGGAGAGGATTCAAGGAGCCAAGTACTCCATCAAATCTGATGTCTGGAGTGTTGGCTTGACTGTCATGGAGCTCGCTATTGGGAGATTCCCCTTTGATTCAAGCGATGCAGCTGCAGGTGATCGGGCGAGCGCTGGGCCTATGGGCATACTGGATCTTCTTCAGCAAATTGTCCATGAGCCTGCTCCAAGACTGCCGGAGAGCGATGCCTTCCCCCCCATCCTGGACGACATGATTCAGAAGTGTCTTCTCAAAAGTCCTAACGATCGTCCGACCCCTCGTCAACTTTTTGTATGTTCCCACGATCCCTCAGCTCCTTACATCATGCTTACAAGATCGACACATAGGACAATGACATGTTCCTAAAAGCCGCAAAACGAACACCAGTCAATCTAGAGGAATGGGCAGTCTCGATGATGGAGCGCAACAACCGCAAATCTCATCTTGGTCCTGAGCTGTCGCCCGCTACTAGATCTTTCCTGCGTCAAGACTCACAGCCATCGCCCAAAGAGTCTGTGACCTCCGCCTCTACCACATCAAATCCAACATTCACTCCTACTTCTGGTGTCATACCTATAGCAGAAGCTACGCCAATCACCGCAATCCAACGAGACCCTTATAGCGAAGGCCTGAACCCTTCTCAGAGCGCGAGCTTCGATCGGCAAGGCTTCCCTCCTCGTATCTCAAGCAATCTTTCAGGTCCGCCATCAGGCCGGTCGCGCGATGGAGAAGCTTTCAGTCCTACGGGAGGTCTTCCGAGTCAGCTCAGGGATAGCGGTAACTTCAATCCTATCACGACACTGCCAATTCGACCTGCGCCGCCACCTTCAGGACCGCTCCCTCAACCACCAATTGGGAGCCTGCGAAACTCCCAAGTGAGACGTCCTGTTCCCAATGGAGCGCCTTACCAGTACGATAACAACCAACAGTACTGATGGGCCAATATTCGTCAACTTGAGAATTTTCGATTCCAATCCACAAGCAATATCGATAGCAGCCGTCATTGCCATGACAGAAACCGCAGCTTTACCGTGCATTTACGATTGCTAATCGTTGGAAAGCTTGCTTGTCTATGGCCAGCCATACTGATCCTATCACCATTGCAACCAGCTTCTATGTTGTCAGAGTATACACAATTACCACCGCAGCTTTCTATACCCCGACATCAACTCTTCTTCTACGATACATAATTAGGGTACTGTGTGAAGCATTGAATGGGCGTTTCTCGTTATCATGGGTGCAAAGTACGAAATGTGACAAAGTACGAGTGTACGAGGAAATAGATGTTTTTATCGAGCGGCGGACTCATGGCGTGCATACGGGAAACTTCACTTCTCCATGGTTGATTAGATAGGGAAATCAATACTCAAGGATCTTGTCTGAAGAACACGCACGAACTATATACTCTCATGAACGACAATCCGTTCTTTTGGAAGACTGACGCGTCCCTTCCACCCACATAACCAGGCCAAACGAAAACCAGCCACCCTACGCGCCCTTAACGTTCGGGTTCCATCTGAAGATAATACTTTCATAAGGGCCCCCGAAGTACTTCTGACTTCAACATCTCCTCGTATTCAGTTGCCAATGCCACCCCGGCTGTATAGCCCGTCCAGCATTAACCGTGCACGCAGTATCCGACCAGAGATAGGGTATGAGGAATACTCGCCGCAGCCGTCGCCGAAATCTATATTGTTGCAGTGTGAGTATCGCTATTGTATCGCGGACGTGCCTTCGAGCATGATAAATGCCTTGGGACTCATGGAATTTGGGTACGAATAAGGGAAGAGAAAGGTTGAAAATGGAATATGATTCGCCCATACCAATAGTATCAAGGGTCCGCGCGGAGGCGTAGCATTGCGAGGCGTCTCTGAATTGGATATAGTTCATGGGCGTGCCGATGCATTGTGTGTTACCGTCTGCGAAAGCACCGATGTAGCCCGTAGTGCTCAATTGGCGTTGGTGCAGCGCTTGGAGAGGTTGTGGGTTTAGGTTGGGAGATCAAGTTAGGTTTCGGTGGACGTTCGGGTGATGTGAGGAGAGGGGAGAAGGCGTGGATGGTCAAGGGGAAGAGGAGGGGGAGGACGAGGACGAGGACGAGGAGGCGCATTGTGGGCGTTGAGCTTTGAAAAATAAGGGGTGGAGAAGGCGCGGATGGAGTAAGAAAAGGATGGATGTATATACCATTGGGAGGCGTGGCCTTGTGAGATGGAGTAGAAACTGCACTTGGAATTGGGAAGGTGAAGAGATTGGAGAATTTCGAGGACAAACACAAGAACTGTCGGCATTGGGGAATTGAGGTGCAATCTGATATAGCCAAGAAATATTGTGAGGAATCTGAGGTCGAAATGGCTTTTCTTTCAGCATAGAATGTTCCCAGATCTTCGCAATTTGCCATGGTTCTTTCGTAGCAAAACGGCGCAAGCCTCGATGACAAAATGAAGAAAAGGATTGACAGATCAAACGGAATTGGTAGGCAGTATGAAGAATAGAGAATAGAGGTGGTAATACGATTGCATGATTTTCTTCTCCTTAGCGATTGATCTCGACGGTCCTCATACCTATTAATAGCGATGTTTCGCCTAGTAACGCAAGCAAACTCCGTAGACACCGCTTTCTTGAATCGAAATTCCTACGCACCCCATTGCTTCTTCGCGAATTCCCGCACCTCTTTAATAGTATGCTCCCTGTTCTCCGCCTTTGGTGGCTCCACAAGCCATGGTTTCAGATGGGTTTTGAGCTTTGCTTGCGGGCGATTGCAGAATGGACACGTATGTAGGATCCCCTTGGCCTCGTCGGCGGCATATTTGACAATGCGAACAGCTGCCTGCTCTCGGCGTTTGCTTAGCGTTGGAGGCAGGACGGCGGCATTGAGATTAGTCATGTCCTGCTTCCAGGTGTTAACGAACGAGACACGTTGTCCCTTCCAAGGTCCGATAGCATGTTCCAAGTAGGACGCTTTGCACAACATCACATCACTAGGCTGGAACTCGTACTGAATTCCCAGAGCTGGAAGGAGCAATCTGCCTCCTTCAAAATCACCTCCGCACAGCATAGCGACCATACCACCTTGCAAATCCAAATCATCTCGATGGGCTGCGACCTTAGCGTTGACCAGGACGGCTCGGTAAGACCAACATGCTCGTGCTGTACGTTTGAGACCTGCAAGTGAGCTTCTGTCTGCCCAATGATCGTACATAAGGCGATAGCTGTCGTATAGAGGCTTGTTAAATGCTTCGAAAAGCATGCCAAGAGTTTGGTCCACAGGGGCTAGTTTCTGAAAGTACTTGTTCACGGCCTCGCCTTTTTCGGTGTTGGGCCAGGAATCCGTGGTGATCGCTGGCTGTTGTATTCTCTGGCCGTCTGGCCTTCGCAATGATTAATCTTAATGCTTCATTCACATAGTCGGGAAACTCACCTTCTGGCTCCAAGGTAGTAGACCCCGTGCGGTTGACCAAGTCGATCACACTCTTGCCGTTCAGCTTTGCTGTCAGGGTGCCGTTTGTTCCCATCTTTGATCATAGGCGGTGGGTACGCTTTCGTAAGAGCCAAGGTGGCCTCGAAAGGTAGTCTCACCACGTCAGTGGCCCGTTCTTGTGACCACGGCCAGGCTAATCCGCCTTTCATGAACATCGCCAAAGGTTTTCCATTGCAATCGACTTGGAGATGACTGTCGCTGTGAATGGGTAATGTCTTGATCAGGTCTTCCAGGGCCAGTTTGTCGCTAATTGGCTTGTTTCGGTCGGCGATGAGCTCTTCTTCGCTGAAGGTGTTGACGTTAAGGTGGTGTTCGATGATGTGGTTGAATTTGGCTACGCGATCTCCGAGTCAGCTTTACTCTTCTAAGACGGAATATGAATATGAGTCCGGCACGACTTGAGTACAGACTGCGGACACAGTGTGTCTTATGACTTATAATCTGACTGCAAAGGTTCAACTCACCTTGGACAACCGCGTGCCAACCCTCTTCCTCTTGCCACTCATGGAGTCCATAGGCAGGACGATTCGGGGCACTAGCTGTTACATCATAGAGAAGTGTTTGAGCAAGATCATCAGAACCTACACCGAGGAAAGCCATATTTTTCGTAGGTGGGTGTTGTTGTTGGGGCCGGTTTGCTGAGAGTGAGAGGCCCGGGGTTTGTTGTGAAATTGAAGTGTTCGCGCTAGCGGTAAACGTGTCCCGGAGTTCTCCCATATCCCTTCGCTTTGCAACACAGGCATAGACATATATAGCATTCGGATCTGCTACACGAGCGGATAGCTTGCATAAAGCCTGCTAAGGCATACCATTAATAGGGCAATCATCATGCTCACGCGTAAGGTATTCAGAGATTTTGCTTACTCACGCCCACCGGCAACAATAGGGCATTATAGTTCAAATAGTATGATGCTGGCCATCTTCCAGCTCTAGCCAGTTTTCTAACATTTGCAAACTTCAAAAGTGTAGTCGTTCGTTTGCGAGTATGAGACACATCCCAGCTCCCAGCTTTTGCAATATTATAAGTGTATGGTTCTTCGCCCCAGAAGATGGCCTAGCTTCCAGCTATTATAGAGTCAAGCGTGCGGTTTCTAATTTAGCGATGTGTAACTCAGCGTACCTCCCAGCTCATGCATAATGTTAATCATGTGATTTATGTTTCTGAACCTTTTGGGCACTTTCCTTCCAAATCATTACGAGTAGCAGACGGTAACTTTTGGCGCTCAGGATGAGCAGAAGTAAGTCAGCTTCTAGCACGCATACCCAGCCTTGCGCGCAAGCCTTTCTCACAGACCAACCTTTTTTGCGATTAATCGCGCTATGTATTCTGTCTTTGATTTTGGCCAAAGGTTTACTCCTACCATTATGTATTCGGTCTTTGTAACAGTCAAAAAGAATAGTCATATGATAATTTTCAAAGCTCAGGTGGACCGAAATCATTACTAAGGCGGCCCGATTTCCCACTTATGTTTTTCAACTAATAGGCTAAAAAGCAAAGGTAGCAACAAACAGGACTAGGCGAGGTTCAGATCTTCGTGGACTTTCTTTTACTTCGAGCTTAATCTCGAGCACCGTAATTCCGGTCAAGAATGATCAACAATACTTTTACCTACTAATCAAGCTTAGGTTTTAAAATTTGCCGTTTTCAGAGGTGCGGAGTACCGTCGACAGACTTGGGCTGCTACCTCTCTACTTGCATGATTTTGGGGGGTTTCACGCAGAGAATGATTGTCTTGGCCTGCTAGAATCACGGAAAAGGGATGCTAGGAGAATTGTTCTAAGCTGACTTGCCATGTAAGACTCACCTATTTAGAAAAACGGTGTCAGCTCAGGAGCCTTCCTGATAGCAAGGAGTGCTCCTTTCACAGATACAGAGTTTGACTATCCTCTTCTGAGTACTCGAAAAGAGTACACTGTACGAGACCAGCCTGTTTCGTAGAATGAGAGAGTCGACACGCCATGGTAGTTGACGCTTTACTATGTTAAGCCAAGCTTATCTCCCGTGGTCTCAAGGCGCCCACAGGCCAACGAAGGGGCCAAAGCACAGAGATTTCGACCATGTACGATGGCATCGTAGGAGAAGAAGGCAGGCTTCTTCAACCGTAGTCGGTCTCATTTCATGCCAAGACCGAGAACGCGCTAGGATAAGGCTGGATTTACATCGCGTCCCGAGGAGCGCGACTTGACCATCAAATATCTACGTCGCATATTGTCCCTGCCAAAGTGTCTGTTGTCCTTCTTTGGTGAACTGTGCAGTGAATTGACACTTCAATGTCGTTACCAAACACGCCAGCGCGCTCAATTGCGCTTTCCACAGTCTCGACACCATTTACAATCCAACATGGCACCTCCCCGCAACAGCTCACGCCGAGAAGCAAAGTCAAGGCTATGCTTGCTGCGATCGACGATGGGTCCGACTCCGAACCTATTAAACAAGACCAAGACCCTCAAAGAACAGCCTTATCTACTATCACGGGAAACGTACGGAGAGTTGAAACACAGAAAATTAGAGGACAGGAGATAGATGCTACAATGGAAGAGGAGAGCAAGAATGATTCGCTGGTGAAACCTCGTGGAAGGCTGGGAGCTCGCCTTGCCGGTCAAGTCCCTGACAAAGCCGGGCCGGCTACTAGCAACGGATATGAGAGCATTGAAAACGCTTACGCTAGGATCAAGAAGCAACTCTTGCGTGGAGACACCAGAAACGCACACAGGCCATTCTCGGAAGCCGAATCAGACATTGCAGAGCCCAGAGAGTCAACGCCCCAATCGATCACACCAAGCGTACGAGCGACCTTACGATCAGCCCTAGACCTTAGTCCTCCACGCAGCAATTCTACGACAGGCAGGAGATCTTCACCAGGCATTTTCGTGACGCCTGAGTCAAATACAGGGAGACACAAATCACCTCAAAAGAGAGCGAGCAATGACGGCTCCGACTCTGATTTACCAGCAGAACCTCAAGCTAACAGTCGGTTCCTCGAACTCGTTGCGAAAAAGAGGGCGGAGCGAGAAGCAAAGCAGGCCGAAGAGAACCGTGAAAGGGAGGAGAAAACTGCAAGGCAGCGTGAATTTGAGAAAGACCTATCCCAAGATGCATTATCCGACTCAGGATTGTCTGATGAAGAGCGGGCTACGGAAACAAAATTGACACAGCAGTCAAGGCCAACACGCAAGGCTAGCAAGAAAGCTCTTGAGGAGATGAACCGTGAAACTCAACGAATGAGTCGGAACATGCAGCTTGCCCATCAGGCAAAGACGAAAAAGAAAATCACGAAAGACAGTCTCTTCGCCCGATTCAATTTTCGTGTACCTGCTGCTTCAACAGCAGGAGCAGCTCAGAACCTGAGCTCCTCAACGGCTGCGAGCTCAGCACCAGTGACGGACGCTGAAGATGCTCCCCGGCAAGAGAGTCCTCCTACGAGCCCTGTTGAACCGGAAGCAAGTTCCAAAGCACCCTCAGACCTTGCGGTTGAGAGGCAGCCACCCTCTCACGTAGAAGCGATGTACATTATATCCGGAGACGATGAGCTGCCAAGCATGCATGAAATTATGAGCCAGCCAATCCTGAAGGTTGACAAGGGCAAAGGAAAAGCCACCGGACAAATTGACGCCACTCCAGCCTCAGACTCGAACAGGGGTACAAAATACAATTTCACTCAGTCTCCAATCAAGGTCCGCCCGCCCAAGCCTTCTTTGCGACCTTCGAATTCCGATCTCGATTCAGATAGTGAGCTGGAGGTAGTGCCAAATCGCAAGAAGAAGCATTCGAAATTCGATGTGTTCGACCGACAGCCACCTGGCAAGGTTCAAGCGGGTCGATCATTGCAAACGCTTCGTGCTCTTGCGCACCTCAATTCTCCGGAGAAGCAAGCTCATGGCAAAAGAGCAACCATGTCTCTTGCAGACCTGCAGAGGTCTTTGCAAAGCCGCGCCAGAAAACAAGCTGTGGAAGAGCGGGCAGCTAAGATAGAAGATCTAAAGAGCAGAGGTATCATAGTGCAGACAGCAGAGGAACGACAAAAAGATGAAGCGGAAGTAGAAGATCTCCTCGAGAAGGCTCGAAAAGAGGGCGAGGAAATCCATCAGAAGGAGAAGCGTGCGGCAAAGAAAGCCAAGATAGCTAATGGGGAAGTGGATGATCTACCTGACACGAGTGATGAAGACGATGAGTATGAAGATGAAGAAGAAGAAGAGCCTGATGTTGAGCTCTCTGGATCTGAGGAGGGTGAAGTAGAAAACCTTGATGGAACGGACAACAATGCATCAGATGACGAGGACTCACCCAACGAAGATGACGAAGATGACGAAGAAGGCGATATTTCGTTGGAAACTGATGAGCCTCAAAAGAATGGCTTTGTCGACGATGAAGCTTCTGAGCGTGGTGACGACGAAGAAGAGGGACTAGATGTCGATGACCGTAGCGAGGAGGACGAAGAAGCCTACGGACCGCAAATTCATCGATCTCGTAGAAACAAGATGGTAGTCGCAGACGACGACGATGACGATGATATGCAGGAGAAGGTTGCCCCAACACAGAGCCAGACTTCAGTGGTTCAGATACAGTGCGTTCCCCCAATCTTTGGAGATTCGAAGAACATGGTTGTACCGATGGGTATGACGCAAGCTTTCGCTGCCACAATGGCAGATACGCAGACACAAGCGTATGAAAACGATGAGGAGCAGGATTCACTTGCATTCCTCGGCCATGCACCGGAGCCGGACGTGCTAATGTTCGATGTCGATGACATGGCGGAGGACAGCCAGAAGGGATCTCAATTTCCCGAAACCAACAAAGAACTTGATCTACATTTCTCACAATCACAGATACGCTACGACGCTCTAGGTAACACCCAAGGCGACACTCAAAGCCTGCCCATAGCAACTCAAATGTCCGAGATACCAGATCCGACCCAAGACGTTGGATTCATCATGTCTTCTCCTGCTCCTCCGCGATTTGCGTCTCCACCTCCGTCAACGGTCGATACAGTACTCCTGTCGGGCGCCGCCGGAATGGATTCGCCGGTCAAGAAGAACAGGGGTCGCTTGCAAAGGCGAGCAGTGATTGAGAAAGACTCATCTGATTACGAGACAATTCCTGTAGCCGAGAAACTAAGTCCTGCTAACGCATTTGATGCCATGGAGAGGGCCAGGAAGAGGGCAGCGGCTGCAGCTACGAAGGAGGCATTCAACAAGAAGAAGAGCGAGGCTAAAGGCATGGTTGAAGAGCAAGCTCAAGAATCGGAAGACGAGTTTCAAGGAATTGGTGGGCCGAGTGACGACGAAAGCGGTGGTGAAGATGACGAATATGTACGAGACATGATTGACCAAGGAGAAGTCGATGTCGATGAGAGACAATTGGCAGCTCTCTATGCGTAAGCTGGACGACCCTTGGCTTATGGTGATATCCACTGACAGCCTTGCAGCGACCGAGAAAGAGCCAGCGACGAAAAGGCCGTCGAGAAGCTATTTAAAGACATCAACAGCGGTATGCTTCGCCGCAAGCGCGGCGCCGATGTCGAACTGTCAGACTCAGACGACGACGCAGAAGCTCGACAGCGACGAAAGCGCCAAGAATTCGCAAAGATGCGAAAAGCTTTGCTTGAGAACGAGAATGTGGGCAAGATCGCCGAAGATCCTAAGAAGCTCGCCTTCCTCCGAGCCATTGAAGACCGCGAATACGACGAAGACCTCGATTTCCTTGACCGTCCAGCTGAAGATTCTTTCCGCGTGGAGACTGGAACTCAAGACGAGCCTGATTCTAAGTCACAGCAGCAGCATCCCACAGCCTTAGAGGCGAACATTGGGAAGCGTAGACGTCCCCTCGAAGACGCCCTACCAGACAAAGCAAACATGCGTCCACCACCTGCCGCCCGCCGTACCGCTACAGCAAAGAAACCAGCCACACTAGCTGAGATTCGCGAATCCGTCTCCTTCCTGATCGAAGAGCCTGGCTCTATTAATTTGGGCCTCGATCCCTCCTCATCAGCTTCAGAAGACGAGACCACACACAACGAGCAGCACCGTAACCCTCGCCGTACCAGCCCCAAGAAAATTGTCGACCGTCTCTCGCTCAAGCGCGCTGAATCTGCTTCTACATCTAGCACCACGCGCTTCGCCTTCCACAATCCCTCCGCCACTAACATTGGTTTCAAAGTACCTTCCTTGCTACGTCGCGCCACTACTACTCAACTCAATGCAAACGCGGCTGATGCCAACGGGATTAGTACTGCGGCTGCTACTGAGAGGGCCGCGGGAGGAGGTGAGAAAGGTGACTTTGTGAGGAGGGGCGGGACAAAGAGAAGTAGTGTCAATTTCTATTCGAGGGAGAAGGAGAGGAAGAGCGTGGTAGAGCAGGTGGAGAAGAGGAGGAAGGGAGGGAGGGAGAAGGAGGCGAAGAGAAGAAGGAGTGGCTTGGGAGAGGTGGGTACGGGCGCTTTTGAATGAGTGTCACATGCGAGCGTGGAGAGCGGCATTGGATGTTCGTCGGCATGGGCGGAGTATTGCATAGCATAGCACAGGGGTTTGCGCTTGAGACACTGACGAAATTGACTGTTCTTTCTTTAAATGAACAATGTTCAATTTGATGATAGCAGCTTGCTTTTCACGTAGTTCATGGAACATTGTGCTCAGAGGAGGCTCACCTATCAACACCCAGCCTGTCGAGAACGCTGGGAACGATTTAGCAAATATAGCAACACTCACTGGATGGAGCTACAGACTTTTAGTTGAGCCTCCTCCATCTACTCCATACGTGATTAGCTGGCATGGCAGGGTTGTCACTGCCTCTCCTGTATTCAATCATATGTATCACCTTTGCGATCCACAGACCCTTAGATCTCAGTCTCCTAAGACCTTCCACTCAACAGCCACCCTCCAGCTCTCTCCCTCAATAATAATCTCCCAAGTCGGCTCTCTAACCCCAACCACACACCCCACCTCAACATCCCCCTCACCCCTCCCTCTCCCAGCAAGCATCCACCTCCTCCCCTCTTGCCTCTCCCTCACAAGCACCATCCCCACTCCTCCATCTCCTACCGTACACCTCCCAACCCGAAACTCAAGATCCCATACCTCGCCTCCCCCCCTCCTCGTTCTGGCCTGATTATGCGCCACCTGGCTCGTCTCCACGATCCAATCTCTCATTGTAGCTGCCAGCCCACCAGGCACATATTTCTGTCCACGCTTGCTTGGAGAGAAGAAAGCGGGCGCTTCAGGCTGAGGAGATGGGGAGCGCGGGGGGAGAATTAGGGGCGGGCGTGAGGGGATGCTGGGTGTGGAGTTGCGTATTTGGGTTGGGAGGACGAAACGTGGGTGGGGGCGTGACGCGGGGGTTTCGTAGACGCTAGGGACCGGTGCAGGCTCTTCTTTCTCGATGGTTGGGAGAGGGGGTGTCGAGGGCGGTGATGAGCCTGAGGGTGGGGAGGGGGAGATGATTATTGCTTCTGGCAGCTCGGGCGGATTGGGGCGGCGGCGCTTTGTCGTTGGGAGGTTCGGAAAGGCAGACTGGGGAGCATCATGATTCAGATTCTCAGCTTCATCTCTATCTGGGATCGTCTCTTCGACGTCTTCCCGGTTTTGCTTTGGCCTCTCAGTCGGCAAATGAGGTCGTCGCGAGAGGGGCGAAGAGAATTGTGTCGCTGGTGTTGCGTTCTCATGTTTGCTCTTCTGCGTAGAGCTGAAATTGAACCTAGGTGTTGGAGCAAATTGCTGAGAAGACGGGGTCTGGGTAGACGATTGCTGGAATCGAAGAGAGGATGTGGGCTTGGGCGTGGGGTTGGCTGTTTTGGTGGTGATAAAGCGATGCGGGGAGGGTGTCTAGGATCATTATCAGCTATTACGGGGGACGTCAAGACGGAGGACACACAACTGGAGGCGGCGCCATAGCCGCGAAATGCTTACTGCTCACATAATTGGGGGATAGAATGAATAAAGTGAATAGATAAGGTATTTTCTCGCGTTGATATCGGCCTCAGCCCTATGCAATCTTAGCGTTGTTCTCGACCTCACTACGATAAATCTGGACCGTATTTGACTAGAATGTTGCCAAATCCTCCGCTACACATGTCAAGTCCTCTGGCTCGTTCTCTGCTCTACTATCTGTGCATATCCCCAATTTAGTGCCGCAGAGGGTTGTTGTGGATGACGTTGACGCTCAAGCCGAACCCATTTTCTAAAAGTTTGCCAAATTGCCAGCTCTAACAATGAATTATTGGTCCAATTTGACTTGATTGCAATCAGGAACTATTAAATCTTTACGCTTGCAGGGGGTATTTGTGGGTAAAGCAACAAAAGCCCATAGCCCAAGGCCCAAAATTACCTAGCAGCTTCACGGACGTTTCCATTTGAAAAGAAAACAAAACCTTCCACCCAGTAATAATCGTCATCATTACATGCCCATTGGAAGACCGCTTCCAATCATCTCTTTTACTGATAATAGTTTTGACGTCGGGGTAAAAATATTCCATCAAGTAAGACACCTCATTGCATTTCGTCTGAAGTGTGACAATTCCTGACGTGCTGCGTCAATTTGTCTTTCCTGTAGCTACCTTCATAACTACACCCTTCAACATCGCACTTGAAAGTTCTCGTGCCTAAATTGTAGCGAGGACTAACGAAGCTCAAGTAGTATAATCCCTACCAGGTTGATGTTTCTTTGCATGACGCTCGAGATCTGCAAATCGGGAGAAGCTTTGATTGCATATCTGACAGGTTGGGCGTCCGCCCTCGCTCTGAACACTGCTGTTGGTGCTGATCGGTGATTGCGTTTGCGACATTATGCTATTGGTTGGAGTCTGTACTGATGTTGGTGTTCCGGCACTGGCGCTAGATAAGGTCAGAGGCGGATTACTTTTGCTGGCTGCTGCGTGAAGAGCAGCAAGACTGTCGAATGGGTGATATGGTAGGAGTCTAGCAAGCTTTTTTTCAGCTTTAGCGAAGTGGGCTCTGATATGCCTGTCAAGCGAATCGGCGGTGGGACTGCAGGTTGTGCACCCTGGATGAATGCAGGTAAAGGACTCGGGTAAATGTAAGCGAACTATACAATTAGCGGAGTCTTTTGCGCGCACTTGTGTGTGCGCACCAGCGGATCTTGCCATTGAAGGCAAAGATCCGCTTCCGGAGAAAGTCAGAACCCTGGGGTTATGTAGCCTCCTTTCCAATCCATACGGCCAGTCTCCAGTATCCTCTTACTAGGTACCATCTGACTTTGCTCCGGGGCGGTCTATAAACAAAACTTACTGAGTTGTTCCTGGGTTCAATTTTGGCGAAGGTGGTCAATCCAGAGAAATGCGAGCGGAGGCCTGTCGTTCAGTCTCTACCTTTGATGGGTTTTCTTCAGCTAGGTCTTAAATAGGGGTCCTGATCTAAGTGTCGTGAAAATCTAGTGTCGTTGCTGTCGTTACCGCAGTTCTTCTGGTTGAGTTCCGGGATGGGATCCTCCAGGGTTAGCAAATACTAGGTGATATGATTCAGGGCGCGCTCAAGGCTGCGTGATCTAGGTCCTTCGTGTTGATCTTGAACTCCGCAGCCAAGTTCTCTGGGATGACTGGATCTAGTTATCGGCAAGGTGATGACTTGCGAGGCAAGTTGCGGAGGATAGCAAAGAGGTCTGACAGATTGATAAGACTACATGCTTGAAATGACGAGGAAGCAAAACGTGCCAGACTTCGGTCGGGAATCAGAAGATCTTATAGAAGTCCAGCTGCACGTGTCGAAACGAGATGGAGGGTCGCTAATTCTATAGCTTGGGAAAGGGCGGCCAACAAAGGGACCCTACTTCAGCCACTGGTGAGCCATGAGGCTGTACCAACGGCGACGAATCATAGCGCATCGGACACGGCCATGATGGTTGATCGGGTGCTAAACAGTTCCAATCGAAAAGGGCGAAAGATTCCACGTGCGCTCAGCTGGGGCGAGGCTGTAAGCCGCATTCAGAGCCTTGAAAGCCTCAGTATATATCTTAGCCAAGTTCCAAGACATCGGTATGTAGAGTACAAGGAAGCCCGCTCCGCTTTGCTAGGGCTTGCCTTGCTACTCATCGGATATTTGTACGGCCATGTGCACAAAAACACTTGTCCATGTATTGCGTTCCATCGAAGTGTTACGCCTAGCACCTTATGCTCTTTCTTGACAGTCGATTTTAGACATACGCAGAGCTTTCGCTGATTTTATGTCGCACGAATTCGATCAGCGTTAGCAGGTAAGATACATCTAGAATTGGCTGTCATTCGTGGATTCGGAATCCGGAATTCACCGAGAGTCTCAACTGTGTGAGAGACTTTGGACCCTGCTGGCCCCACGGCCACAATCTCAGCCTCAAAAGCTCACTTTCATCAACAGAGATGAGATCTGTAAGATAGTACCATGCCCACGAGCAATTTCGGTCTTCTGCGTGCAAAACTTTGCCAAGACTTCTTCAGCCTGATCCTACTGCCTACTTAGAGCAGCCTGATTCTCCGCCATTCTTCGCCCTAGTCGCCCTCCTTCGCCCAAATCACTCTCTGCACGTTCTAATCGCCCTTCTGACCTCCGAAGCCATCAAACATAGTATTCCGCATTCGTCAACGGCGGCTCTACGCAGAGGCGACTGCGGGCAAAAAATTGAACAAATTTTTCAAATCGGGCTCGACTTGCCTAACGAAGTCGTGCACCTGTGTACTTACGTTGGGAATATACAGCAACCTTCGCCACCGTCACGCTTCTGGACTCTCACGTCAATGCCCGTTTAGTGACCTTCCTCAAACGGGATTGCTCGATACAGGCCCTCATCCTTTTAACACTTTTGCAGATGTCTAGAGGGTGGCCGAGCAAAGCAAGCGTGCTCCTTCCACGGCAACGGCCAACCACAGCAACCTTGACTCGAAACCACGCTCAGTCTGTCATGTCTATGCTAAGGCATTCTCTCGCTCTAGCGATTTGGAGCGTCATGTGAAGATCCATAAGCCTGACGCTCAGATCTACCATTGCCAGGTTCTTGGACGTGAGTGCGGTGGAAGCTATCGAAAAGACAAGCTGGATCAGCAGTTCAAGAACTGCCACCAGTAAAAAGCTGGGGGGATGGATGTTATGCCTTCTCATGCAGATCGATGGAATTAGAGGATGAGACACTCTTCACAAGGAAGGCTGGGATGGGCTCATGACTGGGATTGCACAGAGCTGTGAGGTCTTGTTGTTTAGCTTCATGAGTACCACGAGCATGTTGGTAAAGCTACCAAGAATGGTCAATTGATCACAAATACTCGCATTTCTCAACGTAAGTTCTCCTTTGTTTCGCAGAAAATCTAGCGTTAAAGTGCATCGAGACTACGAGAGGGTGTAGTTTAGTTTGACGACTTCACGACTTCTTTGGTCAGTCACCAGTAAGTCGAAGTGGGTTGGATGATCGTCAAGCGCGGAGTAAACGGGGTAGAGAGCGTCGTGAGGACTCTAGGTGCTGGATTTCTCTGTCTTATGCAGAGAGCTAAGAACGTAGGTTTCTACATCTATCTTTACATATGGACTCTCGTGGTACTCGTACGGAGAATACGCCAGACACCAGCTGTGATCCTCTCAGTAGATGTCCACGCAATCCTTGCGGTGACAATGATTAGATCTTATACTCCAGCACCACTAGATATGGTAAACAATCCATAGAACAACACTCCCACCATCAGTCCCCTCCTACCCACTCCATCTCCAGCAAGCCAGCTTCCCGTTTTCCACGTCAGGTGAGATAGGCCAATATTGCCTCCAAAAGCTCTATTACACGTTTCAACGTATGTATGATCATCATGGCAACCATCATGCGGTCCGCGTGTTCAATGTCACGGTCCAGCTGTTCGAATTTGGCTTTTCGGGCCTGGCAAAGACGCTTCCCGCGGGCCACGACTGATTCCAACTCCTTGTCTTCGCCATGGGCCATCTCTTCACCCATGTATATATCCTGTATAAGAGCAGCTGCGTCGCTCAGCTGCCGAAGCGGTGTAGGGAGGCCAGATTTCAGATCATTCTCTTCCGCTTCTTTGCCACGTTCCAATAAAGCCTCAGCACCAGCTGTGTGCTGCCTCGACTTCTCGATCCTCTCTTCCAGAACTCGAATTCTTCCCTCGATCCTCGCCCTTCTCGCTTCTGCAACAGGCCCTTTCAGAGCCTTGATCTCCTTCTCAAGTCTATCAAAGTCCCTCCCCTGAGCCCACACATTCCCTTTACAGTAAAGCTCCGAGCCCCGCCGCGTCCAATCCTCAACCTCCTCCCTATCAGCCTCCTCTTCCGCTGTCTCTTGTGGCAATTGATCGGTCTTCCTTTCAACAGACACAGCCGATTTGGCCCAGATTTGTCGGTGGTGGTGTAGCATTCGGTATGTCTCAGGGTACCTGTCTTTGGGGACGTGACCCTGCGGATGGGTCAGGAGATCGTGAATCTGAGGGGGTTGCAGCGTATTTTACTTTCCGCAATGTTCCTACCTCTGGGCAGAGGACTCATCATACATCCCCAGACATGCTCGAGACACCACAGCAGTGAGCGAGGTATTGCGAGGTTCTTACTATACAGCACTTGGCCTGATGTAGTGGCAGAACAACAACATGGACATGGATCTTTATAAGGAAAACGATGACATGAGGAGAGAAGAGGAATTGAGAGATATCGCATCGTTGATAAGCAAATCATCTCATCTGCGCCGAAATGCCAGTCTCACGTTGGATAAAGCCTGCAAGAAGCTACGAAACCTCAAGAGGGGAATGAACGTTGTTACTGCAGATCGATACCAGGCCTTTCGGCATCCGGAGGAAGCCGACAGCATCATTTCACCCTATGATCCAGCCGCTCCGTTTGACGGCATTAATGACTTTGATGCCAAATTCAGGAGCACTCGCCGAATCGCTTGCGGCTATCTGGCGATATGGCTATCCGTCTTCGTGGCCACTTGCTATTCCTTGTCACCTCTCTTCGCGGTGTTGGCAATTGCTTAGTGCATTGCTAAAGATATGTGCTTAAACTCGCTGATTATAGAGCAAATATGGAACACTGATGACGATGACTTGATTCTTAGTGAGCGCTTCGCTCGCAATGCAGTGGAAAGTGTGGGCCTCGTCCTGGCGATGTATTTGGGTTCGAGAAAAAGCAATTCTGCTCTGGGCAGTATACTCGGTGGCGTACTTCGTACGCAATCAAATGAAGGTCTCTCCTCACCAAAATGCCAAGGGCTTTCAGGGACCCTTTCCAATGAGACCGGCTGACGCCAGTCAATGTGAGATCCAGCGCAGTTTTGGCTTTGACTTCGTCGCTATGAGCAGCAGTGTCATCACTATGGACTGGGTCATACACAACGTGCTCATTGATGTCATACGATATCTGATGCTCTTCGAAGCTGTGAACAATCAGAATTCCTGGCTCGCAATGGGTCTTGCGGTGTTCACATTTACCACGAGCCTCTGCTACACGATACCTCCGCTGGCTAGACCTTGGGTCATCCGCGAAGCATGGGCGAGACGGAGTCTTATAATCCGAGAACATATCTTCACCGAGAAAGCGGACCACTACCAACCGTCGATCAATGAGCTTGTCAGCTACTAGATCTCGAGCTTGACCATATATGATCTCCAACGGTTCGCAATCCTGTTGAACATAGTATTGCCATTACTCAGTCTCAGCCTGTTCCTGTGGTTCTTCCAACGGTCCTAGCACCCTCCCAGGATGGCGCTGATACTATGCAACGCTTCGAACCTCAGTGTTGCGGATTCTGCAAACGGCGCATGATTGAGAAGTCTTTTGGAACGAGGTTTGCGGTCACCGACAAGCGAGGGCAGTCCGACTGAAAACGACTATCGCAATAGTAGTAATTTTCTAGATTTGGTCTGAGTCATGATTGGATGTCGAGAAAACGGTCACCAGCATAACATAAATTCGTGTTAACCTCTGCCTGTCTCGGCTGATCCCCATCTCACTAGGCATATGCATCAGAGCTTTTTAATCTGGAGGATCCCGCGCCTAATGCGTTGCTGGCCTATACGAACATTCCGGCCAGTTGTTTAAACGGAGATTGCTAGGTCCAGCGCTTCTCATACAGTATGGTTTTCCTGCTTCTCAATGACCTGTGAAACGAACCCCTGTGAGAATCTGACCATCTGCTCATGTGCGATCTCAAACCCATTGCTAGCGCCATAATACGGATCGACGACCTGCTCGCCCTTCTTGCCCCCAAAATCCCCAAATAGCATGACCTTGCCCTTCTCCTCTCCCACGGCCCCTGTATTTTTCTTGATCGCCCGACCTCTTGACCGTCGCAGATCATGCATGTTTTCTCTGTCCATGGCCAATATGTAGTCGAATGTAGAAAAGTCCGAGGCTTGCACTTTACGCGCTGCATGGTCGTAGTCCACGATACCGTTATCCTCCAGCGTCCTCATGGTTCTTGGGTCTGGTCCATCACCTTCATGGTAGGCACCGGTACCCGCTGAATCTATTTCGCCCAAGCGGGGATCTGACGCTGTGAGAGAGAGAAAGACTGCCTCTGCCATTGGCGAACGGCATATGTTGCCTAGACAGACAAAGAGGACTGATATAGGCGGAGCGGACGCGGTGGGAATTTCTGTGGCTGGCCCATTGGCAGCTGGAGCTTCACCTTGCGAAGGCATTGTGCTAGGACTGTCCAATAAAGGCTTCGATGGAGGGGATAATTCTGTGGCACGAAACTTGTACTCTCTTGGCACGTCATCGCCAAAACGGAATTCAATGACGGCCCTAAAGCTACATCGGAGCCGCCCAGGGAGATCCCCCTACAGGGGCCTAAAACCACTCTCGGGGGCCCCTCACTGAATTTCATTTTGGCGATGACGTGTCTTGTACTCCACGTCTCTGCGAGCTTATCACCGGTACTCGTAGATGTTTGGAACAACAAGTGCTTGGCGTTTCGCGTCGTTGTGGCTTTAGATGATCTACGGCAGGGGTGTTTTATTTACGGAATATTCAACGGTTTCAGCAACATCTGCAGTAAGTACAAGGCTTTGCTGTCCACTCAACAGCTTTCGCGCTGCGAACGTTGTTGCCTCGCTTTGGCCATCTTGAGTCACAGAGGGAGCAGCAAGTTGCACAGCCTTTCGTATTTTGGTAGATCAGTGGAATCGTTGCCCCGCTGCGTAGATACACAGATCGCTAACAAAGCACCTATCAGCCACCCACGGTGAACTTCGCAACAAAGGCTTGTGACTCGTCACAAGTTCGCCCCTCCTTACACCCTTCACTTCATCCGCCCAGAGACTTGGCCGTCTCCGGCCTTTATTCGCATTCCTCGCCTGTTGTCCCCCATATCCTCCTGAAACGCCGCCAACCATGTCATACAACCGACTAGGTAACTTCACCTTCTTCTGAGATACACTATCTACGCACCACGAACTTTTGTTTCAATATCATCACCAACGCGCTACCACCAGCCAAGTTGTGCTGACGTTCTTAACTCTTAACAGACCCCTATGGGCAGCACCCCGACGAGGAGGGGCAGCACAGCCCATATATGGCTCCTCACCACCCTGGTCGATCGCCCTCACCAGGCCAGCCACTTCCACATGGCTACCAACTAGAAGACGGACCCTACAGACCTCAACAAGCACCGCTGCAAATACCTATGGGGCCTGCTGGATCAGGCGATAGGCTTGCAGCGCAGCCTACATACTCAGTCGAGAACATAGACAATTCATATCGCCACAATGAACACTACGAAGCAGAGAACCCCATGTCAGCTCATGACTACGGTTATGGGGGCAACGAATATGCCATCTCTCCTGAAGAACATCATGACCAGTATTTCACACAGCCATACGAGCCTCGCCCAGGCCTATCACATTACCCTTCGCAAGAGCAAGAAACATACTACGATGATAATGACCACCAGCCAATCTTACAGCCCGCTAATCCATATGGACCGAATCCACAAGATATGGGGCCTGGTCTTGCGCCAGCAGGCCATGACGGTCCACAAGCAGGCGCAACCACCCCAAGTCCTGGGCCTGGGGGAATCAAGAGATGGAAGACTGTAAAAGAGGTCCAGCTTTTCAATGGCAACCTTGTGCTTGACTGTCCAATACCGCCGAAGCTGCTGAGTCAAGTGCCCCATGCGGTACCTCCAGAAAGAGACGAATTCACACATATGCGCTACTCGGCAGCGACATGCGATCCCTCTGAGTTCTACGACAGTAGATTCACCTTACGGCAGCGGCTGTTCGCAAAGCCTAGGCATACCGAGCTTTTTATTGTGGTGACCATGTACAATGAGGACGACTTCCTCTTTGCGAGAACAATGACTGGGGTTTTCAAGAACATCGAACATATGTGCTCGCGAACGACTAGCAAGACATGGGGAAAAGAAGCTTGGAAAAAGATTGTTGTCTGCGTAGTCAGCGATGGACGTGCCAAAATCAATCCGCGGACAAGAGCTGTACTTGCAGGTCTTGGCGTATACCAAGATGGCATCGCAAAGCAGCAGGTCAGCGGCAAAGACGTTACTGCCCATATCTATGAGTACACCACACAGGTCGGGATGGAGCTCAAAGGCAAGACTGTGAAATTGTTGCCCAAGGGAGCTACGCCAGTACAAATGGTATTCTGCCTAAAAGAGAAAAATCAAAAGAAGATAAACTCGCATAGATGGTTCTTTCAGGCCTTTGGACGTGTACTGGACCCCAATATCTGCGTCCTCTTGGATGCAGGAACAAAGCCAGGCAAGGATTCAATCTACAACCTATGGAAGGCTTTCGATTTAGAGCCCATGTGCGCAGGTGCCTGTGGTGAGATCAAAGTCATGTTGAGCGGAGGGAGGAAGCTCTTCAATCCTCTAGTAGCGACACAGAACTTTGAGTATAAGATGAGTAATATCCTTGATAAGCCACTGGAATCAGCTTTCGGCTTCATCTCTGTGCTACCTGGTGCCTTCTCAGCCTATCGCTACATCGCATTGCAAAATGACAAGACCGGCCAAGGACCCCTGGAAAAGTACTTCAAGGGCGAGAAAATGCACGGCGCCAACGCTGGCATCTTTACAGCTAACATGTACCTGGCAGAGGACAGAATCCTATGTTTTGAACTTGTTGCCAAGAGGAATTGCCGCTGGATCCTCCAGTATGTAAAATCATCGACAGGCGAGACCGATGTCCCAGATACAATGGCAGAATTCATCATGCAGCGACGAAGATGGCTGAACGGCAGTTTCTTCGCGGCCATATATGCTTTGGTCCATTTCTACCAAATCCAGCGGACAGATCATAGCTTCATGAGGAAGCTGATGTTCATGCTCGAATTCACGTACCAGACCATTAACATGATTTTCGCTTGGTTCGCCATCGGCAATTTCTTCTTGGTCTTCCACATCCTGACGAACTCGCTTGGCGGGAAAGATCTACTTTCCACCACTGGTAACATCCTCAGTGTCGTATTTGAATGGGTTTATCTAGCCGTGCTACTCACATGTTTCGTCCTAGCACTGGGAAATCGACCTCAAGGATCGAACAAGTTCTACATGTCTATGGTCTACTTTTGGGTGATTATCATGCTCTATCTGATCTTCGCAGCCATTTTCATCACCGTCAGATCCATTCAAGAACAAACAGCATTGCATGGATTTAAGGCTTCAGATATCTACAGCAACCAGCTCTTCTTCACTCTGATTGTCTCGCTCGCTTCGACATATGTCCTCTACTTCGTCATCTCCTTCCTCTTCTTCGATCCATGGCACATGTTCACATCCGTAAGTCTCCTCCTCAATCCCCCAAGACCCGTCGCTGATAAGACAACCCCACAGTTCATCCAATACCTCCTGCTAACCCCCACCTACGTCAACATCCTCAACGTCTACGCTTTCTGTAACACGCACGACATAACCTGGGGCACCAAAGGCGACGACAAAGCCGAAAAGCTTCCCTCCGCCAATCTCAAACCCGGCGGCAAAGTCGACGTCAACATCCCACAAGACGACCATGACCTGAATACCCAATACGAGAACGAACTACGCCTCATGAGCACCAAAAAGGTCAAAGAGAAAAAAGTCGTTAGCGAAGCGGAGCATCAGGAGGATTATTACAAGGGTTTCCGCAGCGCTGTGGTGCTGGTATGGATGTTTTGCAATTTTGCGCTGGCTGCTGTAGTGCTCAGTGCGGGCGGGTTGGAGACGGTGAAGATTGGCAAGAATGCCACGGATGGGGCGCAAAGGAGTACGATTTATATGGCTGTTGTTCTGTGGAGTGTGGCTGGGCTGTCGTTGTTCAGATTCATTGGAGCTGTATGGTTTTTGGTTGTGAGATTGGTGAGTGCCTTCATCCAGTCAAATGAATTTTCGACCTCGAAAGACAAATCGCTAATTTAGGATACTCTAGTTCCGTGGTGTTTGAGCATTGATGCTCGCTTCGATATGTTCCTAGACTCTGGCGTTACATTGCTTGCCGCGTTCTTCGATCGACATACCCGTATGCATATCTTCCAAAGCGAGGCGTGGCGTTGGAGAAGAGATACCAAGGATGTAGTATCACAGAGGCGGCCAACTAGCCAGGTCAGGTCATTCAATTCAAATCGATTGGAAGCAACACTGTCAAGGACCTTCGTGCTGCCTTACTTGCGCGTTCCCGTCATTCTGCGTCTCACCACCCAGTCTGATCTGTCCTTCCCTTCGAAAAGTCTGTTCGTCCCAAGAATCCTGCAATCGGAAGCTCCAATGACATAGCATCCCCGCCAGAAAGCCCACGGCATCATATCTGAACGCCAGAATCCCAGCGACAGTCATGAACATAATTGCCCATCTCCGCTTTCGTACCTCTTCCGTTAGATCGATGCCCTTATCATCATCAATCTCATGCTCATTCTCACCAACCTGGGTATCCAGATTACTCCTATCCAACGAACTCAGATCTCTCGCTCCAGCCGTATTCAAGCTCTCACCCACTTTGACAAGTTCAAGACCTGCTGCGATGACGAGGATGCACAGGAGGACGCGCGGAAAATTGAGGAAATAGTGCAACGCGATCTCGCTTGCAAACAACCCCAATACAAGCTTCAACAGACCGAGGAAAATAATACTGGCACCGGTGCGAGCGCCGAAACGGTATTGAGCAGCCAGTCCACCGCTGCCGTGGCAGACAGGCATGGCGCCGAACCAGCATGCTACGAGGTTGATGCCGGCGACGCTGAGGCCTAGAGAGGTGGTTGAGGGGGAATTGACATCCGGCAACAAGTCTTGCGCCAAAAACGCAACCGCCATGACCGAGTTCAATGTAGTCAATGGAAGCTGTCCAATCCCTGCTTCCAGGATCCCAATTCGAAAGCTCTTTGGACTCGGCACGGAAGCATGTGGATGCCATATACTGAAGACGGGCGCATGTCTCCAGCCGTAGGGATCTTGGTTCCATATCGCCACGACCAGTATTCCGATTATCAAGACGATGAGGGCGTAAGGAACGCGGCGGAATGTGGAGCTCGCGAGAAGCGCGAGGAAAGCGAGGACTAGAACGATGCTAGCGTCCCAGGAGGGGCTGGGAAAAAGCCCCCCAGCAGAAATAACAAGACTCAACCCAGTCCCAACCTGTATCCCCTTGATCACGGGTATAGGAATTACTCTCGTAAACCACCGCACCAACCCCGTCACACACAAAAAACCCAATCGCACCAGCCACAAACAAGCCCGCGGACGCTATTCCTTCTTTGTTTAAGTTTCAGGCGAGAGCTACCGCGGCTATAGCTTTCATGGGCTGTACGGGGAGTGGGATGCCGAAGATGAGGCCGGTGAGGATGTTGGCGAGGCCGGCGAAGACAAGGGTGTTGGAGAGGGAGATGGAGTCGGACTGGGTGAGGGCGATGAGGATGGGGAGGAGGGTGCCGATGTCACCGAAGGAGTCAGAAATTTCAGCGAGGGGTTGGGCGCGAAAGGTGCGGAGGGTGTAACGTTGGATGGCAGAGAGATCGTCCTTTGCTTTTTGGGAGGTTTCTATAATTCTGCTTGTATATTTGGAGCGCCGGGAGGGTGGCGGAGGATCCATCTTGGATATAAAGAGAGAACTCGAAGAGAAAGGAAAGGGACGGAGAGAAGGACAGCTCGATAGGGAAATGGGACTTAGTAAAATTGAAACGCTCTCAAGATTGCTGATTCTTCAAGCTTCTCCATGTGACAACTATCAAAAATGACATAGTACAGCAGAAGTCCAAATACATGCTGATCGACAATTGATAGTCGACCCCTACTCTGATATGACATGGGATATAGGAGTCTTTTTCGCGAATTTTGCCGATTCGATGTCTAAACCACAGGACTATAACGTGCCGATCAGTCGCGCCTGTGTTATGTCAACACGTCGTTTCGAGTATCTCCTATCAAGCTTCGTAGGTTTTGGAGTATCTCATTGGTTTCGAATACTTGTGAAAACGCCCTCAATCCTCCACAACAGTGAAAGTGGGGGGTTTCCTGCTACAGATAGTGAATGGCACTTGTGGATAGCCTTCTCATTCAGCGGCAGCAAATTTTTGCAGCACCTGGAATCATCATTGAGCAAGATATCCCTTGCGAAGGCTCCCCTTGAGAACTTGAAGGCGCTCTTTCTGGTACTTCTTGGAACGATCGTTGCGGTTCGGTACTGATTAAACGCACTATACGAGGTCAAGAACGTGAGCCACTCTTTCTCTGATCAGGTGGAAAGCACATTCGCTAAATGCGCTCACAGAAGTTCGGAGTTACCAAGGCTCACCAACATCTTCTTCGTGTCCCCATGCACCATATGATACTTATCGCAGAGAGGGCACGTTTCTCGGCACCAAAGTCACCAGAGATCGCCTAATTGAAGATGCCCATTGCCTTCGGCAAGACCCTGCAAATTTTATCTGGAAAGATAAAACCGACATACCAAGACTTGCCAATTTTGATGTTTGGATGGAGCTCTCGTTGAGCTGAGCGCCTCTGGATTATATATAGATATTGAATGTTACCGTGTCTGATGAACTTGCCTTGAGGACCAATACGGACGAGAGCGACACCTCTGCCTTGCTTCGACATGTTCGTTACTAGCGATCATAACGATGGGGCGCCTCGCGGAGTGGATAGTACCCCTCGCACCCTCCTCCAGCCCCATTTCATAAGTATAGGGACTGCGCACTGGTTGATATACTTCATGGTCTTGTCTCGCGGCCATAGCCAGCTGGAAGATGGGCGTGCGGCACACACAAAACTCGGCCAAAGAGGTCGCCAGTGGAGCAGCGTCCCGCAACCGCTGCTGTCTCCGTGACCACACACAATGTACTGTCAGAGTCTGCAATGATCTCACGGCACACTCATTTTGAGAATGATAACACGCTATAGCGGGAGAGCCCGCACCCGTTAGATGGAAGGCCTGTGCCAACCGCTAGACATTAAGCGTAGAAGCCATTTGGCCATACTTAGGAGGTAATCCTACAACATGGATACTATAATTCTACCTTAGCTATACATCCAATAGATGTGCCATCATCACTGCCTCGCCTAAGGAATGTGTAATAGAGGTGCTCAAGTATATTTTGTAAATTGAAGACTCCGGCGGCAGCGTCTAGCGCGCTTAAAGTCGAGATTGGTCTCTCCGAGATAAGTACTTGAGGATCTTGGATGTGCGGGAACGGCAATCTCAGCTACGAGTATAGCGAGGTGCCCGCACGGTTACTCCAACAGGATGAGCACTTCAATGCCGCGGAGGCGGCTGCTCCAACTAAGTACGTGCTTCCAATTCTCCAAACTCCGCTACTCCAATCATGCTAACTAACGCTTTCAACAGCTACCTCCCTCCTTCAGCCACACTTCATCCCCTTTCTTCTCCCCTGCCTCTCCGCCCACCGCTCCATCTCCTTCAACCCCTTCCGACGACGAAAGCCCGAGATTCTTGACCCCAAAATCCTCGACACCCTCAAAAAAGAAAAAAAAGAAAAAAAGCCCGAAGAGCGCCCCCCAACCGGCGACCTCGCTCCCTCCTCCATCTTCGACGAAGCCGACCCCGGCACCCCCAAAGACAGCAACCTCCCCATCCCCGTCCGCCGCGACCCCTACGTCATGGCCGCAGCCCTAGACCCGACGCCACACGCGCGGAAGCGGTGGCAGAGGAAGATGATTATTAGGGATATCAGGGGACGGGGGCGGTTGAGTAAGACAGAGAAGATTATGCGGACGGAGAGGGAGCATTTGAGTAAGAGCCCGTGGATCAAGACTAGTGTGAAAAAATTGTATCCGTTAGCGAGACAGATTGCCGGAAAGCCGTTGAGTGAGGCGATGGTGCAGATGCGATTTTCTAAGAAGAAGGCGGCGGTGAATGTGCTGAAGCATTTGGAGTATGCACGGGATCAGGCTGTTGTTGTCAGGGGAATGGGGTTGGGAAAGGTTAAAGCGGAAGGAGAGGAGAGCGAGAAGGGCGAGGAGGAGGAGAAGGGTGAGGAGGAGAGGCTGGTGGTGGTGGATAAGAAGGGGAAGAGGAGGGTAGTTACGGATCGGAGTGCTATGTACGTTGATGAGGCGTGGGTGGGGAGGGGGAAGTATGAGACTGGGAGTGATCATAGGGCCAGGGGGCAGATTAATAAGTTGAGGTTGCCTTTTACTAGTGAGTTGCTGTCATGTGGAGTATTTGGAGGATATATAGCGCTAATGATCGGAATAGGCATTTCTATAGTGCTGAAGGAAGAAGCTACGAGGATACGGTTGGCTGAGGAGAGGGAGCAGAAGAGGCTGCGGAAGAAGGTCTGGGTACCGCTACCTGATAGACCTATAACGGCGCAGAGGCAGTATCCACTTTGGTAAAAGTGTTGTAGCATATCTGTCTTTATATCCCCATTGAAACATGCTTTCCTTGCTCCACTGATTAGGGAAAGCGCACTAATAAAGCTGGAATTCGTATTGGGAATGGATTTCATCATAAGAGTTGCGTAGTTCTTACGTGGTCATTTCTGGATTTGCTCGCTTTCTTGCTACAAGATGAGGTGGACTCCTCGAAATCGTTTACCATACAAGGGTGTATTTGCGTCACGATCGGCTTGGAACTTTGGCGGTGCTGGCAGGAGTAACGGTAAGATCCCACCCAAAGCTTCGTTTGTGCGCGGGTTGAAAATGGCATTTACGGCAGGGTGTAGGAGGAACCTAGGCAAGAACGACGCGACTAAGGTAAGATACCCTCCCCAAGCTTCATTTTTGCGCTGGTAGAGCGAAAACCTAACAGGCTTGACAGCTTCGAAGCATGGAGATCATGACAGTCTACGAGTAAATTACCCAGAAAAAATGATTTGCTGCTTCCATTGACCTTATAAGGCGTGGTAATCGCGCTTCAGCACGTGCAAAATGGGAGTACGTGAGGATAGGGCACCCTTAGATGTCACGTCATCTAATTGAGCGAAGCTACAAGTTGGGAGTCCTTCAGGGGCATCGACACAGACTCGGAAAAAATGCATGATAAGTGATCACTCGCATTCATTTTTGGTATGACCTATGTACATCATGCAAGCTAGCACCGCACATGTATTCGACCATTTTTTTCGATTTCATCCACTATGCAAGTTCAAACTCCACGCATGTTTTCCGAACCTCTTCCCAACTCCTTTTGCTTCGCAATTCAAATCCATGCACTTTTGTTCTAATATGATATCCACTCAGCTCGCTATGCTTCAACTTGATGTTGACCCCTGGGCATCACTCATGGAGATGTCCGACCCGCGGACCAAGCGACGACGCTTGTGGTGGCCTGAAGACGATTTGATGGCGGCGTAGGGGGTGGTAGGAGTGGAAGGGGTTTTACGCTTGAATGAGCCCAAGCGAGGAGTGATGGCCACGTTGGTTTTGGGGGGGATGACGCGCTTGCTGACCGCGATCTTGGTAGCTGAGGGCTTGGGAGTAGACTTTGCCACAGTGACCTTGGTAGTCTTGTTCTGCACCTTGCCTTCAGGGAATGTAGCGAGAAACTCCACACCAGGGAAGATCTTCTTCTTCTTCTCACGTGCGATGTACTCCGGTGTCTCGAACTCTTCCTCAATAGCGTCAAGGACGTCGCGTACTTCGGCGAACGTCTTACCGTGACCAAGGTGAGGCACAAGGAATCGCTCCCAGACGGCGTCGGTTCCAGTGGCAGCAGACTGACCAGCAAGAAGCAAGGCCGTGTTCTCGGCGTCGAGGGCATCCTGCTCGCGCTTACGCAGGGCAATGGTCCAGTTGCGTACAAGGCCGGCTTCTTCGAACTTCTCGAGCTGAATACGCACTAAAGAAAGCTGGCTCCAGGCCCAGTTGCTACCTTCCTTATTGGCGCGGTAGCAGAATCGTTGATAGTGCTGACGGCACCACATGATCCAATGGCCAGCGAGGGCGCGCGTGCATTTTTTGTTGCGTCCAAAGATGTGGGATACGACTTGACGGTGATGGCCTGAGCCAGTCACGCATTCCTTGGTTGCCATGCAGATCTCGTCCACAGGATGGCTTGTCTTGGTATCCTCGTCGGCTAGAGCAGAGTCATTGTCATCGACGTTGTCGTCCAGAACAGAGTCTTCAGCTAGAGCAGAGTTGTCCGCCAGTGTGGAGACGTCAGCCACAGCGGACTCTTTGGCCAGGACAGAGTTTCTGGCCATTGTATAAACGTTGGCTAGGACGGAGTCGTCGTCAACCTCACTTAGAGCAGATACAAAGCTGCCCGACTGGGAGCCCGAATCGGGCCTTGACCCATTATCAGAGGCAGGGCTTACGCCAGAATCAACATCAGTGTTTGGCTGAGAGTCAGTGTCGAGACCAGCATTGGCGATGTTTGACTCCGCACGCTGGACTACTGTGACTTGGTTGATGGAGATGAAGGTAGTAGACATGTCTGCGATGGGCAAAATGCGATGAGCAATGGTTGATTTGCCTTGGCTGAGAATGTCAGTAAGAACAGAATCGAATGGATGAGAGGTCGTAATGGGATCAAGTTTGTGGTCAATGCCAAGTGTCCAGTGTTTGGAGTGTGGTTAGGAGGTTCAGGCGGAGACCGGTGCCATGAACACTGGCTTTGAATGGCCAACGTTTTGGTTAGACAATGACTTTGGAGGGACAACGTACTCTGATTGGTATTGTCTTTGTCGATACCAAACGTTGAGTGTTCCAAAGCGTGTGTGGAAGGGCGTGGTTGGTGTTGATCTCGTCTCCGCTGAGATTGTAAACAAGAGATGGAGGGGTTGGAGAAAGGAGTTCGTACGATGCTGCGAGCGTCGAAACAGCAATTTTCATCAGTGGATTTGATGTCTGTAGTCACTATCAAGCGTTTGCTCTTTGAGAGAATGTTGAGAAGAGTTGGTAGTTGTTAAGACGAGGAGGGACCATCGTATATGAGTTGAGACCAACACTTCCGTGAATGCATAGCGGGTGCGTCATGCCTAGTATTACGACTATCAGCCGACCCCCGCCTTCTCCAAATGTTGTGTGAAGATTAGTTTGCCCACGCGACAGAATTGTTCCTACCCCTGTAGCATTCATTGGCTCTTTTTCTACGATCTTCACGGTAGGCCCCAGCCTTGTGCTACGCCCATTGTGGCAACTAATTGCTGTCACGCTTCGGTGCCGCATAGAACACAGTTGCTAAAATTCTCAACATCTCTCACAGAGCGGTAAGTCATGAGGGAAGGAAGGAGTTACGAAGTCGAAGCCAGAAGTCTTTAAGCACAGTTCCTCATTGTTCTTGCTAAACTGTCAAAGCTAATAGGAAAGCACTTCGCAAAGTAGATTCTCGCGTCGGCTGGCTCGATACGGGAACTTGATGCAGTGACTGGGTCCGGACGCGTTGATCAGAATTACGTGGTCTGAAAAGACCCATTGCACCAACACCCATGGTGTCATGACTCCCTTGAGATTGTTTTGCTACTGTAGGTGCGCGACAATTCATCCTGTCGCTAGGATTCGCACCGAGACTCTGTACTGCTAGCATGGAAGGATAAGTCTCAAAAAACCAGGTATGCTCTTGTACTACCTGGCGAACAGTGAAGTCTGGAACATGTAGATATCCCTGGTATTTCCTCCAATTTCAATCCATATACGGTGATATGTTCCTAGTTTATAGAGCGAAGGCTCCGAGTGCAATCCTCTGATAATTCCAAAGCTTCGGGACAGAGAAGCGCAGGGGCTGTCAAAGCTAAGCTTGTCAAAAGGGGAAATATCCCATTGGCGGAGAATCCTTATGTAATTAGTGCCTGGGCGGTATGCTTTTCTTCGCCATTTGTTTATTAGTATTCTAGCATCCTGGATATCAAACATAGCTGGCCCATAGATAGCTACCAGTGGTCAATAAATTCATTCTACATACATGCAATAGTACTGTTCAGCCATGCTGACGGCTTCCTTCCTTTTCTAAGCTATCTATCCAATTATGGCTTAGCTTTCCCGAGATTTCAGCCTATTGCTAGCGTGGTATGTCCTCGCCTGCCAAGAAGACATAGCTCTCATGCACTTTGAGTATTTTCTGCATATATACTATGAGCATGATATATGGACAGAAATATATATATTCGAGTGAAGATAGAACGTATGTGTGGGGATGTTGAAATTGGAGAAAGCCAAGCTTGATGTATCCTTCATGGCTCCTTCCTTCCAAGTCCTTTATTAGGCTATCCATCAGATTGTTGCAAGAAAGGACGGCTTCTTCGCGTTTACTTCCTCCGTTTGCCAGTATTACATAGGCTTTAGATATTTATTTTTCTAGCTTTTCTTGTACACGAGGTATACTTTGGAATGTGAGGAACGACTTGGTTGTTTATCTATGGAGGTTTGCTGCTACTTATGGTATATGCCAAGCATAGTAGGGCTGAGGCTGATATCCAACGCTCCCCTATCAACGAAAAACCGTATGTG